>JAEEGJ010003933.1_pt1 | contig 52994 bp, 41 predicted proteins | sample 8958761 | NCBI WGS metagenome assembly JAEEGJ01 (sample SAMN16246546, study PRJNA631951) | gut metagenome | biome: gut microbiome; feature: rumen; material: RS-attached | host: Bos | place: Iran: Karaj | collected 2018-10
TTACGGAAACCGGGAAACTGGAAACGGCCCTTGTTCTTGTTGTAAGCCTGCTTAAGCGCAGCCTTCCACTCTTCAATGCCGGCCTCAAGGCTGATAACTACCTGTGAGTGCTCTTTTTTCTCAATCGTGGATGCCATGTTATATCCTCCAAATAATTATTATTAATTTAATAACCGAGTAAGAATTGTATCACAGCGCATGCTGTTTTTGCAATAAATAAATATATTAAAGAACCTTAACCTGTATTCCGCCCAAAACATCCAGCGTAGCCTGATGGAGCTTGGGGTCAAAAGAAGCCGTAAGCTTTGAATCAACGATGACCTCAGCCTCAGGCGCAGCAGCTTTGGCGAGCACTGCATTTGAGACAACGCAGATGTTTGACACAAGGCCGCAGACCTCGATCGAAGAATACTCCGAAGCGTTGGAAGCAATGTAGTTTGCGAGATCCAGCGAACCGAACGTGGGCTTGTCAAATCCCCTGCAGTCAGAAAGAGGCTCTTCGAGCGCTTTATCGAGCTTATAGCCGTCAGAACCCTTAACGCAGTGGATCACGGGCAGATTTCTGCCCTCCTGGGTGTTCATATAATCGGGAGTATGTGTATCCATCGTGTAAACGACTTCGTCACCTGCAGCCTTATACTCTGCAATGCGCTTGATAATTCCGGGAATGATCGCGTCTGCGCCTTCAAAACCGAGCGCGCCGTCAATGAAATCCTTCTGACAGTCAACGACAATAAGCAGTTTCTTCATAAGTCTGTGTCCTCCTTCAGAGATAAAAAAAGCTGCAGCGAATTGCTACAGCTTTGTGTCTGGCGCGCCTAGCAGAGCTCGAATCCACAACCTTCTGATCCGTAGTCAGACGCTCTATCCAGTTGAGCTATAGGCGCATATTTGCTTCGGTTTCCCGAATAGCCTATTTATAATATTACTTGACCGCTTGAATGTCAATCAAAACTTGTTTAGAATAGCGCACGTGAAATGAGGTGCCCATGACGGTATACAATCCTGACAGCCAGCTTATCAGATCCTTAAAGCTCATGAACTGCCGTGAGCTCGGCGGAATGCCCCTTGAAGGCGGTAAAGTCTTCAAAACAGGCGTGTTCATCAGGTCAGGATCTCCTGAGCGCCTCACTCCCGAAGAGGTTCAGGAAGTAAAGGACTACGGCGTAAAGGCTGTTGTTGACCTCAGAGCCGAAGCAGAATTCAAGGATTTCGGAAATCCTTTCCAAAACGACCCTGATGTTGATTTTCATTTTGTTCCTCTCTTCCCCGGTGATCCGAACAACTTAAGTGATGACCTTATCGACTTTATAAGAACAAGGCATCTCGGAGACTACTATGTAAGGATCTGTGAAGACCTCGGCAAAGAAGTCATCATGGTCATGCGCTATCTTCTTAATTCGAAGGGCCTCGCTCTCTACCACTGCACGCACGGCAAAGACCGCACAGGCGCCATCACAGCGATGCTCTACCTGCTTGCGGGTGCTTCGCGCGAAAACATCATCGAAAACTATAAAGTCTCATACAAATATCTCGAAAAGCACCTGGAGCGCAGAATGATGAAGATGCCTGACGACATGAAGCATCTTCTGAGGTCAGATGAGATCAACATGAAGATCTTCCTTGGCTATGTCGATGAGAAATGGTCAGGTGACATCACCAATTTCTTCAGGTTCAACGGAATGACAGATGAGGAGATCAGCGCTCTTAAAGCCAAGTGCGTTGAATAAGCATCATTAAGTCTTGGAAGAAACCTCTCCAAGGCGGATCTTCTTGACGTTCTTATTTTCATCAAATTCAAATTCAAGCTTGTAAGTACCGTCAGTAGTCTCAAACGTGTAGACATAACCGGTCTCGTCGATCATGGGATATACCAGCAGAAGCTCTGAAATATTCATTCCCACAAACAGCTTTCCGTCAAATGTCGACACAGGAGTCCCGGAAACGTTATCGTATATGGAAATGGATAAGAGTCTTGCGGAGTTCCAGGTTCCGTCAGCAGTGGGAGTTCCCTCAAGCTGTAGCATGACGCCGTTGAATGCGAGCATGATATCAGTCGTTTCCTTTCCGCCGTTGCCGTTGATCATCTCAATGACAGAGTCGCCGAACAGCGTCTGGATATCTGCCTTTGAATATGTCAGTCCGCAGCGCAGGACGGGTATTCCGTTAAGACAGAATCCGACTTCATCTCCCTTTGAAATGAAAGTGTCCTCAATGTAGAAAACGCCGTCATTCTTGCGGTAAAGGTGGACCGTCCTTGAAATGATGTTTTCACCTGAAGCATCGATAGTCTCAGGGATCTCATAACTAACCAGAGTCGGAAGGAATGTCTTGAGCTTATATTCCTTTACGGAGCTCTTTACATGCAGCTTGTAGTAATCGATCAGGTATTCCGCTTTTGATGTAACTACGGACGAAATGTAGATGTCGTCATTGAGCATAGGCTTAATGATGGATTCAAGACCGGCCGTATTGCTGTCGCTGATCATCTTGAAATAATGCGAGATGTAATCGTAAGCTTCTACGGCTTTCGACGCATAGTCACTGGCAAGCTTATACGATCCGTCTTTATACTGAAGCGCGAATCTGCATGGATTGGTCTTATCAGAGTCCTCATTATAGATAAGCTCGACCATCGTAAGTCCTGTGTAAGACTTCATTGAAACTGCATTTGTGCCGACTTTCTTATCAGCATCAGCATAAAACCTTGCGGTCTCTTCATCCGAAAGGAATCTGAATGCCGTTATCTTTCCGTGTCTGGAAGACATTTCCCTCAAGATGTCGCAGTACTGGTAAAAAACAGAGTACGACATGCCGTCGAGCTGGTTGTCCGGTATCGATGAGTAGCTGTCAGCGACATTATCCTTGTCCATGATCGCGCTGCTGACAAGGCGTGCGAGTTCCTGTTTGGAAATATCCTCGCTGTGGTTGTCAAAACGCTTATGGATGCGCTGAACGATATTGCATGACGAAAGCGAGAACAGCATGGAAATGACAAGCAGGACCGCACCGGCCCTCCTTGCCATCTGCTTCCCGAACTGTCCCGCCTTATACTTCATAAGTCCTAATTCTCCGCTCTTCTCTGCCTTGCCGCCTCAAAGACAACGACTCCGCAGGCAACAGCCGCGTTAAGGCTGTTAACGTGTCCGACCATCGGGATCTCGACAGTGAAGTCACAGCATTTCCTTACGCCGTCCCTCATTCCGTCGCCTTCGCTTCCGATGACGATTACCAGGCTTCCTGAATAATCAGCCTTATCGTACATCACATCGCCGTTCATGTCTGTTCCGCAGACCCAGAAACCTTCTTTTTCCTTAAGGTTTCTCAAAGTCTGTGCAAGGTTCGTGACTCTTGCGACAGGAACATATTCCATGGCGCCGGCAGAAGCCTTGGCAACCATCGAGTCGAGTGAAACAGAGCGTCTCTCCGGTATTATGACACCGTCGATGCCGCAGCAGTCCGCGATCCTTAACATTGATCCGAGATTGTACGCATCCTTTATCTCATCAAGAGCAATGAGGATAGGCGCCCTTCCCTCGTCCCTGGCCTTACCGATTATATCGTCAAGATCGGCATATTCATGAGGCGCAACTGAGGCAATTACACCCTGATGGTTATGAGTAGTACTCATGCGGTCCAGAACGTTTCTCGGAACGCGTGAAATGACAGTATCCTGCTTTATGGCAGCATCCAGGATCTTGGCAAGAGCAGGCTCCAAACGCTTTCCGCCCTCAGGTTTGAGGATCCAGATACGGTTTATGGTCCTGCCTGCGGCAAGAGCTTCACTGACCGCGTTGCGGCCTTCTATCTTGTCACCGGATACGTTGCCGGCCTTGTTATTGTTACCGCGGCGTTCTTCCAAATCTTTAATCTCCTGTTTCTTCATCTTCGGTCACGTTGATCGACTTTATGCCGTCAGCGATCTCGAAACTGCGCTGGATCAGGTACTCCATCCGTGATTCCTGATTATCCATGAACAGATATCCTATCAGGGTCTCAAAACCCGTGGCATACATATAATCAGCGTGAGAAGCGTTTTTCGATGACGCGTGGGGATTGGAATTCTTTCCGCGCCTGAAATAGCTCTGTTCCGTCTCCGTCAGCTCGTCCATAAGCTGCCTTGATATCTCAGCCTGTGACTCAGCCGACACGTACTTTATCGTTCTCTTATGGAGCTTATTGTTGTTGCCCGCGCCGTAATTCGACGCATGACACCTCGCATAGACCTCATAGACCGCATCACCGATGTACGCCAGCACGAGCGGCGACACTTCACGCAGATCCGATGCTATAAAAGGTTTGATCATACAATTGCTCCGTTATTTGATCTTCTCGAGCTGGGGACCCTTGGGAGTGTCCTTGATGCTGTATCCGAGAGCTGTTATCTGATCCCTGATGCTGTCAGCAAGCGCAAAGTCCTTTGCCTTCTTGGCCTCCGCTCTCTTTCCAGCGAGCTCCATGACCTCTGCGGGGATCTCTTCCTTAGCTTCGTCAAGCTTGACTCCCAGAACACCCGTCAGCTCAATGATCTTAGCCTGAGCTGCCTTGAGCGATTCTGCGGAAGCATCATCAGCTGCGATAGCCTTGTTGGTCTCTGTTACGAGGTTAAAGATGTCAGTGATAGCGTCAGCGGAATTGAGGTCGTCGTCCATATGTCCGATGAAGCTCTCTTCAGCTGCCTTTACAGCATCCATAAGCTTTTTGGATGTCTCTGAATCGGCAGGATGTGCATCAGCACCGTTCTCGAGTGCGAAGCTTACTTGAGATACGCAGTTGCTTATTCTTCCGAGGCTCGTCTGTGCTGCTGCAAGAAGCTCGTCAGAGAAGTTGATGGGGCTCCTGTAGTGGCCAAGCAGGATGAAGAATCTGATTACGTTGTAAGGATACTTCTTGACGATATCCCTGATCGTGAAGAAATTGCCGAGGGACTTGCTCATCTTCTCGCCATCGATGTTTACGAAAGCGTTGTGTACCCAGAAGTTAGCCAGAGGGCAGCCGTTTGCAGCCTCACTCTGTGCGATCTCGTTCTCGTGATGAGGGAAGATCAGATCCTGTCCGCCGCCGTGGATGTCGATGGTATCACCGAGGAACTGCTTGATCATGGCAGAGCATTCGATATGCCAGCCGGGTCTTCCTTCGCCCCAGGGTGAACCCCAAGAAGGCTCGCCTTCCTTCTTAAACTTCCAGACAGCAAAGTCACCAGGATTCTTCTTGCCTTCGTAGCTCGCCTTTCTCTCGCCACCGCCTGCTACGAGCTCATCGAGCTTGTAGTGGGAAAGTTTGCCGTAGTCAGCCTTCTTGGATACGTCGTAGTAAACGCCGTCGCCTTCGATAACGTATGTGAAGCCCTGCTCTTCCATGGACTTGATAAGCGCAATGATAGCCTTCATAGAATGAGTAGCGCGTGGCTGTGCACTCTGACGCTCGATGTTGAGGCCGTCAGCATCAACGTAGTATTCCTTGATGAACCTGTCTGCGAGCTGCTCGACAGTGATGCCTTCCTCGTTTGCGCGGTTGATCATCTTGTCGTCGATATCCGTGAAGTTCTGTACGAAAGTAACCTCGTAGCCTCTGTACTCAAGATATCTTCTCAGTGTGTCGAAAGTAACGAAAGGTCTTGCGTTGCCGAGGTGGAAATAGTTGTAGACCGTAGGGCCGCAAGCATACATCTTGACCTTATTCGGCTCAATAGTCTTGAATTCCTCTTTGTATCTTGTAAGCGTGTTATAAAGTTTCATGTTAATTCTCCTTGTATTGTTGATATTTCAGTCATTTGGCGTTGCAACATCGACAACAGCGACATCGCTCACCGGAATATCTATCAAAGCAAGGAAAAACAGTGCATAAAAAAATGACACCCGCCACCATCCGGGCAGCAGGGTCGCGCGATGCTATAAGTTTTGCATCATAAAAAAGTCCCAAGCGCTAGTCTCTTTCCTACCTGTTCATTAAAAAACGACCCGAACATAGCAGACTCTGATTGACACCCGGATTATCCAGGGCTGATGCTCTGCGTCTGACTTCAATAGTCCAACTAAAAAGGCTTTATTTCCACCAAACGGTCCAAGCTCATAATTATGTCATGTAGGTCCAATTTAGAGGCCACAATGCTAAGGTCACCTTAATTATAAAATAAATCGCGGGCATTTCAAATAAAAAAGAGCAAATGCAACAATATCGCAATAAAACTTGCGGTTTTCGCCCCTTTCAGTAAGCATCAGGATTCAATGCCTGCCTGTTGCCTGCAAATGCCGCACATAGAACTTTTGAGGCGCCGGCTTCATACAGAGCCAGTGCAGCCTCATGAAGCGTAAAGCCTGTCGTTGCGACGTCATCAACAACTATCACGTTAAGGCCCTTCAGGTCCCAGTCTTCCGAAGCCGTGAAAGCGCCTGTCATATTGGCGATCCTGGCGGATTTCCCCCTAAGTTCGGTCTGCCTGTCAGTATTGCGCGTACGAAGAAGCGCTTCTCCGGCATACGGAATGCCCAGAATGGCTGCTGCGGGCTTTGCGATCTCTGCAGCCTGGTTAAATCCCCTCTCCTTCATTCTTGACGGTGACAGCGGTACCGGCACCATAAGGTCTGCATGCACATCATCACTCTTTAGGCATGTTCCGAGAAGGCAGCCCATAAGGTTTGCAAGCTTCGGCTTCTTACCGAACTTAACGGCCGGCACGGCACGCTTTGCAGCTCCGTCATAGGCAAGCGGCATATACAGCGGAAGACCCGGAAGCGGATCTCCCTCATAAGGGTCTGAAAGACAGAACATCCATCTGCTGTCCGGACTGCCAGGAGCTAATGACGACAGGCATTTTCCGCAAATATGAAGCCCTGATGGAGAGCCGTCATAAGCTCTGCAGAAATCATCATACTGCGTGAACCTGTCATCGGCATCAGCGAGCTTCCCGCATACCGCGCAGCACGCGGGAAACATAAAGTCCAGTGTATATTTCAGAAATGACAAGACCGGGGAGATGCCTCCCCTTAAGGTATTTGAAACGGTCATATCAAAGTCCCCGTTTGTGATCGATTATCGCAAGAAGTTCCTTAAGTGTAGTCGCACGCTCTTCGCCGTGCGTTGCCTTCAAAAAGCGCGAAAGTGTATCGTTTGAATCGATTATCGTTACCCTGCTCCTTCCGCGCGTCACGGCGGTATAAAGCAGATTTCTCTTATACAAAAGGGCATTCATCTTTCCGAGCAGGATGATGACATGTTCAAACTCGCAGCCCTGAGACTTGTGAACGGTCACCGCATATGCAAGTTCAATGTCCTCAAGCATCTTCTTAGTGTATTTAACTGTCTTTCCGTCATCGAAAAAGACCGTCATCGTGCCTTCTATCGGATCGACGCTGTCCACTTTGCCCATCTCGCCGTTAAAAACGCCCTGTTCGGTCTCTCCGGTCAGCGGATCAAGCCATTCAGCGGAATAATCGTTACGTGTCTGCATAACCCTGTCGCCTTCGAAAAACGAAACTGACGATCCGCGTTTTACGCAAGGCAGATCCGAAGCTCCGCCAGCCTCAGAAACAAACAGTTCCTGAAGCATCGAGTTAAGCCTTACGGTACCCAGCATAACGTTCTCATTTTTCGTCGGAGTAAGGAACACGGAATCTTCATCCTGCATTCCCTTTACCAGTTCCTTGACCTTTGCAAAGCCCTCTTCATCATCAACGGTCTTTATTATCTCAAAGTCGGTCCCATCAGCCACTAGAGGTTCGCCATTCAATATCCTGTATGCATTAGCCGCTATCGAACTGTCATCGTTCTGACGGTGCGCGAAAGTAAGACGTGCCGACGGAACAGACCTACATGAAAGCAGATCGCGCAGCACATTTCCGCAGCCTACGGAAGGCAGCTGATCAGGATCTCCGACAAGTATGAGTGACGTGGACTCATCAGTCGCGTCAAGAAGTCTTTCGAACAGCTCGGTATCAACCATGGACATCTCATCGATGACGATAACACGTGCCTTGATGGTATCCGTGTGATCATGAACAAAGTAAGTGTTTCCTGTCATGTCATCCATCGGTCTTACGCCAAGCAACCTGTGGATCGTGGCTGCAGGACTTGATGTGGATTCCGACAGTCTCTTCGCAGCTCTTCCAGTAGGAGCCGCAAACACGCACGTGATATTTGTTTCACGGAAATACTCTGCAAGTATTCCCATGATGGTTGTCTTTCCGGTTCCGGGGCCTCCGGTGATTATGCAGAACGGACAGTACATGCAAAGGTGCAAGGCTGCAAGCTGTGCATCATCAAGCACGATGCCGATCCTGTCCGCGTACTTAGCCATTATCCTGTCTGATTCCGCGCGTGAAGGCACCTTCACCCTCATCGAAAGGAATCTCTCGATCCTCTTCTTTATCGCGGCTTCAGCCTTGAAATAGTGCATCGGCGAAATGAAGGCTTCATCATCCAACGGATCCGTTGCCTGGCACTTATCACCGGAAAACTTGAAAACTGCTATTTCTTTATTCTCGACAGCTATCTTGCATGCATCAGGAAACACCTTTGAAAAATCTTCTGAAGAGATCTTCGCGCCTTCTCCGGCATTGAGCATCGAGAAAGCTTTCTTCCTCACCTGCACCGGTCTGAGCTTTGTGGATTTAGTGTCATCGCAGACTGATTCCGCAGCCTCAGAAAGTGCGGCAGCCACCCTTATGTCAGACAGCGTTTCAAATCCTGCGTCCATTGCGATCTTATCGCACAGAGAAAAGTCTGCAATACCCTTAGCCATAAGGGCATAAGGGTTTTCTTTGATACTCTCGACAGAGAGTTCTCCCATGCCGTATAAAGTCTTAATCTGTTCCTGTGTAAGGCCGAGCTTGCGTGCCGCCAGCCCTTCTCTGAAGAATGTCTCATTGTCGGTAACCGCGTCACAGAAAGACATTGCTTTCTCTTTGGAAAGATTCTTCACTTCTGATGAAGCCTTCTCAGGATCATTCAGAAGAACGTCTATCACTTCTTCCCCGAAAGCTTCGGCAAGCGCATTTGAAAGTATCTTTCCGGCGCCTGTCAGATTATCGGCAAGAAAAGCAGCGATCAGCGCGGAACTGTTGTCTTCAGTATCCGCGTGCCTGATCGATGAAAGCTTTACCTGGACACGTTCGTTCCAAAGGGTAACTTTGCCCGAGATGACATAGATCCCGCCCTCTATCACATCGATCTTCGATGTGCCTGAGGCCATGAACCTTCCATCAGTCATGAACGAAACGAAATTGTTCTTCGTTCGCGGGCAAAACACCTTTACAGCCTTGACTGTAAGGTCCGTGACCTGCTGCCCTACGTTATCAGCAGACAGCACCGGACGTGACATTTCAGATACCGGCTTTTTCCTTTATGAGAGCTGCCTTATCGGTTCTCTCCCAAGGCAGATCAACGTCTGTTCTGCCGAAATGTCCGTAGCTTGCGGTCTGCGCATAGATAGGTCTTCTGAGTTCAAGATCACGGATGATCGCGGCAGGTCTCAGATCAAAGACGGAATTGACGATCTCGGTGATCTTCTCATCTGCGATCTTTCCTGTTCCGAAAGTATCCACCATTACGGAAACCGGCTTTGCAACACCGATAGCATAAGCAACCTGGACTTCGCACTCTGAAGCGATTCCTGATGCAACGATATTCTTTGCAACATAACGCATCATGTATGAAGCGGAACGGTCAACCTTCGTAGGATCCTTACCGGAGAAAGCTCCGCCGCCGTGACGCGCGAAACCGCCGTAGGTATCAACGATGATCTTGCGTCCTGTAAGACCAGAGTCTCCCTGAGGACCGCCGATTACAAAACGGCCTGTAGGATTGACATAGATCTTTGTATTCTCATCAACCAGTTCAGCAGGGATAACAGGCTTGATAACAGATTCCTTAACGAACTTTTCAAGTTCTTCGGAAGACACTGAATCATTATGCTGTGTGGAAATAACGATCGCATCGATCCTCTTAACCTTGCTGCCGTCATATTCAACCGTAACCTGGCTCTTACCGTCAGGTCTCAGGTAATCAACAACCTTTGTCTTGCGTACTTCAGCAAGGCGTCTTGTGAGTTTGTGAGCGAGTGAAACAGGAAGCGGCATAAGCTCTTCCGTATCATCGTTTGCATAACCGAACATCATGCCCTGGTCGCCAGCTCCTGTATCGAGCTCGGCATCACCGCCGTGGCGTGCTTCATATGATTTATTGACACCCATTGCGATGTCAGGAGACTGCTCATCGATGGATGTAAGCACTGCGCATGAATTGTAGTCGAATCCGACCTCACTGCTGTCGTAACCGATCTCCTTAAGTCTGCTTCTTACGATTGAAGGGATATCAACATAAGCAGATGTCGTAATCTCACCCATTACAAGCACCATACCGGTGGTTGCACAGGTCTCGCATGCGACACGCGCCATGCTGTCCTCCGCAAGTATTGCGTCAAGGATGGAATCAGAAATCTGATCGCAGACCTTGTCGGGATGTCCCTCTGTGACTGATTCGGATGTGAAAAGCCACTTGCCTGTTCTGTTTCTCATAATAGATCCTTTCCGTTCAATGCCTTGTGATCAAAAGAAAACGCCTTCCCCGAAAGGAAGGCGTACGCTTTTTATATAAACGTTCCTCATCTTTCAGGTCGCCTCATTTGGTGTCCTGCCGGATTTGGCACCGCTGCTCTCCGCGGTTGCCGGGCTTCATAGGGCCGGTTCCCTCTAGCCTCTCTTGATAAGCAATGAACTTAAAAATTGTTTAGCGGCTTCATTGTACATATACGCATAGTGGTTGTAAAGCGGAAATCGCACAGATTTCTCAAGCTGTCCTCAAAATCATCCTCAGAGATCGCCAGAACCGTAATAAGAATAATTAAGTATTACGCTCCGTTTTTGCCCGAAAACCCGTTTTTTTCTTGTCGGTATTTGTCGGTTTTTGTCGGTAATCCCAGCCCCATTTTCAGGCTACAATCCGTGGCAAGCAAGAACTTAAAACACAGCTTTGGCAAAAACGAAAAGGAGGCAACCGGGAAATGGCATTTTCAATAAAGATCTACGAAAAGGACAAGTATATGTATGCCCTGATGAAAGCAAGGATCGGTGCATTGTATCCCGAAGCCTACATAACCGATCCATACCTGGAGTCACGCAGCGACACAGACGGAGACATGTTCGGTGAGTTTACAAAGATCCTATACAACCCTAAACAATTCGGTGAAGATTTCGGCCTTGGACTTCCGGAATCAGCCATGAATTCCATAAAGGAATGTCTGGACAAACCGGTTCCTACCATTGACCGTGACGGTCTCGTCGACTGCAGAAAGATATGCAGTGCACTCGGCATAGATCCGTCTCACGATACCAAGCCGTTAAAAGAAGCGCAAGAACCGGACAAAGGAAGGATCGAGGTGCTGATACCTTTCGTATATATTTGTGACCGCGAAAGATACATAAAGAATAACTACCGCGAAATGAATGATGCTGATATTTCGTTAAGGCTTGATTTCACCAGCAGGCTCAGAGCCCCTGAAGATGAAGGAGCCGAATTCATGGCCGGAAACATGACCGGACTTCTTGAAGCATGCGCGTCACGAAGATTCGATCCGAATGACATCCTCAAATACTGCAGCCGAGACAGCATGGGATTTCTTACTCCCGGAACATCCAAAGGAGATGATGACGTCTACGATATCGGAAGCACCAGATGCAGGATCCTTCTCGACAAATGCAGGCAGCTTATCAGCGACGGTTCACGGCTGATAAAAGTACTTGTCATAGCTGAAGGTTTCAGGTCTGCAGAACTGCCGGTACTTGTATCCGACTGCGACAAAGTCACCATCCTGTTCTCCGGAAAAAACAGAAACGAAGAAAACGCTGCTTCAGGACTTATCAGTTCGATCAGCCGTGCGCTTACACACGGAACGGTCGAAACAGATTATATCGGCTCTGCTGAAGCCGGAGCTGATCTGCAAAACAGCAAAGCAGGTAAAACCACAGGCCTGATCGGAGAAGCGATATGAACAAGACCTGCGATCTTGATACGATCAAAGAACAACTGACCTATTGTGTTCTCAATGCGATAAGAAACGAGAGCGATCCTACCGATGACAGGCTTAAGGAAATAATCGCCGATGTCATCAGCAGTTCGGATTCCATTAAGATGTCGCTGGCAGAAAAACGCGACATGGCAAAACGTGTATTCAATTCACTTAGGAGGATGGATGTAATAGAGCCGCTCATGCAGGATCCGACCATTACAGAGATCATGGTGAACGGCCCGGACAAGATCTTTTACGAGCGCGGAGGAAAGCTATACAGATCTGATATCAAGTTCAAGGATGAGGAAACTTTAAAGACAGTTATTTCCTGTTTTTTCGCAAACAGAAACCGGCCTCTTAACGAAGCAAATCCCATCTCGGACTTAAGACTCCCTGACGGTTCCAGAGCCAATGCGGTCCTTGCTCCGATCGCATCACAGACTACGGTAACGATCAGGAAATTCACAGGCATATCGCATGACATAGTAACGCTTATCAGACAGGGATTCATAAGCGAGGAAGCAGCAAGGTTTCTGAGCGGCTGCGTACGCAACAAAAAGACGATCTTTCTGAGCGGCGGAACCGGGAGCGGAAAAACCACGTTTTTAAATTGTTTGAGTTCGTTTATTCCCAAGGATGAACGCGTTGTAACCATTGAAGATTCAGCAGAACTAAACCTTCAGGGTATCGATAATCTTGTACGTATGGAAGCAAGACTTCCGGGCCCTGACGGTTCAGGTGAAGTCAACATAGGAATGATGATACGCGCATCATTGCGAATGCGCCCGGACCGCATCATCGTAGGCGAAGTCAGAGGTTCAGAATCGGCCGACATGATGAATGCACTCAACACTGGTCATCCTGTATTCCGTTCTTGGCCTGCCAAACTACTTCTTCTTGTTCTCCGTCTATAAGAATAAGCAGCTGATGATCTTCGTCATCTTTAGTCCATTTATACTTGATGCCAAGATATTCACCTTCGGTTCCAGTCAGGAAATCTAATTGAGTTACTAACTGTTCCATAGTTACACCTAAAGCTTTTGATAACTTATAAACTGATCCAGCATTGCAATCATTTATATCCAATTTGTCATTTACCAATCTGTTGATCGTGGTATAAGGCAAGCCGGTAGTTTTTGCCAGACTATACATCGACATTCCACTATTCATAAGAGCTGTCTTAAAACTTCTATTCATGCACTTTCTCCTTTGAAAACACTATAACACCACCGTGTTATACTTGATAGTGCTTTTTTGCTTTTCATAGAAGTTTATTTCAGCAAACAGGAACTATAATATTGCTATATTTATTGCATCACAGAAGTCAGGTAACTAGAGATTTACCCGCAGAGGTGGACACTTTTTTCCGCAGCTAACTACACTTTTTTCCGCAGATATCTCTTTGGAATCTCGATTACTGGCGGATACTCAATCTCTTTTAGAAAATCAATAAGAATACCATATCCGTCTTCATAGAAACTCTTGATCCGGAACTCTTTGTTGCTAATGCCTTTATATCCAGGCGGACAGACAAAGGTCCAATCCGCACCGTCTTTACCAATGACAATTCTGAAATACTGCTCAATATCAGCTTCGGCTCCTACGAACTTTCTTAATAAAACACTATGTTCAACACCTTCATCGAGTAAAGAGACATATGCCTTACTACCATCAATAGCCACTAGAGCCATTAGCGGTTCTGAGGTTGGGCGCGGATCTTTGTTGTCAAGCCAATTAATTTGCATATTGTATATTCCTTTGTCACAAAGGTCAGCTAACTACACTTTTTCCCGCCTTAACGTGGATACCAATTATGGCTTGTATCTAAAGTCACGCTTGTTTGTAAGTTTGGTAGTGCTATAACCACCCCAGTTTGGTTTGCCGTTAGCATTGGTGACATTTTTGTTAAGCCACGCTTCAATTTTGTCGGCAGAAGCATCTGTAAGAGTCCAACCACCAGATTTATTGCGTCGGGCAGTGAGGCCAGTAAGAGTGTGAGAACCAGCATTACTCTTTCCGCTTACACCGTAATTAAACTTTGCATCACAAGTGCAGTAGGTATAAGGTTTCGGAGTCGGTGTGTTGGTAGGCTTCTTTTTGGCAGGCTTTTCATCATCGTCGTCATCGTCATCGCCGTCTTTGATCTTGCCAGATTTTGATGACTTTTTGCTGGAAGACTTTTTCGTTGTTTTCTTTGTCGTAGCCTTTGTTGTTGGTTTACTTGTTGTTGTGACAGCTTTTGTCGGAGTTACAGCCTTTTTAGCGGCCGTTGTTTCTGTTACGGTCGGTTCTTCACTTGTTTCTGAAGTTGTTGGCTCTGTCTCGGAAGGCTTTGTTTCTTCCGTTGTGGCCGTTGTTTCAGTAACCGCAGTCGTGGTTTCTGCAGTCGTTCCCACAACCGTTATTTCTGTCACGGTCGGTTCTGTCGGGTTAAGTGAATATGCCGGTTCCTTTTCGGTCAGCTTGCAGGCTCCAAGAAGCTCGGTAAGCATGACGATCATAAGACCGGTAGCAAATACCTTTACAACTCTTCTATCAGTCGGCCCTTTGTTGTTGACTTTCCCTTTCATATTGTTCTCCCCCTTATATAATTATGCTTAGTTCTTCAAACACACCATCATAAGCAAAGCAGCGTCGCAAGTAATCTTTACCACCGTCCACAGCGCACTTACCACACGAACAATATTTGAAATCGTGTCTGGTAAAGCTCTCGATAATGTCTCCGCACTCATTGCATTTTATTCTGTTGTGGATGATTTTCTCACTCATAGTTTTTATACTTTCTATACGTGACTGTACCTGTTCGTTAAGATCTCCTTTAAAGATGCCGGCATATAACCGTAAAAACCACACCAGCAGTTATAAAGCTTTCCCTGATAAGGGAACATGTTTTTCTCACATTTGTACTTATAAGCCTTAACAGCTTCCTTCAGGGCTTCAAACTCGACTGTCCTATGAACATGACCATGAAACATTAGCACACAAGGATTGCTGTCATACTTGTAAGAAATTATCGGATAGTGACTGAGAAGCACCTTGTAATCTCCATCATTAACTTCCATATAATCACTGATCAGAACAAACATTTGACTAATATCATCCGGTATCTGCTTAGGTTCGTGGTTGCCCTTGATGAGATACTTTTTACCGTGCAGCCTGGATAGTATCCATTTCCACTCATCCGCATCACTGAAACAAAAATCCCCAAGGATATATACTTCATCGCAGTTACGTACTTTTTGGTTCCAAAGCTTGATCATGTCAAATTTCATTTCAGTGATACCAAACCATGGTCTTCTGTCATAATGCAGGATTGCCTTGTGACCAAAATGTGCATCAGCTATGTAGAATTTCTTTATTGTCTTTTCTTCGTTTTCCATATTATTCATTTTCCAAATACATCTCTTCCATCTTCAGAAGATATTGCAAAAGTCTCAGCCGAGAGCGTCGATCTTGCCAATCAGATCCCTTACCGATATTCTCAATAACTATCGGGATATCATTAACCTTTAATACCTTGTCCACACTCTGTGATCCGGATACCGATTCCGTTACTGTTCTTTTTTCCTCATTGGGTATGATCTCTATCGTGAATCCAAAGCCATCAAGATAAGCTAAAAACGTAGATACCCTAATGTCGATGGTGCCACGTTCCAATCTATACAAACTTGTCGGCGCAACAGAAAGCTTTTCAGCAAGTTCTTTTGTTGTGATGTTTTCTTTTCTACTCTTTACAGCATCATTAAGAACAGTTCTGTACATTTCCATTCGTCTAGCACTATCTTCATTATTCATTATTGTTTCCTCCAAGCAAACACATATAATACCAAATAATATAACATATTTGTTCACAGCATTCTACATATTTGTTCACAGCAAAATGATATACATTGATTCCAAATGTATCTTCTCGACATTTCCGCTTTGATTCCCTATGTTTTTAAGGCGTTCGAGCGTTTTCTACTGTATCAATGACATACATTGATTCCAGAGATGACATACATTGATTCCAGAGATGACTACAGACTTTTCCGATTAAATATCAGGTTCGTCGTCGTGTTCCGGTTCATATTCAGGTGTGCAATACTTTTCAGAGCGCAGAGGTGGACACTTTTTTCCGATTAAATGTCCGGATCATCATCTTTTTCGGCCTGCAACGGTTCAGGTTCATACATATAATCCTTATCGCTGAATACCCGCACTTTTTGTAATTCGCCGTTATAACGGTTGAAATCGTTCCCTGAGTATTCACACTCAAACAGAGTGATTTTCTTGGATTCAACGTCTAATTCCATACGGTATATTGTTCTGTTATCTCTTACCCATTCCCAGACCGTCTGATCATCATTTCCGTACCAAGCATCTGTATTCAACTGTTCGGCATTATCAACCATGCAATTGAGATAGCAGCGATTTAGTCTGTTATATATCTGTTTTTCGGTCATAGAAAATACCTTCAGGCATAAATTAACCCCGGTTATTCCGGGGTTTTGAATTATTGATTAATCATTAACCAGGTTCGGGAGTGTCATCAGGTTCATTATCTTTGTCCTGATGTGTCTGTTGAATACAGTTTTCAACATGAAGGCAATTATTGATAAGTTTTTGTCGTTGCAGGACATATCGAATAGCATCTTCATAAATCGGATATTTTTCTAATCCTCTTGTTGACTTTCTTACTGCTTCGTCAGTTAGTTGCGGGAATGAGCATTCGATTTTATTGCTCTTTATCAAATCACATAGATCGTTGATAAGAAGATCTGAAGATGCCACAATCTTTGAATCGACGTCAATACTATCTCCGAACAGAGACTGATTGAAATCATAATTAGGTGCAATAGAGATAAACTTACCGCTTTTTATGTCTCTTAAAATGCCGAAATTCTTACTATGCCTATCCTGATTACAGCAAACAGCATCAAGATATATGAGTTTTACATAATCCAGAGCAGCTTTAGGTCCGAAATAATCTTTTATAGTATCGTAGACATAATCATACTCAGCATATCGGTCTCCGATAATACCCATCATATCTTCGAAATTATAACCAGCTGCGAAATCTTCAGATTTAATACCCGATGAAGTTGCTGTATAAGTAACAGTATCAATTCCGAGAAACTTTGAAACAGCAGAAGTGAAAAGCTCATTAAACTGTTCAATGGTATTAGAGCGTTTATAAAGATACCATTTGCCTTCTTCAAGCTTCCATCCTTTTTCCAGGCATCCTGATACTGTATATTGAGGCGATTTTATTTCATCCGGCTTATGATTCAAATCCGAGGCAGCACCGCTCAGAGCTAATCGGAACAATTGGTCAGTCTTAAAGCGCACATCAGAATAGCTTAGTTCTTCGTTTTCTTCGTCTTTAATCCAATAGTTGTCCGTTATAGTAGCTCCATGAAAACGCAAAACAATCTCTGCATCTGTTTCGGTTGTCATATTTAATACTCTGCGCAACGACCTGGAATGGCCTCTGGTTGTATCCAAAGCTCTATCTCTAAGCCATTCTTCAATATTGGAGACATTTATTAAAAAATATGGACATTTCTGTTTATCGATGACTGTAACAATATCATCTTTAATCAAGGCTACAATATCGTCTCCAGACATAACATAACCTTTTGTTACCAATGCCATATATTCATCTCCTTCTTTCTTAAATTATTGTTATTATATCATGCAATAAGATCAATTATATGACGACCGACGGATAGTAACTGTCTATCGTCTGTTGATATTCCGAACTGTCATCAGATTCTGCTTCTATCAGCTTAATTCCGCGTACCTCATAGATGTTTCCATCGTTTTTGGCGGCGACAGCTGCTACTTTTGCAAGCTCAAAGAACGCCTAGCCTTGTGCAATAAAGAGTTGGCTAAATCACCTATTACTCAAAATCTCGTAAATAGTATTAACTTGATTACCGATTACCTTTAAAAGTTGGCTTAATTCAGTTTCATCGCATATCCCTTCTATTCTAGCCAGGTAGACCATCTGATTAAGGTTGTTACCGAGCTTTGACAATTGGTACTTGACCAACTTTAACTCTTCCGCATTAAAGTTCGGCAGCTTTTTCTCATTGATGCAGGCCCGGATATATCCGCTCATGGTTACAGTACCGGATTCCGTGACTAACTCTGACAGTCTCTTATGCTCTTCTTCTGAGAGACGAATTATGATTCTACGATTTTTCATTTTTCTTTCTCTTCTTCTCTTTTTTGAACTCAATCCAATTAATAATTGGATGATTCTGTGCCTTTTCAAGTAATTCATTTGTTTCTTTCAGTTTTCGCTGCAAAGCCAAAAAATCCAAGCGAAGGTCAAGATACTCCTTATCCTTTTCTTCTATCTGCTTCTGAAGTTTTGTATTCTTGGCTTTCAAATCTTTATTTTCCTTTGTTATCAAGGCAGATTGTTCCACCGTTAACAGTCCTTCCTTAAGCTCATTTATGCTGGCATTAATCTTGTTATAATCTATGGCTACAGCTTCAGAAACAGCAGTACGCACCTCAGATATCATTGTTTCTCGGGTCTTTTCAATTTCTGCTATTCGAAGATCTTTTTGTTCTGATATCTGATCTTTCAACGCTGCTATCTCAGAATCTTTTTTTGAAAGTTCATCACTACGAAAAATCTGAAGATCCTTATGTATATCTTCTATGCCTTGATATGGATGTCTCATTACCTGATCGAGCATACCCATAGCTTCATCAGAAAGCATTTGAACTTCTTTTCCATTAGGTTTCCCTTTGTATATAAGCGCTTTGATTTCCGGGTGACGTTCAATTGCTTTATAAACGCCTTTATCTGATACATGGCGTTCTTTTGCATACTGCGGAATTGTCATTGGCATAAAGTAAATACCCTCTTAATATCGGTATCATCATCCAGATACACTTCTGAACCATTCGACTTCATTTCATTCGTTGTTTATGTGCGAATTTAAATAATCCTCGATTTCTTCAGGTAAGTATTTAATAAGCACTATGTATTCTGGTGATGAAATAATGCTTAATAATTCATTTTTCCGGTTTGAATAATAGAGTTCAATCAAATAATCTCGCATTCCCTTTAGTTTTACCGCATTGTTTTTGTAGAAGATATCCTGAGCAAGTTCGTCGTTACCTTTTGATAATTCCTTGGCTTGGAGACGAGCGTTTTCAACGCGATTTTCCAACATATAATTTCTAGCTTTTCTTGCATCACTAATTCCAAGTAACTTCCATTTGTCTAAAGTATCCTGAACATGTTTAAGTTCAAATCGTTCTTTTCTAAACAAATTGTCATCAACAGCAAGACCGATCAATTCAAAATCCAAATTTGTTCCATACCAATTAAGACAGTAGTGTTGTTCGTGTCCGTAAAGGGATCTTCCTACTTTTCGCTCTATTGAACTAATCAATTGTTCTAATCTTGTTTCGTGAGCTTGCGTAGTATGTAAGCTAGTTTTATCTATTTTATTGTTTAATTCTTTAGAGTTATTAATTGAATTAGTATTTAATTGAGTTTGCTTATTCAGCATAGGTTCAGCCTGTATTGGGTTTTCCAATGTTGGTGGTTCTGATTTGGGTTGGGGGATTTCATATACAGTATAAACGCTTCGACCTAAACGACCATTCTCATCTCGTTCCCTTGTTCTGACTAAATAGCCTTTTATTTCTAATTCATTAAGTATCCTCCTAACAGCATCAACCCCATCTGAACTCGTTGAAGCGAGTCCCTTAACCGAGTATTCCCATTTATCCTCTGGCAAAGATAAAAGCATACAAAGCATACCTTTAGCCTTAAAAGAAAGCTTTTTATCCTTAAAAATAAAATTTGATATGACAGTATAGTTAGCATTTTTCTTAACTCTGAAATACGGCATTTTAGATTTCTCCCACTTATATATTTAGTAATTCCAATCAGTTTGAAGATAGCAATTAACTCTAACTTCAGTTGTTTGATCAGGACTTCCCCTATTACCAACGTTTTTTTCAAAGGTGAAAGATGTAAGCAAAACCTTTTTGCCTTTGTTGTCAGGTTGCGAATACAAGACACCCCGGCTCAATGTGCACCGGACATGCAAACTCATGTTTTGAAATGCTCGAAAGACTTACGGGAATGGTAATGGCAGGATCAAACCTTCCGTACGATGCGATCGTTACGCAGCTGTCCATGGGAATCGACATAATACTTCACATCTCCAGAAGCCGCGAAGGCAGGAGATACATTGATGAGATCTGCAGCGTGCTCCCGTCAGAAGGACATGAGTACAAGCTTAAAACACTATATGTAAACAAAGGAGGAAAAGGTCTTGAACGCATCTGCAGTGATGAAGAACTTAGGGACGTCATGGCTTACAAAGCTTAAGTCAGTTACGCTGAAACCATACACGGTCTTCCTGCTCAAGACTGTCTGGGTATATCCGCTTTTCGCGGCTTTGCTCTACATGGCCTCTTCCCTGTTTATCTCGTCCTCACGCATCAGGCTGATCCTGTCGGCATTCCTCGGAATATTCCCCTGGAAAGAAGCAATGAAAAAGATCTACTCCAACGGATGCCGTCACACGAGAACTCAGCTGCTCGTAATGCTCCAGGTGCTCTGCACCAGCGTTTCAAGCGGTTATTCGATCGAAAAATCACTTCTCATGATGCGTCCGGTTATAGAGCACACTTTCGGCAGACGCTGCATGCTGATTAAACCGCTGATCAATCTCGAGAACGATCTTAAACTTCACACAAGTCTTGAGAAGTCACTTAACTCGTTTGCGGAAGCAGTAAGATTTCCGGAAACGGTACCGATCTTTCACGCGCTTGCAATATCCGGAGAGATCGGCAACAACAGTCTGGCAATACTCCGCAGTTCATGTCAGATGTTATCTGAAATGAATGCTGTTCAAAGTGAGATCGCGGCTCAAAACGCAGGCAAGAACGCAGAAGCCGCCATGCTCTGTGCTATGCCTTTCGCAGTTACATTTGCGCTCAATTTCATGAGTCGCGATTACATAGATATGGCCCGCCATACAAACATAGGGTCAGTTCTCCTTGCAATAGCATTCGGCATATGCGTAATCGCATGTGCGATGCTTTTAAAATACATGTCCCACGATTCCGGAAGGAGGATACGTTCATCGGCCAGTTTAGGCTACGATGATTCTCTAAAGGTTTCCCCTAAACACCCATTGACTTCCTTCTTCAGACGTATCCTTCCGACCGGTTTCATCACTTCAAGGCACGAGCTCTTTAACGAGCTGTCGGTAAATCCGAGGCTGGCTTACGAGCAGTACCTTAAAAAGCAGATACTGATCTGCGCGGCTTCCGGGCTCATTGGAGTAGCTGTCCTTATAAAGCTCGGGAAAAATCCGTGTTTTGCAATCCCGTTTATTATCTTGATGGAAGTACTCGGAAGCCGCGAGGTCAGATCTGAAGTTGAACGCAAAAGAGAAGATCTCATGACTGACATACCATTGTTCATGTGCCTCATATCAACGCTTCTTGAAGCAGGAATGCAGCTTCCAAAAGCCATAGAGATCTGTGCGAAAGCATTCGGTGACAACAAGAGCTTGTCGCTAGAGATAAAGAATCTCAGAGCCATGATGCTGTCAGGCATATCAGCCTCAGAAGCTGTTGAACGTTTCTCGCTGAGAATACAGATCCCCGAAGCGCAGTCAGCCCTTCTCCTGGTCGCAAGATACGACAGGTTAGGAACATCAGAAGTATTGAATCTTCTTCAGCTTCAGGCATCTTCCTGCTGGAACCTGTGCAGGAATGCTGCACGAAAGAAGCAGGAACGGGAAGCTTTAGGTCTGCTTCTTCCGATGACCCTGGATTTCATAAGCGTCCTGATGGTCGCAATGACACCGGCAATTATTTCACTTGGCATATAAATACAAAGGAGGTATCGCAAATGAGAAAAACTGTTAAACGCAAGAATAAAAAAGGAATGGGAACCGTTGAGATAGTTATCATCATCGCTGTCCTCGTTTCACTCGCCCTGCTCTTCAGAGAAGGCCTTATGTCTTACGGCAAGAAGATCATCAATTATTGTTTTGACGAGACAAAGATCCAGTCCGCGTTCTGATTATGCTTATCAAAAAAGGTCCCTTCGGATATTTCGCTGTTGAACGGTTCGATTCACCCGAATGCATATTCAGTTATGCCGGTGAAGTAATTGCAAAGAATCATTCCGGGTGTCTGCTTCCGTGCAGCATAGACTTAAACGGATTCTCTTCATCAGCCTACTTTGATTTTTCAGGCCTGATATCGATCAGGCAGTCAGGAAGTGCTCTGCAGCACGGTCCCCGTCAAACCAGAAAACTCACAAAACTTCTGGAAGACAGAAGAAGATCCGCAGGTGACTTTTTTTGTTCTGTTCCCGGGCTTCTTGATAATCTGATGAGTCCGTCTGAGATAGTACTTGATCCTGAATTTGTTTTCACTGATGAAAACGGAACATATATCAGGTTCTGTCTGTTGCCCAGAAAGAGCCGGCCTGATGAGCTCTGTCTGTCTTCTTTTGGCGCTGAACGGCTTGAGTTGTTTTTATCCGAGCCATTCTTCGATGGTGTTCTGACAAACGATGAAAAACAGGAACTCATATACAGCGTAAACACCAACGATGAAGTTCTGTTCATTAATTGTGCACGCCAGATCAGAAATACAGGTATAGGTTCCGTAACACAGGATTCCATACAGGGAATCGAAAAATCCGCTGCTCCGCGGCATCTTCCTGAAAGACACACCAAAAGAGATGTTCTCTCTATTGAGGGAAACAAACCAAAAAGAATAAAGCCGGAACTTTGGTGGTCTTTAGCAGGAAGCATTGCTGCGGCAGCAGCTTTAAAACTTTCAGGTGTTCTGCCATCCCTACTGTTCACCTTTGTCTCAGGAGTATTCCTTATAAAGTTTCTCTTCGACTGCAGGAAGAAAAAAGACATTGATGACAGCAGGGATAATACACTGTCAGACATGCGCAGGATGATCCTCTTTTCAGACGGAGATGAAAGCGGTAACGTCAGGCCCGATAAAGAATCACCGGAAACAGAAACTGAGCCTGTGCATCCCGTAACTCCGCTTATCACAGGGACTCTGACCTATGAATCAAAAGACGGTTCTATCCGGTCTTATTCATTACTGATGGACAGGACCACGGTCGGTTCTGATGTCTTCCTGTCAGACATAGTCATAGATGATCCGTCAGTAGACGCGCTGCATGCGGTTATCTACCTCAGCGGAAGATCATTTTACATAAGTGACTGTTCGAGAAAAGGCACAACTTATATCGATGACAGAAAAGTTGCAAGCGGCAGGAAATGCGAGATTAAGAGCGGTCAGAAGATAACGGTCGGAAACGTGGACTTCAGTTTCAGAGTCCTTCTTCCTTCAGCTGGGCAAGCCTGGACTTCTGAGCCTCTGATCCGTAACGCTCAATGAAGCGCATTCTCGCAAGAGACCTGTCAGCCATACGCTTAACATCCTCAGCGTATACCTGACCTGCGCTTCCGTCTTTGGACTGTCTTTCAAGTTCAGCCATACTGTCACTGTAAGATTCAAAGATCTGTCTGACCTTGATCTCTTCAGGCCATTCAGCCGAGTTGCAGATAACGATTATGGCTCTTTGATTGATCTCGGCATAACCTTCTGAAAGAACACAATGCTTGATATCATCATCAACCCTGATGGTGCATGTTCCCGGAAAGAGAGCCGCAACGAAAGGCGTATGTCCTGCCATGACACCGAATTCACCGTCGATCGTCGGGAATCCGGCAGAACTTACCAAACCCTCATAGAAAGTCTTCTTGGGGGTAATGATTATCAGATGGATCTTATGTTTGGTTTCTTCAGCCATTACGGAGTGAGATCCTTATATGCCTTGATAACGTCATCCAGACCGCCCTTCATAAAGAAGCACTGTTCAGGAATGTGATCGAGAGAGCCTGAAATGAGTTCACCGAACGCTTTAATTGTCTCCTTGAGAGGCACATAGCGAGGTGCAAAACCTGTTGAATCAGCTGTTACGAAGAACGGCTGTGAAAGATATCTCTGTACTTTACGTGCACGCGATACCGTCTGCCTGTCTGCTTCTGAAAGCTCTTCCATGCCGAGGATCGCGATGATGTCCTGGAGTTCCTTATAACGCTGAAGCATCGCCTGGATGTTACGCGCAACATGATAGTGCTCTGCTCCTACAACATCTTCAGTAAGGATCCTTGAAGACGATTCAAGAGGATCGACCGCAGGATAGATACCGAGCTCAACGACTGCGCGGGAAAGAACGATATTCGCATCGAGGTGTGAGAACGTCGTTGCAGGCGCAGGGTCAGTGATATCGTCGGCAGGAACATAGACTGCCTGTATGGACGTGATGGATCCGTTACGTGTTGACGTGATCCTCTCCTGAAGATCACCGACTTCCTCAGTAAGCGTGGGCTGATAACCAACAGCTGAAGGGATTCGTCCAAGAAGTGCTGAAACCTCAGAACCGGCCTGTACGAATCTGTAGATATTATCGATGAAAAGGAGGACATCCTTATGCTTCTCATCTCTTAAATACTCGGCCATTGTGAGGCCTGCGAGAGGTGCTCTCATTCTTGCACCGGAAGTCTCGTTCATCTGACCGAAGACCATTATCGTCTTGTCCAAAACGCCTGACTGCTTCATCTCATTCCAGAGATCGTTACCTTCACGCGATCTCTCGCCGACACCGGTAAATACAGAGAAGCCGCCATGCTCGCTTGCGATGTTTCTGATAAGCTCGAGGATAAGTACGGTCTTACCTACACCGGCGCCTCCGAACAGACCGATCTTACCGCCTCTTGAGAACGGAACGAGAAGGTCGATAACCTTGATTCCGGTTTCAAGTATTGTCTCGGTAGGAAACTGTTCGGTAAATGACGGAGCCTTTCTGTGGATAGGCCAGTAATTGTCAGGCTGGATGTCACCAGCGTGGTCGATAGGTCTTCCCAAGGCATCGAAAAGTCTGCCTGCGATATGTTCGCCTACAGGGACCTTGATGGATGAACCGAGTGATTCACAAGGAAGTCCGCGCATGAGGCCTTCGGTAGGATTATATGAAACGCATCTGACAACGCCGTTGCCGCGCTGCTGGAGAACCTCTGCATAGATGAAATCTTCTGCATTCGGCTTCATTGCGTCCTTTGCGGGGGCAGATGATCCCTGCTCCTCGTCAGTACTTACCGGCTGGCCTTCTATGCTGCGTCTGTTAATCCTGATTGCCTCGTTGATCTTGGGCAGTTCGGTCCTGTCAAACTCGCAGTCAATTACCGGTCCGATGATCTGTATAACCTTGCCGATTGCCATATCCTGATTCCTCTTCCTTGTCTCTAAGCCTTTATTTCATTATGTGTAACATTGTTACACAGCCTTGTTTACATCTTTCCCGCCTGCTCTGCTCCGTTAACGATCTCAGTGAGCTCTGTAGTGATCCTCGCCTGTCTTGCGCGGTTGCTCAGGATGTCGAGTTTCTTCATCATCTCACGTGCGTTGTCGTTCGCGTTCTGCATTGCGGTAAGTCTTGCTGTCTGCTCACTTGCATAAGCATCGACCATCGCACCGAAGACCATCGCGTTGGCATAGGCATCGATTAGGTAGTCGAAGACTGCGTTAACATCCGGGAAGTATTCTACATCCGAACCCTGGTCGACAGCCATTCCGGCATCAGTCACATTATCAGGCAGGAGCTTGGAAATGGACTTCATATCGACCGGGAAAAGTCTTACGGCCATGGGGTCCATCTTCACGGAAGATTCCATGTGAGTGTAAAGCAGATATATTAGGTCATAATCCTTTGAAAGGAACTTCCTCTTGATTATCGAGCTTACCGTACGAGCATCGTAATAAGTAGGTTCTGTGATCGGGAACGAGAACTCCCTGTTGCAGATGTATCCGTGTCTTTCGAGCTTTTCTCTGGCAAGACGGCCGAATATGTTGAGCTCATATCTGGTCTGAAGACCTTTTCTGGTGTTGTCGATGATCTTCTTCTGGATGTGATCCTCGGTGATCGCGACCATGTTGTTATTGTATGCGCCTGCCAGGCCCTGGTCGCCTGAAAGGACGTAATAACCGATCTTCCATGTCTCGCCTTCTTCCTTCTGGTTAAGGACGAAGAACGGGTTGTTGACGTCCGGGAAGTGCGTGCAGATGTCCTGCATGCTCTCTACGCAGATCCTGAAGAAAGGATACATGGATTCATGGAGCGCCATTGAGCGGCGCATCTTGGCTCCGCTGACGAGCTGCATTGCGCTTGTCATCTGACTGATGTCGCTGATGCTCTTCTGTCTCTTTTTTATGGCGCTGAAGGTTTCCATGATCACTTAAGATCCGAATGGACGGATCTTATCATTCCTCCTCCTGGTATTCGGTATGCTCCGCGAGGAACAGTTCCTTGAACTCCTCATAGGCACTGTCGATGTCAGCCTTGATCTGGTCTGACAGAGCACCCTCTTCATTAATGGTCTCGAAAATGTTCTGGTGACGGTCCCATGTGTCATCAACAAATGCGAAAACAAACTCGTTGATATCTTCCTTTGCAAGGAAATTCATTTTGTCGGTCGTCGCGATATAGAGGATGAATACCTCTTCTGACATCGTCCAGGGCTTGAACTGCTCCTGCTTTAGAACTTCGTTAAGAACCGCGCCGCGCTTGATCTGAAGCTGCGTGTTCTCATCAAGGTCAGATCCGAACTGTGAGAATGACGCCATTTCACGAGCCTGTGCAAGAGAGATTCTCAAAGGTCCGGCGACCTTCTTAACAGCCTTTGTCTGGGCAGCGCCGCCTACACGTGATACCGACAGACCGACGTTAATAGCAGGTCTCTGGCCCGAGAAGAAAAGCTCAGGTGACAGATATATCTGACCGTCGGTAATCGATATGACGTTCGTAGGAATATATGCGGAGATATCGTTTCCGAGTGTCTCTACGATCGGGAGCGCTGTTATGGAACCGCCTCCGAGTTCTTCCGAAAGCTTGGCTGAACGCTCGAGAAGTCTCGAGTGCAGATAGAAGACGTCGCCCGGATAAGCTTCTCTTCCAGGAGGTCTTCTAAGGAGCAGCGAAATTGCTCTGTATGCCTGTGCATGCTTTGAAAGGTCGTCGTAAACGATAAGGACGTCCTTGTGATAGTCGTACATGAATTTCTCGGCGATAGCGCATGCCGAGAACGGTGCGATGTACTGCATTGCAGCTGAATCGGAAGCGGATGCCGCAACGATTACGGAATAATCGAGTGCGCCTTTTCTTGAAAGAAGATTTGCAGTAGAAACGATCGTACTCATCTTCTGACCGATGGCTACATAAACGCAGATTATATCCTTGCCCTTCTGGTTAAGGATCGTGTCGATGGCGATCGCGGTCTTACCTGTCTGACGGTCGCCGATTATGAGCTCACGCTGGCCTCTTCCGATAGGTGTAAGCGCATCTATGGCGGTAATGCCTGTCTGAAGCGGAGTGTTGACCTGTGATCTGTCAGTGACGCCCGGAGCGGGTGATTCGACAGGACGGGTGTCAACGTATCTGATCATGCCCTTGCCGTCGATCGGGCGGCCAAGAGGATCTACGACACGTCCGAGAAGGCCGTTGCCTACAGGGACTTCAACAGTGGTCATGGTACGCTTGCAGCTCATGCCTTCAACTACTGTATCCTCACCGGTGAGGATGACTACGCCGACCTTGGTCTTCTCAAGGTTCATGGCGATGCCCGTGGCACCGGAAGAGAATGTTATGAGCTCATCAGACATGCAGTGACGGAGTCCCGTAACGGTTGCAACGCCGTCGCTTACAGAGTTAACCGTTCCGATCTCATCAATCATGTCGAGCGAGTTCAGCGCCTCGTCTACACGCTTGTCGAATTCGGCATCATCAAGCTGCCAGAGTTCAGCATTATCAAGGCTCGGAATTGATGTCTCAGGGAAAAGAGAAAGTGCCTCTTCAATGTCTTTTCTGACTTCTTTCGTGGAAAACAGAGCAGAATCAGGAATTACGCCGTCCTCAGACAGAGCAGGCGCATCTTTCCTTAAGTCAGCAGAATCAGATACCTTGAAGCTGTCAGCCCTCGTACGCTTGATAAAAGCATTGATACGTGTAAGCTGGCCCTTTACGGAATAGTCGTAACGGTCGCCGTGATAGTAGATGATGAATCCGCCGACAAGAGCAGGCTTGGATTCGATCTTAAGGCGGTAGGACGGAATCTCGTAATGCTGAGCAAACTTCGCGGCAATACGCTCAAGCTTATCCTCCGGGATGTCTCCCGCAGTCTCAATACGCAGAAGCGTTCCCTTCGGCTTGGGTTTCTGTGCGTTGTCAGGAGTAACGTTACTCACCCTTCCTCACCTCTGCATCAACAAATACATCCGTATGCTTCTGTGCGGAAGCCATAAGCTCGTTTCTAGGAACAGCATCACCGATTACGTGCTCAGCGATCTCAACAGCGAGATCCGTAATGTCATCTTTCATGTTTTCGAGTGCGACACGCTTCATGCGCGCGCAGTCATCTTCTGCTCTCTCGAGGATGTTGGCAGCTTCTTCATTAGCCTTTTCAATGACGGCCTCAGTAGTCTTGCCGGCATTTTCCCTTGCCTCTTCGATGATCTGTGCAGCCTGTGACTTGGCATCGTCTATTGTCTTCTTGGATTCGGCTACAACCTTGTCTGCCTCTTCCTTGGCTTTTGCAGCCGCGTCAAGCTCTGCGTTCAGGGCTTCCTGACGCTTGTGGATCATCTTGATGAGCGGCTTGTAAAGCAGGAACTTTATTACGAGAAAGCCGACGAGCACGTTGATGATCGTCAAAACGGCGGTCACAGCGTACCCTGCGAACTGGTCAGGAGAAAACAGGGATGACTCCTCTTCCCAGACCAGAATGTTCAGCGCTTCAAACAGCATATATACTGCTCCCTTCTACGTTCGAAAAGAATTAGCCCTTATCTGAACATGAAGATCAGGAGAAGTGCGACAACGAGTGAATAGATACAAAGTGTCTCGATGAAAACGATCGCGGCAAGAAGCATGGACTGGATCTTTCCGATGATCTCGGGCTGTCTTGCGCCTGCATCAAGAGCGTGGCTTGTAGCCTTACCCATTGCGAATGCGGAACCCAGAGCACCGCAGCTGATAGCTACGCCTGCTGCGATTGCCGCAACGGCTCTTGTCTCGATTCCTGCAACAACAGCTCCTGAAATGATCGGCATGCATGCCAGTAATACACTTTCCATTTTAAATTCCTCCTATATGTCCTTTCTTTTTTCGCGAAATAATCAAGCGGCGGCCTGGGCCTGCTCATCATTCTTCTTTTTCTTGGGTTTCTTGAATTCCTCGGGATGCTCTTTATACTCGTGGCCGATCTCAACGATCTCTCCGATATAGCTCATCGTAAGATACGAGAAGATGACCGCCTGCAAAAGACCGTCGGCTAAGTCAAACCAGAGTCCGATGATACCCGGAAGGATGATCGGAACGGTTATAGAGATGAATTCCATGAAAACGAATGAACCGAAAACGTTACCGAAAAGCCTGAGCGCCAGAGAAGCGGGCTTGGTTACGAAATCGAGAAGCTTAAACGGGAGCATCGCCTTGAGAGGCGTTGTAAGTGAGATCCAGAAGCCCTTAAGGCCTACAAATTTAATTGAAATCGCGATGACGTAGATGATCGCGACGATGGCGCAGGCTACCGGGAAGCCGACGTTCTTGGCCGGCGGTGAAAGCTTAAAGTAGGAAATGCAATTGCAGCCTGTGATGACGATGCCGAAGGTCATGATCATGGGAGCGACCTCTTCGGCTTCTTTTCTGGTCATTCCGAAGCCCATTGCCGAGCTTATGATGAGATCTACCAGCATCCAGAGGATCGTCTGCTTTGTATTGGGACGGATCGTTTCTTTTCCGACCATGAGGCGGAAAACGATCACTGCAGCGATGATAGCGATCCATGTGACAATGATCGCGTCGGTAACAAGAACCTTGTAATTACCGATATCGAAATAGTTCTGGACCTGCAGGATACCCTCGCTTATCTCGGCGCCTATGTCACCGGGCTTAAACGCCTCGGCAAACTTGGTGCAGAATGCCTGCCAGAATTCAGCCAACCAGCTACCGGCAAAAAGCGCAACCAGATACATACCCAAAACCTCCCTATCTTATCCCGCCATTTTACACCTATAAGCCCTTCATGTCATTAAAACTACTTATACACAATAAAACGCGGTGTTTTCAGATATTTTTGGTCAATAGAACTTGCTTATATTTTGAAATGTGTAATAGCAGATCCAGTAGATGCCCAATGTCAGTCCTGCCCCTGACAGGCAAAGACCCGTAATGGCCTTTCCTTTTCCGCTTCCTCTTAATTCTTCAGCCTTTTTCAGTCCTTTGTACGAAAAGATGATACCAAGAACTGCAGGAACACCATTGAGAATAGGAAACCACATCGTGGCAAGCGAAACAATGCCGCAGATAAGGCCTGTCCTGGCATCTCTGTTTAACGGCGGGCGTGTCACCGTCTCGAGCGGAGGAGCATACTGTGCGTAATCCACGCCGCCCTGATACGTTATGGGCTGGTATCCCTGTTCAGGAGAACCCTGCCCTGCCCCGCATTCGGGACAAAACTTGCTTCCGTCCGGTACCGGTTTGCCGCAGGACGAACAGAACATGATTACTTGAAGTTCTTGTCTTCGATTGCCTTGAGCTGGCCTACACGCTCAGCGTGCCTGCCTCCGTCAAAGGAGCCTTCGAAGAAAGCGTCAACCATTCCGAGAGCAACAGCCTGGCCGATAACTCTAGCACCGAAAGCAAGAACGTTTGCGTCATTATGCTGGCGGCAAACCTTTGCTGTGTACTCGTTGTGTGAAAGAGCGCAGCGGATACCCTTAAACTTGTTGCATGCGATGGAGATGCCGATACCGGTGCCGCAGATAGCGATTCCCTTTTCAGCCCTGCCGGAAAGGATGTCATCAGCAATGAGTTCGCCTGCCTCTACCCATGAATAAGGCTGATCTGCTGAAAGAGCGCCTCTTTCGATAACTTCGAAGCCCTTCTCCTTGAGGTGAGCGATGACCTTCTGTCTTAAATCATAACCTGCGTGATCCGATCCGATTGAAACTACCATGTGTATGCCTCCAAATGTTTATATCAGTTGTGATGAATGTGCTTGAACTTCTTTGCGCCTGAAGCGTAGTCACCTACGATGTCGCCGTTTCCGATGAGCTTGTACTTATAAGAAACAAGGCCCTCGAGACCTACAGGGCCTCTAGCGTGGATCTTTGATGTGGAGATGCCGACTTCTGCGCCGAAGCCGTATCTGAAGCCGTCCGCAAACCTTGTGGAGCAGTTGAGGAAAACGCTTCCTGAATCAACGCCCAGCATGAAACGCTCTGCTGCAGCCTTGTCTTCAGTGATTATCGCATCAGTATGACCGGAACCGTTGCGGTTGATGTGGGCAATGGCCTCGTCAATGCCTCTTACAACCTTAACGGAACACTTCATGTCAAGATATTCGTGATGCCATTCGGTTACCTTTTCGGCTCCGAACTTCTCAGAAACATAATCGTCGCCGTAGATAGTTACGCCTGCTGCTCTCAGCTTTTCAACCAGTTCAACAAGGAGAGTATCCTTGAGTGCCTCATCAACGAGGAATGTCTCCGTTGCATTGCATACGGATACATACTGTGTCTTTGCATCGAGCGCTACCTTGAGAGCCTTCGCGGGATCTGCCTTCTCATTGATGTATGTATGGCAGACACCGTCCGCGTGACCGAGCACTGCGATGTTTGTATGCTGCATGATGTACTGTACGAAAGCATTTGATCCTCTCGGAATGATAAGGTCGATGTATTCGTCGAGTTCAAGCATGTCTGCGATCTCTGCTCTGGTGGTCAGCAGATTGAGCCAGCCTTCGGGAAGTCCCGCGGAAACGCCGGCCTCATATATTATTTCTGCTAATACCTTATTTGTATTGGCAGCTTCGCTTCCGCCCTTGAGGAAGACGGCGTTGCCGCTCTTAAGGCATAGGGTTGCGATCTGGACCAGAGCGTCAGGCCTGCTCTCAAAGATAACACCGATAACTCCTATCGGGCATGTTACTCGGTAAAGCTCAAGGCCGTCATCGAGAGTAGTGTGAAGAGTCTGCTTTCCGACAGGATCTTCAAGCGTCTTAAGGCTCAGTATGCCGTCCGTGACATCAGCGATCTTCTCGTCTGCAAACTTGAGTCGCTTGATAAGCGGCTTTTCAAGATTTGCTTCCTCCGCATTCTTCAGATCTTCGGTGTTAGCCTCAATGATTCTTGCTTTTGCATTATTAAGCGCATCAGCTATGGCCGTGAGGGCTTTATCCTTCTGTTCACGATCCAAAAGCGCCATGCTGTAGGACGCTTCACGGGCCTTTTTTGCCTTCTCGATCAACTCAGACATAATGCTCTCCTTATTATTAATTTAAGGCTGATTATAGCAAAATTTCAGCAGGATTAAACTTTTTCCTTATGCACAAAAATGTTCATAATGTGCATAACTTTGTCGATAACTCAAAAGACAGGTTTTCAGATTTAGTTTGCCCGTCAAAGCTAATAAACAAGGCAATCTGACATTTTGTTACCATTTGTTGACAAAACAGTTACGAAATGATAAAGGCTCTTTGATAAGCCTGAAAAATAAGGCTTTGCGGCGATTTTACACAGATTTGCGGGGAATGGTGTCCGCGACAGAAGTACAACTATTTTTGAAAAATTCCTCTTGACATGGCAATTCCAATCAAAGTTCATAAAGTGCCCCTGAATGGTGTTATAATTCTCCCATGAAAATAATAATCACCACATTATTCGGACTTGAAGCGCCGACCCGCGACGACCTCCTTGCAAGGGGTTTTTCCAAGTCACAGTTAGACGTAAAAGACGGTGTCATCACACTTGAGACCGGCAATGACGACTGGGCTTTGGATGTTGCGCGCGTAAACATGTGGGCAAGGCATGCCGAAAGGGTGTTTTTCGAAGTTGGAGCTTTTAAGACAGGCTCATCTGAAAACTTCACCGAAGACGGCGCCGTATTTTTCGAATCCTGCAAAAAGCTCCCCTGGAATGACTACATTCCAAAGGGATGGGCATTCATAGTCAACGGTTTTTCGAGAAAATCAAAGCTCGACGGCATCAAGATGCTCCAGAAGCTCACAAAGAAGGCCATTGCAAGGAGCCTTGCCGCCTCGAGAGGCTTAGGACCCGATGCAGTAATCGCTGAAGATGAACACCTCGGAACCGTAAGCATTCAGTTTGCTCTGGTAAACAACTACTGCCGTATGCTGATTGACACGACCGGCGAAGGCCTTCACAAGAGAGGCTACAGACCTCTGACACATGAGGCCCCGATCAGAGAGACTCTTGCAGCCGGCATGATCACCTACGCAAGATACAGTCCTTTCGGCAAAGAAGCTCTCGTGGATCCGATGTGCGGCTCAGGAACGATCGTCATTGAGGCCGCCCAGATGGCAGCAGGCATAGCACCCGGAAGGTTCCGGCACTTCGATTACGAAAAGCTCCCCTACATCGGCAATAAAGCTTACAGAACAGCTCTTGAGGAAGCGATAGACAATGAAGACTTAACGGCACCTGATGACTGCTATTTCTTCGGTTCGGACATCGATTCAAGAGCGGTGCGTTCCGCCATTGCAAATGCAAGATCCGCAGGCGTCGCTGATTTCTGCAGATTCGACATAAGAGATGCAAGGGAGATCTCTCCCGAGTCACTTGCTTCCTATACAGGCATGGAAAGACAGCTCGTCTTAACGAATCCTCCTTACGGCGGAAGGCTTATGACGCCTGAAGAAGCAGATGACATCTACCGTCTTGTCGCAAGAAGGCTTCTGACATCTTCAGGACAGTGCAAGAAAGGCATAAGACTGTCTCTCATAACTCCTGATGATGCATTTGAGGAAGCAACAGGCTTTAAGGCTGACAAGAGGATCAAGCTCTACAACGGCAGCAAAGTCTGCCACCTTTTCAACTACTATAAACTCGGACTGCGCAGATAACATGGTCACCCGTAAAATCGACTTCTTCAACATGCATAAGATCGCCGATTCCGGGCAGGCTTTCAGGATCCGCGATATAGACGGGACTCATACCGAACTCATTGCTTTCGGAAGATACCTTCAGGTTGCTGACTTAGAAGACGGCAGCTTTGCTTTCTCATGCAGCGAAAAGAAATTCAAAGACATCTGGGAAGACTATTTTGACCTTGACCGCGATTATTCTGCCGTCGCAGCTTCCATAGACCCTGATGACGGTTATCTTAAAGATGCGGCCGCCTTTTCAAGCGGCATCAGGATCTTAAAGCAGGACATCTTCGAGACGGTCATAAGCTATATCATTTCGCAGCGCCGGTCCATACCTTCCATTACCACTTCGGTTGAACGGATAAGCGCGCTGTGCGGCAAAAAGATACCCGCGCCCAAACTAAAAGCTCCGTTCGTTAAGCCTCTTAAAGAAGAATACTATGCCTTCCCCTCACCTTCCGAGCTGGCTTCTTTAAGCCTTGATCAGATTGAAAGTACGGGCGTTGGCTACAGGGCACCCTATATCGCGCAGGCAGCGGCCGGATTTGACGGCGGCATGCTTGACCCTTATTCACTCACTCTCCTTGACGACGAAGCACTCTACAGGGCTCTGACGGCCATGTACGGCGTCGGCACAAAGGTGGCGAACTGCATAATGCTCTTCGCATTCGCAAGGACCTCACGCTTCCCCATTGATGTCTGGATACAAAGGATCGTTGACAGATACTACGGCGGCAGCTTTGACTGCTCCGGATATCCTGACACTGCAGGCATTATGCAGCAGTTCATGTTCTATTACGAAAGACGCCGCGATAATCTCTGATAAAAGGCAAAGAAAAAGGCTCTGCAGAAACTGCAGAGCCTTATAAGTGGTGCGGCCGACGAGACTTGAACTCGTATGAAGTTACTCACACGCCCCTCAAACGTGCGCGTCTGCCAGTTCCGCCACGGCCGCATGTGCCGCTTAAAGCAAGCTTGATAATTATACTTTTCGTATAGTACAGTGTCAAGAATTATTTTTGAAACTTTCGGCACTATTTTAAATACCCTGCAAAAGCCCTGAAAAGCAACAGGGGGCGCTCTCTTTGAGCTGCCCCCTGTTTTTGCCTTGGTCGTTGGCGATAAATTAAGTGTTGCCTTTAGATCTCATCCTGCTTCTTTTTCTTGAAGACTACGATGCAGATGCCCATTGCAGCTACTGCAGCGGAGATGAGTGCTGCGCCGGCTACGTTCGTATAGCTTACGCCCACGCCGGTTGCAGGAACGGATCCGCCCTTGGACTTCTTTCCGCTCGGGTTAGACTTCGGGAGCAGTACGGTGATGTTGTGGTCAGTGATATCGATGTTTTCAGGTGTTCCTGTAGGTATCACCTTTCCTCCCTCAACCTTGAAAGGAGCTGAAGGAACTTTATCATAACCCTTAGGACCGCTGATCTGCTTGACTGTGTATTCGCCGTCAGGAAGTCCGAGTTCGATAGGGCCGCCCTTTGTCCTTATCGTGATCGTCTTCTCGCCCTGTTCGATGACATCTCCGCCGGTAGGCTTGATGTTCTCAAGATCGACCGTAGGTGTCTTGGAAGAGATCGTGATAACAATATCAGGAAGTTCAGACTTGTCTTCCTTATCCTTACCGTTGATCGTAACATCGGTGAAGTACTTCGGATCAGCGCGGTCGATCATAACGATGGGTGAACCGATTACATAAACCTTATCGTTGTACTTGAGCTTACCGTCATTTGTAATCTCAAATGTGATCGAATCCGCAACCATATACTTGTCAGGAGCAGTTGTCTCGCTGAGTATGTACTTACCTACTCTGAGGCCGGTCAGCTTGGTATATGCTTTGCCGCTTGAGCTGAACGACATTGTTGCATTGCCGTTGCTGAAAGTCGGAGTGATCGTTGTGTCGCCCTGAGTTACGATTACCTTTGTGAGGTCATAACCATCAACGCTGGTTACGGAAAGCTTCGCATTGGCAAGCAGGTTGTGTGCGATGTCTTCCTTGCTGAGCTCGACTTCGAAAGTCTTTGCTTCATCAAACGCCGTGATGATGTTGTTGACACCGTCGATGTCGACCTGCGTTGTGGATTCTGTGCTGGTTACCTTGCCTCCGGTTACAGTGAAAGTAGTTGTTGTAATGACGTTGTAGCCGTCAGGAGCAACTGTCTCTTCAAGAGTGTACTTTCCGTCAGGGAGCCATACAGCAAACTGAGTGTCTGTTGTTTCCCAGCTGATCGACTTCTTATCACCGGATACCTCAACGTTTTTACCGCCGGAATGTGTAAGCTGGCTGAAATCGATCTTGTCATCAGTCGTGCTGATCTTCATCTTAGCATTTTCAAGCTCGGAGCCCTTCTGCGTCATATCCTGCTTGCTGAAGGTTACCTTTGAAGTATCAGGCGTAGGAGGCGTAAGCTCCTTGTCGAATCCGGTAATAACCTTATTCGTATCGTCGATCGCTGTAGTCTCGTCTGTAGTACCTGTTACAACGCCGTCCTCGATCTTGAAAGTCAGAGTTGTGATCAGGTCATACTTATCGTCAGGAGACTGCGTCTCTGAAAGCTTGTACTCACCGTCAGGCAGGCCGATCTTGAACTGAGTCGTAGCTGAGATCCACTCGATGGCAGCTTCGTTAGCATCTTTGCTGAAGACGGGACCTGCCTTCTGTGCAGCTGCCCATTCAGCATTGGTCCACTTTGCTGCAGGACCGGATACTGCCGTAAGCTTCATCTTAGCTCCGGTGAGTTCGTCTGCATTATCCTTGCCCTTATCAGTGAAATCCTTCTTGCTGAAAGCGAGATCAGTGATCCTGAGTTCGTCAAATGCGGTTACGGTATTTGTATTGCCGTCAGCTTCAACCGTATCGGACTTGGAGGTTACAACCTTTCCGTCCTTGAGTTCAAATGCGGTCGTCGTGATTACCTTGTATCCCGCAGGAGCAAGGTTCTCTGTAAGTTCATACTTACCATCAGGCAGGCTGATCTTAAGAGCGGTTGTTCCGGATGTCCATGTGATCGCATTCTCTCCGGAAACCTTGCTTACGTCAGGTCCGTCCTTCCTTGCTTTTGTCCAATCCTCTGCATTCCAGTTTGTTGCGTCACCGGAAACAGCCTTGAGCTGCATTGAAGCGCCGGAAAGTTCATCAGCATTGGTCTTGCCCTTATCGGCCATATCCTTCTTGCTGATGGAAACATCACCGGTAACAGCCTTAGCCTTGTCGAATGCAGTGATTACATTCTTTGTGCCGTCGATCGAGGTTGTCTCATCAGTCTTACCAACAGCACTGACCTTGCCACCTTCGACCTTAAACGTAAGTGTCGTGATCACTGTATAGTTGTCAGGTGCTGCTGTCTCTTCGAGCTCATACTCACCGTCAGGGAGACCGATCAGGAGCTGTTCTGAACCGGATGTCCAGGTAATGGCCTTTTCGCCGGATACCATCTTGATGACAGGTCCGTGCTTCTTCGCATCATCCCAGTCATCGCCGTTCCAATTGGTGGCAGCGCCGGACTTGGCTGTGAGCTTCATGGTAGCTCCGCTGAGTTCCTTTGCATTGTCCTTGCCCTTATCGGCCATGTCCTGCTTGCTGAAAGCGGTGTCAGTGATCCTGAGCTTGTCGAATGCGGTTACGACATTCTTTGTTCCGTCAAGAGTTACTGTCTCTGTTGATGTACCGGTAACCTTGCCATTCTCGATCGTGAATGTAATAGCCGTGATCTCGTCATATCCTGCAGGTGCACCATTCTCCTCGAGCTTGTATGTACCGTCAGGCAGGCTGATCTTAAGCTGCGTTGAAGCAGATGTCCATGTAACGGCATTCTCACCTGTAACCTTGGTTACTGCAGGGCCATCCTTCTTTGCAACTGTCCAGTCATCAGAATCCCACGTTGTTGCATCGCCTGAAACTGCTGTCAGTTTGAGCGTTGCGCCTGTGAGTTCGTTTGCATTTTCAATGCCCTTATCTGCGAAATCCTTCTTGCTGAAGACGATGTCTGCAGGTGTGGGTGTGGGGCCTTCCTTAGCCTTATCGAATGCTGTTACGACATTGTTTGTTCCGTCAAGGGTTACTGTCTCACTGGATGTACCTGTGACCTTGCCGTCCTTGATCTCGAACGTCATGTCAGTAATTGCAGTGTGAGTCGACGGAGGAGTTGTCTCAGAAAGCGTGTACTTACCGTCAGGCAGATTGATCATGAGCTGTGCATTTCCTGATGTCCAGGTGATCGCAGCTCCGCTGACTGAGATTGCAGGTCCGCTTACGCGTGCTGCTTTCCACTGATCTTCTGTCCAGGAAGCAGCCTTGCCTTCTGTTGCGGTAAGCTTCATGGAAGCGCCGGCAAGTTCTTCAGCATTATCCTTGCCCTTGTCAGCCATATCCTTCTTGCTGATGGCTGTCTTGTAAGTCTTTGTAGCTTTGTCGAATGCAGTGACAACGTTATTGGTTCCGTCGAGCGTTACAGTCTCGGTTGATGAACCTGTGACCTTACCGTTTTCGACTGTGAACGTAATAGCAGTGATCTCGTCATAACCTGCAGGTGCACCATTCTCTTCGAGCTTGTATGTACCGTCAGGCAGGCTGACCTTAAGCTGCGTTGAAGAAGAAGTCCATGTAACGGCATTCTCGCCTGTAACCTTGCTTACAGCAGGGCCTTCCTTCTTAGCCTTTGTCCAGTCTTCAGCGGTCCAGCTTGCTGCATCGCCGGAAACTGCTGTCAGCTTAAGCTTAGCGCCTGTGAGTTCGTTTGCATTGTCCTTACCCTTATCTGCGAAATCCTTCTTGCTGAAGACGACGTCTGCAGGTGCGGGTGTAGGTGTTGATTCTGCCTTGTCGAATGCTGTTACCGTATTTGTGCTTGCATCTGCCGTTACTGTTTCAGATGTGGCAGCTACAACCTTGCCGTCCTTGATCTCGAACGTCATTGCGGTAATTGCAGTGTATTTTGAAGGAGGCGTTGTCTCGGAAAGTGTGTACTTACCGTCAGGCAGGTTGATCAAGAGCTGCTCAGTTCCTGATGTCCAGGTGATCTCAGCTCCGCTTACGGAGATAGCAGGTCCGCTTACGCGTGCAGCTTTCCACTGTTCTTCTGTCCAGGAAGCTGCCTTGCCTTCTGTTGCGGTAAGCTTCATGGAAGCACCGGCAAGTTCCTTTGCATTATCCTTGCCCTTGTCAGCCATGTCCTTCTTGCTGATGGCTGTCTTGCAAGTTGTTGTAGCCTTGTCGAATGCAGTAACTACATTATTAGTACCATCGAGAGTTACGGTCTCGGTTGATGTACCCTTGACCTTTCCGTTCTCGATCGTGAACGTAATAGCAGTGATCTCGTCATAACCTGCAGGTGCACCATTCTCTTCGAGCGTGTATGTACCGTCAGGCAGGCTGATCTTGAGCTGTGTTGAAGAAGATGTCCATGTGACTGCTTTCGCGCCGTCAACCTTGCTTACTGCAGGACCTTCCTTCTTTGCGTTTGTCCAATCCTGTGCGTTCCAGTTGGTTGCATCACCTGAAACTGCTGTCAGCTTCATCTTTGCGCCGGTAAGTTCTTTAGCATTATCTTTGCCCTTATCAGCAAAATCCTTCTTGCTGAAAACGATATCAGCAACCTTCTTAAGTTCGTCAAATGCAGTTACTGTATTTGTATCACCGTCTGCGGTAACAGTTTCGGTTGTCTTTGTAACTACCTTGCCGTCCTTGATCTCGAAGGTCATTTCTGTGATCACGTCATAGCCTGCAGGAGCGCCATTCTCGGAAAGCTTGTATGTACCGTCAGGCAGGTTGATCTTAAGCTGCTTTGTTCCGGATGTCCACTCGACAGCGGATTCGCCGCTTACCTTGCTTACATCAGGACCGTCAGCCTGTGCATCATTCCAATCGTCAGCATCCCAGGTTGTCGCATCGCCTGAAACTGCAGTCAGCTTCATCTTTGCACCGGTAAGCTCTTCCGCACCGACCTTGCCCTTGTTTGCCATATCTTTCTTACTGATATAAACAGTAGCAGGTGTGGGCGCAGCTTTAGCCTTGTCGAATGCAGTAACTACATTATTTGTTCCGTCGAGAGTGACAACCTCTGTTGATGAGCCTGTGACCTTACCGTTCTCGATCGTGAAAGTGATATCGGTAATTACTGTATAGTCATTCGGAGCAGCTGTCTCTGAAAGCTTGTACGTACCATCAGGGAGACTGAGCTTGAGCTGGACAGAACCGGAAATCCAGGTAGCTGCAGACTCTCCGTCAACCTTGCTTACAGCAGGTCCCTGTGTCTTTGCAGACTTCCATCTGTTGCTGTCCCAGCTTGTTGCAGGACCGGAAACAGCAGTAAGCTTCATCTTAGCTCCTGCAAGTTCCTCTGCATTATCCTTGTTCTTATCAGCGAAATCCTTCTTGCTGAAAGTAACCGTTGATGTCTTAAGAGTGTCAAATGCAGTTACGGTATTTGTGTTACCGTCAGCCGTAACTTCCTTGGTCTCCTTAGATACGACCTTACCGTTCGAAACAGTGAATTCAAACGCTGTGATCTTGCCGTATCCGTCAGGTGCAGTATCCTCAACGAGTGTGTACTTGCCGTCAGGCAGATTGATCTTAAGGTCAGATCCGCCGGATGTCCATGTGATCGTTGCTCCGGAAACAGTGATCGCAGGTCCGCTCTTGCGTGCAGCCTTCCACTGATCGCTTGTCCAGGAAGCAGCTACGCCGGAATCTGCGGTCAGCGTCATCTTAGCGCCGGAGAGTTCTTTTGCATTAGCATTGTTCTCATCAACAATGTCTTTCTTGCTGATAGAAACTTCACAGACAACAAGCTTATCGAATGCGGTTACCGTGTTGGTAGTGCCGTCTGCAGTAACTTCCGTAGCTGTCTTGTTTACTACCTTGCCGTTACTGATCTCGAATTTGAATTCCGTGATCTTTTCGTATCCTGCAGGTGCTGCATTCTCTGTAAGTTTGTACTCACCGTCAGGCAGGTTGATCATCAGGGCAACATCACTTGATGTCCAGTCAATCGCACTCTGTCCGTTAACCTTGCTTACAGAAGGGCCGTCCTTCTTTGCATTTGTCCAATCCGCTGCAGTCCAATTGGTTGCAGGACCGGATACTGCCGTAAGTCTCATGGAAGCACCCGTGAGTTCATTTGCGGAAGCAGCTTCCTTATCAGCAAAGTCCTTCTTGCTGAATACGACATTTCCTGTAGGAACTGCCTTGTCGAATGCGGTAACGAGATTCTTGTTGGAATCGACCGCCGTTGTTTCACTGGCAGTGCCTGTTGCTGTTACCTTGCTGTTCTCAACCTTGAACGAAAGCTTGGTTATTACCGTATAACCGTTAGGTGCTGTTGTTTCTTCAAGCTCATATTCACCGTCAGGGAGATTGATCTTGAGCTGTGTTGATGTGGATGTCCATTCGACAGCACTCTTACCATTAACCTTGGATACGGCAGGACCTGCCTTCTTTGCAGATGTCCAGTCAGAAGCTGTCCATGTTGTTGCTTTTCCTGATTTTGCAGTCAGCTGCATCTTAGCGCCGACAAGCTCTTCAGCATTAGCATCGCCCTTATCAGCGAAATCCTTCTTGCTGAATGTTGTCTCAGTAAGATTAAGCTTATCGAATGCAGTTACAGTATTAGTAGTGCTATCTAGTGTAACTGTCTCAGAAGTTGCAGTGGATGTAACCTTGCCGTCCTTTATCTCGAAATCGAAAGACGTGATCTTTGCGTAACCCGCAGGTTCGGCATTTTCTGTAAGAGTGTACTTACCGTCAGGCAGGCTGATCTTGAGCTGTGTTGATGTGGAAGTCCATGTAACAGCCTTCTCGCCGGAAACCATGCTTACGGCGGGACCTTCCTTCTTTGCAGCTGCCCAGTCATCAGCAGTCCATGTCGTTGCATCACCTGTAGTAGCTGTAAGCTTCATCTCAGCGCCGGTAAGTTCATTTGCATTTGCAACGCTCTTATCAGCGAAATCTTTCTTGCTGAAGTTTACATCAGCTGTCTTTGTAACAGGTGTATCGAATGCTGTTACTGTACGGTTGTCTGTACCTGTGAAAGTTACCGTGCTGTCATCCTTGACCGTTGTCTCGGTTACCTTACCGTCAGTCATTGAGAAAGTAGCAGTAGTGAATCTTGTGTATTCCTTACCGCCGATCTTAAGGGTTGCTGTTTCTTCAAGCTGGTATGTTCCGTCAGGAAGATTCAGTACGAGAGGTGCCGTTCCTGATGTCCATGTGATAGCTTTTCCGTTTGCCGTGATAGCAGGACCGCTCACACGTGCCTTGTTCCAGTTAACGGAAGTAGTGCCTGTTGCAGTCAGCTTCATTGAAGCGCCGGCAAGTTCTGAACCTGTCTTGGTAATATCCTTCTTGCTGATGGAGACTTCATATGTCTTCTTTGCTGCATCGAAAGCAGTTACGACATCACCGGATATGGTTACATCCGTGTTGCTGGATGTCTTCGTGATCTCTCCGGCTGCATTAACAGTAAATGTAGTTGTAGTGATGATATCGTAGCCTTCAGGTGCGGTTGTCTCTTTGAGAGTGTATGTACCTGCAGGGAGCTTTATCTTGAGCTGTTCAGTACCGGATGTCCATGTTGCCTTCAGGCCAGCAACCGTGATCGCAGGACCGCTGACATAAGCAGTATACCAGTTAACCATTGTGCCGATTCCGGCAGTAAGTTCCATCTTAGCTCCGGCAAGTTCTGAACCGTCACCGGCCATTTCCTTCTTGCTGAAAGAAACAGTTACTGAAACAGGACCCTTCTTTGTGTTGTTAACTTCGATCGCTGCTGCAGTTGAGTCGTTTGTCTTGACTGTTACGCCATTGGGTACCGTTCCAAAAGTAACCTTACCGTCTTCAGCAACGTTCAGATAGATGAGATCAACTTTCTCAACGTTAGCAGAAACAGAAGTCTCAACAATGGTATAAGGACCGACTTCATCAAGACCGGTGAAAGTTACATCACCGTCCTGAGTGAATGTCTTCTCACCTACCAGTGCAGAATCAACTAATTTATTAATATCAGTAAATTTACCACTATAGATCTTGAAAGTTGCACTACGGTATTCCATAGGGAAGAATCCGGTGAACTTCTTTGTCAGCTTAACAGAACCGGCTGTTGAAGCCTTCTTTCTGCTGTTGGTAACGTCGAGCGTCAGATTCTTATCTGTGCTTGAGGAATCAACAGTGATGTTTGAAGCGCTCTTAGGGCTGTCAAGTTCAACACTTCCGTCAGACTTGAGTGAAATGTGGATAAGAGTATCACCGAGGCCTGCATAGTTAGCAGGAGTCTTTGTCTCTCTGATCGTGTAAGGACCTGCGACCTTCATTGATGCCGTATAAGTATTGCCGGACCTTGTCATTTCAGTTCCGGTTGCGCCCTTAAGTTCATCAACAGATCTGTAGTTGCCTTCGTAGATCGTGAATGTAGCACTGATGTCCTGATCACCGGGATGCTCGAAGATCTTCTTGATCGTGACCTTACCTGTGCTGGAAGCGTTCTTGCCTGTGAACGGGAATCCGGACTGGTGGATCTCAACGCCGTCATTCTCAAAAGTCCTGCAGATTGCATTACCGTCATGAGTGGACTTAATGGTAACTTTAGCACCGGTTGCAAGAATTGTGCCAAGCTCTGCTGTTGTAGATTCTCCGAGATTTACCGTCTTAATGGAGCTGTGGAAATTGAACATGATATGTGTTGCAGCTCCGAGTGTTTCCTCAGTCTTGCTCGGTGCACCTATGCCATTGAAAGATACACGCTTGTCAGCTTCGCTGTGATGCATGTTTACAATGTGATCACCGTTTGAATCAATAACGTTGATCACAACAGAACACTTGCCGCTTGAAGGAAGGAAATTAAATCCGTAGTCATTAAGCTGTTCTTCAGTAATGTTGATGTAGTTGACACCGTCATGAAGCTGTATTTCATATGTCATGCCCTTAAGAGTTCCGTCGCTTACCTTAAGGTCATGCTTATCGTAGAACTTATCAGCCCAATCGCCGATCTTATCCAGAACAGCATTGAAATCGATCTTGTTAGATGTCATCTTAACCTGGCCGCCGGCAGTGAATGTTGTCTCATGATCGCTGACAGCCTGGATCTTATTGCTCTTTGTAGAATACAGAACATAGCCTTCGCCGTTATTCGAATAATCAGCATCAAGCTGAATGACCTGACTTCCAATGGTGATCTGTGATTTGCCGTCAGGTGTCTGAACAGGCTTTACATAAACCAGATCGGATCCTAAATACAGAGGTGCCGGATCAGAAGCATACTGGTGGAGCAATTCTTTCTTAAGCAATGATTCCCTGCTTACGTTAGGGTGGGTTGCAGAATCAATGTCAACATCATTGAAGAAGAAATAGAAATTTCCCTGCTTTGCATTGTCATGGATCAATCCATGAGAAAGATCCATTACATCATTAACATTTCTTACGAGCTTATCGGCAGCAACAGAACCCTCCATATGGTTGGAGTGAATGAACGTTCCTGCGAAGATACAGAATGAGTTAGCTGCCTTATAAAGATCCTCGGCACTGTTGCTGAGTGAGAAATCATCACTTATGTCATTGATCTTAAATCTCTTGATCTTGTCATCCTTGCCTTCAGATGCGCTCATCTTGCATGTTGTTGCAAGATCATCTGTCTTACCTGCAATTACTTTACCTGCAAGGATAGCAGCAGCCTCTGATGTGGAACCTGCAACTACATAATAGTCAACGCACTTGCCGTAGTTGGACTTTGAAAGCTTTACGCCGTTCTCGTCCATGGCGCCTGCAGTCAGAACACCCTTAAGGCCTGCGGGAATGTACTTGGATGCGTCTGTGCCGTTGTTGCCTGCGGAAGCAACGACCTTGATTCCCTTGGATACTGCATCAGCAACAAGGGACTTGAATGCTTCATACTGGCCAAGGTCTCTGAGAGAGATTGCCATGAGGATGACTTTGCAGTCTGCTTCGATCGCGTACTGGAGTGCTGCGTAAACGTCAGCAACCTTACCGGTACCGTCATCGCCGATAGCCTTGATGGAGATGATGTATGCATCGTCACTCTGTGCAAGAACAGCAGATGCCATGGATGTACCATGGCCGTTCTTGTCTTCACCCTTATCACCCATTACGGAAACTTTCTCGTTCGCAAGGGAGGATCCTGTGTCGATGATGGCGATCTTTGTCTTGGCATTCGGGTTGACTGTAACATTGTTACACTTGACCGTTACACCGCAGAGTTCAACGCTGCCGTCGATACTGAAGCTGATCTTTTTTGAGTTCAGGTATTTGAGTGCTGCATCGTAATTATCAATGCCGTCAAATACGAGAACGTATGAGCCGTCATAGAAAACGCCCTTTGCACCCTTGAGGGATGAAAGGTCTTTGTCTGTGTCGATGATGAGTCTATATTGATCGGGGAGTGATGCAATTGCTTTGATGAATTCTTCAGCAGTTTCAGCAACCTTGATGCTTGCAGCAGGAGCGGTTTCTGCAGCAGTGCTCTCGGAAGTCTCTGAAGGCTCTGTTTCTTCTGAAGACTCTGATGTTTCGGAAGATTCAGCGGGAACGCTTTCAGAAGGCTGTGTCTCTTCTTTCGTCTCAGAGGACTCAGAAGGTTCTGAAGATTCTGAAGGCTTGGTTTCTTCAGCTGTCTCTGAAGGAACTGTTTCCTTGGACTCAGCTGAAGTATCAGCCGGCTTCTCAGTCTCAGAAGGCTGTGTCTTTTCGCTTTCCTTAGTCTGCTCAGATTCTGAAGCTTTTGTCTCTTCGGACTTGTCAGCAGCCTTGGCTTCCGTAGCCTTGGAATCAGTAGCTTTTGTTTCAGCTGTCTTAGTCTCTTCAGCCTTAGCCTCAGTCTCCTTTGCTTCGGTCTCCTTGGCCTTTGTCTCTTCGGAGTCAGCCTTTGTCTCCTTTACGGTCTTGGTTTCCTTGGCTGTCTTCTTATCTGAATCAGCTTTGGTCTCCTTTGCCTTTTCGGATTCTGTCTCCTTGGATTCAGGTGCTTCGATCTCTACGCCTGCATTGCCTTCGTGTGCAGAGGCTTTTACGCTATACACAAAATTGGGTGACACTATGGCCACCACAAGTAAGCATGCTACCAAGGACGTAAGTCGCTTCAATACCGCTCTTTTCATTTTCTTCCTCCCCAAGAAATTTTATTAACAAATAATTAATAAATATAATACGGTTGTCAAGATTTTTCAACAATTTTTAACTTTTTTACATAATTTATAAGGGGTTTATCACGAAAATGTCCTACTAATCACCGAAATGTAAAACAAAAGCCTCCACTTTCGAAGTGGAGGCTTATGACACATTTTGGACTTATTCCCTGATTTATGCAATTCTTGCTCAGTTGCAGAGATTGTAGATAATGATGAGAGCAATGATAATCAGCAAGATCGTTGCAATGACCTTCGGTATCGAAACAGGTGCCTTGCCCGCAACCTTACCCGTCTGGCCGTTGACAACGAAGTTGTATACCTGTCCGTTGAAAGTGTAGTTGGAGATCCAGATGGGCGCAAGTACGTACTTGAACGTTACCTTTGCAAAGTCAGTATTGAAATTGACCTTTTCGACAGTATCGGCGTGCTGCTTTTTCTTCTCCAGAGAGCCGATCTCGTTGCGGAGCGTAGTCCTGATCTGATCCTTGGCTACCTGCCAGCCGTCATCAAGACCCAGTGTGTATCTCTCGGCCATGAAGCCTGCGATGAACTCAGGAGAATACGAACGGAGCTTAGCGAAATCAAACTGCTTTACTGCGTTGATGTAAGGATTGTCCGTCCTCTTGCTTGCGTAAACGACCTCGTCGTCAACGAACTTCTCGTAGATGCCGGAGAACTCCTTGTACTCGTAATAAGTCTCGGTCTCACCTTTCAAATTCGTTCTCTCATGTCTGTATCCGAGCTTAACGTTATAAGGAGATGTCGTCTGTGAATCGTATGTCCAGAACGGCAGATAAACGCCGTTAAAGCTCTTCGCTTCGCATGACTTCTTTGCCGCACCGGGTGCGAAGAACTTGCCCTTGAGCCAGTTCTTGAAGAGCTCTGAAGCCTTCTGCTGTGAGATCTCGAAAGGAACAACTCCGCCAGGAGCCATCGCGTCCTGCATGTCGTCAACAGGCATTACCTGTGTGGATCCGCAGTAAGGGCAGCAGGATGCCGTATCCGTTGCATCGAAAACCGTGGTAGCGCCACAGTTCTTACAGGTGAGAGACTTTCTCGCCTGTCCCCAGTCGATGCTGGCTCTCTGGGTAGCCGTTGTGAAATCAATCTCCTCGATGTTCTGTGCCGTCTCCTCAGGCTTGGGAAGCTGTCTCTGATAGCCGCATGAATGACATGTCATTGCAAGCGTCTCAGGATCGTATACGACCGTTGCGCCGCAGTTCGGACACTTCTTGTCTGTAGAGCCCATCGTGCTTCCCACTGCAACCTGATTGCCTTCAGCATCAAGGTATGTCTTTGCCTGAGGCTGTACGGGAGCTGCCATGGCCTGTATTGCTGCTGCACATGAAGCAGCCGGATCGAATAATCCGTCAGGTCCTACGGGATAATCTGAAACAACACAGCGGTACCAGAGATTTGCTCTCTGCTTCCAGTCGCTGGCAACCCTGTCTCTCTGCGCCGCTGCACTGTCGGCCGCTTTCTTGGCGTTGCCTGCAGCGACACCTGCCGCCTGCATGGCTTCCTTGTTGCCGAGCTTGTCGAACTTCATTACGTCGCGGCTGTTCTGTTCCTGAACGGATTTATACTGTGCGATCTCTGCAGCGAGAACACGGATCCTGTTCTGTGTGGCATTGGTCTCGATCGTATACTGCTGACCGAAATCGATGTGATTGTTGATCCATTCTCCGATCAAGGGAGTTGCCTTGTCGTAAAGCTCGGAATCAGGAGTGGTCGTATCGAGCGCAGGTGCACCTTCCGGATGCTGCGTCAGATAATTAATGGAGAGCTGCTGCTGAGCAGACGCAACCCTTTCCTTGAATGAATCAGGAATGATACCCTTTGAGATCTCTGCATTCTCTTCAGGCGTCACAAAGATAGAAGCGCCTAAACGCTGTGCATCCATGGGTGAAAGCGGTGCTCCTGGAATGATGTTAGACATAACGATTCCTCACATTTTTTATTTGTTGTAGTTTAACACAAAAGTTTTCAGTAAATGATGAACGCCACTGAATAGGGCTTGAGTCCCAGCGTGGTGGAACCGTTCTCGAATCCGCCGAAGATAAGGCTGTCAGAAAGAGGCGGGTGCCAGCCTTTGACCTCATCGGTAACGCTCATGCCTGCGAAGCTGTCTGTGCAGGTAATGTACAGTGGTTTATCAGACCTGTTCATCACGAACACGATCTTTCTCGCGCCTGTTCCCTGCGCCCCGAAGAAGTCTCTTCCCTCCTTGAGATATCTCACGAAAGCAAAGGCTCCCTCATTGGTCAGAAGCGTCTTGTAGAAACCTGTACGAAGACAAGTGTGAAGTTTCCTCAAGCCCGCAACTCTCTTAAAGAATGCGAGCGTCTCCTGCTGCTTTAAGCTAAGGCGGTTCCATGGATATGTCCTTCTGTTGAACGGATCCTTATAGCCCTGCATGAGGACTTCATCACCGTAATAAAGACAGGATGCGCCGACGTATGCAGTCTGGAATGCGTACGCCATGCGTGCAAGTGCAGCACACCTGTCGTAATCTCCGGAATCAACTTCAAAGCCTCTCTGTATCTCCCTGTCATCGGTCTCTGCGGGCTTTGAGAGCATGGTCATGATCCTGGGCACATCGTGCGAAGAAACGAGGTTCATCATGCAGTAGTAAGCTTCTGAAGGATATCTCTCACGGAAGCCTTCAAACCTTGAATCAGCAACCTGCGCGGAGATATAACCGCAGAGGAAATCCAAGAGAATATGGCGGAACGTGTAACCCATAACGGAGTCATGCGTGTTGCCCAGCATGAAGTCGCGGTATGAACCGTAACTGCACTTGTTTGAAGCGTCTTCCCATACCTCGCCGACAAGCATTCCCTCGCCGTTCGTCTTGGCCTTGACCGTTGATCTCATCTGTCTGATGAAACCGTCAGGCAGCTCGTCTGAAACGTCGAGCCTGAAGCCGTCAGCGCCTCTTGAAGTCCATGTGTCTACTACACCTTTTTCACCGAATATGAAGTTCCTGTATGAAAGATCATCTTCATTTACATTGGGCAGATCCGGAAAGCCCCACCATGAGTCGTAGTTGATGTTTCCATCCGCATTGCGATAAAGGTTGTACCATGAACGGTAACGGCTCTCAGTACCGTCTCTGAAAGCCTCGTAGGCGCCTTCGCTGCCGTATCTGCCGAACTTGTCGAAATAGATTGAATCAGCGCCTGTATGGCTGAAAACACCGTCAAGGATTATCTTGATACCGGCTTCCTCTGCTTCATTGGAGAGTTCGTTAAATGCGGAGATCCCTCCGAGCATCGGATCGACGTTTAAGTAATCCGCGGTATCGTAGCGGTGCGATGACCTCGCTTCGAAGATTGGATTCATGTAGAGGATGTTGATGCCGAGCTCTTTCAGATAAGGGATCTTCTCCCTTATGCCGCGGAGCGAACCTCCGAAAAAATCACACGCAAGATAGCCTGTTTCCGGCTTTCCGTAGATGTCGACATCCTCGTACCAGTCTTCATGATAAACACGCTCCGGACGCGGATTGGCATTCTTCATTGCTTTAACCGAGAAGCCTGAATCCCTTGCAAATCTGTCCGGGAATATCTGATAGATATTGGCGCCCTTCATGTAATCAGGCGTGTGGAAATCCTTGTTGTAAACGGTTATCTGGAACGCATAAGGATATTTGTCCTCGTTGGCTCCGACGCGCGGAGGTTCATGGTATATGGTACCCTCACCGTTCGCCGTATCCATCGCTGCTCCGTAAAAGAGAGTCAGTTCAGGCACGGGATCAGTATTATCTTCAGGGCGCTTCCACAACAGCCATTCAGGCAGTTCTTCGCTGTCGCCTGCTATCCTGAATCTGAACCAGTAAAACAGTATCGAAGGCTCATGGGGCATCATGAGATTTACGTGATACCTCGAAGATCCTGCGACACGGTACATCGGTTCCTCGTGATACGAGAAAGAATACAGGCCGTATGTATAGCAGAGCGTTACGCCCGTGGCCTCTTTGAAGCAGTCGAAAAACAGCTCAGTATAAGAGTCAGCGGGCCTTGCTCCGAAAGGTGTCCTGTACTCAGGAAGGCGCGATGCATGAATGCACCGCGCCTGTGAATTTGCATTATGCTTGTCTGTCCCGCGGGACTCCATCAGTCTTTCTTCTCCTCGGGTTTGCTTTCAGTCTTGGCCTCAACCTTTACCTCGGGCTTTGCTGCAGGCTTCTTTTCAGCGGGCTTCTTGGCGGGAGCCGCTTTTTTCGCTGCAGGCTTCTTGGCAGGAACCTTCTTCTCCGCAGGTTTTGCTTCCTTTGCCTGAGGTTTCTTCTCAGCCTTGGGTGCTGCCTTCTTGGGAGCGAGCTCTTCTGCCTTTGGCATAGGGATACCTGTGATCAGCGAATAGAGACCTGCATATTCGCCAGCACTCCTCTTCCATGTGTAGTCACCTTTCATGCCTGTCTCGATGAGCTTCTTCCAGACATCCTTGTGATGACGGTAGAGGTCAGCTGCATACTTGGTGACGAACAGGAACTCATGAGCATTGATGTTGGCAAATGAGAATCCGTTGCCTTCGCCTGTATATTCGTTGTAAGGCGTTACGGTGTCCTTGAGGCCGCCAGTCTCACGAACTACAGGAACAGTTCCGTAAGCCATGGAGACGAGCTGTGAGAGGCCGCAGGGTTCAAATAAGCTCGGCATCAGGAAAATGTCTGCGCCGGCATAGATCGTATGAGCCAGGCCGCTGTCGAAATCGATGCATGCGCACATCTTGCCGTGATTGCGGTTTGCGATGTCCGTGAGAGCTCTCTCGTAGTAAGGATCACCTGTTCCGAGGATGACCACCTGCATGCCGTCGTAGAGCATTTCCTCGAGAACATAGAGCAGGAGATCCAAGCCCTTCTGGTCAACGAGACGTGAGATCATGGCACACAGAGGCGCGCCGGGATTGACGTCCAAGCCGAGCTGCTCCTGCAAAGACTTCTTGCAGGCTGCCTTGCCCTTCTCGTAATCCTTGATCGAATACTTCGCAGGGATCTTGTTATCAACTGAAGGATCGTATTCCTGCTCGTTGATTCCGTTAAGGATACCGGAAACTTTGTATGCGTACTTCTGCAGTGTTCCGTTAAGACCTTCGCCGTAGTAGTCGGTCATGATCTCGTATGCATAAGTAGGTGAAACCGTCGTTACGGAATTCGAGAAAACGATGCCGGCCTTCATGAAGTTGATGGCCTTGTCCTTGATGCAGAAATCGTCTCTTAAGTAATCATCGGGAAGATCGAGCATCTCGCGTACAACGTCCGTTGAATGAACGCCCTGATACTTCAGGTTGTGGATCGTATAAACGGTCTGAACGTCGTTGTGATAGCCGTGCTTCTTGAAGTGGCAGTCGAGCAGCATGGGCATCATGCCGGTCTGCCAGTCATTGCAGTGCAGAACGTTCGGTTCGAAGTTCATGAAGTCGCCCATGAAGTCGAGGACCGCACGCTGATAGAAGCAGTAACGCTCGATGTCAAAAACATAGTCAACATAGATCTGGTCAAAGTTGAAATAGTACTCATTGTCCACGAAGTAGAAAGTGACGCCGTTCATCTCCATTGAGAACAGACCCGCATAGAGTGAACGCCAGCCCATATGGACCATCTTCCAGCCGAGGAACTGAAGCTTGTCATTGTATTTGACCTTGATCTTCTTGTACAGCGGGATGATGACTCTTGCATCTACACCCTGCTTGTTGAGTTCGACCGGAAGGCTTCCTACTACGTCAGCAAGACCTCCGACCTTAACAAACGGACTGCACTCGGATGAAGCGAGTAGAACTTTGATAGTTTTTTCCATATCAGATACCTGCGCCCTTTCCTATGACGATGGGGTAATCGGGATGGCCTACAAGACGCACTCCCGGCCTGACGAAGGCGTTCTTGTCAAGAATGACGTTCTCAAGATGGCAGTTCTCAGAGATGTGGGAATCCTGCATGATAACGCAGTTCTTGACCGTCGTGTTCTTTGCTATCGTTACGCTTCTGAAGAGGACTGATTCCTCGACCTTACCGTAGATGCGGCAACCGTCGGATACGATCGAATTGCTCATGTCCGCGTTGTCGAAATAAAGTGTCGGAGCTTCGTCCTTGACCTTCGTGTAGATCGGATCGCCGCTCCAGAACAGATTGTTCCTGACTGAATCGTTGATGAGAGACATCGATGCGTTGAAGTATGTCTGAACACTGTTGATCCTCAGAGCAACTCCTGAATACTCGAATCCGTGAACCTTGAGTTCATCGTACATCTTAACGATCGAATGGATTCCGAAATGCTGCTGGCCGTGTGCCATCTGGCGCGCGAGGATGTCGATCAAGAGGTCTCTTCTCAGGCACAGGATGCCGAGTGAAGACTTCGTTGAAGCAGCCTTGTTCGGATTGTAGAGCATGTCCCTTACGAATCCGTCCTCATCAATGTCTAAGATGTATGAAGGGCTGCCGAACTTCGTGCCGTCACGGTTGTACATGACGGAGATGTCAGCGCCGGATTCCTCATTAGACTTAATGAATGCATCAAAAGTCGTGTTAAGGATGATGTTGGCTCCTGTAACGATGATGTATGTCGTACGGGACTGTCTTAAAAAGTCCATGATGCCCGTTAGTTCCTCATCGGAATTCATACCGGTAGCCTCTGAGTTTACGTAAGGAGGCAGGATGTGGAGACCGTCGTTCTTACGGTCGAGAGACCATGCTCCGCCTGTTCCTGTGTGGTCCATCAGTGACTTGTACTTGTTGTAAGTCAGAAGTCCGATGTTCTTGATACCGGTGTTGACCATATTCGAAAGCATGAAGTCGATGATCCTGTATCTTCCGCCGAAAGGCATTGCCGAAAG
>JAEEGJ010003934.1_pt1 | contig 52990 bp, 42 predicted proteins | sample 8958761 | NCBI WGS metagenome assembly JAEEGJ01 (sample SAMN16246546, study PRJNA631951) | gut metagenome | biome: gut microbiome; feature: rumen; material: RS-attached | host: Bos | place: Iran: Karaj | collected 2018-10
CGATTCATGGGGTTCTCAGGTAACAGGCTACTATGCGGTCACTTCGAGATTCGGTACGCCCGCCGACTTTAAGTTCATGGTCGACGTGCTCCACCAGAACGGTATCTCTGTCATCTTGGACTGGGTTCCGGCGCACTTCCCCAAGAACCTCGAAGGCCTTGTAAGATTTGACGGAACACCCTGCTACGAGTACGCGGATCCGAGGATCGGCGAACACCGTGAATGGGGCACCTACGTTTTCGATTATTCCAAGAACGAGGTTCTCTCGTTCCTTATCTCCAACGCGGTATTCTGGATAGACGAGTTCCACCTCGACGGTATCCGTGTGGATGCAGTATCTTCAATGCTCTACCGTGATTACGGACGTACCCAGTACATCCCGAACAAGTACGGCGGCAACGAGAACCTCGAGGCTATCGAGTTCTTCAAGAAACTCAATTCCACTATCAGAAAGAACTATCCTTACGCGATGCTCATCGCTGAGGAGTCCACTGCATGGCCTAAGGTCTCGCATCCCGTTGAGGAAGGCGGCTTAGGCTTCACGCATAAGTGGAACATGGGCTGGATGCATGACACTCTGGATTATTTCTCGACTGATTCCTATGCGAGAGGATGGCATCACGACGAGTTCTGCTTCTCGATGATGTACGCTTTCGCTGAGAACTATATCCTGAGCCTTTCGCACGATGAAGTCGTTCACGGCAAGCATTCCCTGATCGACAAGATGCCGGGCGATATCTGGAGAAAGTTCGCGTCACTTCGTTCCATGATGCTCTATCAGATCAGCCATCCGGGCGCAAAGCTCAACTTCATGGGTGCTGAGTTCGGTCAGTTCATCGAGTGGCGTTTCTATGAGCAGCTCGAGTGGTTCCTTTTGGACTACGAGTCACACAGGCTCCTTCAGAATTTCAACAGCGAACTTAACAGATTCTACAAAGAGCACGCACAGCTGTGGATCGACGATCACACCTGGGCCGGATTTGAATGGATCGCCGCAGACGATACGAAGAATAATGTTTTCGTCTACAAGAGATCTTCGCCGAACCCCAAGGAAAACGATATCTACGTTGCTCTCAACATGGTTCCCCAGCCGCTCGAAGACTACAACATCCCTGTCTATGAGCTCGGAACATACCGTATCGTTTTCAATACGGACGACATGAGCCACGGCGGTTCGGGATATCCTACGGGAACCGATGCGATGGGATGCTTCGAGGCGATCGACGAGCCGATGAGCGGCAAGCCGTATCACATCTCGGTCAACCTGCCGCCTCTCGCCGGAATCTACTTCATGAAGGTCAAAGATTCCAAGCCGAAGAAGGCAGCAAAGAAGCCGGCTGAGAAGAAGCCTGCGGCAAAGAAACCCGCAGCCAAGAAACCCGCAGCCAAGAAACCAGCTGCGAAGCCGGCGGCAAAGAAAGCTGCTAAGCCCGCGGCGAAAAAGCCTGCAGCGAAAAAGACCGCTAAGGCAACTGACAAAGCAAAAAAGTAAACGAATAAACCGGAGGTAATATCATTATGGCTAAGACTGAAGTCGTTGCGATGATACTCGCAGGCGGACAGGGAAGCAGGCTCGGCGTCTTGACGAAGACGATCGCTAAGCCTGCCGTTCCGTTCGGAAGCCGTTACAGGATCATCGATTTTCCACTCTCAAACTGCGTTAACTCAGGAATCGAGATCGTAGGCGTTCTTACACAGTACCAGCCGCTCGCACTCAACACGTACGTAGGTAACGGACATCCGTGGGACCTCGACCGTAACAATGCCGGCGCATATATCCTTCCGCCTTATCAGACGGCAGGCGGCTCGTCCTGGTACAAGGGAACCGCAAACGCGATTTATCAGAACATGAGCTTTATCGACGATAACAATCCCAAGTACATTGTCATCCTCTCCGGTGACCACATCTACAAGATGGACTACGCCGCAATGCTCAAGGCCCATATCGACAAGGGCGCTGATGCTACCATCGCGGTTTATGAGGTACCGTGGGAAGAGGCTCCGAGATTCGGCATCCTCAACACCAAGGAAGATGACGTCATCGAGGAATTCGACGAGAAGCCCGCTAAACCCAAGAGCAATCTTGCATCGATGGGTGTCTATATTTTCACCTGGGATGTATTAAGACAGGCGCTTATCGATGATGAGGCAGATCCGAACTCGAGCAACGACTTCGGTAAGAACATTGTCCCGAACCTTCTTGCCCAGGGCAGAAAGCTCTGCGCATACAGATTCTCCGGTTACTGGAAGGATGTCGGAACTATCAGTTCTCTCTGGGAGACCAATATGGACATCCTGGATAAGCCTGAAGAGATCAACCTCGTCGACAGATCATGGAAGATCTTCTCAAGGAACCCGGTCAAGCCTTCACACTTCATCGGAAGCGGCGCAAAGGTTAAGAACACCGCTCTTACAGACGGATGCCGCATCTTCGGCGACGTTGAGCATTCGGTTCTTTCCGAATCCGTTATCGTTGAGAAGGGCGCCATCGTAAAAGACTGCGTACTGATGCCGGGCGTTGTGGTAAAGGAAGGTGCTCACCTTGAGCGCTGCATCGTTGATTTCGGGACCATCATCGGCAAGGAAGTCAACGCCGGCAGCCATGTTGAAGGAGAGGGTGCTTACTCCAATAAGAAGCTTTGCTCCGAAGGCATCTGCGTTTTCGAGCGCGGCCTGAAGATCAAGGACGGCGCGACCATTCCGGGCAACAGCATGGTGGATACCGATGTTGAAGTCTCTGATGAAGAGAACGTCATCGAATCCACCTTCAGGGTATGAGGACAGGAAAAGGAGATTGATATATGTTTAACAACGCAATGGGCTTGATATTAGCCGACAACAAGAAAATATCATTAGGCGAGCTCTCCAATCCGCGTGCTCTTTCCGCAATGCCTTTCGGCGGCAGATACAGGATCATAGACTTCATGCTCTCGAACATGGTCAATACCGGTATCAAGAACATCGGACTTCTGACTTACAACAAATACAAATCTCTGATGGACCATACGGGAACCGGCGGTGCGTGGTCTCTCGACCGTAAGAACGACGGTCTTCACATTCTGCCTCCTTATGTCAATTCAGAGGCTACGGGAATCAATTCCGATGAAGAGCTTACGGGCATCATGGACTTCCTGAGACAGTCACGCACGACATACATCATCGTGACCGGCTGCAACATCATCCTCAACACGACATTCGATGCATTCATAAAGTCACATGAGGAAGCAGGCGCTGACATCTCCGTTATGTACAACCGTGACGGCACGAAGTTCGGCAGCCCTTCATACATCTTGGACATCGATGAGGACGGCTTTGTAAGAGACATGCTCTACAATCCTCCGAAGGCTGCTTCGACCAAGTCTTCACTCGGCATCCTCTGCCTGAGAAGAGACCTCCTGATCGACATTCTCGCGCGCCAGATGGCACACGGACAGCAGCACTTCGGAATCCATTCCATCGTAAAGATGTTCGATGAGCTCAAGGTTCACGGATTTGAGTATTCCGGCGTCGCTTTGAGGATCAACAGCGTTCAGACATACTTCAACGCTTCGATGTCTCTCATTCAGGATTCTGTCAGGAACAACCTTTTCTGGAGCGGTGATCCGATCTACACAAAGGTCAAGGACGAGGCTCCTACGCTGTATTTCGACAACGCCGATATGAGCAATTCGATCGTATCCGACGGCTGCAGGATCTACGGCAAGGTTGAGGAATCCGTACTCTTCAGAAGCGTTACCATCGCAAAGAACACGACGGTCAAGAACTGCGTTATCATGCAGGACTCACACATTTCCGAGAACTGCCATCTTGAGAACGTAATCCTTGACAAGAACGCCTTCGTCAGGCCGGGCGTGCGCCTCGTCGGTCACCCCGATTACCCCATCGTCATAGGAAAGGGAGCAGGTATCTGATATGGAAAAAACGATCAAAGTTTTACTCGCTTCATCCGAGTGCAGTCCGTTCGTCAAGGTCGGAGGCTTAGCAGACGTTGTCGGAAGCCTTCCGGTTGAGTTGAACAAGCAGGGGGTAGATGCAAGAGTCATCATCCCGCTGTACAAAAAGATCAAGGTCAAGTACAACGACAGGCTTCAGTTCCTCGGTTGGAAGATGGTCCATATGGGCTGGCGTTCCCTCTATGCGGGATTGTTCTCAATGGAGCTGAACGGAGTTACATTCTACTTCGTCGACAATGAGTACTATTTCAACTTTGATCAGATCTACGTCGATTATGTTTTCGATATCGAGCGTTATTGCTTCTATCAGCGCGCGGTACTCGACTTCATGGGAGACTTCATGAATTTTGAGCCGAACGTTCTGCACTGCAACGACTGGCAGACCGGCATGATGCCCATGCTGCTTGACTGCCACTTCAAGAAGCACGGCTATCACAATGACGTTCAGACCGTTTACACGATCCACAACCTGAAGTATCAGGGCGTTCATTCGACTGATGTCGTACGCGAGATGCTCGACCTTCCCGACGATTACTTAAGAGACGATTTCTGCATTAAGGACAAGGCTATCAACTTCATGAAAGCCGGAATCGTTTTCTCTAATTCCGTAACGACTGTTTCTCCTACTTATGCGTACGAGATCATGACCGACTACTACGGCGAAGGATTGAACGGAACGCTTCAGAAGTATGCTTACAAGGTATCAGGCATCCTGAACGGTATCAACGAACAGGAGTACGATCCCGCGACTGACGGCAAGATCCCTGCCAAGTATTCGATCAAGGATTACGAGAAGGGTAAAGCGGCCTGCAAGAAATCCCTGCAGGAGCAGCTTGGTCTGGATGTCAATCCCGGTGCTCCTCTCTGTGCCATGATCTCACGTCTGGTCGATCAGAAGGGCTTGGATCTTCTGCTTTACGTCCTCGAGGAAATGCTCTACGACGGAATGCAGATCGTCATCCTCGGAACGGGCGATCCGTACTATGAGAGAGCCCTTACCGACATCGCAAACCGCAACCACGGCAAGATGTGCGCATGCATCGATTTCGACAGCGGTCTGGCTCACACGATCTATGCCGGCGCTGATATCTTCCTGATGCCCAGCCTTTTCGAGCCCTGCGGCCTCTCACAGCTCGTATCCATGGCTTACGGTACTGTTCCTGTCGTTCGTGAGACGGGCGGCCTCAAGGACACTGTAACGCCTTACAACGAGTATACGGGTGAAGGCAACGGCTTCTCGTTCGCAAACATCAACGCGCACGAGTTCCTGTTTGTTACCAAGTATGCGGCTGACCTCTACCGTCACCACAAGGACGTCTGGAAGAAGCTCATCGAGACGGGAATGAAGGGTGATTACACCTGGAAGAAGAGCGCAGGCGAGTATGCAGGTCTCTATTCTCTGATCACCGGAATCCCGATGCCTAAGGAAGAGAAGCCTGCCGAAAAGAAGGCTGCACCCAAGGCAGAGAAGAAGCCTGAGGCAAAGGCTGAAAAGCCCGCTGAGAAGAAGGCTCCGGCAAAGAAACCCGCAGCAAAGAAACCCGCTGCGAAAAAGCCTGCGGCAAAGAAGCCTGAAGCAAAAAAGCCCGAGGCTCCGAAAGAAGCTAAACCCGAGGAGAAGAAAGACTGATGGAGTCCCGCGGGACAAACAATTCTAATGCCATTTCACAGGCGCGGTGCATTCATGCATCGCGCCTTCCTGAGTACAGGACGCCTTTTGGCGCGAGGCCCTGTGATTCCCATACGGAGCTGTTTTTCGACTGCTACAGGGAAGCTTCCGGCGTTACGCTCTGCTATACCTACGGACTTTATAAGTTCACTTATCACGAAGAACCGATGTACCGCGTCTCAGGATCATCGAGATATCACGTGGATCTCATGCTGCCTCACGAGCCGTCGATCCTGTTCTACTGGTTCAGGTTCAAGGTCGCGGGGGACTGTGAAGACCTCCCTGAAGGTTACCGGGTAAACAGGCCGGAAGATATAAGTGAAGATGCTTTTACCGCACCTGAGCTTACGCTCTACTATGGCGCGGCGGCAGACACTGCCGACGGCGAGGGAACGCTTTACCGCGAGCCGCCAAGAGTCGGAGCCGATGAGGACAAGTATCCTTATGCGTTCCAGATAACCGTTTACAACAAGGAATTCAAGACGCCCGACTATATGAAGGGCGCTAACATCTACCAGATCTTCCCGGACAGGTTCGCAAGAGACACGGGTTTTAACGTCGAGGCGATGAAGAATGCCAATCCCCGTCCCGAACGCGTATATCACGAAGACTGGGACGAGGACGTCGACATATACGGAAAGCCTGAGACGGGCTATCTTGCATGTGATTTCTACGGCGGTTCGCTCCGCGGAATTAAGGAAAAGCTCCCTTACCTCAAAGAACTCGGCATCAACATCCTTTACATGAACCCGATCTTTGAGGCCAGGTCTTCGCACCGCTACGATACTGCGGATTACCTTAATGTTGATCCGATGTTAGGCGGAGTTTCCGCATTTAACGAGCTTTCAAGAGAAGCCGAGGCAGCCGGTATCAAGATCATCCTAGACGGCGTTTTCAGCCACACGGGAGCTGATTCAATCTACTTCGACAAGTTCGGCCGTTACGGGACGAATGGCGCTTACGAGGCCTTCAGGGACGGCACGGAGAGCCGTTACCGCTCGTGGTATAACCTTTACCGTACCGCTGACGGCAACATCAATTATGACTCCTGGTGGGGCTTTCCTGACCTCCCGAACGTAAACGAGGATGATCTTTCCTATAGGAATTTCATTTTCGGAGATCAGGGTGTTGTCGATACCTGGACTTCCAGAGGCGCTGACGGTTTCAGGCTCGATGTTTCAGACGAGCTCCCCGACGGCTTCATAAGGCAGATGAGATCGACCCTGAAGGCCAAGACGAACGGCGAGGGAATGCTCGTCGGCGAGGTCTGGGAGGACGCTTCAAACAAGTGCAGTTACGGCTCTTACCGCGACTTCATGCTTGGCAATACCCACGACTCGGTCATGGGTTATACGTTCAGGCACATACTCCTGGATTTCCTTTGCGGCTATATTTCCGCCGAAGTCGCCGATTCAAGGTTTGAAGGATTCCGCGAGAGGTATCCTTCACAGGCATACTACTGCATGATGAACCTCGTTTCGTCGCATGACGTTCCGAGGATAATGACGATGCTCGGAAAGCCCTGCGAGACTGACGACCGCGAGATCCAGCGCGGCATAGAGGTCGATGCAGGTGATTATGACAGGTGCGCGTCTCTCGCCAGGATGGCCTATGCTTTCCAGAATGCGTATATCGGAGCAGCCTGCCTCTACTACGGCGATGAAGTGCTGATGCAGGGGTATAAGGACCCGTTCAACAGAAGGACTTATCCCTGGAACCGCCTGACGTCAAAGCAGACCGAGACTCTTGCGTTCTTTAAGAGGATCGCGGGCCTCCGCAAGGTAAACTCCTGTCTCCGAACGGGATTTTATAAGACGCTGCTTGCTCATGAAGGTGCGTTTGCCTTTGAGAGATATCTTTCAGAGGGAAGGGACTTTTTCGGGCATCAGGGAACGGGCGCAAGAAAGATCGTGTTCCTGATGAACCGCTCTGAAAAGCCTTTGTATGCTACGGTTTCAGACAGCTTCGCAGGAACTGCCGTTACGGAGATAACAGGGGACTGGCATCCTCCTTTGTCGGACAACATGATCTTCGGCGGAACCGAAAACGGAACGCTTACCATAGGCCTCAGACCATATTCGGCCGCTTACATAATCTACTGATTTTTTGTGATAAACTACAACAAAACAAATAAGGTGAGGATTAATTATGTCAGAGAATATTCCTGTCAAACGCACTATGCCAGGCATGCCTGTTTCTGCAGCTGATGCCCAGAAACAGGGCCTTAACATCTTCATTACGCCTGAAGAATCATTGAATATCACAAAGGGTGTACTGCCTGATTCCTTCAAGCAGAGAGTTACTCAGGGCCAGCAGACGCTGTGCACCAATTACCTGACAAATCATCCTGAAGGAGCACCTGCTCTTGATACGACTACTCCTGATGCAGAACTCACGAACAAAGCTGCGGCTGTTACGGCTGACTGGTTTGAAGCACATCCTGATTTTGCCCAGCAGTTCACGATCGAACAGGCTGCAGTCAACGGTAAGATCAGACAGCTCGAAATGGAGATAGCACAGGCAAAATCCGTTCAGGAACAGCAAAGCCGCGATGTCATGAAGTTCGACAAACTCGGACAGAAAGATGCAATGCAGCAGGCGGGAATCGCAGCAGGCAACGCCAAGAAAGCCGCAGATACCGCCGCTTCAGTCAAGAACTCGCTTATCGCCCAGTGGAACCAGCGTGTGTATCTCTGGCAGCGCTGCATGGTTTCCGACTATCCTGTAGGACCCGACGGACTCTTTGATCCGATCGCCGTTTGCACGGCCGCGGCACAGCCTGCTCCCGCACAGGCGGCTGCCAAGACGTATACGGACGCTGAAGGCAACCAGGTTGCCGTCGGCACGACAATGGATTCAACTGATAAGAAGTGCCCGAACTGCGGCGCTACAGTTGTTTACGATCCGGATACGCTTGCCATGACCTGTCATTCATGCGGTTATCAGAGGCAGCTTCCCAAGCCCGAGGACGTGGCGAAGGACATCGAGGAGATCGATTTCACTACGGCTACGCAGAGAGCGAGCATCGACTGGGGTCAGGCGAGAAAGTCGCTCGAGTGCAAGAACTGCGGTGCTACAACGGTCTTCGCGGCAACTGATACGGCTGCATGCTGCCCTTATTGCGGATCTACGCAGGTAATGCCCGTTGATGACCTCGCAGACGCAATGGCTCCGGGCGGAGTCGTTCCTTTTGAGATATCACAGCAGAAGGCTTCACAGCTTTTCAAGAGCTGGATCAAGGGCAAGTTCTTTGCGCCCAATGCTGCAAAAAAGTCCTGCGAGGCAAAGAACTTCAGCGGCGTTTATCTCCCGTTCTGGACCTACGACTCCCAGACGACCTCGCCTTACAGCGTTCAGCTCGGCTACAGGCACGAAAGAACGAATTCCAAGGGTGAGACCGAGACATATTACGAGTACAAGAACTTCTCCGGCATCTACGAGAAGTTCGTTGACGACGAGCTTGTTTACGCAAGCAAGAAGACCGACAATCCGTACATCAACGCGGTCAAGCAGTTCGATTTCAAGAAGCTCCGTCCTTACGCTCCTGAGTTCATTGCAGGCTTCCTTGCAGAAAGATATACGGTTGGCTTGGACGACGGATGGCAATTGGCCAAGAACCAGATCAAGAACACTTTAAGGAGTGAGATCGGACAGTACGAGAAACGCAGGCAGCACGCTGATACGGTCGAATCCGTAAACTTCAACACGGACTTCGCAAAGGTCACTTTCAAGTATGTCCTCGCTCCCATCTGGATCGCTAATTACAAGTTCAACAACGAGGTCTATAACTTCGTAGTAAACGGACAGACGGGCAAGATCGCAGGCAAGTCACCGATTTCGATACCGAAGGTCATCCTCACGATCGCACTTGTGATCCTCGCTATCATAATTGCTTACTATCTGTTCGGCAACTGAGGCGAAAACATTGTAATTACGGGCGGTCCCGGCTGACCGGGGCCGCCCTTTTATATGGAACATTTTGCATTGAAAATTGTTCTTGACACTGTACTATCTGAAAAGTATAATTATCGAGCCTGCTTAAAGCAGCATATATGCGGCCGTGGCGGAACTGGCAGACGCGCACGTTTGAGGGGCGTGTGGGTAACTCCATACGAGTTCAAGTCTCGTCGGCCGCACCAAATCAAAGTCCTGAGATCTCTGATCCCGGGACTTTTTCTTTTGTATGTTTTGAATGTTGTATAATTGGATAAAAGAACCCGGAGGTCATCTTATGGGCAGTATGGCAGCAAAGATAACGGCAGCCTATTTTGAGTCCAGGAATCTCGATTTCATGATTTCTGATGACGGCAGCTCGATCGTTACCCAGTTTGAACTCGAAAACATGGATGGCTTTAACGTGTTCATCCGTTTTGATGACGGAGACCATACCGTTAACCTGAGGACCTCCAGCATAATTACTTTCCCTGAAACGAAGATGAATGAAATGTATGCTTTGGCCAATGCATTAAACAGCAGGTTCAGGTGGATCAAGTTTATTGTGGACGAAAAAGACAAGAGCCTGGTCGCTTCTGACGATGCCGTCATCCAGCTTGATTCATGCGGCGAAGAGGTCTTTGAGTGCAGCATCCATTTTGCCAAGATCGTCGATGCAGCTTACCCGGTGATAATGGGTATCATAAGCGCCTGAAAACGCGTCAGAAACTGTCCCTGCGTCTTTCGTAATAGAACATGAACTGCTGCATTATGCCCGCGGTCTCAGGGTATTTCGAGCAGTCAAAACATCCGTTGTAGTATCTGTCGACGATCCTTTGTATCCAGACGTCGACCGGGAATCTGGCTGTCCTTGCGTATGCAAAGAGCATTACGCAGTTTGCGACTTTCGTTCCTACTCCGAACATTGCCATAAGAGCCTTGTAGAGAGCTTCATCGTCCAGCTTTGACAATGCTTTGGGATCAAGAAGGCCGTCATTAAACCCTTCGGCCGCCTGCACGATATAAGGCGCCCTGTAACCGACACCGGTCCCTTCGATGTCCTCCGGACTCAGAGAAGAGAGTTCGGCAGGTGAGGGGAAAGCATAGTATTCGTCCTTAAGCGGCTTAACAAACGGCGCTTTGAGCTTCGGAGCGGGGATCTTTTTGCCGCAGAGGGCGCTTAAGCGTTCGACGGAGGTCGTGATAGACGGGATCGAGCGGCGCTGCGAGATGATATAGCTGATCGTCGTCTCAAACGGTTCCTGCTTAAGGATCCTTATTCCGGTGGAGAATCCGGCTGCTTCTTTCAGGTATTTGTCTTTTGAGTCGACCGATCTTGCGATCGAAACATAGTCGCGGCCGAGATCAAAATAGTCTTCCCAGATCGAAATGAAATCCTTCTCATCGCAGGAGAAAGCGAATTCGCTGTTGCCCAAGTCTGCTACCTGGAGGTATCTTCCGAAAGCGACAAGCTCCGTGTGGGTCTCGTCAATGTCACGGATCCTGAAAGCCTGACCTGAATCGGCGATCTTGTGCATGTCAAAAAAGTCGATCCTTCTTGTGACCATGTTCATTTTTTGAACCCGAGCTTATAGAAATTGCAAAGATGGCATACTTTGCTGCCGTTATAGAGCTTTACGCGCTTGTCTGCCCTGAGTCCGGTCGCATCTTCGAACATGTTGTCGGGCGTGATAAGAGAGAGCCTGATGCCCTTTTTGCACTGGCCGGAGCGGGTAAGAAGGTTCCTGGCGATCATGCGGTAGATGTCTTCAGCCTCTTCGGGGGTCATGAGCCTTCCGCCGTAAGGAGGGTTGGTGATGACGAGCTGCCTCTCCAAACCTGTGTATGAAGCCAGCGTCTCGGGCGTCACGGTTGAGGCGTCCCTGATGTCAAACCTGCAGAAATCAGCAACTCCCGCTGCTTTTGCGTTCGCGATGGCGGATCTGACAGCCCTTGAATCGATGTCCGAACCGAAGAAATAACAGTCGTCAGGTGCAGTCAGGTCTTCGTTGTCGATCGCTTCCTCCAGTGCCGTCCTGTAAGCCTTTTTGCCGATGTAGGGAAGAGACTCGTAATCGAAGTGGCGAAACCTCCCCGGAGCGATGCCGGCGGCCATCTGGGCGGCCTCGATGACGATCGTTCCCGATCCGCACATCGGATCTACGAGGGCTTCCTTGCCGAACGGACTGTATCTTGCGTAAGTGACCATGCCGGCCGCTAAGGTCTCCCTTATAGGCGCTTCGTGGGTCAGAGGCCTGTATCCGCGCTTGTGAAGTCCCTCGCCGGTCGTGTCTATGAGCATCCTGCAGTAGTTGTTTACCAAAGCGAACTGAATGCTTATCGTGCCGAGGCGTTCGTCCTCCTCGATCACGGCATCGCTGCCCAGGCCTCTGGAGGCTGCAAGGCTCCTTGCGATGGCCTTTTTCGTAAGCTTTTGGAGCATCTTGATGCCGTCGAGCTTGGATTTTCTTGAAAAACCGTTGACTATAAACGCCCAGCCCTTAGGAATGAAGTCATTCCAGGGGAGTTTTCTGCAGGATTCAAAAAAGGCCGCTCCGTCCTCGGTGAAGTTTTCGGAAGAACCGGTCTTAAAGCCGCCGATCTCGAAAAACACCCTCTCGGCGTGCCTTGCCCACATGTTTACGCGGGCAACGTCCAAAGCCCAGTCGTCCGAGCCGGTGTCAAGCGTAATGACGCCGTCCTTAACGTCCAGCTGGTGCTTCTGAAAACCCACTGCGAGAAGGTCGTCGCGGGTCGGAGCTTCAAGCCCGAATAGTGTGGTAATGATTATTCTCATGGGAGAATTATAACACCATTAAAGTATCAAAAATGAACTTCTGGCAGAATTGGCCTGTCAAGAGGAATTTTTCTAAAACAGGTGTATTTGACTGACGGACACAGATGTACCGCAATATGTGAATAATACCTGCAAACGCCTATTTTATTGGGTTGTCAAAGGGCCTTTATCATTTCGTAATTGTTTTGTCAACAAACGGTAACAAAATGTCAGAATGCTTTAAACATTAACTTTGAGGGGCAAACAAATACCGAAAACCTGTCTTTTGAGTTATCAACAAAGTTATGCACATTATGAACATTTTTGTGCATAAGGAAAAACTTCAACAAGGCCGAATTTTTGCTATAATCAGGCAATAATTATATAAGAGGAGAGCAGTATGTCCGAGTTGATTGAAAAGGCAAAAATGGCCAGGGAAGCGTCCTACGGCATGGCTGTCCTGACGCGCGAGCAGAAGGATGAAGCACTTTCCGCGATAGCTGACGCCCTTAACTCCGAAAAGGACAGGATCTTTAAAGCAAATTCCGAAGACCTCATGAATGCTGAGGCTGCAAACCTCGAAAAGCCTCTAATCAAGAGGCTGAAATTCCAGGACGAAAAGCTCTCTGACGTAACTGACGGTATCTTAAGCCTCAAGACGCTTGAAGATCCGGTCGGCAGACAGACCCTTCATACGACATTGGATGACGGCCTTGAGCTCTACCGCGTCACATGCCCCATCGGCGTTATCGGGGTTATCTTCGAGAGCAGACCTGACGCACTTGTCCAGATCGCAACCCTTTGCCTTAAGAGCGGAAATGCCGTTTTCCTCAAGGGCGGAAGCGAGGCGGCCAATACAAATAAGGTCTTGGCAGAAGTTATATATAACGCAGGCGTAAAGGCGGGACTGCCCGAAGGATGGCTCCATCTTCTGACAACGCGTGCGGAGATAGCGGACATGCTCGGTCTCGATGAGTACATCGATCTGATAATCCCCAGGGGATCCAATGCTTTTGTCCAGTACATAATGCAGAATACCAATATCGCTGTCCTTGGCCACGCCGACGGCGTCTGCCACACTTACATCAATGAGAAGGCAGACCCTGCAAAGGCCATCAGGGTTGCAGTCGATGCAAAAACCCAGTATGTCTCGGTCTGCAATGCAACGGAGACTTTCCTCGTTGATGAGGCTTTGAAGGACACGCTGCTTCCCGAGCTTATTAAGGCTCTTCGCGAAGCGGGCGTCACTATCTACGGCGATGACTATGTTTCTGAGACGTTCGGAGCTGAGAAGGTTACCGAATGGCACCATGAATACCTGGACATGAAGTGTTCGGTCAAGGTCGTAAGCGGTATCGACGAGGCGATCTCCCACATCAACCGCAACGGTTCGGGCCACACCGACGCGATAATCACCGAAGACAAGGCTGCAGCGGAGCGTTTCATGCTCGGAGTTGACTCAGGAAGCGTCTACGTGAACTGCTCAACAAGATTTGCTGACGGTTTCAGGTATGGATTCGGCGCAGAGGTAGGTGTTTCCACCTCGAAGATCCACGCCAGAGGCCCCGTAGGTCTTGAAGGTCTGGTATCTTACAAGTACAAGCTCATCGGAAACGGCGACATCGTAGGCGATTATGCTTCCGGTGCCAAGAAGTTCAAGCATATCAAACACGACTGATAAACGGTTTTGGAGGCAATAAACATGGTAGTTTCAGTAGCATCGGATCACGCAGGTTACGATTTAAGGCAGAAGGTTGTCGCACACCTCAAGGAAAAGGGATTTGAGGTTATCGAAAGAGGCGCTGCTTCAGCAGATGAGCCTTATTCCTGGGTCGAGGCGGGTGAATTGCTCGCTGATGACATCCTTTCGGGAAAGGCTGAAAAGGGCATCGCCATCTGCGGAACCGGTATCGGCATTTCCATCACATGCAACAAGTTCAAGGGCATCCGCTGCGCACTTTCCCATAATGAGTACACGGCAAGGATCTGCCGTGAGCACAATGATGCGAACGTCCTTGCCTTCGGCGCAAGAGTAGTTGGCCAGGCAGTTGCCCTCGGCATGCTTGATGCCTTCTTTGAAGGCAGTTTCGGCGGCGGAAGACACGGCGTACGCGTTGACCAGCTCAAGGCTTTGGAAGATAAGAACTTTAAATAAGAATAGCCATCGCACTCATTTTGGTGCGGTTTTTGCCTTTTAGGTGTAAAATGTCGGAGTAAGAAAGGGGAGGATCTAAACTTATGTATCAGGTCGCACTCTCTGCCGGAACGTGGTTTTCGGAATTCTGGCAGGCATTTTGCACCAAATTCTCCGAGGCATTCAAGCCCGGTGACATAGGCGAAGAGATCAGCGAGGGGATCCTTCAGGTCCAGCACTATTTTGATGTCGGCGATTATAAGCTGATCATTACTGACGCGGTCATTGTTACCTGGATCGCCGTTCTTGCCGCTATAATCGTTTTCAGCCTCATGGTAGGCAAACAGACGATCCATCCCAACGCAAAGCAGACGCTCCTTTGGATGGTCGTTGAGCTCATTATCAATTCCGCAATGGGCTTTGGCATGACGAAGAAGGAAGCCGAGGAAGTCGCTCCGATGATCATGACGTTCGGAATCGTCATCACCGGATGTAACTGCATTTCCTTCCTCAAGTTCGCTCCTCCGGCAAAGAACATAGCATTCCCGGTAGGATGCGCGGTCCTTGCGATCCTGTACGTCATCATAATCTCGATCAAGTTCATAGGGATCAAAGGGTTCTGGGTTTCACTCACCACGCCTCTCAAGGCAATGCTTCCCTTCAAGCTCCTCGATTTCGTGATCAAACCTACTTCATTGGCTTTGAGGCTTTTCGGAAACATCTTCGGTTCATTCGTATTCATGGAGTTCCTGTCGATCTGCATTCCGATCATCGTTCCCGGAATCGTCGGACTTTGGTTTGACCTGGCTGACGGACTTCTCCAGGCGGTCGTTTTCTCTTATCTGACGATGTCTTACATCGGAGAGATAGTCGAAGTCGGCCACGAGTTCAAGGAACACCCCGAGGAATTCAAGAAACAGAAGAAAAAGAAGGAAGCCGGAGAGGCTGCCGCCGCGTAATATCAAACAGGTAAACAAGATAGGATTATATTAGGAGGACTTAATATGTTTAACACTTTAATGGCATGTGCACCGTTTCTCTCAGCATTTGTTTTTGCGGGGCTTGAGACAAGGGCAATAGCAGCGATCGCAGCAGGCGTAGCCATCAGCTGCGGTGCTCTCGGATGCTCTTTCGCAATGGGCAAGGCCGCAAGCCATGCAATCGATGCCGGTGCAAGGCAGCCTGAAGTCTTGAGCAAGATCCAGACAATGCTTCTTGCCGCCATCGTCTTCATCGAGTCGCTTTGTATCTACTCGCTCGTTGTGGCGCTCCTCCTGATCTTCATGTTCAGATGATAGAGAACTTCTTTTCGAACTTAGAAGGGAGCAGTTTATATGCTGTTTGAAACGCTGAACATTTTGGCACGGGAAAGTGAGTCATCACTGTTTTCTCCTGACCAGTTCGCAGGTTATGCGGTGACCGCCGTTCTGACGATCATCAATGTGATAATCGCGTACGTCATAATCAGGTTTGCCATCTATAAGCGTATCCTCAAGATGATACACAAGCGTCAGGAAACGCTTGATGCCGAACTTGAACAGGCTAAGAAGTCCAAGGAGGAGGCAGACAAGGTAGTCGCCGAATCCAAGAAGACTATAGATGACGCTAAATCGCAGGCGGCTCAGATCATCGAAGAGGCCAGGGAAAACGCGGGCAAGACCACTGAAGCCGTTATTGAAAAAGCCAACACGGAAGCCCAGAAGATCCTTGAAAGGGCTGAAGACGACTGCGCGCGTATGAAGCGTGTTGCACTCGAAAACATGAAAGACGACATTACGGATCTCGCTGTCGAGATCGCAGAGCACGTAATTGGTGATGCCGTTCCCAGGAGCGAACTGATGGCTTCCGCGCAGAAGCATACTGACGTTTTCGTTGATGCAGAGGTGAGGAAGGGTGAGTAGCGCTTTTCCCGACAAGAATCAGAAACCCAAGCCGAAGGGAACGATCCTGAGGATCGAGACCGCAGGGGACATTCCTGAGGATAAGCTTGAGCGCATCGCGGCGAAATTTGCGACGCGTTATGAGATCTCGGCCTACCGTCTGATGATCGAATCCAAGCCCGCACTTATCGGCGGCTTTATTATCTACTACCACGGAAACCGTTACGACTATTCCGTCAAGGGTCAGCTCGGCCGTATCAATGCTTTTATCAAGCGTACCAGGGCAGACAGTTTCAAGGTTTCCGACTCTTCAGAGATCACGGCGCCTTCGTCTTCTTCAGACGATGAAACGCCTGATTCATTGCTGTTTTCGACAAAAGAAGTCAGGAAGGACATCGAGGACGCATTAAACCTGTTCCCCGAAACGTCCGGCCCGAGCCTTGATAATGCCGAGCTCTGGCAGCTTGACGACGAAGAGTTCGACAAGCGTGTTGAAGAAGCCCTGAGTTCGAGCGACATGATCGACGAGATCGGTACGGTCACCGCCGTCAGTGACGGTGTTGCGACCGTAACGGGACTCCGCCACTGCATGTCCGATGAGCTTATTTCTTTCTCTTCGGGTGCGGCAGGCATCGCGATGAACCTCGAGAAAACAAAAGTCGGCGTCGTAATCCTTACAGGTGAGGACACCGTAGTTGAAGGCATGAACTGCAAGCGTACCATGACGACCGTTTCGGTTCCTGTCGGTAACGGTCTGCTTGGCCGTGTCGTAGATCCGTTGGGCCGTCCGATCGACGGCAAGGGCATGATCAGATACGTTGACAAGCGTCCTGTTGAGTCGCCGGCTCCCGGAGTTACCGACAGGTCCAGGGTCGACACGCCGCTTCAGACCGGCATTACCGCGATCGACGCGCTTACGCCCATTGGAAGGGGCCAGCGTGAGCTTATAATCGGAGACCGTCAGACGGGAAAGACCGCGATAGCGATAGATACGATCCTCAACCAGAAGGGCAAGGACATGATCTGCGTCTATGTGGCCATCGGCCAGAAGATGAGCACCATCGTATCGACGGCAAACCTCCTTTCACGCAAGGGCGCGCTTGATTATACCGTTGTCGTTGCGGCTTCCGCTTCGGATTCTGCCGCGATGCAGTACATAGCACCGTTCTCGGCATGCGCGATGGCCGAGAAATTCATGTACGACTACCACAAGGATGTCCTTATCGTATACGATGACCTTTCCAAGCACGCGCAGGCATACAGGGCCATCTCGCTGCTCCTCAGAAGACCTCCGGGAAGAGAAGCTTACCCTGGTGACGTTTTCTATCTGCACTCGAGACTTCTTGAGCGCTCTGCGAAACTGTCCGATGAATTGGGCGGCGGCTCGATAACCGCGCTCCCGATCGTAGAAACCTTGGGCAACGACATTTCAGCATACATTCCTACGAACGTCATATCGATTACTGACGGTCAGATATATCTTTCTCCGGAGCTTTTCTTCTCCGGTCAGAGACCTGCAGTCAACGTCGGTCTGTCAGTCTCACGTGTAGGCGGCGCCGCCCAGACGAAAGCAGTCAAGAAGGTTGCCGGCCCTCTGAGGATCTCGCTCGCACAGGCCCGCGAAATGGCATCGTTCTCACAGTTCGGTTCTGATCTTGATGAGAACACGCAGCTTCAGATCAAGCGAGGCACCGTTCTTAATGAAGTCCTCAAGCAGGAGCAGTTCAAATCCTGGACGATGGCAGAGGAGGTAATGATCCTCTATGTTGCTACGACTGACAAACTGAACTTCCTGGCGAAGGAAGACATCATCGATTTCATAAATGCGTTTATCGAAGATGCAAACGAACGTCACCAGAACATCTCCGAGTCCATTTCCGAAGAAGGTGCATTGACCGATACGATCAAGGCCGACATCGACAGTTCCTATGAGGAGTTCAAGGAGATGTTCCTCGAAGAGCATACCGAATACCGGGAGGAGGACTGACAAGGTCCCGCGCGGGAACGGGTCTTTAGTAAACAATGGAAACCTTCAGCGCCATTAAGAAAAGACAAAAGAGTATCAACGACATAAGTCAGATGACCAGCGCCATGCAGCTTGTCAGTGGTGCGAAGATGCGCCGCTCTTTGGCTCTTCAGGAATCCATGTACCCTTTCTTCAGGATCTGCGTTGAGAGCATGCAGGACATCTGCACTCACTTCCCTGACATCAGCAATCCGTTCTTTGTCCTTAACCAGAAGGAGGAAGGCGAGACTTGGAAGATCGGTTACTACGTTCTTTCCGGTGATCAGGGCCTTGCCGGTGCATACAACAACAATATGGTGACCATTACCGAGAACCATATCCAGAAGAAGATCGTCGATAACACGGGCAAGGGACTTCAGACGAAGTATGAGCTCAATGTCTTTGGGCGTCTTGCAAGGGAAAAACTCGAGCGTCACGGATATATCTGCAACAAGGAATTCTCCTTCCCGATCGCAGAACCCACGTTTAACGATGCCCGCGTCGTAAGCTCCATAATGAAGAAAAAGTTCCTTAACAAGGACTACGATCTCATATATCTGCTCTATACGCACATGGAAACATCCGTAAAGATGCAGCCGAGGGCCGTCAGACTTTTCCCGGTCGACATGAAGTCCATTTCCAAGATCCTTCCGGACAACGTTACTGATGCGGGAATGGCGATCGACAGCGGATCTGAAGTCGAATACTTCCCGGAAGTAAACGCGGTCTTCGATTATCTTATCGATTCCTATGCAAACGCTATGGTCTTCGGAGCGATGGTCGACGCATATGCCAGCGAACAGACCGCAAGGCTTACCGCAATGCAGAATGCGAATGACAACGCAAGTGAAATGATGAAGAAACTCGACATTCTCAGCAACCGCGCTCGTCAGGCAAGGATCACGACGGAGCTTACGGAGATCGTAAACGGCGCCGAGCAGGCAGGAAAGTTGTAAACCAACCCGTGTAACTATGTTACATTCAATGAAATAAAGGCTTTGACAAGGAAGAGGAATTAAGATATGGCAATCGGTAAAGTTACACAGATCATAGGACCTGTAATCGAATGCGAGTTCGACAGGACCGAACTGCCCAAGATCAAAGAGGCTATCAGGATAAACAAGAGGAGCAGTGAAGATCAGCCCGCTGTCTCGGAAGATGAAGAGGGTACAGCCGCTCCCGCCAAGGATGCTTTCAAGCCTGACGCAGCCGATTATGTTTATGCGGAAGTCCTTCAGCAGAGGGGCAACGGCGTAGTCAGATGCGTTTCTTATAATCCGACAGAAGGTCTTACCCGCGGACTTCCGTGTGAATCCCTCGGTTCCTCCATCAAGGTCCCCGTAGGCGAGAAGATCGCCGGAAGGCTTTTTGACGCTCTCGGAAGACCTATCGATCACAGCGGTGAGATCGAGCCTGATAACTACTGGCCGATCCACAGAAAAGCGCCTTCTTTCACTGAACAGTTTCCGACAGAGTCCATTCTTGAAACGGGCATCAAGGTCATTGACCTTCTCGTTCCGTTCTCCAGAGGCGGAAAGATCGGTCTTTTCGGAGGCGCAGGTGTAGGTAAGACAGTCCTTATCCTTGAGCTTATCCGCAACATAGCAAGTGAGCACGGCGGCTTTTCGGTATTTACCGGTGTAGGCGAGAGATCCCGTGAAGGTAACGATCTCTGGAACGAGATGAAGGAATCCGGCGTTCTTGACAAGACGATAATGGTCTTCGGTCAGATGAACGAGACTTCCGGTGCCAGAATGAGAGCTCCTCTTGCGGGACTTACGATGGCCGAATACCTGAGGGATGAGAAACATAAGGACGTTCTCCTCTTTATCGATAACATTTACAGATTTGTTCAGGCGGGATCGGAGGTTTCAGCTCTCTTAGGAAGGATCCCTTCCGCGGTAGGTTATCAGCCGACTCTGACTGAAGAAGTAGGTGAGCTCCAGGAAAGGATCACTTCGACCAGAAACGGATCTATCACTTCGATCCAGGCCGTTTACGTTCCTGCCGACGACATTACTGACCCGGCTCCTGCAACGACGTTCTCACACCTCGATGCGAACATCGTTCTCTCGCGTGCGGTCGTTGAGCTCGGTATCTATCCTGCGGTAGATCCGCTCGAATCGTCTTCAAGGATCCTGACCGAGGACGTAGTAGGAACCGAGCATTATAATGTTGCCAGAAAGATCCAGGCAATGCTCCAGCGTTATAAGGAACTTCAGGACATCATTGCCATCCTCGGTATGGAAGAGCTCTCAGAAGCCGACAGAAAGACCGTTGCGCGTGCACGTAAAGTTCAGAGATACCTTTCGCAGCCGTTCTTCGTTACTGCTGATTCTACGGGCTTTGCACCGCGTTACGTTCCGCTTAAGGAAACGATCAAGGCTTTTGGCGAGCTGATCTCAGGATCGCTCGATCACATTCCGGAGCAGTGCTTCTTCATGAAGGGCGGTCTGGACGACGTCATCAAGGCATATAAGGATCTGACCCCGTAATGGCTGAGGATATTAGTCACAAGATACACCTCATAATTATCACCCCCAAAAAGACTTTTTATGAGGGTCTGGTAAGTTCTGCAAGCATGCCCACCATCGACGGCGAGTTCGGCGTCATGGCGGGACACACGCCGTTTGTTGCCGCGCTCTTTCCCGGAACCTTTACGATCAGGGTCGATGAAGACATTAAGCGCTTTGTTGTTTCGGAGGGTTATGCCGAGATAAATCAGAGAGCCATAATCGTTATCTGCAACTCCGCTGAGTGGCCTGAAGAGATAAAGGTCAGACAGATCTTTGAATCCTACCGCGATGGCATGGCAGAACTTGAAAAACAAGACAAAGAGGGCGTAGGCCAGGTATATACGGAAGACGTAAAACGCGTTGTGGACAGATCTTTAGCGAGGATGCGTTTCATTGAGCGATACGGATCTGATTCTCAGAAGTCCAGGCTTGCCCAGCTGAAGGAAAAAGGACTTTAAATCTGAGGTCCACGGTTCCGACTGTTATCTTCTGTCCGTTTTTGATCTCGCATTTCCTGCCAATCCCGGTCTTTATGTCATCGATGTAAGTCGTACCTTTTCTTGAACAGTCACTTATGAAAAACGACTTTCCGCTCAGATAGATTATCGCGTGAAGAGCATCCACTGAAGGATCATCAATGACTATATCTGAAAGAAAAACATCTGAACCTATCGTCGTTCTGTCCATCATTACCGAATAAGAAAGCGTTTTCCCGTCCTTCGCGTCTATGGAAGTCAAAACCCCCGTAATAAGAGGCGTCACGGGATGAGGAGGCTTCGTATCCGTTCCGTCCGGATCGCTTAGTACGGCTTGATCACTGTCTTCATCTGCGTCAGAAAAAAGTATCATGCTTCTCATGCCTGAGATCGAACCGTCACCGGTCTTTTCCCTGTGTTTTTTCGTCCTGCGGCTCAAAAGGAACCTTATAAGGATTACTCCTGACACAAGGAAGAAGAGGATGGCCGGGATCAATCCCGAAAGTTTAACGGATATCCCTGAAGCCACGGCGCTTGCCCAGGACCACCAGAGTTCTGAAACGGGCCTGGGCGCTGAATTATCCATGAATGAAACGCTGTGCTTTTTCCTGCTTTTGTCCGGAAGGTGCCTGGGCGCGGCTGCCTTTGCGGTAAACTGCAACTCTTCCGGAATAAGCTCATCCGTATTTGAATCGCGTATTCTTTTCGCACATTTGAAAAACAAGGTTTCGTCATCTGTTTTAACGCTGTAGATCAGTTCCTGTTTCTCATCGTTAGTAAGTACGCCGTCAAAGAACGGTTCGGATAAAAACATTTCAAGACGTTCCGCATTCAGGGATGACAGACGTATCTGATCCGGTGGATATTTGAACGGCAGAAGGCAGAATTTGATAAAAGTACCGTCTTCGTCGGTAAAGACATAATCCGGATCAAGAACGAATGCCGCCGGGCTTATCAGGTTATCAAGCAGAACGTGGATCGAACAAAAAAAGTCACCAGCGGATCTTCTTCTTTCATCCAGGATCTTCGAGAGCTTTTTGGAACGACGGGAAACGTGCAGCAATGCACTCCCGGACTGCCTGACTGATATCAGGCCTGAAAAATCAAAATATGCGGATGAAGAAATGCCGCTCACGTCAATACTGCAAGGCAGGAGGCATCCGGAACGATTTCTGTCAATTACTTCACCGGCATAACTGAATATGCATTCGGGAGAATCGAACCGTTCAACTGCGAAATATCCGAAGGGACCTTTTTTGATCAACATAATCAGAACGCCGATTGAATCTTGGAGTCGTCAAAACAATAGTTGATTATCTTCTTGCCGTAGCTCATGAGGCCTTCCCTGAACAGCAGTGCAAGAGAGACGAGGACGGCGATGATGATGACTATCTCAACCGTTCCCATACCTTTTTTGTTGATACGTTTTGTTCTTTTTTTCATTTTTCATACCTCCATTAGTTTTTTATATGCCAAGTGAAATAATTGCCGGTGTCATCGCGACCATGAGGACGCTGACGAAATCCAGAGTCATAGGCAGTAAGAGTCCCAAAGCTTCGCGTTCCTGCTTCTTTCTTGCAGCATTCCTGCAGAGATTCCAGCAGGAAGATGCCTGAAGCTGAAGCAGATTCAACACTTCTGAAGTACCAAGTCTGTCATATCTGGCGACAAGGAGAAGCGCAGACTGAGCTTCAGGTATCTGTATCCTCAGAGAAAACCTTTCGACCGCCTCAGAAGCTGATATCCCGGACAGCATCATTGCTCTTAGATTCTTGATTTCCAGTGACAGGCTTTTGTTGTCGCCGAACGCTTTTGCGCAGATCTCGATCGCTTTCGGCAGCTGCATTCCCGCTTCCAGAAGCGTTGATATGAGACACATGAAAAGAGGAATGTCTGTCATGAGGTCTTCTCTTTTCCGTTCAACTTCAGATCTGACCTCGCGGCTTCCGAGCACTGCCACCAATACTACAAACGGGAGAGCTAGACACGGATTCCTCCCAAGCTTTATCAGGACTGCCAGTCCGATGAGCCCGGAAGCCGCACAGATCAGGATCTGTTTTTTCAGGTACTGCTCATACGCAAGCCGCGGATTGACCGACAGCTCGTTGAAGAGCTCGTGCCTTGAGGTAATGAATCCGGTAGGAAGGATACGTCTGAAGAGGGAAGTCAATGGGTAGTTGGGGGAAACCTTTAAAGAGTCATCAAAGCCAAGACTGGCTGAAGAACGTATCCTTCTTCCGGAATCGTGGGACATATATCTTAAGAGCATCGCGCATGCGATTACGCAAATGCCGAATGCTATTGCCAAAAGGACGGAGCCGAGGTTTGTCCGGCGGGCCATATCTATATAGTCGCGGCTCATGTAGTTGAGCGCGAAAGTAACGGTGAACGGCATTGCGCACAGCATTGCCGCTTCAGCATTTTTACCTGCGTTCTGAGCGGCGATGTCGCTCTGTACGGAGTTCATTTCAGAAAGCATCTGGCAGGAACTCCTTAATATGGCAAGACTGTTGTTGCCTATTTCTCCTGAGATCGCCAAAGCGTGGAATATCGGGACAGTCTCAGGAAATCTGACTGCTTCCGCGAATGAGTTGAGAGACTTCTCAAGACTTATGTGAAGCTTCAGGTCATTTTCAAGGTTTATCAACGGCTTTATCAGCATGCAGCGTCTGCCAAAGGTGTGCTCGATTACCGGCCGCATCATCAGCAGTGATTTTTCGATCGAATAGCCGCTCGACACGCTTGTGCAAAGGACCTGAAGCATCACAAGAAGCTGCGTCCTCGTGTGGCGGTAACCGTTGGAGAATAACTTCTTCATGGCTTCCTTCCACGGGAAGATGCCCAGTAATATGGATAAGACAAGCCTGATCCTGTCAGATGAAATAAACAGGGAGGACGCCATGTAAAGAGCAGCCGCAAAGAACGGGTAGACCCATAATGTCTTCAACAAAAATGCAGTATACGGTTTCATGGAACCGGGCTTAACCTTTGTAAGCCATGACGTCATTGAGTTCTTTGTCACTGCAGACGCGTTCAAGACCTTTTCCTCCTTTGTTTACGTATAGCGTTTTCAGTTTGTATTCGTGGCCTTCCGAGGGCAGCACGCTGCAAATCTCGTCTATGTATCTTTTTCCTTCACGGCTCCTTGAGATGTGAAGGATAATGTCTATTCCCATCGACAGTTGTGTCACTATCGCGTCGAATGGGAGATTTGACCCTGCCATGACCATTCCCGTAAGTCTTTCAAGCATCTCAAAACACGAGTTTGCATGGCCCGTGCACATCGATCCGGGATGACCGGTATTAAGGACATTCATCATGTCAGCAGACTCGGAACCTCGAACTTCACCGACTATTATCCGGTCCGGGCGCATCCTTAATGACGCGCGTATCATCATTCCGATGTTGACTTCGCCTGACCCGTCAGGACCGGGAAGACGGGCTTCCATACGAACCAGATTATCGATTCCCTGAAGGTTGAGTTCGGCTGAATCTTCAATGGTTACAACCCTTTCATCCTTAGGGATGAATGAGCTTAATGAGTTTAAAAACGTAGTCTTCCCGCTCCCGGTTCCGCCGCTCAGAAAGATCGTTTTCTTGTTGCGGACGCAGTTGCTTAAAAACCTTGCCGCTTCTTCACTTATGAACCCTTGTCTGATCAGAGTTACGATGTCGTGTGAGATCCCTGTGAACTTTCTTATCGTTACTGTTGTCTGTGATGCTATCGGCGGAAGTACCGCGTTAGCCCTTGACCCGTCCGGGAGCCTCAGATCAGAGATCGGATTTGCCTCGTTGAGCGGACGGTTCCTGTTTGCGAAAAAACACGAGATAACGGTCTTGAGAGTTTCTTCGTCCTTGAACTTTATGTCCGACTTGTACAGTTTTCCGCCACGCTCGTAAAAGATCTTGTCAGGACCGTTCACCATTATTTCGGTAATGGTCGGATCCTGCATGAGCGGTTCGATCACGTCCATTCTGCGAAGCGAGTTGAATACGCGTCTGGCCATCTCACGCTTTTCGGCCAGGGGCATCTTTACTGATTCCGTACTGCTTATTACGTCGGCTATTATTTCTTTCAGCCTGTCATCGGTCGGATCGCTCTCATTCCTTATCGCATTCAGCACGCAATAGGTAAGTTGCTCCTTTATCGCGTCAAGGTCAGCAGTTTTGTTCATACCGCAGCTCCGGAAACGCCCCGGCTGCCGTCAGGAAGCACAGACTTTATATTGTTTTCGAACGGGTCCGTATCGGCATAATCCAAAACGATCTCGCCGTGAGTCAGAGCTTTGCTGATCGAACTTATCAGTCCGGCGGCAGCTGTTTCTTCATTTCTGTCCCTGCCAGAGAATAAGATGGTTACCTTGTCACAGTCGGAAACAAGTACCGGAAGCTCTGCGGTCCTGAATCCTTCTGCGATCGCAAGAACGTTGATCTTTCTGTTCTCATCTGAAACCAGCTGCCTGCATTTGTCCAGCAGCATCCTGCATCTGGCGCTTCCGAGATCGTAAACGTCATCGTCTCCCTTGGTGGTACCCGGAGTTAAAAATCCCATGCCGTTACGGCTGCAGTATTTCAGAATGTCATCAGGGTCAAACTTGCGCGAAACGCACGCTTCCAACAGACCTGTCATGTTTCCTGAATAGATGCCCGCGCCGTCATCTTCCGGAGCTCTTAACCTGCTGGTGAGGTCAAGCCTCAATGCCAGGTCCGCATCCGTCATGCCGCCGTAATTGTTTTTTATGTAGTTCTCGCGGTCACCGATGTAGACGAAGGGAATGAGGACTTCAAGCCTTCCACGTGATGAGATGCCGGTTATCAGTTGCGGATCGCTGTTTAGTGACGGATCGATACCCAAGGCTTTGCAGATGTTCCTGCAGTTGACTATTCCGTCGGGATCCATTGTCGGAACAGGCCTGTCGAGACAGTCCTGAAGTGAGCGGACCGCTTCTTCAGGAGGCTCAAGTCCGAAATCCTCGCCAAACTGTTTAGGGTTATAGAGTATCTTTGTAAACTCTCCGAACATGTCGCCGTCAGTATCGGTCCTTTCTTCCAGATACGGATCGGTTATGTAGGCTTCAGGGTACAATGCACCGATCCTGGCCTTCATCAGGGCGTACATATACTTGTCCTTCTCGTATATCTTTATCGAAAACGCCATGTGATTACCTCCTTTGCAAAGTCTTGATCTGAGTTCCTTGCTTGGTACGGATTGTAACCTCTCAGGGGGGTGGAATTTACCGACAAAAACCGACAAAAACCGACAAGAAAAAAGCCGTTTTCAGGCAAAAATGGTGCGTAATATTTAATTCTTTTTATTAGGGATTTGAGGTTTGTGAAACGATTTTGAGGACATGCTTTCAAGAAACCGCTTTTTCCGCTTTACAACTATCCGCCGTATATGTACAATTAAGCCGCAAAAACAATTATTTGAGTTCATTGCTTATCAAGAGAGGCTAGAGGGAACCGGCCCAGTGAAGCCCGGCAACCGCGGAGAGCAGCGGTGCCAAATCCGGCAGGACACCAAATCAGGCGACCTGAAAGATGAGGAACGTTTATAAAAAAGCGTACGCCTTCCTTTCGGGGAAGGCGTTTTCTTTTGGCAAAGAGCATTGAACGGAAAGGATCTTTATGAGAAACAGAACAGGCAAGTGGCTCTTTACATCAGAGTCAGTAACAGAGGGACATCCCGACAAGGTCTGCGATCAGATCTCTGATTCCATTCTTGACGCGATACTCAAGGAAGATGCTACAGCTCGTGTAGCCTGCGAGACATGCGCAACTACAGGCATGGTGCTCGTAATGGGCGAGATCACGACTTCCGCTTATGTCGATATCCCTTCGATCGTAAGGAACAGACTTAAGGAGATCGGTTATGACAGCAGCGAGGTCGGCTTTGACTACAATTCATGCGCAGTCCTGACATCGATCGACGAGCAGTCTCCCGATATCGCAATGGGCGTCAACAAGTCTTTCGAAGCACGTCACGGCGGCAGCGATGAGCTTGATACAGGCGCCGGCGACCAGGGCATGATGTTCGGTTATGCAAATGACGACACCGAAGAGCTTATGCCGCTTCCTGTATCGCTTGCACACAAGCTTACGAGACGTCTTGCAGAAGTCCGTAAGACTAAGGTTGTTGACTACTTAAGACCTGACGGAAAGTCTCAGGTTACAGTTGAATATGACGGCAACAAGGTTAAGAGGATCGATGCGATCGTTATCTCCACTCAGCACAGCGCCGACGTCTCGAGCGAAGAACTTGAGAAGTTCGTTAAGGAGCAGGTCATTGCACCTGTCATCCCTTCCGAACTGGTTGACGGTAATACCAAGATATATGTAAATCCTACAGGCCGTTTCGTAATCGGAGGACCTCAGGGAGACTCCGGTCTTACGGGAAGAAAGATAATCGTCGATACTTACGGCGGATTCGCACGTCACGGCGGCGGAGCCTTCTCCGGAAAGGATCCTACGAAGGTTGACCGTTCCGCTTCCTACATGATGCGTTATGTCGCAAAGAATATCGTAGCAGCGGGAATCGCTTCAGAGTGCGAAGTTCAGGTTGCATACGCCATCGGTGTTGCAGAGCCTGTTTCCGTAATGGTAGATACTTTCGGCACAGGTAAGATCGCCGATGATAAGATCACCGGGATCGTAAGAGAGGTGTTCGATCTCAGACCTGCGGCTATCATCCGCGATCTTGATCTCAGAAGACCTATCTATTCACAGACTGCAAGCTACGGTCACTTCGGAAGAACAGACATTGATCTTCCCTGGGAGAAGACCGACAAGGCAGCGATCATAAGGGAGAAGGCCGGTATCTGAAATGTCCCGTACGTTGCTGTCTGCAGATGACGTTGGGCAGCAGGTAACGGATCTGACTGTCAAGGCCGTTAAGGTTTTCTGCCCCCGAACGAAGAGCAATTTCGTGTCGTTCATGACCGACGGCAGGTTTATGGCTGCGGGCACATCAAAGATCGATGTGATCGAGGGCGGAACCTACGTTATCTCGGGCAAAGTGACGCTCTGGAACGAACGTGTCCAGGTCAAGCTGTCTTCGATCAAGCCTTGTGAAACAGGCGATAACGAGACTGTTCTTATCGCGACTTTCCTTGCCGATAACATTACCGGTCTGGGAAAGGCCATCTCTGCTGCGCTTGTGGAAGAGTTCGGGGAAGAAGTTCTTGATGTTCTGTTAAACGATCCGGAGAAGGCTTCCGAAAAGGTTAAGAATCTGACTAAAGAGAAGGCGATGTCATTCTGCGACATCGTCACAGAAAAAGAGGATTTCTTCAGGGAAGGACTTTTAGCCCGCAAGCTTGGTCTTACCCAGGAACAGGTAAAGACTCTTTACGGAATGGGAGAACTCTCTGTCGAGAAGATCAAAGAGAACCCATACGCCCTTTTGACTAAAGGTATTGCCGACTTTACCCTGTGCGATAAGATCGCCATTGAATCAGGCTTTGACACGGGTTCAACGGTAAGGGCGGCAGCTGCCATATCCGCTTCGGCCGAGGCCGTCTGCGATGACACGAAGTCAACAAAGCTGAGACCTGTTCAGGTGAGGAAAAAAGCCTTTACGATGCTTAATGCCGGAGAGTGCACAAAGCTCACTTCGGATCAGTTCTCGGAGATCTATCCGGCGGCATGCCAGATGGCCGTGGACAACAAGGAAATAGCGGTATTCAGCTTTGCTGACGGTAAGTGTTCAGCAACGGATCCTCTCGATACGGAAGCCTTTATCTCGCCGATGCACTTTTTCAGGGCGGAGGCAGCCATAAAGCGGAGGATCGAGAAGTTCCTTTCACAAAAAGTTAAGGCTCCTTTGAAAGCTGAATCCGACCATATCATGTCCGGATATGCGGACAAGATAGGACTGGTGCTTGATGAGGCACAGCTGAATGCACTGTATCTTTGCATGTACTGTCCGTTCTGCATAATCACGGGCGGACCGGGCACTGGAAAGACCACGATAATGGGGATCCTTGCAGATTATTTCCGTGAAAAGAACATCACATGCGTGTTTGCGGCTCCTACAGGAAGGGCGGCGAAAAGACTGGCAGAATCAACTGGATGTCCTGCCGCCACGATCCACAGGATGCTCGGCGTCAGACCTATCGAGGACATGACGGGAACTACCTATTTCATTCACGATCACACGGACACAATAAAGGCACGCGTCATAGTGATAGATGAGATGTCGATGGTTGACACCGAACTGTTTGAAAGGCTTCTTGACGCGACGGACGAATCGACTTCGCTGATACTTGTCGGAGACCCTGACCAGCTTCCTTCGGTAGGATGCGGCAACGTGCTGAGAGACCTTCTTTCGGCAAGATCGATACCTTCGGCAAGGCTTACTTACACGCACCGTCAGCACGATGACAGCTCGATAGCGTCAAATGCATACAGGATATTGAACGGTGAGCCTCTCATAGCTGACGGGACTGACTTTGAGATCATTAAGACTGATGATGACGAAGAAGCTTTCGAGAGAGTTAAGGGAATGCTTAAGGGCATGAGGAACGAGGATGCCGTTTTTCTTACTCCGACCAAGAATGAGAACGTTTTGCTGGGCACGGTAAAGCTCAACGCGATGCTCCAGGATATGTTTGTCGCTGAAGCGGGAGGGAAGGAAGACCTGCCGGCGGTAAAACGCGGTGCTTCGACTTCATTCTTTGAAGGCGACAGGGTGATGCAGACAAGAAACGACTATTCCGCCGAGTGGCTTGATCCGTTGACTGGAGAGACCGAGCAGGGAGTATTTAACGGCGAAATGGGGATCGTTGAAAGCGTCGATCCGATCGAGGGAACAATGACCGTGTTCTTTGATGACGGAAAGACCGTCAAATATACGAAGAAAATGCTTGAGGATATTGAGCTGGCTTATGCCGTGACCGTCCATAAGTCGCAGGGATGCGAGTTTGAGCACGTGGTAATACTGCTCGGCAGGATGAACGCGCTGCTCTACAAGAGAAACCTGCTTTATACCGCCGTTACGAGAGGCAGGTCTAAAGTGACCATTATCGATTCGGCGGATACGCTGTCGCGTTTCCTTAAAGGAACGCATATTGAGGAACGATCGACTTCGCTGAAGGAACTTCTGGCGATAGTCGACCACAAACGGGGACTTTGATCTATGACATGTTCAAATGCTTTAAGGGGAGGGATCTCCCTTGTTTCGTCATACCTGAAGGAAACTTTGGATTTCATGTTTCCGAAGAGCTGCTCTATATGCGGAAGGCTCGCGGACGCCGGAGACAGGTTCTCACAATATGAGGATTTCTCTTTGGCCCTTTCCGGGAATCCCTCAGGATTACAAGTCTGCGGGAAATGCCTGTCCTCTTTTGCTCCTTGTGAGCATGACAAACGCTGGTTTTTGTGCCTTTCCGATCCTTACGACGGAGATCCTTTTCCGGGGCTTGCTCTCTATCTGCCTCTCGCGTATGAGGGCACGGTGAAGCGAGCCATGCCCGCTGTCAAATTTGGTAAGAAGGCATATCTGGCGAGGTTTTTCGGGTGCCTTTTGGGATCGTTCATGAAATGTGACTCGGTCCATGCCGATCTGATCGTCCCCGTGCCTTTATCTGCCCAAAGGCTGAAGGAAAGGGGATTCAATCAGGCCGCCGAGATGGCAAAGCCCGCATCAGCCATACTGGGCATCCCTTATGCCGGAGACGTCTTATACAGGAACCGCAACACTCACAGACAGACTGAACTCAAAGGGACTCTTGACCGCATCGCAAACGTAACGGGGGCTTTCGGGGTTTCTGAAGAGTGGGACCTGACCGGGCTGACCGTGATAGTGGTCGATGACGTCGTTACTACGGGATTTACGCTCCATGAGGCCGCTGTAGCGCTATATGAGGCCGGTGCTGAAAAAGTCCTTTGCGCCGCGTTTGCAGGGAACAGACAGGCCAATAACGACTAAACCGGCTGATCCGGGTCAAAAACCGCAAGAATTGTTGCGATATTGTTGCAAATGCCTTTTTATATTTGAAATGCCCGCGCGTTGTTTTATAATTAAGGTGACCTTAGCATTGTGGCCTCTAAATTGGACCTACATGACATAATTATGAGCTTGGACCGTTTGGTGGAAATAAAGCCTTTTTAGTTGGACTATTGAAGTCAGACGCAGAGCATCAGCCCTGGATAATCCGGGTGTCAATCAGAGTCTGCTATGTTCGGGTCGTTTTTTATGACTAGGATGGAGAGAGAACAAGCGCTTGCGAATATTTGACGGTGCTAAACAGAGAGTGTCTCGTGATCCTGCTGCCCGGATGGCGGCGGGTGTCGTTTTTTTATGCCCCGTTTTTCCTTGCGGTGTAAGATATGACGGTTTCCGATGTACCTGTTGTCGATGTTACAACGGCAAATGACTGAAATATCTGCATTACAAGGAGAATTAACATGAAACTTTACAATACGCTTACCAGATACAAAGAAGATTTCAAGACGATCGAACCGGGCAAGGTCAAGATGTATGCATGCGGCCCGACGGTCTATAACTATTTCCACCTCGGAAACGCAAGGCCTTTCGTAACTTTCGATACTTTAAGGAGATATCTTGAGTACAGGGGCTACGACGTTACTTTTGTTCAGAACTTCACCGACATCGACGACAAGATGATCAACCGCGCTAATGAGGAAGGCATCACCGTCGAGCAGCTGGCGGACAGGTTCATCAAGGAATACTATGTTGACGCTGACGGCCTTAACATCAAGCGTCAGAGTGCCCAGCCCCGCGCTACGCATTCGATCAAGGCGATAATCGCTCTGATCAAGGCTATGGAGGAGAAGGGCTTTACATATGTGATCGAAGGAGACGGCGTTTATTACGACGTTTCAAAGAAGGAAGACTACGGCAAACTTTCCCACTACAAGCTCGATGAGCTCGTTGCAGGCGGCGGTGAGAGAAAGGCCAATTACGAAGGCAAGAAGAATCCGGGCGATTTCGCGCTCTGGAAGTTCAAGAAGGAAGGCGAGCCCTCATGGGGTTCTCCGTGGGGCGAAGGAAGACCGGGCTGGCATATCGAATGCTCTGCCATGATCAACCAGTTCCTCGGCGAGACCATCGATATCCACGGCGGCGGACAGGACCTGATCTTCCCTCATCACGAGAACGAGATCGCGCAGAGCGAGGCTGCAAACGGCTGCCCTCTTGCTAATTTCTGGGTACATAACGCATTCGTCAATATTGACGGCGAGAAGATGAGCAAGTCTTTGGGCAACTTCTTCACGATAAGGGACATCGTTAAGAAGTATCCTTACAACGTCATCAGGTTCTTCATCCTGCTCGGTCATTACAGGAGTCCTATCAACTTCTCTGACGAGCTCCTGGCTGCAGCACAGACGAGCCTTGGCAGGATCAGCAACTGCGTTTCACAGATCAAGTTCGCTCTCGAGAACGGTGCGGATTCTCATCCTTCCGACTCGGAGACGACTGCGAAGCTCAAGGAAGCCGTCAAGGCGGCGGAAGAGAGCTTTGTCGCCCATATGGATGACGACCTTAATACCGCAGATGCGATTACCGACATATTCAACCTCGTAAGCGAGACGAACAGGGCGCTCGCGGCAGATGACGCTTCCGCTGAAGCACTCAGGCTTGCAGGCGGCAAGATCACCGAACTTACGGGAGTCCTTGGCGTTACGCTTGACGAAGCAAAGGAAGAGATACCTGCTGAAGTCATGGAACTTGCCGAAAAGCGTGCAGCTGCCAAGAAGGAAAAGAACTTCGCGGAAGCTGACAGGATCAGAGATGAGATCACGGCTTTGGGCTACAGCATCAAGGACACACCCAAGGGTCCGCAGCTCGAGAAGATCAAATAACGGAGCATATTCATGATAAAGCCTTTCATCGCATCCGATCTTCGTGAAGTCTCGCCGCTCGTGCTGGCGTACATCGGCGATGCGGTTTACGAGGTCTATGCAAGGTGTCACGCTTCAAGTTATGGCGCGGGAAACAACAACAAACTCCATAAGCGCACGATCAAGTACGTTTCTGCAGAGGCTCAGGCTGAGATATCCAGGCAGCTTTTGGATGAGTTTACGGAGACTGAGACTGATTATTTCCGCAGGGGAAAGAATTCCAATCCCCATGCGGCTTCCAAGAATGCCTCGCATGCGGACTACATGTACGCTACCGGATTTGAGGCCCTTATCGGGTATCTTTTCATGGATAATCAGGAGGCCAGGATGGAATACATCATCCAGAGAAGCTTCGAGATAGCTGACGGCATCAAGGCGATCAACGATATTGAAACAGACGTAAATATAGGAGATGAGTGATTTGGACGACAGACGCGGCGAAAACAACAGATCTAACAACGTGTCAGGCGACAAGATAGAAGGCCGCAATGCGGTCACGGAAGCGCTTGCCGCAGGCAGGACCTTCAACCGCATGTGGATCTTAAAGCCCGAAGGCGGAAGACGTCTTGAGCCCGCACTCGCAAAGATCCTGGACGAGGCTAACAGGAAGGGGATCGTCATTACACGTGCACCCCGTAACGTTTTAGACCGCATCAGCACGACACATAACCATCAGGGAGTCATTGCAACGGTCGCGCCTCACGAGTATGCTGATCTTGACGACATTATCAATAAGGCCAGGGAAGAAGGCAGAGCGCCGCTTCTCATAGCATTGGATGAGATCAAGGATGCCTATAATCTCGGTTCGGTACTGAGGATCGCTGACTGTTGCGGAATCGACGGAGTCATCATTCCGGAGAGACGTTCCGTTTCGCTCGATTCCATGGTCGCGAAAGCATCTGCAGGCGCGATGGAATACGTTCCCGTCGCAAGGGTGACCAATCTTGCCCAGACTCTCAGAAACCTTAAGGAAAAAGAGGGCTTCTGGGTTTGCGGCACCGACATGAACGGTGACGTATCTTATGACAAAGCCGATTATTCGGGAAACCTCGTGATCGTCATCGGAAGCGAAGGCGACGGCATGAGGGACGGAGTCCGCAAATGCTGTGATTTCACCGTTGAGATCCCGATGGTCGGTCACGTGAACAGCCTTAATGCTGCGGTCGCCGCGGGCGTTATCGTATTTGAGGCTGCAAGGCACAGGAGAGCGGAGGGCTGAGGCTGAAATGAGCGGAAGGACCACACGTGCCGGAAAACTTTTAGGGCAGAGGGCAATTGCGCTGCTCTTGGCCGTTGCCGTCATGTTTTCGCTTTCCTCTTGTGACATAGTCCAGTCTATCCAAAAGCGTTTCGACAACCACAGCGAGGACATTTCAGGACCTGAGCTCGCACGTCTGGTCAGCAGCGCAATCAAGAGCAGCGACAATGTGGCCGACAGTTATTCCTCAATCCCTGAAAAGCAGCTGGACGGAATGTCTTACACGGTCTTTATGCAGTATTGCGAGATCTTGAGGACTATGTCCGAAAGACACGGCAAGATCACGGCTTTCAAGTTTCTTTCAGAAGAGGAGACTGCAAAGGTCTTTGCTCAGGCTGATGAAAAGGCCGGTTCAAACGCTGTTTCGTTAAAGTCTTATTCGGGGCTGACCCTGGTCGAGCTCATCTACGAAGTCGATTTCGACAAGAACAATCCCTGCAGGTTCGCCCTGTCATACAAAGACGGCGCGTACATGCTCGCAAACGACTATGCCACCAAATCGGTCGAAGCCTACGATTACATCGCTCATTATTTCAAGATGATCAGCGACGGCAACACGGCAGGCCTGGAGTCGATAATCAAGCCGATGCTCAATGACGACATCTATATTTCATCGGTCATTACCTCCAAGGCCGCTTATCTCATCGATTACTACAAGCTCCGCGTCAGGAGTTCCGTCAGGGAATTCAAGTTAAAGTCCTTCCTGCCGACGTACATCAGCTATGAGATCCCGGAGACGCTCGATGCCTCGGGAGAGAACATAATCGCGAGAAGCGTTAATCTCTACAGGAGGCCTGACGGTGCGTTTTACATCGAAGACGCATTTGTTTCGCAGGGTGATGAGGTCCAGTTCTGCCTGAAAGGCACTCCGGTACTCAGATGCGGAATGACATATACGAAGACCGACATCCAGAATCTTTTCGGTGAACCCGTCATCCAGATGGTGGATACTTCAAGGAGAAAGAGACATGCCGACATACTGCTGGCGTATAACGGCGTAATGCTGCATTTCGAAGGAACGCCCACGGCTGACGGCACTTGGAATTCGGCAAAGCTCGTGTCCATCTCGATCTACAATTACGATGCGGAGACGCCTTCTTCAACGTTTGACGGGCGCCTGTTCGTAGGAATGAACATCTCTGAGCTACTGCTTGTATATCCCATGATCGATGAGACTGATTACGTCTATACTTTTGAGACGGCGGACGGTACTTACAAGCTTGAGTTTGAATTCGATGAGAACAAGAACGTTTCCAAGATCCGCCTCGGAGAGGTTTCTTCCAAGACCTCCTGAAACTGAAGGTTATTCAACGCACTTTGCTTTAAGCTGAACTATCTCCTCATCTGTCATTCCGTTGAACCTGAAGAAACCGGAGATATCTCCGTTCCATCTTTCGTCAACGTAATCGAGGAAGATCTCCATATTGAGCTTATCTGATCTCAGGAGGTGCTTCATGTCATCCGGCATCTTGGCCATTCTTCTCTCAAGATACTTCTCGAGATATTTATATGATGCCTGATAGTTAAGGATTATGTTTTCGCGTGAAGCGCCTGCAAGCAGATAGAGCAGCGCCGTGATGGTGCCTGTGCGGTCTTTTCCGTGAGTGCAGTGAAAAAGAGTGAGCCCCTTTGAGCCAAGAAGGTATCTCATGGTCTTGATGACGTCTTTGCCAAGGTCTTCGCAGATCCTGACGTAATAGTCGCCCAAATGCCTTTTGCGGATGAAATCGAGCAGTTCGTCGCTTAGATTGTTCGGGTCGCCGGGGAAGAGGGATACGAAGCAAAAATCCACATCAGGGTCGTTTTGAAAAGGATTGCCGAAATCCTTGAGTTCAGCCTCCGCACGGAGGTCGACCACGCATTTAACGCCGTATTCCTTAACCTCCAGGATCTGTTCGGGCGTCAGTTTTTCGGGCGAACTTGATCTGATGAAGACGCCTTTTCTGAAAGCCTTTCCGCCTTCCAAAGGCATTCCGCCGAGTTCGCGGCAGTTTGGAAGACTGAGACTTGTTATAAGCTGATCGTCAGGATTATACACTGTAATAAGCACCTCTTTTACGGCGATTATTCTAATCAAGTTTTGATTGACATTCAAGCAGTCAAGTAATATTATAAATAGGCATTTCGGGAAACCGGTGTTAATACGCGCCTATAGCTCAACTGGATAGAGCGTCTGACTACGGATCAGAAGGTTGTGGATTCGAGCTCTGCTAGGCGCGCCAGAAACAAAGCTGTTGCGGTTCGCGGCAGCTTTTTTAATATCTGCAGGAGGTTTGACTTATGAGAAGACTGCTTATCGTTGTTGACTGCCAGAAGGATTTCATTGACGGCGCACTCGGTTTTGAAGGCGCAGACGCCATCATTCCCGGGATAATCGAGCGCATTGCCTCTTATAAGGCTGAAGGCGGTGAAGTCGTATATACGCTTGATACGCACACTCCTGACTACATGAATACCCAGGAAGGCCGTAATCTTCCTGTTCCTCACTGTATCAAGGGAACTGACGGCTTTAAGCTTGCCGGTGAGCTTGAAGGTCCTCTTTCAGGCTGCAGGGGATTTGAAAAGCCTACTTTCGGTTCTATGGAGCTTGCAAACTATATTGCTTCCAATGCTTCAGAGTATTCATCCATCGAGGTCTGCGGACTTGTTTCAAACATCTGCGTGATCTCGAACGCGATGCTCGCCAAGGCTGCTGCTCCCGAGGCGGAGATCGTCGTGGATTCAAAGCTTACGGCGTCATTTGACCCCAAGCTCCATCAGGCCGCCATGGACGTTTTGGGCGGAGTACAGGTAAAGGTCTTGTAATCCTATATTTTTATTGCAAAAACAGCACCTGCTGTGATACAATTCTTACTCGGTTAATTTATTTATTAATATATTGGAGGATATAACATGGCATCCACGATTGAGAAAAAAGAGCACTCACAGGTAGTTATCAGCCTTGAGGCCGGAATTGAGGAGTGGAAGGCTGCCCTTAAGCAGGCTTACAACAAGAACAAGGGCCGTTTCCAGGTTCCCGGTTTCCGCAAGGGTAAGGTTCCTTACCAGCTGGTCTGCCAGTACTACGGCGAGGGCGTCCTCTATGATGATGCTATGAACGAGATCGCTAACAAGCAGTATCCCGAGGCAGTTAAGGAGCACGATCTCCAGGTCATTTCCCGTCCTATGATGGACGTTACAGGCCTTGATGAGAACGGCCTCAAGTACACTATCACCGTATTCGTTAAGCCTGAATTCGAGCTCGGCAAGTACGAGGGCGTTGAAGTTCCTTACAAGGATATCGAAGTAACAGACAAGGACGTTGAGGATGAACTCGAGCGTATGGCTAAGCGTAATTCCTCCCTCGAGGAAGTTACTGACCGTCCGGCAGCTGAGGGCGATACAGTCACGATCGACTATGAGGGCTTCAAGGACGGCGTCGCTTTCGAAGGCGGCAAGGGCGAAGGTTACAACCTCAAGCTCGGTTCCCACTCCTTCATCCCCGGATTCGAGGAGCAGGTTGCAGGCCACAGCGAGGGTGACGAGTTCACCATCGAAGTCAAGTTCCCTGAAGATTATCACTCTGAAGAACTCAAGGGTGCTGATGCTACGTTCAACGTAAAGATCCACGCTATCAAGACAGAGGTCATCCCTGAGATCGACGATGAGTTCGCAAAGGACGTTTCCGAGTTCGATACACTCGACGAGCTCAAGGCTGACATCCGCAAGAACAAGGAAGAGAAGGCTGCCAAGGACAACAAGGCTGCTTTCGAGAACGAGACAGTACGTGCGGTATGCGACAACTGCGAGATCGAGATCCCTCAGCCCATGATCGACAATGAGGTTGAGCAGATGGCTCAGGATCAGGCAGCACGTATGAGCAGCCAGGGCATCGAGCTTTCTATGTATCTGCAGTATCTCGGCCAGAGCATGGAAGAGTTTAAGCAGTCCCTTGAGCCCATGGCACGCGTTAGAGTTAAGTCTTCACTCGTTATCGAGAAGATCACAGAAGTTGTTAACCCTGAGGTTACAGACGCTGATTACGAAGAAGAAATCAAGACCATTGCCGAGTCTTATAAGATCGACGTTGAGCAGGTTAAGAAGTCTGTCGGCGAGGATGCTTCCTTCATCAAGGATTCCATCCGTGCAAGAAAGACTGTTGAGTATCTTGCTTCCAAGGCTGTAAAGGTTGAGCCTAAGGAGCCTGAGGCAGCTGCTGAAGAGAAGAAGCCTGCAAAGAAGGCTGCAGCTAAGAAGACTGCAAAGGCAGAGGATGCTGCTGAAGAGAAGCCTGCAAAGAAGCCTGCTGCAAAGAAGACAACCAAGAAGGCTGAGGAAGCACCTGCTGAGGGTGAGGAAAAGCCTAAGAAGACCAGAGCCAAGAAGGCTAAGGCTGATGAGGACGCTGCCAAGGAGTAAGGCGGTTCCTGAAGCAATACTGATCTGACTAAAGAGCGTCTCGGAATTGAGGCGCTCTTTTCATTTTTGTCAGTTTCTTTACAGATTCTTTTCTATTCATTAAGGCTTGTAGTGTTCAGACGGTGAGTGTGTTATACACAGAATATTAAAGGTCGAAATGCCCTTTGTTTTCGGTATGCCGTTTTTTCTGCCGGAATCCCGGGGCTAAAGGTCAAGGAGGATCGGTATGAAACTTAGACGTTTATTGGCAGGTTTTGTTGCAGTATCAATGACGGTCGGCATGATGCCAGCCGTGGTATTCGCAAAAGGCTTGGATTACGAGCCTGAGGATACAGAAGCCGTAGAGACGACGGAGCCTGAAACAAAAGAAACCTCTAAACCGGAAGTTAAGGAAACGGAAAAGCCTGCTGAGACTGAACCTGAGCAGACAACAGAACCTGTTCCCGCTGAAACGGAAGATAAAGAGCCAAAAGAAACAGAGGCAACCGAGCCGTCCGAGCCTTCTGAATCCGGCGAAAAGGAGCCTGAGGAAACTGAAGCTGAAAAGCCTTCTGAGACAACTCCCGAAGAACCTTCCGAGCAGGAAGAAAAAGAACCTTCTGAAAATGAAAGCGGCGATGAAGCGGAAACTCCTGCTGAGAACGAACAGCCTTCAGCTCCTGTTGCCAAGAAAGCAATGGCTGAAGCAGACGGCGGTGAAAAAGACAATATCTCATGGTCTTATGACGATACTTCCAAGACTCTGACCATAAAAGGACTTGTTAAAGGCGCGATGATCGATCCCGATAACGGCGCAACGGAACCGTTCCCCTGGTCAAAATACAGCAAAGAAGTAACTAAGATCGTCATCGACAGTAAGGTAACTTCGATATCTGATAAGGCATTCGAAGGCTTTGAAAAGCTCACGAGCATTTCTGTTCCGTCCTCTATCACAAAGATCGGCAATTCGGCTTTTGAAAACTGCGCTTCACTTAAGGCGATCTCCATCCCTTCCGCTGTAACAGAGATCGGAAGCAATGCTTTTAAAAACTGCTTCAGCCTTACAAAGGTGTCCATTCCGAAAAAAGTAACAAAGATAGGCGATTCTGCATTCCAGAGCTGCTATGAACTCGCAAGCGTTTCGATCGCCAGCGGCGTAAAAGGTATCGGATCCAGTGCATTTTCGCATTGCTATGCCCTTAAGAGCATAACGATCCCGGGAAGTATAAAAGATATCAGTTCTGAAGCCTTTACGGATTGTTACAAACTCCGTACCGTCACGATATCAAGCGGAGTAACCGGAATAGAACCAGAAGCTTTCCGTAATTGTCATTGCCTTGATAAAGTAGTTATTCCTGGCACTGTAACGTCTATCGGCGCATATGCTTTTGAAAACTGCACGTATCTTGATGATGTCTCTATCGGATATGGCGTGACGAAGATCGGATCCGGAGCGTTTTCGGGCGCTGAATACCTTAATAAAATAGTTATACCCGGCAGCGTGGAAGAAATTGAAGACAGTGCATTCGCGCGTTGTCATCAGCTCAGATACATTACTATCGGTTATGGTGTTAAAACAATAGGAGAGAAGGCTTTTTCAGACTGCAACAGAGTTGAAACCTTAGTTCTCCCTGACAGTGTTGAAACTGTTGGAGATTATGCTTTCGAGAAATGCGGCAATCTTAATGCCGTCAGCCTTACCGATACGCTGCTTGATTATTTGAATAATAACAATAAAGCTAAAGTATTCTCCGGTTGTACAGACTTGAATGATAATTTCAAAACTTTAGCTAATAATCCGTTTACTGTCACCGGCAAGACCGCCAAGCTCAAGGCTAAGACTTTAAAGAAAAAGGCGTTGTCTGTGGCAGCAGGAAAAGTACTGGGAATTAATCCGGGCGGTACCGGTCTGGAGTGCATCAAGCTTTCAGGAAACAAGAACATTACGATCAACAGAACGACCGGAACAGTCTCCGTAAAGAAGAAGACCAAGAAAGGCACATACTCGATCAGGATAAAGATCAGGTCTACGGGAAATGCCGAATTCAAGTCATCCGAATGGCAGGAAGTTACTTTCAAGATCAAGGTTAAGTGATCCTGAACGGAAGTTTATCAGGATTTCTGTTTTAGATCACGGGAGGATTCAAATGAGCATCAGAAACTTTGTAAAAGCCGTTTCTCTAGTGCTTACGTCTAGCTTCGTGCTTGGTTTTGCGGGTACTGCAAAAGATGTAAGAGCCGCGGGCATTAAGCTGTCTGGTTCAAGCTATGTTCAGCAATATGGAACGATAAACGGAGACTGGGATGGACAGAGCGGTACGCTTACTTTAAAGGGCCGTTCTAATCCTGATGATCCGTACAGGCCGATCGAAGCGGTAAACATTAAGCTCGAAGATACAAACGGAATAACTGGCTCGCTCAAATACAGCGTCTATGTACAGAGTAAAGGCTGGCAGGAGTTCACGACCGAAGGTAACGATGCCGGAATGATAAACAAGGCGCTCAGGATCGAAGCGATAAGGATGGAGCTTACGGGTGATCTTGCTCAAACATACATGGCCGAATATGCCGTTTTGCTTGAGAAATACGGCAACGTTCAGGGCTTTGTTTCAGAAGGCTCCGTGGCAGGTTCGATCGGCGAACCTAAAAAGATCGAAGAAATAAAGATCCGTATAGTACCTTTAGGTCAGGGAACGCCTACGAATGTAAGCTTCAGAACACATAAAGAAAACAGCGGCTGGGAAACCAAGCGTGCTGTAAGCGGAGGTGTGTCCGGAGCGGCCGGCAAGGGGAAGAAGATCGACAGCATCGAGATGAACCTTTCGGGCAGCGAGTACAAGGGCGGAATCTCCTACCGTACTTACACAAAAGACTCCGGATGGGAAACGAATTGGTCATCTAATGGTGAGACCGCCGGAATCCAGGGTAAGAATATAAATGCTGTCCAAATCAAACTGACTGGCCAGGCTGCTGAAAACTTAGATATCTATTACAGGGTATATGTTCCTGAATTCGGATGGCTCGATTGGGCAAAGAACGGAGCTACAAGCGGTGTTACCGAGCTTCCGTACAGTGTGGAAGCGATCCAGGTGGTACTCGTTAAGAAGAACAGTGCTGCTCCGCAGGCTGAATTAAATGGCATCACGACCGACGTAGATATTTCTGAGATAAAACCCGGCACTCCCATTCTTCCCGGCAGGGGAGTTTTCAAAATGCCGGCAGGTGCAAAAGTATCTTATGCGGTCAAGACCGCGGACGGATGGTCTCAGATCGTGTCTGACGGTGCGGTATTGGACGTTTCAAAACCGATCACCGGAATTGCCGTCGGAGTGAAAAAGATTGAATCAGGTCATTTGGAACTCTGTGCCGATAAGCCTTACTTCGGTAACGAGATATATGACAATACGGATTCTTATGATGCTGATTTTGACCTGCAGATAATAGATGCCGGCAAAACTATCGAGAACATCAGGATAGCGCTTTATTACGGATGGTATTCTTACAACGAGGAAGATGGCACGGAAGAATATTATCCCGGTTACTATTACTACAGTTTCCAACCGAAATATAGTATCTACTACAGGGTCAAGACTTCCAAAAACGGATGGATGGCCTGGACCAAGGACGGATTAAAGAGCGGTACTGACGAGATCGGCGATAACATTACCGCCATTCAGATCAAGGTGGTTGACTATGGTGAAACCCCTGATCCGAATCTTAATGGTGTCGAATCCAAAACTGACAAAACCATTATCAGGATGACGGATTTCCCGAAGCCGCAGGTGGTTACGACAGGCAACAAGTTCGCAAACTGGTGCCTTAAGACATTCCCTGCCAATCAGAAAGCAACCGACTATCTTACCGCGCACAGAGGACCGCCGAAGTTTTATTTCTATACTATAGGGGCTACCTGGCCGTATAAACTCGGCGGAAAGTCGAAGAAGAAGTGCGACTGTACCGGATTTGCAGTCTGGGTATTCAAGAATTACCACCACAAGAAGGTCGCGCACAATTCGCATAAGATGGCATATAAGACCGGAAAGACCATCTCTTACAAGGACATAAAGCCGGGTGATCTGCTTTGCGTTACTGATACTTATCACGGTGATGTTTTCTTCTATGTCGGAAAAGATGAGTACGGCCACGATCTGATCCTGGATGGTATGACACCGAAGATAGGCGGCAAGATAAGCTATGTGTTCCCCGTTCTCAGATACCTGGATGTTGAATCCTGGTCCAAGGAGAAAAACCACTACATCAGGCATAAATGACAAACTGCTTAAAGTCCCGCACCCGCGGGACTTTTTGTTTGGCTCTTTTCGCGAACGGAAATAATAAAAACATACCCGCAAACAGACATACAAAGAAATAGCGCATTGGTAGAATTCGCTTGCAAAAAGGAAAAACTCCTTTCTGTATTTGTCCGTTACAAGAGCCGTCCCTCCGGGGACGGCTTTTGCGTGTGACAGGAGTTAAGCCGTTAAGAAGAGACCGCAATTAAAGGTATCTCCAGTTCTTCCTTGGTAAGACCTGCATGGCCGCCGGGCATCTTTTCCGCTTCGATGTGAGTTGCAAAGACCGCTTCGTCTGCTACGGAGATTGCTATGTAATCGCCGAGCATGTCACGGAACAGCGCATGTTCTTTTCCGGTCCCGAAAAGCTTTTTATCGAGGACTTCATCTTTGGTAAGGAGCCAGAACTTATCACCGAAAGCCTTTTTGAATATAGAAGGAAATTCTTCTTTGTATTCATCCTTTACGAAAAAGCTCAGTGTGCGCGGTTCGACAGAAGGCAGGCGCACAAGGCATTTAAGTATCACGGGATAGTCCATTATGCAGCGGTTAACGCACGCAGTCTGACTGTGATCGGCGGTGACGAGAAGAAGGGTGTCTGAAGGAAGGCGGGATGCGAATTCTTCGATCCTTTTTTCAAGATAGATCATGAGATCATGTGCTTCGCTGCTGTACGGACCTTTGGCATGCATGGTGCTGTCAGGCTCACCCCAGTAGGCATAGATGAATTTCTTTTCGGGCATCTTACAGAGCTTTTCCACGCGTTCTAATACCGCATCAAGATCCTGCGGGTTCGGTTCAGCGAAAGGACTTGAGATATAGGCATTTCCGCCTGCCTCATTTATCTTCTCGATTATGCTCTTGTAAGGACAGTATCTGAATCCTGCATGAAAATCAGCTGCAGCAGCCGGTTCTTTAATAAACCCGTTCCCGTCCTCGGTGAGCTGTTCCGTGTTAGAGAAAACGGTTACGTTCTTTCCAAGCTCAGGGAAGAACATATCCCATCCGTGCCAGCCGTGCTCGTTGGGATAAAGGCCGGACAGGATGGATGTCGTCGCCGCAACTGTCGTCGGAGGGAAGACCGAACTGTAGTTTCCTGCAAGGTGCGAACGTAAGAACCCGGAAGGCTCCAGATGCTTTTCGATTATGGATGTTCCCATCGCATCCATGAGAAGCACGATCACGTTCCTGTAATCGTGATCAAGAAGCTTGTCAGCAAGCTTAAGCGTGGATGCCGTTGTCTGCACGCCAAAATATCTGAGGATCGAGTTGCTCAGGTTGACGAGGCAGTTATCGTAATCGGGTCTTATGTATTCCATAACCGTTCTTCCTGTCTTTTTTATCCAACAGTTTAACACGAACTGCAAAATACAGAGTGTTATAATCTTGCTATGTATAAGATCTACGTAGTTGAAGATGATAAAGGGATCGCGGACGGCATTGTGCAGTGTCTTTCTCCGTGGGAGATGGATGTCAGTGTCGTGTCTGATTTCCGCAATGTTTTGGGCGAGATCTCCAAGATCGAACCGCATCTGATAATCATGGACATAACGCTGCCTTACATGGGCGGCTATCACTGGTGCCAGGAGATAAGGAAGACCTCAAGCGTTCCGATAATCTTCATTTCGTCAGCGACAGACAACATGAACATAATCATGGCGATGAACATGGGTGCTGACGATTACATCCCCAAGCCCTTTGACCAGAGCATCCTCATAGCCAAGGTGCAGGCGCTTCTCAGGCGCGCGTATGATTTCAACCAGGGTTCTTTCACGCTGAAGGCCAGGGGTGCGGTCCTCAATACCAACGATAATTCGCTGTCTTATGACGGAAAGAAGATCGGACTCGCAAGAAACGAGTATAAGATCCTTCTAACCCTCATGGAGAACAAGAACAAGGTTGTAAGCCGTGAGAAGCTCATGGAAGCGCTTTGGGAGACCGACAGCTTTGTTGACGAGAACACTTTGACCGTCAATGTCGGAAGATTGAGAAAGACCCTTGAAGCCGCGGGCCTTACGGATTTCATCAAGACGAAGTTCGGCGTCGGATACATCCTGGAGGATGAGGAATGAAGCTTTTCAAAAGCTATCTTAAATACCGCGTGAAGCTGTTCGTTGGCTGTGCCGCGGTAATGGGGATATTCGCTTCCTCTTATCTGCTTTTCGACATGCCTGCAATTGCGGTTTTGTATCCGTTGATACTTACGATTGTCATCGGGCTTATCGCGATGGTTTTCGACTTCGTCATATTCTCTAAGCGTCATGATAGGATCCTTTCTGAAGAACTTCCTGTGCCGAAAAACAGGCTTGAAGAAGATTATCAGCTGATAATCGAAAAGTTGAAAGAAGAAGCCAAAATGGCTGAGCAGAAGGCTTATGCGGACTATACCGACATGGTCGGATACTACACGGTGTGGGCGCATCAGATAAAGACGCCGATTGCAGCGATGCGTCTCAATCTTCAGTCTGAAGACACTGAGTCAGCAAGAAGACTCATGGGCGATCTCGGCCGCATTGAAGCATATGTTGAAATGGTCCTTACTTTCTTAAGGCTTGACTCGAACAATACCGACTATCTGATAAAGGGATATGACATTGATGAGATAGTGCGTCCCGCGATCCGCAAGTTTTCAAGAGAGTTCATACTGAAGAAGCTGAAGCTCGAGTATGAGCCCGTAAACTATAAGGCGGTTACTGATTCGAAATGGCTTTCTTTCATTATCGAGCAGATAATTTCAAATGCGGTTAAATACACTTCCGAAGGATCGGTGAGCATCTATATGAACGAGCCGGGAGTTCTGTGTATTGAGGACACGGGAATCGGTATCAGTGCGGAAGATCTTCCCAGGATATTTGAAAACGGCTATACGGGCTTTAACGGCAGGGAAGACAAGAGGGCCAGCGGAATAGGACTTTATCTTTGCAAACGCATCGCCGAAAATCTCGGACATAAGATCTCTGCCGAATCAAAGGTCGGCGAAGGGACTAAGCTCATTTTGGACTTGAGGGCCAAGGCGCTCGAAGTCGAGTGATCCGTCCGGCAAAAACCTTGTGAAATTCCCTTGACATTGATGGTTTATCGCGATAAACTTGCGTTAGGTTTAATCTGATAAACCTATATGTATTTGAGGTGAATCGCATGGTTGAGTTGGTTTTGTTTGAAGCTGAAAAGAGACTGATGGAGATCATCTGGCAGGAAGCACCGGTCGAATCAGGAAAGCTCGTCAAACTCGCAAACGACAATATAAACTGGAACAAGTCAACAACTTACACGGTCCTTCGTAAATTGATCGCGAAGGGTTTCGTAAAGAACGAGGACTCGGTCGTGACGGTTCTTATCCCCAAGGAAGAAGTATTGGTCTCTGAGAGCAATCAGATCGTTGAAGAGAGTTTCTCAGGTTCTCTGCCTATGTTCGTTGCATCATTTCTCGGCAACAAGAAGACCTTGAGCGATGAAGACGCAGACGCTTTGATAAAGCTCATCAAGGCACACACGGAGGACGATAAGAAGTGACGGATCTTTTCCTGAAAGTGCTTGAGATGTCTATCATGGGCAGCGTGGTGGTCCTTGCCACTATCCTGTTCAGATTTCTCCTGCGCAAAAGGTCAAAGAGATTCATCATGATCCTCTGGGCAGTTGTAGCCGTAAGGCTTCTTCTCCCGATCAACATTCAATCTGTAATCAGTATTTTTAACTACATCCCTTTGCATACCGATGCCATAACAACGCAGATCCAAGAAGCAAAAGTGTTTGAAGGTGCAGCTGCAGTTGATATTGCAGCAGAGAAAACTCATATTGATACAGCAGTTAACGGAGAAGCATATGAACATCACGAAGCAACAGTTACACCCGTTCAGAATGTAAACGCAAGAGCGGTCCCCGATGTGAAAGTGATACTTGCAACCATCTGGTTTGTTGGCTTCGCGGCTGTCGCTTCTTATACTGTAATCCGTTTTGTCCTGCTTAAGATAAAACTCAAGGATGCGGTGAAGATCGACAGGAACTTATATGAATCGGACAAGGTAAGATCACCGTTCGTATTCGGCCTTTTTGTTCCGAAGATATATCTGCCTGAAGTACTTGATAACAATGAGAGAGAATACATTCTCATGCACGAGAGAACTCATATCAGGCACGGCGACTGGATCGGCAAGATCCTTGGCACGGTTATCGTCGCTATCCACTGGTTCAATCCATTCGTATGGCTCTCATATGTGCTTTTCGAGCAGGACATCGAGATGAGCTGCGACGAGTCGACCATCTCGAAAATGACTTCCGAACTGAGGCAGGCTTATGCGATCTCCATCGTCAATTACGCGAAGAGGAGCAACAACAAAAAGTACCTGATAACGCCTCTCGGATTCAGCAATTCCAGGTTCTGCAAGGCTGAAGTCACGCACAGGGTCAAGAACATTATCAGCTTTAAGAAGGGAACGAAGTTTACAAGCGTTCTTATAGCTATAGTTCTCATATTTGTAGCGGCAACACTGGGATTTAATTCAAAAGCAGATGAAATGCTTTCAGGCGATGTTTCAGTTCAGAGAAACGCACCGTTTGATTTCACCGCAAAGAAGCCTGAGATCAATACGATATCCGATACCGAGAAAGAGATCATTTTCAACCGTGACGGAATCAACATCAACGGTAAGATCAAGCTCCCCGAAGGTAACGGACCGTTCAAGACTATTGTCATATGCAAAGCTCTTGACGGGCTGAACGATGAGAAGAATGCCGGTTATGAGAAGATGGCGGATTACTTTAACAAAAATGGTTATGCGGCCATTCTTTTCGATACGAATACTTCCGGCACTGAATACTATTCTCCAACTCAACATGGTAATCTCACACTTGAATATTTACTCGACCTTTATGCCGTAATGGATGAAATAAAGTTTGTTCCTGACATCGATCTCGAAAATATATATCTGTGGGGTCATCAGGCAGGCGGAACTGTTGCGTCTTATGCCGGAACTGACAGACAGGATGAGGTTAATGGTGTGATCCTGGTCGAGCCTGAGTTAGGAGAATATACATTCTCGGAAGAACCGAAACTGACAGTTAATTCCTATGATTACATGAAGGATTGCAAAGAGCCTGTCATGATCATATGGGGCACGCTCCTTCCAAGCGCGCGTCCTGCGGAAAAAGTGGTAAATACTGTGCAAAATGGAAAGCTGGTCATCTTAGACGGTAACAGCTACAGCAGGACGTTTGATGACGCCTATGCAAAACAATCGGCTGAAGAAACGATAAAAGCCGTAAATTCCTGGAAATAAACTCACAAAATTCAATGTGCTAAGGGGGACTATGCCTTTATGAAGAAAACTATTGCCAAAATCATGCTTGCGGTAATGCTGTTTACGACCACTGCATGCTCATCAATACCGGGTGGAACAAAGAAGTTTCCAAAGGGCAAATACCAGTACAAGTACCAGTGGTACGCCACAATGACTCCCGAGGAGATCGTCGGTACGCTGACGCTTGAACAGAAGGCCGCCCAGATGGTCCAGCCGATCCTCTACAAGACGCAGGCTGATGAATCCAAGCCCATGGCTACGCATTGCTACGGCAGCATTTACGGCGACGAGGGAATGCTTACGGCTGAAGAGTGGAGAAAGACTCTGGACCAATTCCAGAAGGAAGCTATCGAGTCTGAAGCAGGCATTCCTTACATCGTAGCGCAGGACGACGTACACGGTGTGGGTTACTGCGTTGACGGCGTGTTCTTCCCGCACAATATCGGACAAGGCGCCGCAAACGATGAAGAACTGGCTTATCAGGCAGGAAAGATCACCGCGGACGAATCACGCATGTGCCACATGCTCTGGAATCTTTATCCCTGCGTAGCACAGTCCAACGACCCGAGATGGGGAAGAAACTACGAGTGCTACGGCTCTGATCTAGAGCAGATCAAAAAGCTCAGCACGGCATATACAAAGGGCCTCATAGACGGCGGCGTTGTTGCGACTGCAAAGCACTTTTTCGGTGACGGAAATGTCAAGTATGAGACAGGAGAAAGGTCTGACCATGCGCGTCTTATAGACCGCGGCGATGCACAGCTTTCAGATGCTGAGATCAAGGAACTCCTGAAGGTTTATCAGGCTCAGATAGATGCCGGTGTTCAGGTAATAATGGTCAGCTATTCTTCGCTCAACGGAAAGAAGATGCATGAGAATGCAGAATATATCGGAAAGCTCAGGACTGAGATGGGATTTAAGGGCCTCATCATGAGCGACAGCATGGCCGTTCAGAACACTTCTCCCAAGACCTTTGACGAGCAGGTAATAACGGCAGTCAACTGTGGCATCGATCTTCTCATGGAAGGGCTCAAGTACGATGAGGTAAGACAGATAATCATCAATGCAGTCAAGGAAGGCAAAATCACCGAAGCGCGCGTTAACGAGGCTGCCACGAGAGTGATAAAGCTGAAAAAAGACATCGGTTTGTTTGAAGATCCGCTCTGTGAGAAACTTACGACGGCCCAGAAAGAACCCGGTTCGATGGAGTACAGAGCGGTAGCTGAAAAGCTTGTCGAAAAGAGTCTTGTACTTCTAAAGAACGATAACGGCACACTGCCTTTTAAGCAGGGTACAAAGGTCTATATCACGGGACCTAACGCAAACAACACGCGCGCGCAGTGCGGCGGCTGGACCATGGGATGGAACCAGAGCCATACTTCGGATATCGTTGGAGTCACGACAATACAGGAAGCATTCGAAAGATATGCAAAGGATTACGGGATCGAAGTGATCACAGATCCCAATGAAGCTGAAAAGGCAGATGTCGTTCTTCTCTGTGTAGGTGAAGACGCATATGCTGAATGGTACGGCGATCTTGCTGATATCGATCTCAGAGGCGTAGGCATGGGAATGTATAACACTGAGGCTATCGACAGGGCGAGAATGCTTAAGAAACCCGTAGTCGCCTGCATTATTGCAGGCAGACATCTGGCGATGAGTACGGACGATTTCAATAACTGGGACAGCGTCGTAATGTGCTATCTTCCGGGTTCGGAAGGAAAGGGCGTATCAGATGTTCTCTGCGGATGCGCAAACTTCTCAGGTAAACTCCCCGAGCCCTGGTATAATGCGACAAGAAAGATCGGAACAGACGATCAGTTCTTTAAGACCGGTTATGGACTTACATATCCTGAAGGATTTACTCCCCACCAGGAACCTGAAGCCGTTAAGGATATTCCCACACCCAAAGATTCTCTCGCTAATCCGATGGAGGGCACAAACTACACTAAGGGTAAATATACAAAAGACGGCAGATACTCTAATGAATATGCTGGAATCAAGCTGCAGGTACCTACAACTTACGAATACCAAGAAGCCGAAGATGACAGCGGAGTCAGCCGTGACGCAGTTGAAAATGCTCTAAGTGATAAGCATCGCGCATTTGCGTTGGCTACTAACAATGAAAGTTATTTTTACGGTAAAAACGAATTCATCCAGATCGTGTTCATCAACACGAAGAGAGCTGTACCGGATGACCCGGATTATTCCGAGGAGAAGTACATCAAAGACTTTAAAGAGATGACGGATGAAGAGTTAAAGCAGATCGGTCTTAAAGCCTCATATGGTGAACAGACCAAGGTAACGTTAAGCGGTAAAGAATACATAAAGATCCCATTTACCGTTGACTCCCAAACTGTATATCTTTATGTGAGAAAATTGGACGATAATCTGATGACAGTCATCACGACCAGCAGCATGACTGGAGGCTCAGCTGACAAGTACGAGAAGATGTTCGTTTGATGAACGGAAATTTCAAATAACCTGCAAAAAACTCTCCTGATGAAGGGGAGTTTTTTGCGTGTTTTTTGCCTAAAAGAATTTTCGATTAATGTATATAATTGCTTTGGAAAACGGCGGAGGATATACGTTTTATGATCGATTACGAGACGATCGCAAGAAATAATCACAGCAGCGGAATGAACTGCGCTATGGCGGTTTACGATGCGCTTTGTCTGGGAAACGATATGAATAAGACTGTAGCTCCCCGCCCGAGATCCGAAGGCGGCAAATGCGGAGCCGTTCTGGCAGCAGAGCAGTATATCAGGGAGATTGGCGGAACCGATAAGGATATCGAAGAATTCGATAAACGGTTTACCGAAAGATATATGTATCTTACATGTGCAGAACTGCGCGGCAAGGCGACCGGACAGTGCAATGATTACGTCGGACTTGCTGCGGGCATAGCCGGCCGGATGGGTCTTGTTTCCGAATAACTATTTGGGGGTATATAAAATGAATAAAAAGATACTTGCCATATTAATGGCTTCATGCACGTTGCTTTCGATGGCTGCGTGCAATAAGAAGGAATCGGTTCCTTCTTCGGAAACTACCGCTACCGTTACAACGACGACTGAGGCGACTGAAACAACGATCGAAGAGACGACGGTCGAGGAAACTACGACTACGGAAGAAACGACTTCGGAAGCAACCACCGAGACGAAGGCGACGGAGGCAACCAAAGCCACGACGGAAAGTTCTGCAAAAGCGACGACTAGGACTTTGGGAAAGACGACCGTTTCAAATGCTTACAGCAGGTCTTTTACTTTAAAAAAGCAGAAATTCACCACCAAGTATCCGAAGGTCACGATCAAGGGCGTCAGCACGTCTGCAGTTAACAAGGAGATCGCCGATAAGTTCGGCCCGATAGCCAAGAAGAATGACAGCGTAGTCAAGTACTCTTATTACGTTGGAAAGAATTACGTTTCCATTTTCGTAACCGTTAATCTCGATGCAGGCAAGGACGGCTCAAACTACTATGTTTACAACGTCTCCAGAGAGACTGGCAAGAAGCTTTCCAAAGCCGAGATGCTGAAGATCTGGAATATGAAGGACAGCGCCTTCAAATCGAAGGTTACCAGCGCGGTCAAGAAATGGTGGACCACCAACATTCCGAACTACAGCAAGAACAAGTCTGACAAGGAAATGTACAACAAAGCCATCGCGTCCAAGTCCATCAACAGTGCGGTGCCTTACGTAAATTCAAAGGGAAAGAAGTGCTTCCTGCTACGTCAGATGAAGGCTCCGACACAGTTTACCTATAATGACATTTACGCGACGATCTGATTGGGTTTGCAAAGAACGGCAAGACTAAAGAAAACTCCCCAACCGGGGAGTTTTTCTTTGCTTGCTCATATCTTTCAAAGGATCGTAACCTTGTTTCTTCCGCCTTCTTTTGAAGTATAGACGGCTTTGTCGATCCTGTTGAAAGCCTGTGTGAAATCATCTTCCGCTTTCAGCTCCGTGAGACCGATGGAGCAGGTGATATGAGCTATCTCAGGGAAGAGGTACTGATCGACTTTCTGTCTGATCTTCTCTGCGAGCTCTGCTGCCTTTGCTTCATCTTTGTCTCTGCAGACGATGACGAATTCCTCGCCGCCCCAGCGTCCTACGATCATCTTCTCTTCGGGAGCGATTTCCGAAAGGATCTTCGCAAAATGCTTCAGAGTCGTATCGCCGACTGCGTGGCCGTAGTTATCGTTTACTGACTTGAAATGATCCAAGTCGAGCATCATGATGGAGATGGGCTCGTCGTTCTTCTGGCGGTGTGTAATTGCGCTGGTAAGCTGCATCTCAATCTCGCCGTGGTTGTAAAGACCCGTAAGAGCGTCTTTCGAAGCCTTTTCCTCGTATGTGTGCAGTGTGGAAAGCATCTCCATGGAATCGTTGTGGATGTCCTGGACCATGAAGACGAAACGGTAGTCGTCTTCGTTGATCGTCTGGGCACGGCTGAAGATGAGCTTGACCCAGATGAACTTGCCTTCGAGGTTACGCATCATGCAGTCGTAGGATGATGTACGGCCGGGTGTGAAGTTTGCCTTGAGATACTCGGGATCCGT
>JAEEGJ010003936.1_pt1 | contig 52982 bp, 27 predicted proteins | sample 8958761 | NCBI WGS metagenome assembly JAEEGJ01 (sample SAMN16246546, study PRJNA631951) | gut metagenome | biome: gut microbiome; feature: rumen; material: RS-attached | host: Bos | place: Iran: Karaj | collected 2018-10
TTCTCCCTCAGCATCAGTTACCGCATCGGAGAACTGAGTGCCAGCGTGAAGAAAGCCGAGCGTAGCATCAGCAACGATGATGTGAAAGGCGGCGGTAGTGGTGAAAGCAGCGGGAGTTCGGAATAAGAATTCATAGATAATCCATCATTGTCAATATGAACAAGAAAAACATATTTAAGCTCTGTTAGCCGTCGAGCCTTATGCTTCCATCACTGCTGATGGATGGCCTCGGCTTTCAAAGTGTTTGAGCATCAAAACACCAAAAAATTGTGCGTAAATCAGCGGAATCTCAAAAAAAATGATAGATTCCGCTGGTTTAAGCACAATTTTTATTATCTTTGCACCAAAATTCTAAGATTATGCTGATAGGAAGAGACAACGAAAGAAAAATACTGCAAGACGCGCTTACTGATGAGTATTCTCAGTTTATAGCGGTCTATGGCCGTCGCCGTGTTGGCAAGACTTTCCTGATAAGGGAGTCATACGACTATCATTTTACGTTCCAGTTCACTGGAGCGGCTAAGATCCCAGCCAGGAAGCAGCTGGCTCGTTTCCGCATGGCACTGAAGGAGCATGGGCTGACGGATATGCCGCCAGTATTCTCCAATTGGATAATCGCATTCTCTGAACTGAAGCGATTTATCACCCTTCAGCCAGAAGGTAAAAAGATCATCTTCCTTGACGAACTGCCCTGGATGGATGCCCCTCGCTCTGGTTTTCTTTCTGAACTGGAATCGTTCTGGAACGGATGGGCATCGGCCAGAAAGGACATCGTATTCGTAGTGTGCGGCAGTGCTACATCTTGGATGGTCAAGAAGATTATCAAGAATAAGGGTGGACTGCATAACAGGCTCACTCATAGAATAGCCCTGAAGCCTTTCTCTCTCCGTCTGTGCGAAGAGTTGATGGCATCTCGTGGTATCGAGATGACACGCAAGCAGATACTGAACGGATATATGATATTCGGTGGAGTACCCTACTATTGGAGTCTGCTGCAAAAGGGAGCCAGTCTCTCGCAAGAGGTTGACCGTCTGATTTTCTCCAAGGAGGGAGATATGTATGATGAGTTTAGTATGCTCTATGCAGCACTCTTTAAGAAACCAGAGCCATACATCAAGGTAATCAGTCTTTTGGCTGGAAAGAAAGAGGGTATGACCAGACTGGAGCTTATTGAGGAAGGAGGATTGGAAGATAATGGAAAACTGACAGACCTGTTGAACGATTTGGAATGGTGTGGTTTCATCCGTGGTTACTCCGTCATTGGCAAACAAACAAAGGATGAGATATTTCAACTCATCGACCATTACACACTCTTCTATTATGAGTATATCAATGGAAAACGGCACGGCATAAATTTCTGGCAGGCGACGGAGGGAACGCCCCGATATTACAACTGGTGTGGCCGTGCCTTCGAGCGCGTCTGCCTCTGTCATACTGACCAGATAAAACAGAAACTTGGTATTAGCGGAATTCTGACAGAGGAATACGCATGGCGATACATTCCCAAGAAGAAAAAGGAGGATGAAGAACCTGCAGTGGCAAAAGGTAAGAGGAAAAAGGAAGGTTGCCAGGTAGATTTATTGATAGACCGAAGTGACGGTATTATCGACCTCTGTGAAATGAAGTACCATGAGGGTAAGTTTACTATTTCGGAATCTTACCAAGAGGACTTGAACAACAGGAAGAATATCTTTAAAGAGGCATCCAAGACCCAAAAAGCCGTGCATAATATCATGGTCACAACCGATGGCCTTGCACACAATGCCTATTCCAAGGAAATACAGAATGAAGTGTGCTTAGGAGACTTGTTCCTTTAGCATAAGAACGAGAAATGTACTCAAACCAGCGGAATCTACCGAAATTTTATAGATTCCGCTGATTTACGTGCAATTTTTATAGAGCCTTATGCCTCCATCGCTGCTGCCTGGAATAGCTCTATGCCAAGACCCTCTTCAATCTCTGAGATTGTCTTGAACGAGAAGTTCACCTTGCCGGAAAGGATCTTGCTCACATACTGAGGGCTGACTCCCAACTTCTCGGCAACATCGTTAAAAACACGAGGAAGCCGTGGGGACAGATTCGCGCTACAAGCGCAAAGTTACGAAAAAATTTGGTATTTCGCTCAATTTGCACTACCTTTGCACCTAATTAGTAAAAATAGAGGATTATGCAAACAAATTGTCACATGTCGGTTCTGGTGCACGAACAGGCGAAAAAGTATGGAGACCGCGAGATGCTAATCTATCAGGATTTCGGCGGAAAGGAGTGGAAATCGCTGTCATGGAACCAAGTGTCAGCCACGGTGATGCAGGTGTCCAATGCCCTGCTGAACTTAGGCGTGAAGGTACAGGAGAACATCGGAATCTTTTCACAGAACTCCGTACAGTATATTGAGTGCGACTTCGGTGCATGGGGCATCCGGGCCGTCACCATCCCCTTCTATGCTACCAGTTCCGAGCAGCAGATACAGTTCATGGTCAACGATGCCAAGGTGCGCTTCCTCTTTGTAGGCGAGCAGGAGCAGTACGACAAGGCCCGTCGTGCCTTCTCACTCTGTCCCACCCTTGAGCGTATCATTGTCTTCGATCCTTTGGTACATATCTCTTCCCATGATCCCAATGCCATCTATTTCTCTGACTTCCTGAAGTTAGGCGAGAATCTGCCTCGCCAGACCGAGGTGGAGAAGTTGCAGCAAGAAGCTACCTACGACGACATTGCCAACATCCTGTACACCAGTGGTACTACCGGCGACTCGAAGGGTGTCATCCTGACTCACGGTCAGTTCCATGCGGCTTTTGAAGCCAACAATAAATGTGTACCCGTCACGGACAAGGACCGCGTGATGAACTTCCTGCCTTACACCCATATCTTTGAGCGCGGCTGGGCCATTCTCAGTCTGACAGTAGGTGCCACCATGATTGTGAACACCTACCCGTTACAGGTGCAGCAGTCCATGCGCGAGCAGCATCCCACCTGTATGTCGGCCGTTCCCCGCTTCTGGGAGAAGGTCTATATGGGTGTGATGGACAAGATAGAACATGCCAACCCCGTGGAGCGAAAGCTCTTCATGCATGCCCTCAACGTAGGCCGCAGACATAACATCGACTATCTCAGCTTAGGCAAGAAGCCGCCTATGGCCCTGCATTTAGAATACGAGATGCTGAACCGTACCGTCTTCTCGCTGGTTCGCAAAGAGTTAGGACTGGAGAATGCCCACTTCTTCCCCACCGCAGGAGCCGCCGTCAGCGCCCATGTCGAAGAGTTTGTACATTCCATCGGCCTGAACATGATTGTCGGCTACGGTCTTACCGAGTCCTTGGCTACCGTATCATGTGACCATCTGGGAGAGCCCTACACCGTGGGCAGTGTAGGCCAGCCCATCGAGGGCATCGACATCAAGGTCAGCGAGGAGGGCGAAATCCTGCTCAAGGGCCCGACGATTACCACCGGCTACTACAACCGTGAGGACCTCACCAAGCAGGCTTTCACCGAGGACGGCTACTTCCGCACTGGTGATGCCGGCTACCTGAAAGACGGCGAGCTCTTCCTCACCGAGCGCATCAAAGACCTCTTCAAGACCTCCAACGGCAAGTATATCGCTCCGCAGATGATCGAGTCGAAGCTCCTGGTTGACAAGTTCATCGACCAGATAGCTATCATCGCCGACCAGCGTAAGTTCGTATCCGCGCTCATCATCCCCGTCTACAGCCTGCTGGAGGAGTATGCCCGCGAGCATCATATAGCCTTCAACAGCCGCGAGGAGCTCTGTGCCAACGAGCAGATTATCCAGATGATGAAGGAGCGCATCGACACCCTCCAGCAGCAGTTGGCTCACTACGAGCAGGTGAAGCGGTTCACGCTCCTGCCCCACCATCTGTCAATGGAGAAGGGCGAGCTCACCAATACCCTCAAGATCCGCCGCCGTGTATTAAACGAGAACTATAAGGTACAAATCGACGCGATGTACGAAGAGTAGAAAATAATATGATTACAAGTGACCAGTTAAAGGACATACTTGACCGTGCGGATGCACTGTACAAGTATCTTAGGATTGACGAAAAGAAAATAGAATACGAGGAGGAAGACCTTCGTACGCAGGCTCCCGACTTCTGGAACGACCAGAAGCGTGCCGAGGAACAGATGAAGAAAGTCAAGTCCATCAAGCGGTGGATCGACGACTATCAGGCCGTTCGCACGGCTGCTGACGAACTGCAGCTAGCCTTCGACTTCTACAAGGAGGAGATGGTGAGCGAGGCCGAGGTCGACGAGAACTACCATAAGGCCATTACCGCCATCGAGGCCCTCGAACTGAGGAATATGCTCCGCCAGAAGGAAGACCCGATGGATGCCGTGCTGAAGATCAATTCCGGAGCCGGCGGCACTGAGGCCCAGGACTGGGCCGAGATGCTGATGCGTATGTATCAGCGATGGGCTGAGGCTCATGGATACAAGGTCAGCATCTCCAACCTTCAGGATGGTGATGAGGCCGGCATCAAGAGTGTCACCATGCAGATAGAGGGCGGCGAATATGCCTATGGCTATCTGAAGAGCGAGAACGGTGTCCACCGCTTGGTGCGCGTCAGCCCCTACAATGCCCAAGGCAAACGTATGACCTCCTTCGCCTCCGTCTTCGTGTCGCCGCTGGTCGACGATACCATCGAAGTGTATGTCGACCCTGCCAAGCTCTCGTGGGACACCTTCCGAAGCAGCGGTGCCGGCGGCCAGAATGTCAACAAGGTAGAGTCGGGAGTCCGTCTGCGCTACTGGTACACCGACCCAGACACCGGCGAGGAAGAGGAAATACTCATCGAGAATACCGAGACCCGCGACCAACCTAAGAACAAGGAGCGCGCTATGGCATTGCTCCGCTCGCAGCTCTACGACCGTGCCATGCAGAAGCGCTTAGAGGCACAAGCCAAGATTGAGGCTGGCAAGAAGAAGATAGAGTGGGGCTCGCAGATTCGCAGCTATGTCTTCGACGACCGTCGTGTCAAGGACCATCGCACCAACTACCAGACGTCGGATGTCGACGGCGTGATGGACGGCAAGATTGACGAGTTCATCAAGGCATACCTGATGGAGTTTCCCTCGTCCGATGAGGAGTGACATTCCAAATAAGAAATGAACATGAAAATATATAAATTAACAATACAACAAAAATAATAATCTGGAGATTTGAGTATGAGCCGGAGGGATGGCATTTGTCATTTCTCATTTGCATTCCTCACTTCTCATTTCTCATTTAAATTTTATTACTATGAGCAAGAAGAACAATGCAAAGCGCGAAGCTTACGCTAAGAAACAGGAAGAACAAGGCAAGAAAGTAGTGACATGGATTTTCGCAGGACTCATCGTTCTGGCCATCATCTATCTCATCTGGACCATTAGCATGATGTCATAATGGCATTAGAAATCGAACGCAAATACCTCGTGCTTGACTCTTCCTACAAGCACGAGGCTTTCTCATCAAGCCACATCCTACAGGGCTATATCTGCAGTGAGCGGGGTCGCTCGGTACGCATACGTATAAGAGATGAACATGCGTACCTTACTATCAAAGGACCCTCGCTCGACGGCGGACTCTCGCGCTACGAGTTCGAGCAGGAAATACCCTTCGACGATGCCCAGAAGCTGATGACGCTCTGCGAGCCAGGCATCATCGACAAGACACGCTGGCTCGTGCGCAGCGGTGACCATATCTTCGAAGTCGACGAGTTCCATGCCGACAACGACGGCCTGGTAGTGGCCGAGGTCGAGCTGAGCGACCCGACGGAGACTCCCCTACTTCCCCACTTTGTCGGGCTGGAGGTGACAGGCGACCGCCGCTACTACAATTCCAAGCTCCGCCGCCATCCCTACTGTCAGTGGGACAAATGAAATCGAGTTAACTCAATTTTTTTCGATTTCTTGTCAATGCAAAGATACTGCTTTGGCAGAAACTTATCACCATACAGAATTATTTTTTGTGGGGGGGGGGCAGGAGTCCTCCCCCTCATATCTAAGTCCCCCCTTAAGGGGGGGACAGATATAAGAGGGGGGTGAGGACTCAGGGGGGGCGCGATAGAATGAGTGGCCCGATTCCGCTCATAGCGTTCAATGATTTTTTCGTCTAATGCCTGTTTAAGCAACCGAAAGGTGAGTCGGCTCAAAACATCAGTTGAGCCGACTCAATCAATCATTTGAGTCGGCTCAACATGAGGTGGAATGAATGAATAATTTTCGATTTACGAGTATGCCTGCAAGCAGGGAATTGTTTGAGTTTTTGAGACAAGAAGTCGGCAAAAGGGTAAAAAATACACTTATTTCTCGCCCTTTAAGATTATTTAACTCGCATGATAAGTGTAATTAGTACATTTTTGCTAAATTTGCACCAATTTGACTACTAATTATATTTATTAACTTAAAGCAATTGACAATGAGAAAACAAATTTTCTTCTCTGCGATGCTGTCGTTAGGTATGCTAGGTGGACTGTCGGTCTGTCCTACACCTGCTATGGCATCAGTGACCCAGCAGACCATTAAGGTCAGCGGTCAGGTTGTTGACCAAGACGGAGAACCGCTCATCGGTGCTACCGTTAAGGTGAAAGGAGCGCAAGGTGGTACGATTACCGACTTCAACGGTAACTTCACCATCGAGGCTTCATCGAATGCTGTCCTCGTAATAAGCTATGTGGGCTACAAGGACCGTGAGATTGCCGTCCGCGGACGTGCTGCGCTGGAGCCCATCCAGATGGAGAGCGACTCCCAGATGCTCGACCAAGTGGTGGTTGTGGGTTACGGTACGCAGAAGAAGGCAGACCTGACCGGTGCCGTTTCTATTGTGAACGCTGAGGAGTTGAAGCGTGTGTCCAACTCCAACATCTCCACGATGCTGGAAGGTAAGGTAGCTGGTGTGCAGATCACCTCCGACGGTCAGCCTGGTGCTGACCCCTCCGTGCGTATCCGTGGTTTGGGTACTTTCGGAAGCACTGCGCCTCTGTATGTGATCGACGGTGTGCCCATGGGTACTACCATCCGCGACTTCTCGCCCAATGACATCGAGACCATCCAGGTGCTAAAGGATGCATCAGCAGGTGCCATCTACGGTTCGCGTGCTGCTAACGGTGTGGTCATCATCACCACCAAGGGCGGTAAGAAAGACCAGCCTCTGAAAGTAGACTATAAGGGCTATTTCGGTGTTGACTGGATTCCAAGCAGCACATACGATGTGATGAACGCCGACCAGTACAGTAACTATCTGGGGCAGGCTGCTGCCAATTCCAACACCCCATTACCCAGCGGCTACTCTCTTAATCCTGAAACTGGGAAGTATCAGTTCATGGATGACACCAATACAGACTGGTTTAAGGAGGTCTTCAAGACAGGTGTCCGTCAGAACCATAATATCAACCTGAGTGGTGGTGGCGCCCATAATACTTATAATGTGGGTCTGGACTATTTCAAGCAGAAGGGCACGCTGGAAGGCGCTGGTCCTAACTATGAGCGTTTCACCGCTCGTGTGAACAATATGATGGAGACCAAATTTATCCAATTCCGTACCAGTCTTGTTTATTCTCACTCAAATCAGGACGGTATGGGTCTTTCCAATGCCAACGAGTATGTACAGGGTCTTTATGGTGACGTGACCAACGTGCTGCGCGGTACATTGCTGATGCAGCCCACCATCAAGGCATATGATGAGTCCACATGGTATCTGGATGACCTGGTTCCTGCAGCCAAGAATTATAATTATGACGCATACGGCTATGGAGTATATTACAATGAGATACACGGTGATATCTCAGCCTCTAACCCATTGCTGGTAAACAACAAGTTTACCCGTAACACCATTGTTGATCGCGTTGTTGGCACTGGTTCCGCAGACGTTGACCTGCTGAAGATGATCGGATTAGACACCAAGAGCCATAAGCTGAACTACAAGCTCAACCTCTCCTACAGCAAGACTCATGCACAAGACAAGACTTTTATCGGCTCATGGATTCAGAGCAATCGTGTATACCTGTCGAAGGGTAATGAGCGTCTGACTGAGAACAAACGTACTTATTCCGATTTCTTGGTGGAGAATACGCTGACATGGGATGGTAATTTCGGCTTGCATCATATTAACCTCTTAGGTGGTATCACTTACGAGGAAGAGAATACCCATCTTTTGAACGCCTGGGGTATTAATCTGACAGAACCTTATTATCTGCACCCGCAGAAAGCGGAAAGCAGTGAGTCAGAGTCTTATGAGTACAAGCATGCACTAACTTCTTTCATCGGTCGTTTGAACTATGACTACGATGGTAAGTATCTGCTTTCATTCATCCTCCGTCGTGACGGTAGTTCCCGTCTGACCAAGGATATCCGTTGGGGTACGTTCCCCTCTATCTCTGTAGGTTGGCGTTTCGATAAGGAGAAGTTCTTCCCCATCAATCGCGATATTGTCAACATGTTTAAGATCCGTGCCAGCTATGGTGAGCTGGGTAACGAGAACATTGGCGAATACGCCTATCAGTCTGTTTATCGTCCAGGTGTGATGTCCTACAGTTTTGGTAACACTGTGGTGAATGGTTCTGCTATTGAGACATTCGTTAATGGTAATCTCGCATGGGAGAAGAAGAAGACCACCAACGTCGGTATCGACCTCGCTATGTTCAACAACCGCTTGGAGTTCACTGCTGAGTGGTATATGAATAAGTCAACAGACCTTCTGTATGGTGTGCCCGTTCCTACGAATGCCGGTGTGCAGAATACGGAAGTGACTATGAATGCCGCAGAGATGGAGAACAGCGGTTTCGAGTTCTCCGCTACTTATCGCAACAACGACCACCCATTGAAGTGGCAGGTGAGTGCTAACTTGAGCACACTGAAGAATAAGGTCAAGAAGCTTGGCTTTGGTAATGAGTCATACATCACTGGTGACTATGCTACTTTCGTAGGTCAGGAAGTCGGTCAGTTCTATGGCTATGTATATCAGGGAATAGCTCGCACACAGGCTGATTTGGATGACAATACCAACGAACTTGGCAACCATGTCACCCAGACTGGTGCACAGATTGGTGATTGCCTTTACAAAGATGTCAACAACGACGGACAGATTACGGCAGATGACCGTGTCGTTCTCGGCAGTGGTCTGCCAAAGGTCAACTTCGGTATCAGTGCCCATCTGGAGTACAAGAACTTCGATTTGAGCATTTCTACTTTCGGTGCCTTGAACTATCATGTTACTGATGGTATCTATAATAGTTTGAACTCTTGCTATGGCTGGGCTAACAAAGATGTTCGCATGCTGGATGCCAACCGTTACTCAGCTGACGGTCTGACCTATATCTCTAACGTGCCACGTACCTATGTAACAGCTAACGGTGAGGGATGGAATGACTATTTCAGTGATCGTCAGATACAGAATGCCGCTTATTGGAAGATTGCCAACATCGAGTTGGGCTATAACTTCCCTGACAAGTGGTTCAAGGGTGTTGTCTCTGGTGCTCGTGTTTATATCTCTGCCCAGAACCTCCATACCTTTACAAAGTATAAGGGATACAATGTGGACTATGCTGGTGGCACGTTCACCCCGGGTTTCAACTGGTGTTCTTACCCAAGTGCACGTAGCTTCATGGCTGGTGTTCTCTTCTCATTCTAAAGAATTGAAAGATTTAAAAACTAAAAAATTGAAGTTTAGTTATGAAACTATATAAATTTTCATTTGCCCTGTTGTTGGGCATCGGCGCACTGACATCGTGCAGCGAGAAGTTGGAGTTGACCAACCCCAATGAGCCGACTACCAGTACCTTCGGTAATACCGTTGATGATTTAGAGGATGCTGTTATTGCTTGTTATCACCATTGCCGTATGGAGGGAACATACGCTCGTGTGGGATATACACTTGAGACTTGTCGTGGTGATGAGGTTTGGAACGTTGCTCGGTCATGGAACCATATTGTTGCCGACGACCTGAATGTTCCGACAAACAACGGTGACGTAGCGTGGATTTGGCGTGACTGGTTCTATGTGATTAACATCAGCAATTTCGTTATCACCAAGTGCGGTGAGGATGACAGTGCTCTTTCTGAGAAAATGAAGCGTATCAAGGGACAGGCTCTCTTTACTCGTGGTCTTGCCTACTATAACCTGTCTAACTTCTATCAGAATCCTCCGATTATCCTGGATTACAATAAGTACTCTACTCTTGACGGTCTTTATGCTTCTAATCACGAGGAGGGAGACGAAAATGCTTTCGCACAGTATGACAGGGTACTTGATCAGGTAGAGAAAGACTTTACAGAGGCAATGACCTTACTTCCATCTCGTGACGAAGGTGGTGAGTGGGCAAAAGGGCGTGCTACCTGCGGTGCAGCCGCCGGCTATTATGCCCGTGCATTGATGCAGCGTCATAAGTTCAGTGAGGCACTCACCGTATTGAAGGAAATTATCAAGGGAACTTATGGTCATTATGAGTTGATGGCTAACTATGGTGATAACTTCCGTGAGGGTCCAGCTTATGAGAACAACGCAGAGAGTCTCTTTGAGATTCAGTTCCTGGACTACGGCTCACAGGGTACCAACGACGAGTGGACTCCAGTGAATGTGTCCTATGAGGCTGCTTCTCAGGGTCATGCTTTAGAGGCAAACTTCGGTCCTGCAAGTGCTGGTAGCTGGCAAGACTTGTCCGCAGCACCTTGGCTGTATTTCCTTTTCAAGGATGGAGACAAGACCAAAGACGGAAAACTTGATCCACGCCTTTACTGGACAATCGGTACCTATGAGACTGATTGGGAGACTTATTCAGACGGTCTGGGAAATATGTGTTATACACAGAAGATGACAGAAGATGCTCCTGTTGTTACCAATACCGTAAACGGTGGTCTGCCAGTAGCTAAGTTCACTAATTTCCGCACAGGTCTGTATGACCATGTCGACCAGAACCTCCATTGCGGTATTAACATCCGCATCATGCGCTACTCTGACGTTCTGCTCCGTGCCGCAGAGTGTGAGAACGAGGTGAATGGTCCTACACAACAGGCTATTGACTGGATTAATGAGGTACGTCGTCGTGCTAATCTGAACGACCTGCAGTTGGCTGATTATGCAGGGAATGCCGATAAACTCTTTGAGCAGATTGCCAATGTAGAGCGTCCGAAGGAGTTTGGTTGTGAGGCAGGTCGTTGCTATGACCTTATCCGCTGGGGATTCTTCTATAATGCGGGTCGCCTTCAGCAGTTGAAGGAACATGGTGTGTACAAGCTTGCAGCTGGCATTAAGGATGTTATCAAATATGGTGATGCTGGTGTCGAGAGTACTTTTGACAAATATGAGAAGGGGCATGAGTATTTCCCCATTTATCAGAACGACCTGAATACCAACGTCAATTTGGTTGGCAATTCTGCTAATACCAATACTGACAACTCTGCTTATTTTACCAAGAATGGTTGGACGGTACGTCCCGTTGTAGATTTGAGCAAATAACAAAAACTTTAAAAGATAAAGATTATGAAATATCTCAATAAATTAGCATCCGTCTTCTTCATTGCCGCCCTTGGCGTGATGACGCTGACGAGTTGTGAAGGCGGTGATCTTTACAATGTAGGGGCTCCTGGTTGGCTTTCAGAAATGGGAGGTGAAGAGGACGAACCTGAGCCAGAGGAAGAACTTGTGGGTCAGATGGAAGATGTGTATAACATCGGAAAGGAAGATTTGTCCTCTGGTTTCTGGACATTAGGTAAGACTTATGTCGTACCAGCTGGTGCAAAGTGGCAGGCCCAGTTTAATCTGACTGTTAATCCTGACAATAAATATTATAAGAATTTCTATATTGTTCTTAATGCCTGCAAGGATGCAACGACAGGAGAACTTGGTGATGAGTTTGGTGTGATTCGTTATGACAATGACCCATCCAAGAACTCTGAGTGGAACACTGTAGGAACGGAGATTGACCGCAGTCTTGTCAGTGGTAATTTCAGTAACTCCTCTGGTGACGATGATACTGACGCTTCGGTGCAGAAAATGAATGGTAAGATCACGCTGACTGTTGATCGTACGGATGGTGGTCTCTTTATCAAGATGACCAATGGTACGTTGACCAAGACCTATACACAAACCACTCCATTCCCATCAACAGGTGCTGATGTGCCTATCGCCTGTCGTATTGGTATTGAAGGTTCATTGGTTAGTTTCATTTCTACTAATATTGATCCGATTGGTGGACGTACTTCTGCTAACGATAAACAGCCTCTTTCTATGGAGTTGACTGGTGTGCCAAGTGAAGTTCTGGTTGGTCAGACCCTTGAAGAGGCAATGGCAAATGTGACTGCAACTGTAACATTTGAGGAAGGAGTTACTGCAACTGTTACTGCAGAGAACCTCCAGTTCGAGGCTATTCCTAATATGACAGACTTAGGACAGAAGACACTTGTTGTGCTTTACAATAAGACTTTCAAGGGTGCTAATGCCGACAAGCCCATCATGGCTAGCAAGACCTTCAGCGTAGTGAAAGAACTCTCTGCATTCACGCAGACTGTGGTTGTTCCTACTCCTCTCGTTCTGGGTGCTGAGGACAATTCGTCAGCTTGGTGGTCTGCGCATACTGATAATATAAAGGTTGAACCGAAGGAAACAAAGGTTGTCAACTTCACCAATTACACTTCTGGTGTTAATAACTGGAATAACTTTGTAATTGTGCTGAACAAGGCTAATCTTGCTGAGTATGCTGTAGTTCGTGCCGACAACTTTGGTTGGGGTGATGGTTATGCAGCATGCACACCTGTGGGCGGCTTTGGCTCAGATGAGGAATGGACTGCTTGGCGTGAGGCTATGAATGGCGCTAAGGTAACGGCCTATATAACCAACAATGGCGACGGAACTGCTGATATCAAGGCTGTCATGCACGGTACGAATGGTACTGACTACGTACAGGAATATAATGGTATCAACACCGTCGACCCCGATGATATGTACTTCCGCTTCACGGTTGACGGCTGCCACCTGGTATTCGACAATGCTCTGGGTACTCCCGACTGCACTGCAGGTTGGTGGAGCGCACATACTACCAACGTACAGGTTCCTTCTCATACCGTATGTACCATCAATTTCACCAACTACACTTCAGGTGTTAACAATTGGAATAACTTTGTAGTTGTGTTGAACAAAGCTGATTTGGCGGAGTATGCTGTAGTTCGCGCAGACAACTTTGGTTGGGGCGACGGCTATGCAGCCTGCACACCGAGTGGCGGCCAGGCTGACTGGGGTGCATGGCTCGCAGCCATGAATGGTGCCAAATGCTCTGTCCAGATTGTCAACAATGGTGACGGAACAGCTGATGTCAAGGCTGTCATGCATGGTACTGACGGAAACGATTATACGCAGGATTATATCGGCATCAATACAATTGATCCGGATAATCTCTACTTCCGCTTCACGGTAGATAGCAGTTATCTCGTATTTGAATAATGTATAAAAAGAATTGTATTATGAAATATATATCTAAACTATTAGCGCTGTTTGCCATCGGAATGATGGCAACAGCCTGTAGCAACGACATTAGTGAGGTAAACCTCCCTTTGACGGTTACTACTCCGGCAGTGACTTCTGTTTCTGGTAACTCTGCCATTGTCACCTTGACGGCTACGGGTTCGCACATCACCCATCGTGGTGTCTGTTATTCCACATCGCCTAATCCTACGTTTGATGGTGATAAGGTACTTGGCACCAGTAAGGATATGGTACTGACTATCGGTGGTCTCTCCAAGAGTACAACCTACTATGTTCGTGGTTTTGCAAAAACCAATACTGATGTGAAATACTCTGAGGAGGTGTCTTTCACGACATCTGCTACAGAGTCCGTAGAGGATGATCCTCAGACAGAGGGTCCGTCAGCATTGAAGCGTGTCAGCGTCCATGATCCAAGTATTGTTTGGGATCAGGCGACCAGTACCTATTATATTTTCGGTTCACATCGCGCTGCCGCCAAGTGTAACAACATGATGTCATGGGAGGCATTTACTGCTCCTTGGGCTACAGCTACCAGCAATGATGCCGCTAATGCTGATGCGTTTACCACTCCTGAGGTGACGAAGGTGACGAAGGGAGGCAAAGAGTATGACCTCAACTTCAATGCCTTTGCTTGGTCTGCACGTGGTAGTGAATCATATAGTGTAGACGGTATGATGTGGGCACCTGATGTGATCTACAACAAGAAATTGGGTAAATACTGTATGTATCTCAGCATCAATGGTGATGGATGGTACTCAAGCATCATCATGCTGACAGCTGATAACATCGCAGGTCCTTACCGCTATCAGGCTCCTGTCGTGATGAGTGGTTTCCGCTCTGGTGACTCCTATAAGTCTACCGACTTGGAGATTGTATTGGGTGAGCAGGCTTCTCTGCCTGAGCGTTATGCTCCAACAGACAACTATGGTAATCACTGGCCTAACGCCATTGACCCCTGTGTGTTCTATGACGAGGATGGTAACCTGTTGATGTCTTACGGCTCATGGAGCGGTGGTATCTTCATGCTTCAGCTTGATGAGGAGACTGGTCTGCGTGACTATGATGTGGACTATGAGCTCAATGCTACCTCTGATCCATATTTCGGTAAGAAGATTGCCGGTGGTTCCTACGTCTCCGGTGAGGCTTCCTATATCGAGTATATCGGCGGCTACTACTTCCTGTTCATGACCTATGGTGGTCTGGAGGCTGCCGGTGGTTATCAGATGCGTGTGTTCCGCTCACTGAATCCTGACGGACCATACGTTGATAGTAAGGGGTCTTCTGCACTCTATGACAGCTATCAGCTGAACTTCGGTGCTGGTGCCAATGACGGAAACCGTGGTGTGAACATCTTCGGTGCTTACTCTAATTGGGGTAACCTGCTGACTGGTGGTGCTAACGAGACTTCCGGCGAGCGTGCACAGGGTCACAACAGCATTATTGCTGCTCCTGACGGACGCACCTACTTGGTATATCATACTCGCTTCCAGGATTGGGGCGAAGGTCACCAGGTACGTGTTCACCAGGTTTATCAGAACGAAGAAGGCTGGCTGGTTGCTGCTCCATTTGAATATACTGGCGAGGGCATCAAGAGTGCTGGTATCCCAGCTGCTCAGAAGGTGCCTACTGCCGATATTCCAGGTAACTATAAGTTGCTGACCCACAAATATGGTCTGGATAATGCAGCCAAGGAATATGCAACTCCTGTTGATATTACCTTGAGTGCTGATGGTAAAATTTCTGGTGATGCTACTGGTACATGGGCTATCAAGTCTGGTACGGCATACATTACAATCAATCTTGGTGACGATTATAAGGGTGTGCTGGTTCCTCAAACCATGGAACCCAAGAATGTATCAACACCAAGCTTCACAGCACTTGATAGCAAGACGGGTGTAACTATCTGGGGTTACAAGATTCCCGCAGAGTAAGTTCAGTAAACCGGACAATAACATGAATTCTCTATATAGAGTGGTGCTCCTAAATGGGCACCACTTTATGTTTTTTGCTGTTTAATCTACGCTAAGGATTTCCTTGCTTTTTTCTTTGCGGTTTCGCAAATTGTCTCGATTTAGCCTCGCTTTACTCTCGCTTTAGGCTGCTTTCTGGCTGCTTACTGCCTCACTCTTGAGTATGCCTATAAGCAGTCTATAAGCAGGCTGAAAGGAGCCTAAAAGCAGGCTAAAGCCTTGATGAACCGAGAGAGTTCTGGGGAATGAGGGCGGAAGTTTGTGCTAAAGTAATAGAAAGTGTCATAAGAAATTTGGTAGTTTTATAGAAAATGCTTAACTTTGCAGGAAATATGATAATTACAAACCCAAAGAACTAGATGAAACATCTCCTCACCATAGCGGTGGTGCTCTTGGCGAGCACCACCCTCTATTCGCAACAACGGCATCGATTCCCGCGTGAGCCTTTCCAGACGGACACGCCTATGGCACACGACCCGGTGATGGCATACGAGGACAGTACTTACTATATCTATGCTACGGGCCTGGGCATGCAGCAGATGACCTCGAAAGACCGTAAGACATGGACCGTGCTGCCCCAGCCCGTGATGACGGTGATGCCGGCTTGGACCCGCGACTCGGTGCCCGGCTTCACCCACCATGTGTGGGCTCCTGACGTGATAAGGTGGCACGAACGCTGGTGGCTCGCCTACAGCTGCTCGACATTCGGCAAGAACGGCTCCGCCATCGGACTGCTCAGCAACCGCTCACTGTCGTTCCCCCTCTGGAATGACGAAGGCTGCATCGTCACCTCAAAGGAAAAGCGCGACAACTGGAATGCCATCGACCCCAACTTCATCATCGATGAGCACGACCAGCCCTGGTTGGTGTGGGGCTCCTTCTGGGATGGCATACAGCTGGTTCGGCTCGACACCACCATGCACGTGGCTAAGGGCGAGAAGCCCCGTACCATCGCACGCCGCTACTCACCCAAGAACAACAACCGCATGGCCAACCCCACCAGCAAGTATGCCGGCACGAATGCCATCGAGGCTCCGTTCGTCATGAAGCACGGCGGCTACTACTACCTCTTCGTGTCGTGGGACTATTGCTGCATGGGTAGCAAGAGCACCTACCGGGTAGCCGTAGGCCGCAGCAAGACGGTGGACGGCCCGTATCTGGACCGCGACGGCGAGGACATGCGCGAAGGTGGCGGCACACTGGTGATAGAAGGCGACAAGCAGCAGTTTGAGGCCATCGGCCATTGCGCTGCCTACAACCTGAACGGTGAGGATATCTATATCAGTCACGGCTATAGTGTAGCCCATAAGGGAGCGGCCATCCTCGTTCAGCGCAAGATAGAATGGACTCCTGACGGATGGCCGGTGTTAGCTGAAAGGTGAAAGTTGAAAGGTGAAAGTTGACAGTTAACAGTTAAAATATAAATATGATGCGACGTTTTATCATTTCCATAATTCTCTTATTCATTGCTCAGTGCTCCGTACTCATCCCCTATCTGAGCACGGCAAGTGCCCAGCAGAGCTGGACGGCAGACAATGGCAACGGGACATTCACCAACCCGCTGTTCTACGACGAGTTCTCCGATCCTGACATCCTGCGCGTGGGCGACGACTACTATCTGGCAGGCACCACGATGCACACCGTGCCCGGACTGGTGATTCTGCACTCCAAGGACCTGGTGAACTGGGAGAACATCAGCTACTGTTTCGACCGCTTCGACTTCCCAGATGATGCCTTCTCGCTGAAGAACCACAAGGAGATCTACGGTCAGGGCATCTGGGCCCCCTGCATCCGCTATGCCAATGGGCAGTTCTATGTCTACTCCAACATCAACGGCAAGGGACTGCAGTGCTATACCTCGAAGGATATTCGCGGACCGTGGAAGCACCACAACATGCAAGGGCGCATCTACGACCTCTCGGTGCTGTTCGATGACGACGGGAAAATCTATGCCATTCATGGCTATGGTGAAGTGAAATGTACGGAACTGAAACCCGACATGAGCGGTCCCATCGAGGGAACAGAGCGCACCATCATCCCAGAGGGCAGTGCCGTGGGCGAAGGGCACCACATGTACAAGATCAATGGCATGTACTACCTCATCTCCACCGACTACTATCCCAACGGGCGCACGCTCTGCTCGCGCTCGAAGAGCATCTGGGGACCCTACGAGACTGTCACCATCACTGCCGACGAGACCTTCGGCTACCATCAGGCTCCGCTGACACAGGTGCCACGAGATGAGCAGTACCGCATCGGACACAACGGCACAAAGTTCGGCATCCCGCAGGTAGACAAGGATGCCACCGCCTGCACCAATATCCATCAGGGTGGCATCGTCGAGGACCAGAGCGGACAGTGGTGGGCCCTGCTGATGATGGACTTCCACTCTATAGGCCGCACGGTCACCCTGGCCCCCATCACCTGGAAGGACGGCTGGCCCATGCTCGGACTGGAGGGCAACCTGGGCCGTGCACCAAGAACCTGGTTTAAGCCGGCAATACCAACCAATCCTAGTATAACTAGTAAAACTAGTTCAACTAGCATCCCCACTGCTCCCTATGACAGAAGCGACGACTTCAACGGCAAGCAGCTGGGCCGCATCTGGCAGTGGAACCATAATCCCGATGACAAGATGTGGAGCCTGAAGAACGGCCGTCTGCGGCTGCAGGCGCAGCCCGCCGAACAACTGATGTGGGCTCGCAACACGCTGACCCAGCGTGTCATCGGTCCGAAGAGCATTGCCACCGTCGAGCTTTATGTGGGCGGCATGAAGGAAGGCGACGTGGCCGGACTGGGCAACATCAACGTGCCCTGCTCCTGGATTGGCATCGAGCAAGGCCACTATGGCCTACTTCTGCGCTGCTATGAGCAAGCCACCAACGACACCGTCACGCTGGGCATCGCGTCCTGCGACGCTCCTATTAAGAGGGTGTGGCTCCGCATGGTGGGCGACTTCGACCACGACAAGGCCCACTACGAGTACTCGCTCAACGGCGAGTACTATCGCCCGTTAGGGCGCGAGATGCCGCTGTCGTATCAACTCATCACCTTTCAGGGCTCGCGGCATGCCTTGTTCTGTTTTAACCGTAAGGGCAAGCAGGGCGGTTATGCCGAGTTCGACAACTTCACCGTCCAGGAGCCCAAGGCCGATCGCAGCAAGAACATCCCCTACGGCAAGACCTTCCGCATCATCAACCAGGCTACGGGACGACCCGCCATAGCCCTGAAGCACGGTCTGCTGCACGACGTGGCCATGCCTACACATCCTGACCTCACTCCGCAGGAGAAGGACAACGAGCGGCTGACCCACTTCCGCATCATCGACAAAGGGCAGGGCAAGGTCATCCTACAGTGTGAGGACGGTCGCTATGTGTTCTGCGCCGGCTTCGGCATTGCGGGCGACGTACGGCTGACCAAGGACGAAGAGAAAGCCGAGGTGTTCCTCTGGCAGGACTATCTGGATCAGGAGTTCATGCTGATGTCGATGCGCACACACAAGTATATCGGCAAGAGTCCCACTACGGGCAGCCCCTACTCGATGGACTTCACCGGTGCCGACCCAGCCCGCCGCAATGGTGCCGTACTGCGCTGGGAACCCGTCACAGACTAATCATACCAAACAACTAAATAACAATTTATGAAGAAACTAATTTTATCCTTGTGCTGCATGGCCACACTCTCTGCCTCTGCACAACACGAGTTCACCATTCAGGCCAAGAAGCCTGTGGCTGAGATTCAGCCTACCATGTATGGCATCTTCTTCGAGGACATCAACTTCGGAGCTGACGGAGGCCTGTATGCCGAAATGATTGAGAACCGCTCGTTCGAGTTTCCTGATGCCCTGATGGGTTGGGAGGCTTTTGGCAACATCAGCATCGCAACGGACAAGCCCGCCTTTGAGCGCAACCCACACTATGTCGTCTTCAAGGCTCCCACACACCATGACCGCCGCACTGGTATGGAGAACCACGGATTCTTCGGCATGGGACTGAAGAAAGGACTGCGCTACGACCTCAGCCTCTATGCACGCACCCATGGCGACAAGGCTACCCTGCGCGTAGAGATGCTCACCGCCACCAACGATACCATCATGCGCAAGACGCTCGACATGGCTGGCAAGGACTGGAAGAAATACACACTGGCCCTGACTCCCAATGTCACCGACGGCAAGGGCTTCCTCCGCATCAGCCTGGACACCAAGGAAGGTGTCGACCTGGATCATATCTCGCTGATGCCCTCAGACAACTGGAACGGCCTGCGTGCCGACCTAGTAAAGGATCTGGCCGACCTGCATCCTGGCATCTTCCGCTTCCCTGGCGGATGCATCGTGGAGGGTACCGACCTGGGCGAGCGCTATCAGTGGAAGAACAGCGTGGGACCCGCTGAGAACCGTCCGCTGAACACCAACCGTTGGCAGCACACCATCCAGGACCGTGTGTTCCCCAACTACTTCCAGACCTACGGACTGGGCTTCTACGAGTTCTTCCTGCTGGCTGAGAAGATTGGTGCTGCTCCCCTGCCTATCCTCAGCTGCGGTATGGCCTGCCAGTTCCAGAACTGGGACCTCAAGGCTGCCCACGTACCCGTCAACGAGCTGCAGCCCTACATCGACGATGCCCTCGACCTCATCGAGTTTGCCAATGGCGACACCAGCACCAAGTGGGGTAAGCTGCGCGCCGACATGGGACATCCCGCACCCTTCAACCTGAAGTTCATCGGCATCGGCAACGAGCAGTGGGGCGAGTGGTATCCTGAACATCTGGAGCCGTTCCTGAAGGCCATCCGTGCCAAGTATCCTGAGATACAGATTGTAGGAACCTCCGGCCCCAGTGCCGATGGCAAGAACTTCGACTATGGCTGGCAGGAGATGCGCCGCCTGAAGGCAGACCTGGTGGACGAGCACTACTACATGGCTCCAGAATGGTTCCGCTCGAATGCTGCCCGCTACGACAAGTATCCCCGCAAGGGTCCGAAGGTGTTTGCCGGTGAGTATGCCGCCCACGGCAAGGGCCGCCGCAACAACTTCGAGGGTGCGCTGTCGGAGGCTGCCTTCATGACGGGTATTGAGCGCAATGCCGATGTGGTACACATGGCTACCTATGCTCCCCTGTTCTCACATGTGGAAGGCTGGCAGTGGAAGCCCGACCTCATCTGGTTCGACAACCTCCAGTCATATCGCACACCCAACTGGTACGTGCAGCAGCTCTATAGCCTCTACAAGGGTACCCATGTGCTGGCACTGACTGAAAACAAGCAGCCTGTAGAAGGACAGGACGGCCTCTATGCCTCAGCCGTATGCGACCAGAAGGCAGGTGCCTACTATGTCAAGATTGCCAACACCAAGGATACGGAAGAGACCATCACCCTGCAGTTCAAGGGTGCGAAGAATCTCAATCTCACCAGCGGCGAGATGATCTATATGCATGCCGCCCTCGATGCCGAGAACAGCATCAGCAATCCTACGGCTGTCACTCCCAAGACGAAGTCGCTGACGGTTTTCGGCACAGCAATGGAAGTAAAGATTTCTCCTAAGACCTTCGCTGTCATCAAACTGAAGTAGTCGCTGGCGACATTTCACCTTTTCGTTCGTCTCATATATAGAATAATGTATAGCTATATATGAGACGGACTTTTCTTATGGCAGTGTTAGGGCTGATGGCTCTGGCGGCGCACGCGCAGCAGGCTGTGGAGACACAGCGGCAGTATATGAGTGGTCACGGTTGTGACGACATGGTGCAGTGGGACTTTCAGTGCACAGATGGGCGTAATAGTGGTCAGTGGACCAAGATTGGCGTGCCTTCGTGCTGGGAGCTGCAGGGCTTCGGCACCTACCAGTATGGCATGCGCTTCTACGGCAAGGCCACACCAGAGGGTATTGCCGACGAGAAAGGTCTGTATAAGCATGAGTTCACGCTGCCCGAGGAGTGGCAGGGTAGGCAAATCCTGTTGGTGTTCGAGGCTGCCTTTACGGAAATCCGTGTGCAGATTAACGGGCGCAAGGCAGGCAACGGCACCTATCAGGGCGGCTTTACCCGCCATACAATGGATGTGTCAGACCGCGTGTTCTTTGGCAAGAAGAAGAACCGCTTAGAGGTGGAGGTGCTGAAGGAGAGCACCGTGCCGCAGGTGAACTTAGCCGAGCGCCGTGCTGACTACTGGAACTTCGGTGGCATCTGGCGCCCCGTGTTTGTCATCAGCAAGCCTGCCCAGAATATCAGCCGTGTGGCCATCGATGCGAAGCACAACGGGCGATTCATGGCTGATGTCTTCCTGAACCGCGCCCTGCCCAGCAGTTCTGTCTGTGTCGATATTATCGACACACACGGAACGAAGGTGGCCCAGAGCCCTGCCTTCCCTATCAGCAGCGATGGTGCCAAGGTGGACTTTACGGCTAAAGGCATCAAGGCATGGAACGCGGAGCAGCCTAACCTATATACCGCTGTCTTTACATTAAAGGATGCTAACGGCAAGACCCTCCATGTGGAGCGCCAGAAGTTTGGCTTCCGCACCATCGAGTATCGGCATAGCTATCCTGCATCAGCTGCCAGCAGAAAGGAGACGGGCAACCACGTCTACGGTTGCCAGGAGGACGGCCTGTTCATCAACGGACAGAAGGTCATCGTGAAGGGTGCCAACCGCCACTCGTTCCGTCCTGAGACGGGGCGTACGCTATCGAAGGCGAAGAATATCGAGGACGTGCTGCTGATTAAGAGCATGAACATGAATGCCGTGCGACTGAGCCACTACCCTGCCGACCCGGAGTTCCTGGATGCCTGCGACTCGTTGGGTCTCTATGTAGAGTGCGAGCAGCCGGGCTGGCACTGGGCACATAATACCATCATTGGAAGCCAAATCGTAGAGGAGATGGTGACGCGCGATGTCAACCACCCCAGCATCATCTTCTGGAGCAACGGCAACGAGGGCGGCTTCAACTACGAGCTGGAACCCGTATTCAGCAAGTTTGACCCGCAGCAGCGCGTGGTGCTCTACCCTTGGGCCAACCGCAATGGCTTCGAGACAAAGCACTATCGCTCGTGGGGCGAGACCTCAGAGTATATGCGGCAGAAGGAAATCTTCATGCCCACCGAGTTCCTGCACGGACTGTACGATGGTGGTCACGGAGCCGGACTGAAGGACTACTGGAAGCTGATGATGTCGAATCCCCGCTGTGCCGGTGGCTTCCTGTGGGACCTGATGGACCAGGGGGTGGTGCGCACGGATATGAATGGTATCGTTGACTGCATGGGTAACTTCGGCAGCGACGGCATTGTAGGTCCGCACATGGAAAAGGAAGGCTCGTTCTATACCATCCGCGAGGTGTGGAGCCCTGTGCAGGTCTTGTATTTTGACAGCGGCGTCTTCACCATCCAGAACTGCTACAACTTCACCAACCTGAAGGACTGTCAGTTCAGCTACAGACTGCTCAAGATGCCTGCCTACGGGGAGACCGACGTCAAGGTTATCAAGGAAGTGAAGTTGCCTTCGCCCGATGCTGCACCAGGCGAGAAAGCACGGCTGAAAATCGAAAGGACAGATGCTGACGTGATAGAGTTGAAGGCTATCGACTCCAACGGACAGGAAATCTTTACGTGGAGTCACAAGCACTGGACAAAGGCAGACAACTTCAACAAACCCACGCTACGTAAGAACGCACAGCAGTACTCGTACACAGAGGACGGCGACCAGTTGCTGGTGAAGAACGGTCAGCGCCAATATACTTTCTCCAAGAAGACAGGTATGCTGATGGGTGTCAGCATGAGTGGCAAGACCATCAGTTTCAGCAATGGACCACGCTTCATTGCCGCCAAGCGCTCTGACCGCTCAGACGATGGTTTCTACAACCACGATGACAAGGAGGCTTTCCAAAAGAAGACCGACTATACAGAATACAAAGACCAGGGAGCCTTTGCAGGCTTTACCCTCTCCGACTCGACACTGGTGGCCAACTATATCCACGGCTCGTTAGAGCGCGTGACCTACCGCTTCTTGAAGGACGGCGGGCTGTATATGAATGCCGACTACTACTTCAACGGTGTGGTAGACTTGATGGGCATCTGCTTCGACTACCCAGAGAACAAGGTCAAGAGCAAGCAGTGGGTGGGCAAGGGCCCGTACCGCGTCTGGCAGAACCGCATGGAGGGTCCGCAGTATGGCTTGTGGAAGAATGAGTATAACGACCCCATCCCTGGCGAGTCGTTCGAGTATCCTGAGTTCAAGGGCTATTTTGCCGACGTGAAGTGGATGCAGCTGGAGACCACCGAAGGTAAGATTGGCCTGGAGACGATGGGCAGTAAGATAGGCATCTACACCCCCCGCGACGGGCGTGACCACCTGCTCTACACCCTGCCCGAGACGGGCATCAGCATCCTGAAGGCCATCCCCGCCGTGCGCAACAAGGTGAACACCACCGACCTCAACGGTCCCTCGGCCCAGCCCTACTGGAGCAAAGGCAAGGGACACATCAACGCCATACTACACTTTGAGTAATGCTTAATGCTTAATTGTTTGTTCACATGAAACGAGTTGCAGCCACATTGTTCTTTTTATTATGCTTGATGCACGATGCATTAAGCATGAACAGGCCTTGGACGTTCTGGTACTGGATGTACGGAGCCGTCAGTGAGGAGGGCATCCGCGCCGACCTCAAGGCTATGAAGGAGGTGGGCTTGGGCGGCTGCTACCTGATGCCCATCCGTGGGGCTGTGGAGAAGCCTGAATTCGAGGGCAAGGCGGATGCGCTCAGTGACAACTTCTGGCGCATGATAGACCTGTCGCTCGCTCAAGCCGATTCTCTCGGCTTAGACATGGGCATTCATATCTGCGACGGTTTTGCACTGGCGGGCGGTCCTTGGATACGGCCTGAGGAGTCGATGCAGAAGATTGTCTACAGCGACACCATCATGGTTGGCAGCTTGGAAAATATAATCCACCAAAAGGGCGGCCTGAAACTGGCTCGCCCGCAGGGCTATGCGGGCTACTATGAGGACATTGCCACCTATGCCATCCCCCTGACGCGCGCGTCGTTTCATCCCTTCCCCTACAACTTCAACCTGCAGCGCGACTTGGAAAAAGTGCCTATTACGATGTCGCCCACGATGACGCGCAATGCCAAGGGCATCTTCGCTGCATCAGAGGATGCATGGATAGCTATCGACATGGGGGCCAAGCGCCTGTTTACCAACATCGAGATAGCAGCCAATGGCACCAACATACAGGGCCAGCGCCTTGCTGTGGAGGTGAGTGACGATGGCATCGACTATCGACTGGTCAAGCAGTTGGTGCCTCCCCGTCAGGGCTGGCAGAACTACGACCATCACACCACCTTCGCCATTCCGCCCACTGAGGGCCGCTACTGGCGACTGTCGTGGACTCCCAAGCGCACAGAGCCAGGCAGCGAAGACCTGGATGCCGCCAAGTGGCGCCCACGCTTAGGACTGAAGAATGCCACCTTCTACAGTCAGCCGCGCATTGACAATTGGGAGGGCAAGGCAGGCTACGTGTGGCGCATTGCTCCCAAGGCCTCAGCCAAGGAACTGCCTGACAGCATTTGTTGGAAACAACGCGAGATAGCCCGTCTGACGCTGGATGGCGATAAGGTGACGGGCTTCAGCCTGCAGAACATAGACCTCGACTATCAGGTTTATCGCATCATCCGCATTGGCCATACCGCGACGGGACACACCAATGCTACGGCTGGCGGAGCCAAGGGTCTGGAGTGCGACAAGTTCTCGCCTGAGGCTGTCAGCAAGCAGGTGGACGCATGGTTCGGACTGTTCAAGCAGCGCCCCCATGCGGAGGTCATCAAGTACCTGCATGTCGACTCGTGGGAGTGTGGCTCGCAGAACTGGGGCTACCAGTTTGCACAAGAGTTTCAAAAGCGTCGTGGCTACGACCTGCTCCCTTGGCTGCCCGTGATGGTGGGCATCCCCATCGAGAGTGCAGCCAAGAGCGATGCCGTATTAAAAGATGTGCGTCTGACCATCAACGAACTCATCAACGAGAAGTTCTTTGCTACCGTCCGCCAGAAAGCGCGCGACTATGGCGTGGGGCTGTCGTCAGAGAGCGTGGCGCCCACGATGGTATCGGATGGTATGGACCATTATCAATATGTAGACATCCCCATGGGTGAATACTGGCTCAACTCGCCTACGCACGACAAGCCTAACGACATGCTCGATGCCATCAGCGGCGCCCACGTCTACGGAAAGCAAATCGTTCAGGCAGAGGGCTTTACGGAGGTACGTGGCGTGTGGAACGAGACTCCGGCAAGCATCAAGCCCCTGCTGGACCGCAACTTCGCCTTGGGTATGAATCGCCTGTTCTTCCATGTCAACACGCATAACCCCTGGCTGGACCGCAAGCCAGGTATGACACTCGATGGCATCGGGCTCTTCTTCCAGCGCGACCAGACATGGTTTCCAGAGGCAAAGGCCTTCGTCGACTATGTCACGCGCTGTCAGCGGCTGTTGCAACAAGGCAAGCCTGTAGTGGACATTGCCGTCTATACGGGTGAGGAGATGCCTCGACGCGCTTTCACTCCAGACCGCATCGTGCCTATGCTGCCAGGACTCTTTGGTGCTGAGCGCATAGCCTCAGAGCGCAAGCGTCTGGCAAATGTGGGGCAGCCTATGGTGGAGTCGCCTGTGGGTGTATGGCACTCGGCAGGCATCGTAGACCTGAAGGATTGGGTGAACCCGCTGCATGGCTATCAGTATGACTCGATGAACAAGGACGCCCTGCTCCATCAGCCCTTCCATTATAAAGCATTGGTAGTACCCCAGTGGCTTCAGGTGTCTCCTGAAGCCCAGAAGCGTATTGCAGAACTGCGCCAGCAGGGGGTGCTCATCATCGACCAGCCCTATAGGGAGGCCACCCTGAAGGACATTGCCCCAGATGTCGTACTGCCTGAAGGCATCGCCTACTGCCACAGGACGGCTGACGACATGGACATCTACTTCCTGTCGAACCAAACCGCACAGGAGCAGACCTTTACGCCCGTCTTCCGTTCCAAAGGCCATACTGCCGTGCTCTACAACCCTGTTACTGATGAGCGTTGTCGCTTTAACGACTCGCTGACATTGCCTGCCTACGGCTCTGCATTTGTCATCATGCATCCCACAAAATATTCCCAGGGTGGGAATACTTCAGTCCCAGGGTGGGAATATTTCATTCCCAGGGTGGGAATATTTTCTGCCTCGCGTTGGGATATCCACTTCATCGAGAGCAACATCACGCTGAAAGACCAGCCGCTGTTCGACTGGAGCCAGCATGCGGACGAACGCATCCGATACTTCAGCGGACATGCCCGCTATAGCACCACCATCAAGCTGAAGGGGAAAGAAGTGCCCACTGGTCGCACATGGCTCTCGCTGCCCAACGTGAAAGACATCGCCCACGTATGGGTGAACGGCCGTGATTGCGGCACCGCTTGGACTGCCCCCTACGAGGTGGAGATAACGGGTGCCCTCCAGAAGGGCAAGAACCTGATAGAGATAGAGGTGGTCAACACCTGGCACAATGCCCTGCGCGGCTGGGATCAGGGGAAGGCTCCCTACAAGGGCATCTGGACCAATGCCCGCTATCGCACCAAGGGAGAGGACTTGCTGCCCGCAGGACTGCTCAATACACCAAAGATTATAACGACTACGAATTAAACGAATGATACGAATGATGAATATGAAACGAACTGCTTTATTGTATATTCTTTGTTTACTGCTCAGCCCCGTTGGAGCACGAGTGAAGTTGCCTGCCTTCTTTGCTGACAACATGGTGCTGCAACAGCAGTCGGAGTGTAACCTCTGGGGATGGGCCGAACCTGGCAAAAAGGTCTCCATCAGTACCTCATGGGACAAGAAGTCGTACACGGTGACAGCCCGCAAGGACGGCTACTTCCAAGTAGCCGTAAAGACCCCTGAGGCTGGCGGCCCCTACGACATCACTATTGCAGAACAATCCTCTCACCACTCACCTCTTACCACTCACCTCTCTAACATCCTCATCGGCGAGGTGTGGATATGCTCAGGCCAGTCGAACATGGAGATGCAGATGAAGGGCTTCAAGCAGCAGCCCGTAGAGGGAACCACCGAGGAACTGCTACGCTGCCGTGACTCGCAGCTGCGCTTGTTCACCGTCAAGCGCCATGCCGCGCTGACACCTGTCGACAGCGTGACAGGCCATTGGGACGAGGCAAACAGTGCCAGTGTGCGCGACTTCTCTGCCACCGCCTATTATTTTGGCCGAGCCCTGCGCTCCACCTTAGGTGTACCCGTAGGACTCATCTGTACCTCATGGGGCGGCTCGGCCTGCGAGGCATGGATGCAGGCTGACTGGCTGAAGGCATTCCCCAAGGTCAACCAGCATGTCACCCAACAGGATGTTGACAAACTGAAACAGCGCTGTCCCACAGCTCTCTACAATGGACAGCTAAAGCCCCTCATTGGCTACACCATGAAGGGTGCCATCTGGTATCAGGGCGAGGACAACATCCCCCGCTACGACTATTACGCCCCCTTGATGGCCCGCATGGTACAAGGCTGGCGCGACGACTGGCAGCAGGGCGAGTTCCCGTTCTACTACTGCCAGATAGCCCCCTACGACTACTCCCTCATCGGATGGAAGGACTCACAGCTGCTGCGCGAACAGCAGCTCAAGGCTGAGGCCCTCATTCCCAATGCCCGCATGGCGGTGCTGATGGATGCGGGTCTGGAGTATGGCATCCATCCTCGCAAGAAGCGTCAGGCAGGCGAGCGACTGGCATTGCTCGCTCTCAGCAACACCTACGAAATCAAGGGTCTCCCCGACTTCGCCGTGTATAAGGAGATGACCATCCAGAACGACACCTGCATCATCAGCTTCGACCGCTCCAAGGAGTGGGTCTACTTCGAGCACGGCACCACCTCGCCAAACTTCGAGGTTGCAGGCCAGGACCGCATATTCCACCCAGCCTCGAAGGTATGGGTCTCTCGCAATCGCGTCTATGTCAAGAGCGACCAGGTCAGTCAGCCCGCCGCCGTTCGTTATGCCTGGCACGACTGGGTCGAGGGCGACCTCATGCACGATGGCCTCCCCGTCAGTTCCTTCCGCACTGACAATTGGGACACCCACCACATCACCACCCAAAGCAAAGGCGACTACAACAACCCCCAATAACCTCACCCCCATCACCCACCCCACCCACACCACCCACTAACACCCACATCACCCACTAACACCCACAACACCCACTAACACCCACTAACACCCACCCCGCATCATGATAAAGAAAGCATCCCTCCTCCTATTAGCACTAATCCCCACAGTCCTTTCAGCCGCCGTGCCTGACGTTTCTCCGTCAGGCCCTGGCTCTTACTCCGTAGCCGGCCTCTTCCCCTTGGAAAACAGCGGCCGCTTAGTCTGGAACTTCAACCCCGCCTGGCGCTTCCATCTCGGCGATGTCGCCGGAGCCGAGCAGAAAGACTTCAACGACCAGCAGTGGGAGGTAGTATCTACCCCCCATACCGTCCAGCTGATGCCCGCCGAGGCCAGCGGTTGCCGCAACTATCAGGGTATCGCCTGGTATCGCAAGCACTTCCGCCTGCCTCAGGAATGTCAAGGCCGTGATGTCACCCTCCACTTCGAGGCCATCATGGGCAAGCAGACCTTCTACATCAATGGCAAGAAGGTAAAGGAACACGAAGGCGGCTATCTGCCCATCACCCTCAACCTCACCGCCCTCGGCTGTGCAGCAGGCGACGATGTCATCGTCGCCATCAAGGCTGACAACAGCGACGACAAGACCTATCCCCCAGGCAAGAAGCAGATGACGCTCGACTTCGCCTATCATGGTGGCATCTATCGCGATGTATGGCTCATAGCCAAGAGCAAGGTAGCCATCACCGATGCCGTCGAGGAAGCAAAGGTGGCTGGCGGAGGCATCTTCGTCCATTATGCCAACATCTCAGAGAAGAGCGCTGAGGTCTTCGTCAACACCGAGCTCCGCAACAGCGACACCAAGACCCGCACCGTCACCGTAGAGAACAGCCTAAACTCTCCTGCTAAGGTTTCCCCCCAGCGCACCAAACTCCGTCTCCAGCCTGGCGAGACGCGCACCATCACCCAACGCCTGATAGTAAAGCACCCCCGTCTCTGGAGTCCTGAGTCACCGTATCTATATAGTTTATCCACCCGCATCCTCGAGGGCAAGACCGCCCTTGATGGAGGCATCACCCGTATCGGCATCCGCAGCTTCGAGTTCGTACGTACCGACGATGCCCAGGGTCGCCAGTCCGGTTTCTATCTCAACGGCCACCGCTACCACCAGCTGGTAGGTGCCAACCGCCATCAGGACTTTGCCTACGTAGGCAATGCCCTCCCCAACTCCCAGCAGTGGCGCGATGCCAAGCGGCTGCGCGATGCGGGCTTCACCATCATCCGCACGGCCCACTATCCGCAAGACCCCGCCTTTATGGATGCCTGCGACGAGCTGGGCCTCTTCATCATCGTGGCTACCCCAGGCTGGCAGTACTGGAACAAAGAGCCGGGCTGGGATAAAAAAGTACACGAAAACACCCGCGCCATCATCCGCCGCGACCGTAACCACCCCTGCGTGCTCATGTGGGAACCCATCCTCAATGAGACGCGCTATCCAGAGCAGTTCGCCCTCGAGGCCCTGCAGATTACCAAGGACGAGTATCCCTACCCTTACCGCCCTGTGGCCGCTGCCGATATGCACTCCGCAGGTGTGGCTGAGCACTATGACGTGCTCTACGGCTGGCCAGGCGACGACTATAAGATAGCTGATGGGACATTGCAGATGGCCAATGGCTATCGTCCCCGTCAGCCTATCTTCACCCGCGAGTTTGGTGAGCTGGTAGACGACTGGTATGCACACAACAACCTGAACCGTGCCTCGCGCTCGTGGGGCGAGCGGCCCATGCTGACACAAGCCCTCTCCCTCCTCCGTAGCACGGGCGAGCTCTATAAGACCACAGGACAGTTTATCGGAGGCTGCCAGTGGCACCCCTTCGACCATCAGCGAGGCTACCACCCCGACCCCTACTGGGGCGGTATCTACGATGCCTTCCGCCAGCCCAAGACGGCACTTCCCATGTTTGTTGCGACTTTGTCGCAACCCACGGAACATCCCATGGTTTACATAGCCCACGAGATGACACAGTTCTCTGAGCACGATGTCACCGTCTTCTCCAACTGCGACTCTGTTCGCCTCACCATGTACGAGGGCGAGCACTGCTGGACAGAGCCCGTCCAGTCTGTTGCTGTACCACAGCAACAAAACAGCGGAGCCCAGCACACCGGCGGCTATGCCCTCTTCCGCGATGCCTGGGACTTCTTCGAAGCCCGCAACTGGAGCTACACCAAGCGCAACTGGCAGCAAGTAAAGATGGTGGCCGAAGGAATCATTGGTGGCAAGGTGGTTTGCCGTGAGGAGAAGATGCCCTCGCGCCGCTCTACCAAGCTGCAACTGCGTGTCGACGAGATGGGCAAGCAGTTAGTGGCCGACGGCTCCGACTTCATCGTCGTCATCTGCGAGGTTACAGACGATTTAGGCCACGTCCGCCGTCTGGCCAAGGAGAACATTCGCTTCACCGTCGAGGGTGAGGGCGAGATCATCGGCGATGCCAGCATCAATGCCAACCCGCGAGCTGTAGAATGGGGCTCGGCACCCGTGCTCATCCGCTCTACCCGCCAGGCCGGCAAGATCAAGGTCAAGGCTGAAGTGCAGTACCCCGGCACCCACGCACCCACCCCCGCCGAACTGGAGATAGAGAGCATCCCCTACAATATGCCCCTATGCTTCGATGCCAAAGAATCCCACTCCATCCACAATACCCACAACACCCACTCCACCCACTCCACCCCCACCCTCTCCGACTCAGAGAAAGCCAAGATGCTGCAGGAAGTAGAAGCCCAGCAGGCCGACTTTGGCATCCAGAAATAGAAAACAAAAGCAACTGTTATACAAAAAAACATGAAAACTAAACCATTTATTGCTGCCTTGCTGGCCGTCGTCAGCATGGGCAACGCACAAGCACAAAGCGAAGTAGAAGGCAGCCTGAAGGCAGACTTCGTGAGTAGTTACATCTGGCGAGGACTCAATCTGGGTCATGTGTCGCTGCAGCCCGAGCTCTCGGTGGGCTGGAAAGGACTCAGCCTGACGGCCTGGGGCAGTGTAGGACTCAGCGGCCACAAGGACGACTTCCGCGAGATTGATCTCACGCTCTCTTACGAGACTGGCAGACTGTCGTTTGGAGTCATCGACTATTGGACTGACGAGCACGACAAGCGTTTCTTCTACTTTAAGAAGGATAGTACGGGTCATGCCTTCGAGGGATTCGTCAGCTACGACTTTGGGCCGGTGGTTGCCTCATGGCAGACCTTCTTTGCCGGCAACGACTATCAGGAGAGCAACAACAAGCGCTCTTACAGCTCTTACTTCCAGCTGCAGGCTCCGTTCCGTCTGGCCACCTGCAACTGGGAAGCCACGGCAGGTCTGGTGCCCTGGGCTTCCGACTACTACTCCACCAATGGCTTCAGCGTGACCTATCTCTCACTGTGTGCCACCAAGGACATCAAGATTACCGACTCTTTCTCACTGCCGCTGTTCGCACAACTCATTGCCAACCCCGCCAGTCAAGACATGTATTTCGTAGCAGGTTTCACACTTAAAGCATTTTAGGATATGTTTGCAGGATTGTTTTGTAAAGAAGAGGTCAACACCGGCCGCCAGTGGTCGTTCGACTTCGCTAAGTTTGTAGCCATCGTGGGGATGGTACTCGTACATACCTTTATCTATATCTGGGACGAAGATGGTCTGGAACAAGGATTCCAGTATCGGCTGAACAACATCTACGGCGGTGTGCTTGCTGCTCCCGTCTTCATGTTTGCCATGGGCGTAGGCGTGGCCTACAGCCGCCGCACAGACGGACGCACGATGTTTCTGCGCGGCATCAAGCTCTTCGTGGCAGGCTATCTGCTCAATGCCGTACGCTGTCTGCCACAACTGCTGCTGTGGAAGGCTGGCTATGGCGAACAGCACTACGACTGGTTTGTCGAGGAGATCAACCTCTTCGACATACTGCCTTTTGCAGGCGTCGCATTCATGCTCTTCGCCCTGCTGCGCTGGCTGAAGGCCTCGCCAACGGTCATCCTGCTCATTGGTCTGGCACTGTCTGTCTTCGGCACCTTCGTGCGCTCCATAGACATGGGCAGCACAGCGCTCAACATGCTGTGTTATCCCTTTATAGGCATCCATGTGGGCGAGATATGGTCGAGTTTCCCGTTGGCCAACTGGTTCATCTTTGTGGCTGCGGGCTATTGGTTTGGCAAGCTCATACGCCGCTGCACCGACATAGACTATCTGTTTGCGCTGCTCGTGCCGGCAACAGGCTTCATCTTCACCGTCTGCATGATCTATCTCACTACCCATGAGACGGGTATGTTCAGCGACATCAATGATGACTACTTCTACTATCTGACTCCGTTTGACGCCTTTGTATGCATCATGGGGGCCATTCTGGTGGCAGGCATAGGCCACTTCCTCATGCCGCACGAACCTCAGACGTTCCAGCGAGAGGTGAAGCAAATTTCGTCCGATGTCACACGCATCTACCTCATCCACTGGGTTTTTGTATGCTATCTCGTGGGCGGCATCATGGACGGAATACTCGACCTCTATCCGAGCAATCTCTTTCTGTTGATGGTAGGCATTGCCATACTGGTGGTCTCCGCATGGCTTGCCCGCATCAGCCCCTTCACACACATCAAGATTTAGGCATCATGCCCTTCCCGATAGTGTTCCAAATAGTATCCGTTTTAATACTATTTAATAGATTCAACTATTATTCTTACTAATCAGGCCCTGCACCTCATCGGTGCAGGGCCTGATAATAATATAAGAGGAATTAGTTGCTTATTCTGCCAACGGGTCGAAGGTACCCATCGAACCACCGTTGTTGTAATCCTGCCAGCCAATCGTCTGGGGCAGGCCCTTGTTGGCATTCTGTGTTCCAGAAGACAGACCCAGGAAGTAGTACTTCGGGCGGAAGTTCATATACAAGTCGTTGTGCTGTGAGTCGCGGCCGTCACCCTTGCGCTCCTTAATCACCAAGTTGTCCTTATACCACTGCTTCAGTGTCTCCAGCTGTGCGTTCATGTCACCCTTGCTGAAGTTTACACCTGCGGGGCGCATGGCATTCTCGGCAGCATAGACTACTTCAGGCAGGTTCTTGGCATCGGCCAGGGTCACGTCAGTATGGGCAGCAATATACTCCTTAGCCACACTGTCGAGGGGAGAATCTGCATGTCCAGCCAGCTTGGTATTGATGAGGGGGTCACCATTCCATAATGTGGTACCCACGCCATACTTGTCGGCCAAACGGAACTCGATGGCCTCACGACGCTGACCGTTAAAGGCCTTGAAGCCCAGCCAAGTGCAAGTATTACCGCCCCAGCCTGTCAGTGTCCAGGTGGAAGGAGCACCTTGCGGCTGTGTAGCACCACCGTCGAAGAGCATCCAGCGACGCATGTCATCGAAGCGCTTACCCTCGTAGGCAAGCTCTATCTGGCGCTCATAGAGGATAGCACTCATGCAGGTAGCCTGATCGCTTGCAAGGTTGGCCTGCAGACCATAGTTGTTGGCAGCGGTATAGCCGGCACGTGCACGAATCTGCTGCAGATAGCCCACAGCCTCTGCCATCTGTCCGGCACCACAAGCAGCCTCAGCAAGGTTCAGCAACACCTCGGCATAGCGAATCTCCATCAGCTGTGCAGCTGAGTAGAAAGGACCGGCACCTGTCTTCCAACCACTGGCATTATAGACATAAGCCGTAGCAGAATTGCAGTCCAGATCGTCGCTTCTCTTACGGACATAAATGCTTTGCTTCGAGCCCAGCAGATTGTCAGGAGCATAAGAGTTACCACTCTCAGGGTTACCCTGATCGTTCAAGTCGGTGTACCAAACATAATTCCACAGCGTGTAGTTAGCACCATTGCTGGGGTTGTGAGCATCATGCTCGGCAGCATTGCCGGAATAAGCCCAACGGAATCCAGGGAAGGCAAAGGTGCGATAGAAACGCGGGTCGCGGTTCATGAAGGGATAGTTGCTCTCGTAGGCATAATTGGAGGTCTCCAACTTTGTATAAGTGTTCAGACCTGCAGGCAGCTTACCATCAGCCATAGGGAACAGCTGCACCATCATAAGACCTGCAGCATAGCCGTTACCGCCTTGGTTGTCAGGACGGATAAAGCGCTCCCATGAATTATTCTTGGCAGCATCGTCGATACCAGTCAGGATAGCGGTGGTGTTGTAGTTGACAACAAACACAGCCTCGGGGTTCTTGGTGGTCTGTACAAACTGGTTGGCAAAGTCACTGCCATTCACATTATTGCTGGTCTGATAGAGCCCATAGCCGCAGGCATTGATGGTGGTCAGGTCCTGCTTCATAGCCGTATAGGCAGCTTGCCAACGACTCTGGTCATTCGTGCGGTTAAACAACGGACTGGCCCAGAGCAACATCAGGCGACCCTTCAGTGCCAAGGCCGTTCCAGAGGTAACACGTCCCCAGTCGTTGGTTCCCCAGCCTCCATTGGCAGTCTTTGCCTTCAGCAGCTCAGCCGATTTCTCCAAGTCGCTCAGGATAAACTCATAGGTTTCCTTCGATGTAGAGCGTGGAGTAAAGGCATCCGCTGTCGGATTCAGCACCTGAGTTACGATGGGTAAGCCACCATAGAACTTGAACATGTTGTAGTAACGCCAGGCACGGAAGAAGTAAGCCTGACCCAGCACCTCGTTCTTCTGCTCTTCTGACAGGGTGCTCTTTTCCATACCACGAATCAAGTCGTTAATATCGCGGATGTGTCCCCAAGTATTCTCACGAATATTATTCTGTGTACCCAGGAACAGGTCAGGAACACTGACACCACCGCTCATAGAACTCAACTCGTCTTCAGGATTGACAAATACGCTGAATCCTGTGTACTCCTCTGTCGACTTGGCAGCATCGTCGTTGGTACCCATAGAAGGATAGCGCCAAGAGAGGCCCGACACATTGGGTAAGCACAGCGAATAGATATCATTTAGACGGCCCTGAGCACCTTCATAGTAGTCGAGGATCTCTTCACCCACCTGACCATAGTTTTTCTTATCCTGCAGGAACTGGTCGCTGCACGCAGAAAACGCGACGATGGATGCAAGGCCAAAACTGAAATATTTTATTGCTTTCATATTTTCTTACCTTAATTGATTGTACATTAGAAACTCAAGTTGACACCGAGGGTCCATTTGCGCAGGTTAGGATATGCTCCATAGCTTCCGGCCATCGGACTGGTAAACTTGTCGGGATAGGGATTGTAGAAGTTGATGAGGTTCTGACCCGTGATGTTGACGCGGACATTCTTGATACCCACACTCTTGAACCACTGCTTGGGCAGTGTATAGGCCAAGGTCAGGCGGTTGAGTGTAACGCGGGCAGCACTGATACGCCAGAAGCTCGATGCCACGCTGTTGACGCTCTGGTAAGCCAGGTTAGGATACTGGGCATCGCGGTTCTGCTTCACAACGAGATTGCCACTGCCGTCGTAGACATCCTGATAAGCATACATGTTGTCGGGATTCCAGAACGAAGGCAGGTTGTAGAATTCGATGTTCGAGCCAGAAGCCACACCGATGGCCTGTGCCGGAACGGTGGTATAGCCACCCCAGTTGGCATTGAACTGAGCAGTCAGGGAGATACCCTTCCACTCGGCACTGAGATTGGTGGTAAAGCCATAGATATTACCACGTGTACCCAACTGCACCTGGTCGTTGTTCTGATCAACAATACCATCAGGACCGTCGTACTGACCAGTCTCTGCATTGTAAGCACCACGTACATCCTTATAGATCAGCATACCGGGACGAACCTTGTCCTTGGTCATACCCATGTACGAAGTAATGTTATACTTGGCGAAGTACTCCTCGATGTCCTGGAACGAACGGAACATTCCGATGCACTGCATACCCCAGGTTCCGATGTCGGTGCGTCCGCCACGCTGAATCTGACGATAGATATAGTCGGTCGCGAAGTCCATGTTCAGAACCTCATTGTCAGAGTAGCCAGTGTTGATGCCTACGCGATACTTGAAGTCCTTGCCAATCTTGTCGCGCCAGGTGATGCCGAGCTCCCAACCCCAGTTCTTCATCTCGCCAAGGTTTACCGAAGCCGACTGTGTACCAACCGTCGAAGGCACATCCTGTGCAATGTTCATCAGCATCTCTTTGTTCTTCTCGAAGTAATAGTCGAAGTTGACGGCCAGACGCTTGTTCAGCACCTGGAAGTCAAGACCGATATTCGTCTTGTACGACTTATCCCAGTGTGCATCACGGTTTACGGCCGAGGTGTTCTTGTTGATACCGTTCAACTTGCTCTTCGATGGGTCGATATTAGTACCCTCACCGAAGATGGGGTTACCCTTAGCATCGAGCGTATAGACCTGAAGCCACTGCCAAGCAGCCAAGTTGTCACGACCGGTGAGACCCCAGCTGGCACGAATCTTCAGGAAGTCGACAAACTTCAGCCACTTCGTGTTCTGGAACCAAGGTTCCTCGCTCATCACCCAACCGGCAGAGAGAGCGGGGAAGGTTCCCCAGTAGTTCTCGGGGGCGAACTTGGTAGAAGCATCCGAACGGAGCAGGAACTCGAAGAGGTAGCGGTCCATAAAGGCATAGTTGACTCGTCCGATATACGACAGTGTACCGCTCTCTGCACGATTGAACTCGGTGGTCTTATCGCCCTGGCCTGAGTTAGACTGATGATTGGTATAGGGCAGCGGATTGTTTACCTGACCTGTTACAAACTCACTCTCAGCCTCAGACTTCTCAATAGAGAAGAGGGCACCCACATGGTGACGTCCGAAGTCACGCGCATAGTTAAGCGTGAAGTTGATCTGATAGTTGTCCGTACGGATGATGTTACGGCTCAGATAGTCACCATTGGCATAAGTCAGACCATTGAAATTGGTCTCCGACAGATAATTATAGTCGGGATCGTCACCACTGGTAGGAGTGTACATGTGCATACCGCTACCATAACGGCGGGTCATCTGATAGATGGTGAATGCGGAACCGTATTCATTGGTCTTGTCCGAATTGATACTCTTCGAGTAAGAGAACTTTGCCTTCAAGCCCTTCAGGGGTTTCACAAAGCCAAAGTCCAGATTCAGGCTGGCATTGATGCTGGTGTTCGAAGTCATGTTCTTCGAGAAGTCACCGTTGTGCTGCAGCAGGTCGAAAGAGTAACGCTGGTTCTGCACCTTCTCACCATTGGTCACACCATAAGAGAGGATGTAGCGACCGTCTACCGTTTCAGGTATATAGCGGGGACGGGTCAGCATCAGGTTGTAGTCTTTCTCTGCATTGGTACCACCCACCTTCAGCAACGGCTTGTTCTTCTTTCCATAGTCACCGCTGACGGTCAGGTTGGCCGACAGGTAGTCGTTAATCTTCACATCCACACCGGCACGATAGTTCCAGCGGTCGTAGTCCAGCTTGCCTAAGTTACCGTCCTGCTTGAAGTAGCTGACACCGGCAAAGTAGTTCACCTTCTCAGTAGCACCACTGACATTCACAGCATGACGCATGGTGAAGCCCGTCTTCCAGTACTTGTCCAGCAGGTCGTAGTTCAGAGCCTTCATCGCCTCCAACTCGTCTGCCTGATAGAGAGCAGTGGTCTTGTTCAGACTGGTATTGGTGGGATCGGCAGCAGCAATCGCATTGTAGAGTCTGCCATACTGATAGGAGTCAAGCATCTTCGGACGGGCCACCTCGTCGGTGAAACCGAACGTACCGCTATAGCTGATGCTGGGCGCACCCATCTTACCCTTCTTCGTCGTTACCAGGATAACACCGTTAGCAGCGCGGGCACCATAGACGGCAGCCGAAGCATCCTTCAGCACCGAGATGCTCTCCACCTCAGAGGGGTCGAGGTTGTTGAAGGCCTCGGCACCGAGGTTCTGGGTAATGTTACCCACCTTCACATCGTTAGGATAGATATAGCCGTCGATGACGAACAGAGGCTGCTGAGCGGTAGAACCAATCTCGCCTAACGAGTTGACATCACGAATGGCGATACGTGCATTCTCACCGGGGCGAGCATCACCACCGCTGACGGACATACCATTGACCAGTCCGGAAAGCGAGCTGGCCAGACCGCCGTTCGACAAGTCCTGAATTTCATCCACATCGACAGTAGCCACCGAACCCGTCAGGTGGGCCTTCTTCTGTGTGCCATAACCTACAACCACCACTTCTTCCAGGGTCTGCTTGTCTTCCTGCAGCTTCACGGTGCCGCCGGGAGCCACCGTCATAGGCATATAGCCGATATAGGTGATGACCACCTTCGCTCCCTTCGGAGCCTGAATCTTATAGTTACCATCCAAGTCGGTAACAGTGGCGGTCTTGGTTCCTTCCACCGTCACCGTAGCACCAATCACAGGCTCACCCAGCTCGTCGAGCACGGTACCTGAAACGGTCTGGTTCTGGGCCATGGCAGATGCCGAGAACATCAGCATCAGACTGAGGCATAAGGTTTTTATATACTTCTTCATAGTCTTTTCCTTTTACTGTTTTTAGCTATTTAGTTTTCGGGAAGCCAACGGGGGTCACCAGTTCTGCGAGCCACCTGGGTAGCACCGCTGATAGTGAAATCGCCATTAGCGGGATCAGCAAACAGAGGATCTTCCTTGATGTCCGTACCACTGTTGTCGTAAGCAGAAGGATTGTCGAATGTACCATCCGCCTTCATATAGGTGTTATTCTCAAATTCCGCTGTAGCCTGATTCTGCTTACCTGCCAGGAAACGACGTGCCACACCTGAACTAGAACAATCGTAGAAGATGCAGTTCTTCATCACCCAGTAAGAGGTCTTCTTACCTGCTACACCATTGTAGTTACCCCACTGTCCGCTTGAGCATACATGATAGAACGTGCAATTGGTATAGGTGATGGTGTTGTCCGTCCATCCGAACTGTGTATCGGGGTCTTTCACCTGGTCATTGCCAAAACCGCCATACTGTACAAAGTACTTCACATCACCCTCGCCCGTATTATAGAACGTTGAGTTGTTAACGGTCAGGTTGCGGAAGAATCCTGCACCCTTGTTGGTCCAGAAGTAACCGCCGCTGATAGCCTTCGAGTCCTTTGGTGTCGTCAAGTGCACCAGGCAGTTGTCCACCAGTACATTGTCTGCATACCATACAGATACCTGATTGTCCCAGAGGAAATAAGAGTTGACACCTGTAATGTCACAGTTCAAGATACTGATATTGTCCTTCACACGATAGAAGTTGTAGTCTGCGCCCCATGCATTCACCACCACCGGAGTAATGGCCGGCGTACGGCTCAGCGACAGGAAAGCAGCCTTCGACGCACTGCAGTCAATATCCAGATACTTCAACACAAAACCTGCCGATGTACTGAACTCTGATGCGACATCGGTAAACGTAATAGATGCCCAGTCAGACTTGCTGTTTGAACGCAGTGTAACCGAGTTGGCCCCAAAGTCCAACAGGCCGGAAACAGTGTATTCCTCACCGCCCTCCAAGTCGAAGTTCAGGTTCTTGCCGACTGAATCGGCAGGAATGGGGTTCGCAGCAAACCACTCGTTCAGGTCGCTGCCTGCAGGAATGGTCTTGTAGGTCGGGGTAAACGTCGAGAACTCCTTCAATACCGGCTCTTCGGCATCCGTATTGTTCTTCTTCTTGTTGCCCAAGGTCAAGATACTCAACGCATAGTTGACATCTTCCTCGCGCTTGGCCGTCACCGAGCAACCGTCCACAATAGAGTCGTTGATAAGCGGCACATCAAGATTGCTGATATCAACCAGGTTGACGCGATAGCCGCCTGCTCCCATCACCACGGGCCACGAGATGGTCTGCGTCTTACCGTCGGCACTCGGTGTAATGGTAATGTCGTCGGCAGAAATGGCTTCCACCTGCTTACCCGAAACACCCGAGTCGAACGATTCGTCATCATAACCATCTTTGGCGCACGAGGCAAGGAAGAGGGCACTTGCTCCTGTGAGGGCAAGCACGCACATCTTACTGTACGTAAAGAAATGATTCTGCTTCATAAAATCCTTCATTTAGTTTGACTTATAATTAGTTTGTTCATTTTGGAATATCTCTTTCAGATAGGCCACGTTCCTGCCGAAGTTGCCGCGCACGTTGCGCACATCCTTCGCATTGCGGCTACGCTCCACAACCAGCCAGCCCGTCCACTTCATCTGGTCCAGTGTCTTCTTCACCTTCCGCAGGTCGATGCGCGGGTCTTGGTCCAGTGTCACGCTGTCGGTCAGCGAGGCATGAATCTGAGCGATATGCTCACTGCCCAGCACCTTCAGTTCCTCACAGACATCGCGCTGCTGATCGACGGCATCCTGCAGATTATAGTAAATCTGGATGCCCTTGCTGTTCACCTCCTTTAATAATAGAAGGTTCGCGCGCGCGTCGAGCTGGGTGCGAATGGCTATCACCTTGCCCGACAACAAGGCCATCTCGCCAGCCTCATGCAGGCGGCGCACCATCTCCTGACGGGCCTCGCCGGCCTGCTTCCACTCGTGGCCGCTGCCGCCCAAGGGCAGGAAAGCCACCCGGGCACCCATCACCTCCATCGTCTGCAGGCAGTCCTGCACCAGTTCCTTGTAGTTCTCGCGCTTCAGGAAGCTCTGCGCAAAGAATCCCGACATCGCTATTGAGGGCACCGCTATGCCCAGCGAGTCCGCCGTATGCCGGAACAGTTGCTGGAAGTGAGGTTCGCGAAGCTTGTTCTCAAACAGGACACGCTTTCCCAGCGGGCCCATGTCCACCTCTACACCGTCGGCATGGATGTCCTTTGCCAACTGAAACTCCCCAAGTTTCTGGCGTTTCAGCATCATCCAGTCACAGGCAGCCACGCGATATTGCTGTGCACACACACCTAAAGGCAACGCTGCCAGCGCTGTGAACATGCCCACAAAAAGGCACTTTCTTACTTTTGATTTGTTCATTTAGTAGTTTATAAACTATATAGTTTCACATCCTTTAAGACGTTTTAAGATAGTAATTGTAATCATCTGCACCTCTTTTTTTTCATTTTTCCCATTCTAAGTCGATTTTTCTAACAGGAAGATATAAAAAGAGACCTGCAACTGTCCTGTTGCAGGTCTCTTCCCTATTTGTATCAGACTTCCGAACAGTGGTCGTTTAGAAGTCCATCTTGTCGAGCGTGTCGGTGAAGTCCTTCGGCTCGTGGTTCTCGGGCTCATGATAGTCCTCGTTGCGCTCGCGGCGCTCACCACGCTCCGGACGGGGACGACGCTCACCACGCTCCGGACGGGGGCGACGCTCGCCACGATCAGGACGCTCACGGCGCTCGCCACGGGCCGGACGCTCCTGATAGCCCTCAGGCTTGTCGATGAGCACACGGTGCGACAGCTTGAACTTACCCGTCTTCGGGTCAATCTCCAGCAGCTTCACAGTAATCTTGTCACCCTCCTTGATGCCGGCCTCCTCGACAGTCTCGAGGCGCTTCCAGTCAATCTCAGAGATATGCAGCAGTCCGTCCTTGCCGGGCATGAACTCCACGAAGCATCCGTAAGGCATAATCGAGCGCACGGTACCCTCGTAGACCTCGCCCACCTCGGGGATGGCCACGATGGCGCGAATCTTGGCAATGGCAGCATCGATGCTCTCCTTGTTGGGAGCCGACACCTGCACCTTGCCCACACCGTCAATCTCGTCGATGGTGATGGTGGCACCGGTATCCTCCTGCATCTGCTGGATAATCTTACCACCAGGGCCAATGACAGCACCGATGAACTCCTTCGGAATGTCGAAGGCTTCGATGCGGGGCACCTGAGGCTTCAACTCGGCACGAGGCTCGCTGATGGTGTCGGTGATGCACTTCAGGATGTGCTCACGACCAGCCTTGGCCTGCATCAGGGCCTTCTCCAGGATGTCGAACGACAGACCGTCGCACTTGATATCCATCTGGGTAGCCGTCAGACCGTCCTTCGTACCGGTGGTCTTGAAGTCCATGTCGCCCAGGTGGTCCTCATCACCCAGAATATCGCTCAATACAGCATATTTGTCCTCGCCGGGATTCTTGATCAGACCCATGGCGATACCGCTGACGGGCTTCTTCATGGGTACACCGGCATCCATCAGGGCCAGTGTGCCGGCACAGACGGTAGCCATCGAACTGGAACCGTTAGACTCCAGAATCTGGCTCACCACACGCACGGTGTAGGGGAAGTCCTCAGGAATCTGGCCCTTCAGTCCGCGCCATGCCAGGTGTCCGTGACCAATCTCACGGCGGCCTACACCGCGCTGAGCCTTGGCCTCACCCGTACAGAACGGGGGGAAGTTATAGTGCAGCAGGAATCGCTGATAGCTCTTGTCCAGCACGTCGTCCACCAGCTTCTCGTCCAGCTTCGTGCCCAGGGTGACCGTAGTCAGCGACTGGGTCTCGCCGCGCGTGAAGATAGCGCTTCCGTGAGGCATGGGCAGCGGGCTCACCTCGCACCAGATGGGGCGGATGTCAGTAGTCTTACGACCGTCCAGACGGATGCCCTCGTCCAGGATGCAGCGGCGCATGGCATCGCGCTCCACATCGTGGTAGTAGCGGTCCATCATAGCCTCGTACTCGTCCTTGGAGATCTCGGAGTCATCAGAAATCTCTGAATGCTCGGCGAAATACTTTTCCTTGAAGTCCTCCAGGATCTTCTCGAAGGCCTCTGCACGCTGCTGCTTCTCCAGAGCCTGCTTCGTTACATCGTAGGCGGGCTGGTAGAGCTCCTTGTTCATGCGCTCGCGCAGCTCCTCGTCGTTCACCTCGTGGTCGTACTCGCGCTTCACGTCCTTGCCCAGCTCCTTGCTCAGCTCAGCCTGCAGCTCGCACATGGGCTTGATAGCGTCCATGGCAGCCTTCAGCGCACCCAGCAGGTCCTGCTCGCTGACCTCCTTCATCTCGCCTTCCACCATCATGATGTTCTCTGCCGAGGCACCCACCATGATGTCCATGTCGGCCTCCTTCATCTGCTCGAAGGTCGGGTCAATCACATACTCGCCGTTGACGCGAGCCACGCGCACCTCACTGATGGGGCACTCGAAGGGGATATCTGAACATGCCAATGCAGCCGAGGCAGCAAAACCGGCCAAGGCATCGGGCTGGTCGACACCATCGGCCGAGAACAGCATCACATTGACAAACACTTCTGCGTGATAGTTCGAGGGGAACAGCGGACGGAGCACACGGTCAACCAGACGGCTGGTCAGAATCTCATTGTCCGAGGCCTTGCCCTCGCGCTTGGTGAAACCGCCGGGGAAACGGCCCGCAGCGGCATACTGCTCTCTGTAGTCTACCTGCAGAGGCATGAAATCGGTACCGGGAACTGCATCTTTTGCGGCACAAACAGTAGCCAGCAGTACGGTGTTGTTCATGCGGAGCATCACGCTGCCGTCGGCCTGCTTTGCCACTTTCCCGGTTTCAATTGTGATGGTTCTTCCATCAGGCAACTGAATACTTTTCGTAATTACGTTCATCTTGAATTTATAACATCTAAAAATAAATAATCGTGCGTCTTTGCGCAAAAACGGTGCAAAGGTACACATTATAATATAAAAAAATGAATAACCATGCTATAATTTATTGTTTTTTAGTACTTAAGCCCCGCTCGGGCAGACCGAGCGGGGCTGTATCCAATCTTTTGCCACCTCATTACCAGCCTGGTGGCTGATGATCAGGGAGGCAAAGTATCTTGCGCTTTGAGTTAAACCAAGCGCCATAGTGACCGTATTTTCTGGAGTGTAAAGGAAAACTTTTTGGAGTGCGTTCCAATAATTTTTCGAGTGCGGTGGAGAAAGTGTTAGGATGCGTTCTGGAAAAATTGGCTATTTTATACTGTGTTATATATAGATTTTTGTGTTTTAGGGTGTCAGGGTGTCAGAATGCCGATGTACAAAGGGCTGCACCCTGTTTTTGTAGGGTGACAAGGGTGACAGGAGGGTGACAGGTCGCAGCTCTCCGAATAAGGGCTGGTTATTGAGCAATAAGGACCGCTTATTAGGCAATAAGGACCGCTTATTGGGCAATAAGGCACGCTTTTTGAGTAATAGAGCACGCTTTTTGAGCAAAAAAAAGCTGTTTTTAAGTGAAATTCAGCCTGTTTTTGTCATTTTGTCACCATTTTGCCACGCGCAACCATCTGATTATCAGCGAGTGTTGCAAAATGACATCAGTTGCATCACTTTTAAAAACTTCATGTAGCATATAGGATATAGTGCGGGACGGTAAAAAAGTTGAGTCGACTCAAATCATCGTTTGAGTCGACTCAAACGATCAATCGAGTCGACTCAAAAAGGGTATAGGAAAAACACAAAATGGCGAAGTCTTTTTTAAATAAAAATTTGGCGGTTTCACAAAAAATTCCTAAATTTGCAACCGTAATGTGCTCGTTCCCCCAAAAGGCAGCACCAACCAAAAGCTTAAAACAAAACTCGTAAGACGAATCAAAACAACATAAATTATAACTTAAATCATTTTATTAACTTAAAAACAAACGCTTATGAAGAAAAAATTATCTTTTCTATTGTTAGCTCTTGTGACCGTAGCGGCATTCGCCGTACAGACTGCCAGGAGAGCAGGGACGGAAGCATCCTATTCTATTGTGTTTAAGGACACAGGTACAACATCTGATGCAAACGCAACTCTTTCGGCTGCTGAGGACATGATTGCAGAGGGACTGGAGAACGTAGCCTCTGTTACAAAAGCTGAAAAAGTATATCTGGGCCGTCAAGGTCGCGGATTGAAGTTAGGCACTGGCAGCGTGAATGGCGAACTTACCCTGAAGCTCGCTCAGGCAGTGAAGCCTACCAAGATTACCGTCAAGGCAAGAAAGTATAGCAATAGTAACAACACTGCGACAATGAACGGAAAGGAATTCACCCTTTCTGATGAAACGTCAGAGGACTGTGTGATAGACTATGATGGCAATACTTCTGTAGACGAAATTGTAATAGTTGGAACTCCTCGCGTTTACATCATCAGTATCACCGTTGCATATGATGCTTCTTCGGCTCCTGCAGTTAATGTTCCCACCATCACGGGTGAGACTCCTTTCATGGGCAGCACAGAGGCAACTATCGCATGCTCGACAGAGGGTGCTAAGATTTACTACACACTCGACGGGTCTGAGCCCACAGCAGAGAGTACGGAGTACACTGCTCCTATTGCCCTGACTGCTACCACTACGGTAAAGGCAATAGCCATCAAAGGCTCTGACAAGAGTGCCGTTGCCAGCAAGACTTTCACAGCGCAGACTGCTTATGAGAATCTAAAAGCGCTGCAAGCACTGGAAAACAATGCCACCTTTGGCATGGCAGGCGAGCTTCAGGTTGTGGCTAAGCCTACAAATAAGTACGTATATGTCAAGGATGCCACGGGTTCAGGCCTGATCTTTGATAACGGTGGAACAAAGACTGTCAATCTGGAGAAGGGCAAGACCATCGCAGCCAACTGGACTGGTAAAGTAAGCATCTATAAGCAGCTGTTTGAACTGGTTCCCGACGACGTGCTTGCAGTGAAGGAAGGCGATGCTGCCAAGGTGACCTATCCTACTGTTGATGCCAGCTATGTCTCAGCTGAGCATATCAACGAGGTGGTTACGCTGAAGGGCATTACCAGTTATACCATCGAAGGAAAAAATATCACCCTCAAGATTGGCGAGACCGAGATTGCAGCTTACAACCAGTTTGGCCTGACGATTGCCGACCCCGTAGAGGGCAAGACGTATGAAGTTATCGGTGCTATTAGCAGATACGATGACAAAATCCAGTTCCAGCCCATCGAGATTGCTGCCGTCGAGGACATCGAAATCTCTCCTGCCAGCGGCGACATCTCTGCTGCTCTGGCAGCTGCCTCTGAGGGTAAGATAGCAAAGAACATCACCATCAACCTGACAAAGGATGCTGCCTACACCATCAGTGCTCCTATCGTGGCACCTGCAAGCATCACCATCAATGGTGCTGAAGGAGCAACAATCGACGCTTCTGCCCTGACTGACAACCTGATTCAGATGGCTGCTGTGGAGAATCCGACTGAGTGGACTCCGGCCAACGTGACTATCAAGAATATCATCGTAAAGGGTCTGAAGAAGGCTCTGTTCTACAGCACGAACAAGAAGTATGTGGCAGAGAACTTCGTCATCGACAACTGCGTGGTTGAGCAGGCAGGCGATGCCACCACCATCGACTACACCAAGGGCAGCACGGCCAAGAACATCACCGTGACCAACTCTACGTTCTACGCTCCTACGGCTACTACGAAGTCGTTCTATAGCTCACAGAGTGGTGAGAAGTACACTGAGTACGATGCAAGCGGTGTACAGACCTTCACATTCAAGAACAATACGATGTACAACCTTGCATATGGCAAGAACTTCTTCTCTCACCGCCAGGCTAACCAGACATGGCTTGCCTATGACGTTGAGGACAACATCTTTGTTAACTGCGGAAAGAAAGAACAGGTCATCAAGGGCATGAACGGCGGCCAGAGCGGCAAGAACCCGACATGGACCATCAAGGGTAACATCTTCAACTACGATGGTGCTGACACCAGTGCCAAAGAGGATACTGGCGACACCACCGAGGGCGAGAATGTACAGAACAGCATCGCTGGCATCGTGACCTTCGAGGATGCTGCTGCTGGTAAGTTCGGTGGTAATGTTGAGCTGCCTTACGGTGTAGAGAAGCCCGCTGCTCAGCCTGGTGACGCTCGCTGGACGCTGACTTACACGAATGCTCCTCAGAAGTTTACTGTCAACTTAGCTGCTGTTGAGAATGGTACGGTGACTACAGATGCTACTGGCGCTCTGGCCGAGGGTACTTTGGTGACCATCACTGCTACTCCTAACGAGGGCTATGAGCTGGGTGCTATCACCGTAACTGGTGTCTACAGCAATTTGGCAGTTGTGGTAACAGACGGCAAGTTCACTATGCCTGCTGATGACGTAACAGTCACCGTAACCTTCAAGGTGTCTACTGGCATCCAGAACGTCTCGGTGGAGAACAACAGCCTGGAGAATGCTACCTTCTACGACCTGAACGGTCGCCGCGTGGAGAACCCGACGAAGAAGGGTATCTACATCGTCAACGGCAAAAAGGTTGTGATTAAGTAAGCAATCAGCTAACTGTTATATTACCCGCTTTCCACGTCATCGTGTGGGAAGCGGGTATTTATATTTTGGTATATTCGGATTTTATTGCTATCTTTGCACGGGATATGAAGGGCACGTTATGAAGATTATTCATGTGGACATGGACCAGTTCTTTGCTGCTGTGGAACAGCACGACCAGCCAGAGCTGAAAGGGAAGCCGATAGCCGTGGGGCACGATGCGGAACGGGGCGTGGTGTCGACAGCAAGCTATGAGGCTCGCCGCTATGGTGTACACTCGGCACAGTCGATACAGGTGGCGAAAAGGCTATGCCCGCAACTGATCATCGTGGAGCCGCACTTTCAGCGATACAAGGAGGTGTCGGCACAACTGCACGAGATATTCCACGACTATACAGACCTGATAGAGCCCATCTCGTTGGACGAGGCTTTCCTCGACGTGACGGAGAATAAACGGGGCATAGAGTTGGGTGTGGACATGGCGCGTGAAATCAAGGAGCGCATCCGCGAGCGGACGGGACTGACGGCATCAGCAGGAGTGAGCTACTGCAAACTGTTGGCAAAGATTGCGTCGGACTGGCGCAAGCCCGACGGACTGACAGTGATACACCCTGACCGTGCACTCGACTTCATCGCACAGCTGAAAGTGGAGAAGATATGGGGAATCGGGCCGAAGACGGCAGAGAAGATGCACCGCATGGGAGTCTTCACGGGTCAGGACCTGAGGAATCTGGCGCTGAGCCGACTGACTCAGGAGTTTGGCAAGATGGGGCGGGTGTTCTACGACTTCGCACGAGGCATCGACAACCGCCCGGTGGTGTCGGAATGGGAGCGCAAATCGGTGAGTTGCGAACGGACCTTCGAGACGGACATCAGCGAGCGGTCGGCAGTGACCATCCATCTGTACCAGACGGTGCTGGAACTGGTGAGGCGCATTGAGAAGAATGGCTTCGAAGGGCGCACGCTGACACTGAAGACGAAATTCCTGGACTTCCAGCAGATTACGCGCAGCATCACGGTGGACCACCCGCTGCGCACCAAGGACGACATCCTGCCCTTAGCGAAGCAACTGATGGAGGGAGTGGAGTTCCGCTCACATCCCATCCGCCTGCTGGGGTTGGGAGTGTCGAAAGCAGGCAGTTCGCAATCGGGCAGCCCAGTGGAGGCACGCAAGCAGCCACACTGGGTGCAGTTGGAGCTGGAATTCAAGGACTGGTGAGAAAGGCGGAAATCTATTCGTTTTACTTTGGGAAAATTTGGGTATTATCAAGGAATTTGCTATCTTTGCAGGCGATTACCAACAATAAAAAAACTACTGCGACCAGTCGCTCGACCTGAAGCAGGTGGTGAACACCAACAAATCAAAGACCCCCAAAATAGAAATTGTCCGACAAATTCCGAATTTGTCGGACTGTTTTTTGCTTTTATTCTTTATTCTGCCATCTTTTGACTAATTTTGTACCCGACATTTGAGATATGTCAGAAAAGAGATGAAGAAGATATTCCACATTATTCTATTAATAATAGCCCTGATGACCACATCAAAGGCCACTGCCGATGATGTTGGGAATGCGAAATGCCCCATCATCAAGCTTGAGGCAGAGCGCTTGCCTGACATGACAGTCCCTCGCAGCGGTCATTCGGCATTCCTGGCTAATGGCGAGGTAACGGTAGTGGGAGGACACACCTCCGGCTTCGTACTCACGCCCACAGCAGAATATTTCGAGAATGGTAAGTGGCATCAGTTACAGACCGTCTATACCCACGATGGGAGCATCTCTATCGTTATGAAGTCAGGGCTGGTACTTTTGGCAGGTGGATTCAAGGACAACCTGGGCATCGGCCAGAGTTTTGAGGTAGAACTTTATGATCCAGCCACTCATCTGTCGAAAGGATTCGGCTGCCTTGATCAGAAGCGAGTCGCAGGAGCTGCTGTTGAGCTGGACAGCGGACGGGTGATGATCACTGGCAACTGGTACACCAATGACGGTATAGAGATATTCGACGGAAAGACCACGTTCTCCCATGTCCGCGATGTCACACAGTCACGCTATTTGCCCCACCTCTTCCGAACTTCAGACGGTGATGTACTGATAGTGGCAGGCTACGATAATCATGGCGAGTCCATTGACACCATTGTCGTAGACAGACTCTACGGCGAACCCTTCTGCAACGAACTATTCGATAACTGGCATCCCTTACATTACGATTTGGCGCAACATAGTGATGACAGTTTTATTGGTGACGAGACCAAAGGCGAGTTCCGCTACCTGATGCCTGTAGAGAACAAAGACGGGCAGTTGGCTCTCATTGATGTACGCGACACCATCTTCACCCCTCTGCCCACTTCGGCTCCCATTCCTATGAGCAGTCAGTGGGGTGATATCAAATACATCACACCGGTCTTTGCCGACCGTCAGCATCAGCGAGGATATGTCGTGGGATTCGACAAAACCAGCCGTTTATATGCGCTTTGCATTGACTATACCAGGAATCCGGCCACACTGAAACTCTATCATACCGACCCGTTGCCTGAAGCAGGCATGCTCACCATTCCCGTACTGACAGCAGAGGGCAACCTGATGCTGACGGGTGGTATTGGCACCGAGCCCAACGGCAATTTCTCACCAAAGGCTTCCGTCTGGCTCCTGCGTTTCAATGACGATGGCTCAGAAGCGACAGCAAGCACCAATGGCTGGCTCTGGGGCCTTTTAGCGGCAGGGCTCTTGTTGGCATTCGTGGTATTTTTCATCCTGAAGCGCAGAAAGCCACAGCCTCAACAGGAATCAGAGGAACCGTCGGAGGCTGTCACCAAGGGTGACGAGCAGCTGATGCAACGCATCTGTCACCTGATGGACGAGAAGCAACTCTATCTGCAACAGGGGTTGAAAGTATCCGACATTGCCTCTGCCCTTGGCATCAACAGCCGCTATGTCTCCGATTGCGTGAAGGCCGTCAGAGGCTGTTCCCTGACGCAGTTCGTCAATGAATACCGTGTGGAACATGCCAAACGCCTGTTGCTCGAACGTCCTGAGATGAAAATATCCACCGTCGCCATCGAATCGGGCTTTACCAACGATAAGACCATGACCCGCTACTTCAAAGAACAAACGGGCATGACACCTACAGAATGGAAGAACGATAACCAAGCATAACGCCCAAAATCTGCAATCGTCCGACAAATTCCAAAAATGTCGGACGATAATTGTTATTTTGGCCCCCATATTCGCCTTTTTTCCCTATCTTTGTCGCAGAATTACTAACTCAAAAAACAAAAATGATGAAAAGACTGCAACTATTATTGCTCATGCTGCTGGCATTGCCGATAGGGATGCTGGCAGACAGTCAGAACACATTGGTGGTAAAACTGAAGAACGGAGCCGAGACAACCTTCTTCCTAAAAGACAAGCCCAATGTCACCTTTGAAGGAACCGACTTAAAGGTTGTCTCCAACAAGGAGACCGTTACGTTTGCACTCAGCGATGTGCTCCGCTTTATGTATGTGAAGAAGGACCCTACAGGTATCGACGAGACTGTGGTCGATCCCACAAAGGTCAGTTACGAGGATGGTGTACTCGTCATCAGTCAGTTGAAGCAGGGTGCCTTTGTTGACATCTACTCTCTCGATGGAAAGTTGTTGCGCCAACTCAAGGCTTCCCATTCAGGCACCTATCGCCTGAACCTCTCAGAACTGTCCAAAGGACTGTATCTCGTTAAGGCCGATAATGTCACCTATAAAATCACGAAGCAATGAAGCACTATACCTTATGTATATTGACAGCCGTGCTGGCTCTGTTTAGTATCCAGCCCGCAGCAGCACAGGAGGTACAAGATGCCCTCTACATTTTCCGCAACGACGGAGGATTCAATGCCTTCTTCTTTGCAGACATCCAGCGCATCGAGTACAGCAAGATCGACACCTTAGGCGTAGAGCAGGATGACTACGTGGTGCAGGAAGTCTATGCCCTCGATAGTTGTTTCCGTATCCCAATCTCTGCCATTGACAGCATAGCCTTCGTCACGCCCAAGACGGTGTACAAAGCCGATGTGGTGCAATACGACAAGAATATCGCCGACTATATCGTGGCCTCCGACTCCGTCAACTGGTTCCGTTTGGCAACAAATACCCCCACCTCGCTGATTCCTAAAAAGGACGAAAAGCTGCTCATCGAATCTGCAAGTACCTACCTTCCCTATGGCACAGCCGGACTGGTGGAAAGTGTGGAACAGTCAAGCGACGGCTATACCGTCAACCTTGGTGAAATTGATGCTCGCGACCTCTATGAACGTGTCGTCATTAAGGCGGGCGCGGGAGGGATGCCAGAAGGTGCTTCCGCAGCAAGAGGACAAACGAGGGCCATTGAAGATGGCATTCAACACGATCCCATCCACTGGGGGGCAATTACAGGCAGCGTCGCCCTGCAAGGTTCACGCGATTTAATAGACAAGGTGGTTAATGGCACCGAAGTGAGCGTTACGGGCGATGTCGTAGGATCCATCAACTACAACATTGACGTGACAACCACATTCCGCTTCTTCTATTATTGCGACATTTGGAGTTTGAACTTCACTTATTATGAACGTGATGACTATGTAAACTCATTAACCAGTACGATAGGAGGCGGAGTCTCCGCTCGTTTGCAATGCCCTCTCAAAGGTACGGCAAAAGAAGTTGATGGTGTTATTATTAGCCTGTCGGCAGGTATCTTCGTCGAAGGTTCAGGTACAATCAACACAAACTTCACCAGAGAGTCAAAGGAATCAAGTATTATCAATTTTGGCTATACAGAGGATTGGTTAGACGGAAATGTGTTAGGAACCATCACGGCAGATGAAGCCCGTGTTATAACAACCAGCGAAAAAACAAAAACAACAAGCTTAACTGGAAAAGGTTCGCTCGGTGTCGGATTTTATGCAGGTGCGAAGGTAAAGCTCAAATACGAGAAAGTCAACTTGGAGTTGAGTGCTGGCGTCGATATCGGTATCCGTGATGATTTCGACCACGACATCGACTATGCACAACTATCCGCTGAGCCCATACTCAGGACAACGGCCTTCTACAGAATGGCCAATGCTGACGATATCGTCACGATAACAGGCTTCGCCAACATTCATGGCACTGGAAAAATCGGCAAATATTCTTGTACCTTAAAACCAGAGATAGGTTTAGGGAGAGCGTTGAAATATGGCATCGTGCCTAATATCACCAACACGAAGTGGGTGGCAGAGGAGAAGACGCCATGGCGCGGAAAGCTGACCTCGGAGATTGGCCGCAGAGTCATATTTGACAAGGAAATCGGCTATGCCGTCTTCGACGAAAAGGACAATAAGATTGAGAACTACTGGGCACCCTATC
>JAEEGJ010003939.1_pt1 | contig 52949 bp, 42 predicted proteins | sample 8958761 | NCBI WGS metagenome assembly JAEEGJ01 (sample SAMN16246546, study PRJNA631951) | gut metagenome | biome: gut microbiome; feature: rumen; material: RS-attached | host: Bos | place: Iran: Karaj | collected 2018-10
GATCATCCGGCATTCCCGGAACTGAACGCAAAGCTCGCGGAGCTTGGTGAGAAATACGGCGTTCCGAAGACTGCGATCGCGATTGCATGGATCCTCCGTCATCCTGCAAGGATGCAGGTCATCGCCGGCACGATGAATCCGGATCACTTAAAAGACATCTGCGAAGCTACGAAGGTCGATCTGACCCACAACGAGTGGTACCAGCTCTACCTCGCATCCGGCAAGTTCCTGCCGTAACCGGAAAACAGCGCGGACGCATGGCCCGCGCCAATCTGAAGAAATTGTAATGAGTACTGAAGGAGGCCCGCTATGAATAAGGTGAAATGGGGAATCGCCGGAACGGCGAACATCGCCAGATGGGGCATGATCCCCGGCATGAAGCAGGCGGAGAACTGCGAGCTCTACGCCATTGCCGGAAGATCGCTCGAGAAGGCAGAATCCTATAAGCAGACATTCGGTTTTGAAAAAGCATACGGAAGTTACGACGAGCTTCTCGACGACCCGGAAGTGCAGGCGGTTTATGTGCCGCTTCCGAATGACATTCACGTGAAGTGGGTGACGGAAGCGCTGAAGAAGGGGAAACATGTTCTCTGCGAAAAGCCGCTGGCGCTCAACGCCGACGAAGCGAAGCTCATGTATGACACCGCGAAAGAAAACGGCGTGATCCTGATGGAAGCATATGCTTACCTTCACAGCCCTTATGTGCTGAGCCTGAAGGAGGACGTGAAGTCCGGCATCATCGGCGATGTGGACTATGTTGATACATCGTTTGTGACACAGGGATATAAGGAAGATTTCCGCCTGCACAAAGAACTCGGCGGCGGTGCTTTTTACGACTTAGGATGCTACTGCACGACCATGATCCTTTCGATCATCGATTCGGATCCGGAGATGGTAAAAGCTGTTGCGGAATTCTCGGATCTCGGAGTTGATCTTTCCACATCGGCGATTCTGCGATTCAAGAACGGCGCACGTGCGGCTCTTCAGGTCGGCATGATCCTCGACATGACGAGTAACTCCCGCTATGACAGGCTTCTGATCCACGGTACGAAGGGCTCGATCCGATCAAGCGTCGAGTATAACCAGGAAGGCGATGTCAGCTATAAGATCTTCACGAAAGATGGTGAAGTGATCGAGAGAAAGGTCTTTGTTCCGAACAACTATAAGCTCGAAGCCGAGCAGCTGGGAAGATGCATTCTCGAAGGAGAGGCGCCGCATATCACACCGGAATTCTCCCTGAAGAATACCCGCCTCATGGATCAGGTTTTAGACGAGATCGGATTCTGGAAATAAGTAATTCCGGAAATAAGTAATACCGCATACTTAAGATTCCTATAGTTTCTCCCGTCGAAGTTCGCAGGAAAGTGTGCTAAGATTTAATTGGCCGAGAGGAGCAGAAGAAAGCCGGTCCATCGGACGATTCCTCTATAATTTCAGGCCACGGAGGTATTATGAAGATCTGTCCGAAATGTGATGCGCAGAATGCGAACAATGCGCCTACCTGCAAGTACTGTGGTGCGAATCTCAACGAGACGCCGGAGATCGAAGAGAAGGTGATCGATGATGAGGATAAGCCTCCTTATCACCTCGGTCTTTCACTGTTTTTCCTGTTCCTCGCTTTCGCGTTTTCCTCGGTAAAAGCACTGATCCCGGTGGATCTGGATTATCCGGACTGGTCGCATCCTTATATCTGGCTTTACTATTCAGCGCTTGCGCTCGGCGTCCTTTTCCTGATCCTTGCGATCGTATGCGCGCGCGGCCTTCTGAAGGCGAAGCCGCTTCCCGGAAAAGGCATCTTTGTCATCATGGGCACCGTGGTCTGCGGAGGACTGATCCTGATCGACCTTATCTCTTTGATCCAGACGTTCACGAGTTCCGGGCGGTACAGCTAAGAACAGGCATTTGGGGGTGAGTGCTTTTGGAACGGAAAGAAAATAAACTGAACACATTAAGATCAAATCTATCCCTGATTTCCATATTGAAAAGAACCTTGGCCGTCCTTCTGTGCGGTTCTTTTGCGTTTTCTTTTACCGCCTGCAAAAAGAAGAACTATAAAGAAGATATCGATAAGTTTGTCGATGAGGTCGGATCCTCTCTCGGCGGTTCGGACTATGTTTTCGAGAGTCTCGAAGATGCTTCGGAGAAGTTCTATGACACGACCGATCTCGACGAGGAAAGACCACAGAAAGAATGGGCGGCAAAGGATTTCCGGTCAGACTATTTTACAGATATGGAATGTATGGAAGGCTTCTTCTATAAAGGACAGTATAGTGAACTGTGGGATCAGCTTGAGGAAGCGTATCACAATGAGGAGACCTCTCTCGATGCGTCTAATAAGATACGGGCTGAATACCTCGCAAATCCGAAGAACCCGACACTGGAACACATGGTTGCCAGATTAGAAGATTCCGGTTTCGGTATGGCGACAAGAACCGTCGAATTGATGCGCCTTTACGAGACGGACGATGCCGTTTATTATTCGAATTCCTTTTATTCCTCTAAGCATCCGAATGCGTTTTGCGGAATGCGTGTGGTGTTTGACAGTAAAAGCGATGCGAAGGATTACTGGGCAAAGCTTGTCGATATGGATGATGCGTATCTTGCTACCCAGTCTCAGCCGTATGATGAGAAGACCGGGGAGGTCAAAGCGTTCTTCCAGAACCGTCTGGATGCCTGGCACGATATCGATGAAGAGAACTACATGTATTACGATAAGCGCAACGAGGGTTATCTGACGCTTTATCTCAGTTATGAGTACAGTTATTCTACTGCAAGCCCCAAGCCTTTTGAAAAAGAACTTTTCTCGATTCAGATCAGCGGACGGGAAGTGACAATGCTCAGCTGTCATATAAGAGAGCAGGATTACGATATAGAGCAACTTAGGGAAGTCTATGACAGCCTGGGACTGAATAATCCGCTGGACACGGAGATGCATGGAATTGACGAGAGTTTTTCGGAAAAAGAACGGCGGGAATATGTTAAAAATCCTGACCAGCTGTTATATTTTTTCCTGTCGTATCCATCATCCACATATGCTATTGGTCCGGTTTTCGGTGTAGGCGTCTGCACCTACTCCTTAGTCACATCCAACTACTTGTATATGCTCCCTACAGTGAGATTTATGGACCATGCGGCATGGGTGCCGTATGTCTACGATGATCCGGCGGATTATCTGAGTTACCTTGACGAATGATCCTGTAACCCCGCGGCCGGTGATGGATGCCGAATAATTATCTCAGCCTGGATAATTCTTTCTTTTGTGGATCAGGTTGGCACACATTTCAGCCATCTCTTCGGGAGTTTCCTGCATGCCCTCGCGGAACCATGTGTTGATGATGCTGACCAGCGCGCCTTCCTCGGCGATACGGATATACCGTTCTTTTCTGTCATTGGCCAGATTAAGAACATCCGTAAATGTATTGCGGTTGAAAAGATTCTCCGGAGTAAGCCCCGCATTCAAGAAAAGCCTGAATGACTCCCCATGCTCCTGAATGGTGCTGAAAAGCTTCAGACACCAGTCATATTCGGATTGTGATTCGCGCTCTTCCTGATTTAATTCAGTGATCCTTGCGATCAGGGCGCTGCCGATCTGCTTGAGCAGATCTTCCTTGCTCGTATAGTTTCTGTAAAATGCGGTACGGGAGACGCCGGCGCGCGTGACGAGTTCGGTGATGGAGATCTTGTTAAAATCTTTCTCGTTCATCAGATAGATGAGCGCTATACTCAGACTCTCACGTGTCACCAGATTACTCTGCCGGTTATTACCATAGCGGAATACATTGTCGATGTGAGCGTTTTCAGATACCGGTTTTTTTCTGTTTTTCTTTTTTCCTGTCACAGACATGTGAAAAACCTCTTTCATGATGTCGTACTAAACTGTGTTTACATGTGTAACATCCTTTCTTTTATTGTATCGCGATTGCCCGTTTTTTCAAGGAGCAGTAGGGGATGCCTTCATCGGAGAGAATAAAGACGGCCCGTGTCGGCGATGTGAAAAGCACTGCATCCGCAGATCCCCTCTTGTGCTTTTTGAGCGGCATGATATAATAAAAGAAAATATGTTCGGTTATCGCGGGGAAGGAGGAAATACAGATGCAGAGAAGCTATATTGCAATCGATCTGAAGTCCTTCTATGCCAGCGTAGAGTGCGTCGAGCGCGGGCTCGATCCGCTGAATACGAACCTCGTGGTCGCCGATCCGACAAGGACAGAGAAGACGATATGCCTTGCGGTTTCGCCGTCCCTTAAGAGTTATGGGATCCCCGGGCGGGCACGCCTTTTCGAAGTGATCCAAAAGGTCGAGCAGGTCAATCAGGAGCGGAAGTACAGGAGTCCGGATCAGTCTCTCCGCGCGAAGAGTTATTTCGGTTCTGAGTTAGTGAAGGACCCGTCACTTGCGGTTGACTTTATCATTGCGACACCGCAGATGGCGAAGTATATGCAGGTCAGTGCGAAGATCTATGAGACTTACCTGAAGTACGTGGCGCCCGAGGATATCTTCGCGTATTCGGTCGACGAAGTGTTTATCGATGCGACCGGTTATCTTAAGACCTATGACATGCCGGCCCATGATTTTGCGCGCATGCTCATCCAGGATGTGCTGAGGACCACGGGAATCACGGCTACGGCCGGCATCGGTACCAATATGTATCTTTGCAAGGTCGCGATGGATATCGAGGCGAAGCATATTCCCGCGGATAAGGACGGTGTGCGTATTGCGGAGCTTACCGAGCTGAAGTACAGGGAGTCTCTCTGGGACCATCAGCCGCTGACAGATTTCTGGCGTGTGGGACGTGGCATCGCCGCGCGGATCGAGAAACTCGGGATGCGCACGATGGGCGATATCGCGAGGTGTTCTCTGGATCGGAAGACCATCGGACTTCTTTATTCCGTGCTTGGCAAGAATGCCGAGCTTCTGATCGATCACGCATGGGGAATCGAGCCGACGACGATCGCAGATGTGAAGTCGTATCAGCCGAAGAATAACAGTATCTCGACAGGTCAGGTCCTGAAGGAACCGACCGACTATGCTACAACGAAGCTGATCGTGTGGGAGATGGCAGATGCTCTGTCGATGGACCTTGTGGAGAAGGGACTGGTCACAGATCAGATCGTGCTGACGATCGGCTATGACCGGACTTCACTCGAGAAAGTGAATAACTATCAGGGCGAAGTGAAGATGGACTATTACGGAAGACTCGTTCCGAAGCATGCGCACGGGTCGAAGAATCTGCAGGGACACACGTCTTCGACGAAGATCATCACAGAAGCGACGATGGAGCTTTTCGAGGGGATAATTGATACGACACTCTTTTCCCGAAGGATCGCGATCGCGGCCTGTAATGTCTATCCCGAGGGGCGCGTTCCCGAGAATAAGCAATACCGTCAGATGAGTATCTTTGATCTGGCATCTCCGGAGAAAGAAGCGAAGAGTCAAGCGAACGATCAGACGAAGAGTCAAGCGATGAACTTGGCGAAGAAGGACGATGCGTCCGTCAAGGAGCGCGCGCTTCAGGAAGCGATGCTGGAGATCAAGAAGAAGTACGGGAAGAATGCTGTCGTGAAGGTGAAGAACCTGAGTGCCGGCGGTACCGCAATTGAGCGTAATAATCAGATCGGCGGGCATAAAGCATGAGCAGATACGATGACATTATCCATATGAACCGTCCGCAGTATCCTGATCTGCCACCGATGTCTATTCATGACCGTGCAGCGCAGTTTTCGCCGTTTGCCGCACTCGTCGGCTACGAGGATGCGGTCGCGGAGACCGAGCGGATTACCGACAGAAGAAGAGAGATGTCGGAAGAGGAGACCCGTGAACTGAATGAAGTGCTTTCGCGCCTCGCCGCAGGCTTTTCCGAGAACCCGAAGAATCACCCGCATGTACATGTTCTGTACTTCATTCCGGATGAGAAGAAGTCCGGCGGCCGTTATGCCGAGAAGAAAGGACAGCTCCGCACGATCGACAGTTATCACAGGACGCTCGTATTCACTGACGGGGAGAGTATTTCTGTAGAATTCACATATCAAGTAAGGATGATTGAAGGTTAAGTCTAATAAGTGGCCTAATTGTGTCTGCAATTGGGCCATCTATTAGACATTTGTGCCTGTGGTCTAATATGTGTCCTAATCAAGGGGCACAATTAGACAATATCTTAGACATATGCGGCTCTTGTCTAACAACCGTCCTAATGAGGATACTCAATCAGACCCATCATCAGACACCCCATCGGCCTTTGGTGAATCTGTGCAAATCCGCCACACTGTTTCCGTGAAATGTGACGAAATTGTGAATAAAGTTGTAAGTAGTTATTGCTAAATCATGAACGGCGTGATATATTCCGCGTGAGGGGATACTAGTCGCGTTTTTGGGGAGAACGCATTAATCTTTCTTTTGGGGGTGTTCTTACGTGAACGCGGTATCTTCTTTGAGACGCAGATTTTTAGGTCTTCTTTTAGTCATCACCACTGTTTTCAGCATCTTTCCGGCAACATCCGTAGGCGCGGCGGGCGAGCAGCCTCTGGACGTCGATTTTTACGCGGCGACTTACTTCCAGAATGACTTAAGCCTTGTGTATTACTGCAAGATCAATACACCCGGTGATTATAAGAACTTGAGACTGGATGTTTCTTTCCAGAAATTCTCGGGTGCTTCAGATTCCTACACCTGGGAGAACCGGGTGATTAAGGAGTATACCTATGACACGGAAAAGGGCATGTACCGTTTCATGTTCAGAGGTATCAACGCGACCGAGATGGGCAGCATCCTGAAGACGACACTTAAAACCGAGATCGGAAATCAGACATACGCCAGCTCCGAAAAGCAGTTCAGCATCAAGCAGTACGCGAAGCAGCTCCTCGAATCGAAGATGGGAAGCACGGCGAAGATCGATAAGCTTCTCTGTACGCTTCTTGTCGACATGCTGAACTACGGTTCCGCGGCGCAGAACTACTTCGGCTTCCATACGGGATCGCTTGCTAATTCCGATCTGACCGCTGAGCAAAAAGCACTGGCATCTGAGCCGATGACTTCGCTGACCTCTTCACATAGTGAGACACCGATCGATGGAGCCCAGATCACATTTAAAGGAATTGCACTGGAGTGCGACAGTACGATCGACCTGGTGACCTATGTGGATATCCCGCAGGCACCGGAAAAATCTGTCTATGCGGAGATCAGTTACGATTCTTTCGACGGATATCCGATCGTGCAGAGAGTATATGCGAGTGACTTTGTCTACGATACGTACTACAAACTGTACCGTGTTGAGTTTACGGGCGTTTCCGCACTTTATTTCAGAACTCCGATGAAGCTTGTGTTCAGAAATGGCGACCGTCAGATCAGCTCGACCATGACATACAGTTATGAGACATACATCAGAGAGATCCTGAACAGCAGTCAGGCGACACAGCCGATGAAGGCAGTTGCTACAAACCTGATGACTTACTGTAATTCCGCAATCAAGTATTACAAGGGTCTGAGTGAATCCGGAAGCGGCAGTTCGGAGCTCGAATACGAAGGGATCCGTACTTATAAGAACAGTAAGTACGCGACGGATCTGCCGAGGTCGGTCATCGTCGTACCTGCATCCGCTACTGAAGAGGAGACGTATGCCGCCCAGCTTCTCCAGTATTACATCAATCAGGAGGACGGCTATCAGCCTTCGATCATTTCAGATTCGACCGCGAAGGGAAGTGCTTTTGAAATCGCGGTAGGTAATACGAACCGCTCGAGCGCGGGTCCGAGTTCAGCAAAGGACGGTTCCTACAGGATCAAGTCCTTTAACAACGGAATCTCGATCATCGGAAACGGTGATCGCGGAACGATCGACGGCGTCATGAAATTCCTTGCGGTATGCGGAGGATACTACTGGCTCTCCTTCGAAGACGGATACAGGACGAATCAGAATCACTTTAAATACGCCACCAATATCAACATCGACCACGAGCGCGTTTTTACCTTTACAGATACAGATGTTTACTTCGGAATCATCCAGAAGGGCACGAACCGTCTCTACTCGCTGGCGAGCGCAATGAACGGATTCTATGTCAACTGCAAGATCCTGAATTATCCGGGTGCGCAGTCGTGGTACTTAAGCAAGGCAGCACCTTCGGCGTACGGCAATCTTCAGCCCGGCCAGGCGCATACGATCCTGGCGGAATACATTACAAAGGCGGATTTTGCAGAGCATCCTGAATGGTTCTCTCTGTATATCGAGAAAGAGGATGGAAAGATCGTAGTCAACGAAAGAAGACCATATCAGGTCTGCCTGTCGAATTCTGAAGTGTACAAGAAGATCAGGGATCATGTCTTCGAGATCCTGGAAAGCGATGCGTACGATCCGAATGCTCCGATGCAGATCATTAATCTCGGACAGGCGGATAATTCCCACTACTGCATGTGCAACGACTGCTACAGATACCGTATGCAGTACGAAGTAGAAGGAAAGAAAGAGGGACTCTGCGACGCGGCGATGTACCTTAATCTGTGCAATAAGATTTCCCGCGAGGTCAAGGCGACCGGCAAGTATCCGAATGTTTACATCGATATGCTGGCCTATACCTATAACTTAAAGCCGCCGGTAGGCATGGAGATGGATGATCATGTTATCGTCCGCTATGCCGCGATCAGCCGCTGCTATGCGCATGACTGTGACGAGTCGAAGTGCGACCAGAACAAAGAGGATATCGAGTATCTGAAGGGATGGGCAAACCTCTGCAATACTTACGGCGCACAGCTGTGGATCTGGGATTATGTCGTAAACTTCACATGCACTGCAGGTCCTTACATGAACCTCAGTTCTCTGGCTCACGATATCAAGTATTACCGAAATCTCGGCGTCAAGGGCATCTATCTGCAGAACAACGATTCGCCCGGAAGCATCGACACCGAGTTCGTAGATCTCAGAAACTATCTGATCGGTGTCCTGCTGGAGAATCCGGATGCGGATGTGGAAAAAGAAATGCAGTTCTTCGTCACGGAATTCTACGGAAAGAGCGGCCCGTATATCCTGGAGGCGATGAGGATCATGGAGACGCAGGCGAAGAGACATTCGCCGGGTCCGAATGCGACGCCGAACGGGAACTACCACAGAGATAGGTGTACAGCATATAACAGTGCGACTTCGCAGGTGTTTGCGAACGTCTATCCGGCGAAGATGGATGCGCATAACGAGATGCCTCAGGAAGATCTCGAAAGGTGCGAGGAACTCTGGAATCAGGCGCTGGCAGCAGCGGCGGATGATACGGCGGAAAACTTAAGACGCACCGGCCGCACACATCTTTGCTGGAGATGGACCAAGTCCTGCATGAAGGTCTATGAGTTTGAAGATCCGAGCACATATCTGGCGATGAACCAGCAGCTGTATACCGACCTGTATACGACTTACGGCATGTTATTCTATGCCTTGACCTACAGAGACAAGCCAGGCACGGCATATCTCTGGCACACGCCGGACCGCTGGACCAGCGAGTACACCTGGGGAGATCTTGAAGGGTATGAACACCTGAAAAATAAGTGAGCAGGAAAAAGGACGGGAGGATCAAACTTCCGTCCTTTCCTTAAGATTGAAGTTTCAGTGCTTTTTCGGTATAGTGGAAAAAGCACTGGAAGGAGTATTCAATGATCGGTTTTTACAGGATCGCAGATAGGGTCATACGCGTGGAATCCATCTATGAGGATGTCCATGAGTATTGCCGTGAGTACGCCTGTGAGGAGCAGACACCGGATTTCGAGGTGACCATCGCTCCCGAGGATCTGGTCTATGAGAGAAAGAAATCCGATGCGGAAGCGGCGATCAGCCCGAGGGCTTTTCGAGGAGGCTCCGACGGGATGCTCGAGACGCTGGCCGTGTACCGCAAGATGGCCGAGAAATTCCCGGTCCTTTTTGATACCTTCCTTTTCCACGGATCTGCCATCGCAGCCGACGGAAAAGCCTACCTTTTCACGGCGAAGAGCGGGACGGGAAAGTCTACACACACCGCACTCTGGAGACAGTATCTCGGTGATCGTGCCGTGATGGTCAATGACGACAAGCCCCTGATCCGTGTTACGGATGACGAAGTCCTGATCTACGGGACGCCCTGGTGCGGCAAGCACCGTCTGGGCGAAAATATCTGCGTACCGCTTCGGGGGTTAAGCATTCTCGAGCGGGGGGAGATCAACGAGATCCATCCGATCAGTAAGAAGGAAGCACTTCCGATGATGCTTCAGCAGTCCTACCGTCCCGCGGAGATAAAAGCACTGGAAAAGACCGTGGACCTGATTTCAAAGCTTTCCGCGAAAGTGCCGATTTACCGGCTAAAGTGCAATATGGACATCGAAGCGGCAGAGGTCGCTTTCCGCGCCATGAGTGAAAAGGCAGGAGAGTGAAGAGATGACGACTTCGATTGCCGATTACCTAAAGGAAAACGGGAAACTTACCTACTCGAATGTCGGCGTGAGCATGATGCCGCTTCTCCGTCAGGGGAAGGATCTTTTCACCATCGAGAAAAATAACGGGCAGAGATATAAGAAAGGCGACGTAGTGCTTTTCGCAAGGGGCAAGGACAAGTATGTCCTGCACCGCATCATCAAGGTGCTGCCGGACGAATATGTGATCCTCGGTGATAACTGCGTGACACCTGAGCGCGGCATCAAGGACAGCGATATCCACGGGAAGATGATCAGTTTTGTCCGAAACGGCAAGGAGCACAGCATTACGGAGAAACGCTACCGATTCTATACTGCATTCGTTCTCTTTACCAATCCCGTACGTGTGCGCTATAGAAAACTCAAAGCGAAGGTCCGTCAGGGAATAAAGAAACTCCTGAGAAGGAAGTAGACCCCATTAAACAACGCTAATTCGCGCATACAAAACTCACATGCGGCGGTTCTTTTCTGCTATAATAAGAACATCTTATACTTTTTTGATCTTTATGATCTGATCACCTGTCTTCTTATTGGGGAAGAAGGACGGAGGTTGTTCTATGAGAAAAAAGATGTCAGCGCTGATTCTTGTTCTGGTGTTTATCCTTGCGGCTTTGTCGGGCTGCATGGAGCTCGAGCGCGGCATCCGTGTCAAGGCGAACGGCGATGTGGAGTGCTATACCAGCGTCTACATGAGCGAGTCGGACATGAAGTATATCTACAATACTCCCGAGAAGTTTTACGAAGCGCTGCAGGACAGCATCGACGAGGATTATCCGACCGATTCTTTCGAGAAGATCCAGAAGGAAGACGGTTCCACGACATGGTACGGCGCGATGGCGACGTATAAGATCGACAAGAGCGATGTGGAAGATGATATCGGCAAGGTATTCAGTAATTACGACATAGAGTATAAAACTTCGGGGTTCCTTTTTAAAAAGGTCTCAGTGACCATCGAGTCGGACGGCAAGAGCCTTATCACTATGTTCTCCGATCTGATCAAGGATCCGGAAAAAGAACTGTCCAGCTACTTCAACCAGACGAAAGTAAATGAATTTGCAATCTCGGTACCGTATCCGATCGTGTCGACCAATGGCGCGAAGAAGAGTGACGCGAAGAATACAGTCGTGTGGAATATGAAGAATCTGGATTCCAATGGCGGCGGAGAGCTTACCATGGAGGTCAGTTATCTGAATCTTCCGGTGTTCATCATCTTCCTGGCCGTTATTCTCATCATCATTATTGTCATCATCGTTCTTCTCGTGAGAAGAAGCCGTAAGAAGAAAAAAGCAGCACTGCTGGCGCAGGGAGCTCAGGTTCCTCTGCAGCAGCAACAGGTGCAGCCCGCTGCACCGCAGATGCCGGCACAGGCAGTTCCGCAGACAGCTGCTCCACAGGTAAAGCAGGTGCAGCAGCCGGCCGCCCCGCAGAGACCGGCTGAACCGCAGATGCCGGCACAGCCTGTCATGCCGCAGGCGCCCGCACAGGCAATGGGAGATGTTCCGCAGGTAACGGGACTTCCGATGGTCGGACAGCTGCCGAAATCCGAGAGTGTTGACAGTGACAAACCCTAAGGTGGAAAACAAATAAACAGATATCTATAGTGCAGGAGGTTGAGCTATGGAACGGACAAGAACAAGGAAGATACTGACAGCAATCATTCTGGTATGCAGTATTCTGCTTTGCCTGACAGGATGTATCCGGTATGAGGTAAAGACCCGGATCAACGCTGACGGAACGGCAGACTTCAGAATGGTCTATGCCATCGCGGATGTTGCAGGTGATTCGAATACGACAGACAGCACGCAGAAGAGATTCGCGAATGCCGGATGGGATGTGGAAAAGTACGAGGAGACCGACGGAAATACCAAGTATACGGGTTTCACCGCATCCATCAAGGGTATTGCGCTGGAAGATATCGAAAAAGAAATGAAGAAAGTCGATATGGACGGCTTTAAAGTCGAGGAGGAATCGGACGGCGTATATACTCTGAGATGGGACGCGTCTTCAAATACTGATGATGCAAAGAGGCAGGGTGTTTCTGCTGATTATCTGACACAATATGGCGGATACATGAGATTCATTCTTGAACTTCCCGGTAAGGTCATCGAGACGAACGGCAGAGATTCTACTGACGGAAAGACCATCGAGTGGAATCTCATGGATGTCAGTTCCCCGTGCTATGCGAAGTTTAACCTCAAGGGAGGAACAGCATTTCCTACTGAAACAAAGATCACGGTAAACAAAAATAAGACAGCAGATATCGAACTCTCCTTCGAAAAGATGGAAGACGACGATCAGCGTGAAGCGCTGGAAGATCTGGGCTGGGATCTCGGCGGTAAATCCAGAGTTACTGCTGCCAAAGACGGTGTCAAACTCGAGGATCTGCAGGAAGAATTAAATGATCTCGAGATGGGCTTTGAAAAGCTTTCTTTCGAATACGATGAGAGTGATAAAGTATATACACTCGAGTGGGATGCTCCGCAGAATAAATCGGATTTCGTTCTCGAACTTCCCAATGAGGCGGAAGACAGCAATTCGGAATCTGAAGGAACAACACTGGAATGGAGCCTCGATCAGATGGAGGAGCCGATCAGCGCAGAGTTTAAGGTCAAGGGCGGAGGCGGAATCCCGATGTTCCTTCTCATCGCCATTATCGCAGGTGGTGTGATCCTTATCGGAATCATCATTCTCGTAATCGTTCTGATCAGCAAAAAGAAGAAGGGCCCGAAGGCTCCGGATCCGGTTCCGGGTATTCAGAACAATCAGTTTACCCAGCCTCAGCAGTTCGCTCCGCAGAGTATGCCGGGACAGCCTTCCATGCCGCAGATGCCTCAGACGTACGCGCCTCAGGCTCCGCAGAATCCGACAGCGGGCAGCGGTCTTCCGAACCCGGGATTCCCTCAGGCAGGATCTGTTCCGCCGCCGCAGCAGTACAACCCGCAGAATCAGGATAACAACAATCCATATTTGTAAAAGTACGAAACTTTCGGACAGAATGATGAATGTCTGTGATTTCGATAGATGTTATAATTCTGTCGTATTAACAGACAGGAGTTTAAGCTGTGGATAGAAAAAGAATCGAAGGTAAGAACTTTGACGAAGAGCGTGCACTTTATAACGAGATGCATGCGGATGTTGTACGGTGCAATTTTGCGGGCCCGGCTGACGGCGAGTCAGTGCTCAAGGAAGCGCGTGACATTACAGTCAGTGAGTGTACGTTTTCCCTTCGATATCCGCTCTGGCATGTGGTCGGTTTTCAGGCGGTCAGTGTCACGATGGACGATAAGACCCGAGCTCCGATCTGGTATGCGAAGCATGGTTCTCTCAGCCACTGCGAGATCTACGGAGTAAAGGCTGTCCGCGAGTGCGAAGATATTTCGGTAAAAGAATGTACGATCGATTCGGTGGAATTCGGGTGGAAGTCCTCAGGGCTTTCTCTTGAAGACACCACGATCACATCGGAGTATATCTTCTTCGACAGCAGTAACGTCAAACTCGATCATGTCACCATGAAGGGTAAGTATTCCTTCCAGTATGTGGACGGGCTTACGATCGAGAACTCCGATCTCGATACGAAGGATGCCTTCTGGCACAGTACGAATGTCACCGTGAAAAACTCCACCATCAAGGGCGAGTACCTCGGATGGTTCTCGGAGAATGTCACCCTGATCAACTGCCGCATCATCGGCACGCAGCCGCTCTGCTACTGCAAGGGTTTAAAACTGATCAACTGCACGATGGAAGAGTGCGATCTTTCCTTCGAGTATTCCGACGTGGAAGCAGAGATCATCGGCAGCATTGATTCCGTGAAGAACCCGAGATCCGGAACGATCACCTGTGACAGTGTAGGGGAGATCATCATGGGCGATGCGGTAATGCCCTGCGAGGGGCGGGTGCTTTTGAGAAAGTGATCTAAATCAAATGCGTGACCAAAAGTCACGCATTTTTCTCGTTTTTCGATATAATTGTTCTCGGCAAGGTAAGGGGATTAAGGAGCGGGGATAATGATTTCAAGAAAAGGGTTAATCAGCATCCGGCTGATCGCACTTGTAGCATAGTAGTATAACCACCTTGCCAAGTAGTTCCCGGCATGGTAGTATCAGAAAAGAAGCAGGAAAGATGCTTCTTTTAAATCCAAAGAAAGAGCGCGGGTTCCGCGTCTGGGTAGACCAATGAGAAAGTGATGATCGAATGAGAAAACACCGGTTATGGAAAAGACCTGGGAAAGGTCTCCCCCTGTGCGCTTTCATGGAATCATCGCGTCATTATTCCCTTCGCTTTCTTTGCTAAAGTAAGGTAGATCGTGTGAGTCTGTTTCTGCGTGCGCGGGAACAGACTTTTTCTTTCAGGCAGAAAGAGGACAACTATGGCACAAATCAAAGTAAACGATCTCACTTTTTCTTACGAGAACAGCTTCGATCCGATCTTCGAGCATGTTTCTTTTACGATCGATACTTCCTGGAAACTGGGATTTATCGGCAGAAACGGCAAAGGAAAGACGACATTCCTGAATCTGCTTCTCGGCAGGTACGAATACAGCGGCAGCATCACCTGCGATGTGCCGTGCGACTATTTCCCATATACAACTGCGCCGGAAGATCTCGATAAGACGGCGGATGAACTGATGGATCAGTGGAAGCCGGGTGTCGAGAACTGGCGCGTGATGTGCGAACTGTCCGAACTCTCGGTCGATCCCGAGTTGCTGTACCGGCCGATCCGCACACTGAGTTTCGGCGAGAAGACAAAGGTCATGCTCGCAGTGCTTTTCGCCGGGGAAAACGATTTTCTTCTGATCGACGAGCCGACGAATCACCTGGATAAAGAGGCGCGCGAGACAGTAAAGACATATCTGGCGGGCAAGAAGGGTTTCATTCTGGTATCGCACGACCGGGATCTTCTGGACGCATGTGTCGATCACGTACTGGTCCTGAACCGTTCGACGATCGAGGTGCAGACGGGAAACTTCAGTTCCTGGTGGGAAAATAAAGAGCGTGCGGATGCTTTTGCAAAAGCGGAGAACGAGAAGCATCTCAAGGAGATCGGAAGACTGAAGAACACGATGCAGCAGAGCCAGAGCTGGGCAACGAAGAACGAGAATACGAAGATCGGCTATGACCCGATCAAGGAACACGACAGATCGAAAAATACACGGTCATATATCGGCGCGAAGACGAAGAAGATGGAATCGCGGGTGAAGGTCTTTGAGCAGCGGATGGAGAGAAATATCCAGGAGAAAGAAGGTCTTCTGAATGATATCGAACAGGTAAGGGATCTTCGCCTTTCGCCGATGACGCACTTTAAGGACAGACTTGTGGAGACGAGGGATCTTTCGCTCCGTTATGCGGATTCCGAAAAGCCTGTGTTTTCAGGTCTGACCTTCGAGATAAGAAACGGAGAGCGGGTGTTCCTGCAGGGCAGAAATGGCTGCGGAAAAACGAGTCTGATTAAGGCGATCATGAAGTCCGCGGGTCTCGGTGAAGCGGAGAATATTGTGTCGGATGGCACACTTCTTACCGCCCCGCACCTGAAGATCTCGTACATCAATCAGGATACATCACATCTTCACGGAGACCTCCGCATGCACGCTTTCGAGAACGGCGTGGATTACAGCCTTTTCCTGGCTGTGCTCCGTCATCTCGCGCTCGAGCAGGCGCAGTTTGAGAAGAACATTGAGGACTTTTCCGAGGGACAGAAAAAGAAAGTCCTGATCGCAACAAGCCTCCTGACACCGGCCCATCTTTATATCTGGGACGAACCGCTCAACTACGTCGATGTATTCTCGCGGATGCAGCTCGAAAAGCTTATTTCAGAGTATCAGCCGACCATGCTGATCGTCGAACATGATGTCCGCTTCCGCGATAAGATGGCTACAAAAATCACGGATTTGTAATCGTGTGGTATAATGTACCTCGTAATAAAGAGGGGAAGGGTCAAACTCATACATGAAGATCATCGATATTCTGAATAAGAAGAGCATGTCGCTGTCTTTCGAGGTGTTCCCGCCGAAGAAGGAGACTTCCTTCGAGAGCGTGAAGGAGACGACCGAGAAGATCGCCGAGAGTAAGCCTGCGTTCATGAGTGTAACTTATGGAGCGGGCGGCGGAACGAGCCGTTTTACACTCGATATTGCCAAGACGATCGAGGAGAAGCACGGCGTACCGACCATGGCGCACCTGACATGCGTATCCAGTTCGAAGGACATGATCCACGATAAGATCGAAGAGATCCATAATATGGGACTTCAGAATATTATGGCGCTTCGCGGTGACCTGACTCCGGAACTCGAGAATACCGACAGAAGCAAGTGGGATTACCGTCACGCGGTCGAACTGATCCGTGAGATCAAGGAGAGCGGCTATGATTTCTGTATCGGCGGCGCCTGCTATCCGGAGGTTCATCCCGAGAGTGCTAACCAGCACGAAGATATCAAGCATTTGAAGGAGAAGGTCGATGCCGGCGCGGATTTCCTTGTCAGCCAGATGGTATTCGACAACAACCTTTTCTATAACTTCCTCTACAAGATCAGAGAAGCCGGCATCACGGTTCCGGTCGTTCCGGGCATCATGCCGATCACGAACGCGATCCAGGTAGAGAAAGCCATTAAACTGAGCGGCTCCTTTATGCCGCAGCGTTTCAAAGCGATCGTGGACTATTTCGGAACGGATCCGGAGTCCATGAAGCAGGCCGGTATCGCGTATGCGACGGACCAGATCATCGACCTTTATGCAAACGGCGTGACGAATGTCCACGTTTACTCCATGAATAAGCCCGATGTGGCGGAAGCCATCATGCACAACCTGTCGAACATCCTCTGGAAGGATTACGGTGTGAAGTAAAAGAAGGGGCAGCACATGGAACACGTAGACCGGATCATCGAAGCACTTCGAACGAATACGAGGACCATTCCTCAATTCTTAGAGTACGATGACGCTCCGCTCAACGAGATGGAGTGGCTCCGTTACGCCTGTGTTCCGATCCGCGACCAGCAGGTAGTAAAGGAAGATCCGAAGTTTACCGCTTCCATGGCAAAAGCACTCGCTCTCGGCAGGGAAGAGTGCAACTTCCGTCTGGGTTTCCTTGTTACTCCGATCACCTGGGGCAAGGACGGATTCCCGGTACTGCCTTTTGAACAGAAATCCGTGAAGCTGAGAAATAACCTCGAGGGCTGCAAGGCAGCAGTGCTTTTCGCGGCGACGGTCGGATCCGGCATGGACCGCATGATCAGAAGATTCGAGAAGTCGGACCCGCAGATGGGGCTTTTTCTTCAGGGCCTGGGTGCCGAGCGTGTGGAGTCCCTGTGCGATCTTTTTAACGCTGAAGTGGATGCGGCGGCGCAGTCGCTCGGACATATGACGAGACGCCGTTTCTCGCCGGGATATGGTGACCTTCCGATCGAAGTGCAGAAGGAATTCCTGCCGCTTCTCGACGCCGAAAGACGACTGGGCATCACTCTTTCCGATTCGTATCTGATGTCGCCGAGCAAGAGCGTTACCGCGATCATCGGTATCGAGTAATATCGGTTTTTTCTGCATAACGGAAATCTCATCCGCTGTCACTTAGTGACTATTCGCTTATCATGTTTTATCAATGACTTTTTTACAATTAGAACTGGCAAAGGGGACTGACAAACTTCTGTTAGGGAGTAGCAGTATATGAAAAAAAACAGTTCAGAATGCTCTTCTGATGAGCCTGGTTCTGTCTCTTTCCCGGCCTGTTTCGGCATGTGGGAAAAAGAAAGATGACAGCATCTCAGGTACGGGTGCTTCATCGGAAGGGACATGCGACAGTTCTTCGACCGATAGCAAAGCATCTTCCGGCCGTACTGTCAAAGAAACAGATCCTTATTTTTCTCTGGAAGAAACAGATATCAAACTTCCCGTTGCAGACGGGCAGAAACTTGTTTCCCAGACGATCGATCATATACAGATGTTTCCGGAATCGATCCTGGTCGAATATCATAATGAGTACGATGTTGATCCGGAGATCATGAACAAATGGATCGACTATCAGATGGGACAATCCAAGCTCTCCGATGATGAACTTCAGAAACTCACCGATATAGTAGAAGCATCGAGCGAAACAAGGCTTGCAGTTTTGACCTTCGATGGAACATGCCGGTGCTGCTATGTCCCGGGGATCAACAACAGCCTGATCGGAGCTTTTGAAAATGACGACGGAAAAGTCATGGTGATCATCAACAGCTACGGTATGGAGGAAAACGGACAGTTTCTCGCGGAAGTCTCTGATTCCGGAGATCTCAAGAATAAGAAAGGTATCACCGTAGATAATCTATATACGAAGTGTACTGCTCTTCCGGCCGGTAACGGCAACATCTTCATCGCTGTTGATGGACAGATATTTCTTCTGGATAAAGACGGAAGTCAGATCTCTTCGGAGGCGGATCCGGAATACGTAGGAAGGATCCTTTCCTCCGGCGGGAAATTCTATGTGCTCGGAAGAGATTCTTCCGGAAACGATCTATACCGGGAAGCATACTATCTTTCTGAAATCGATCCGTCCTCCGGAAAAGTTTCTGCCGACAGGAAGAATATTTCCTACCAGATCCAGCCGGACGGATCCGTCCGTATTCATGATCATTCAGGAAGAATCACCCGCATACTTTACCGGGTCCAGGAGTGCAGACGATGTCATCCGGATGATCGAGAACCGCGCGAAGCAGATCGTTGCCGAGCGAGGATAACGGAAGATACTCCGTTTTTAAACAAGCCGATTCCAAAAGCCGAATATATCACAGCGAAGGGCGGTTCCATATGAGGGACCGCTCTTTGTTTGAGACCTGATTTATGGTAAAATCACCGCATGTAGATATACTTGAGCCGCCTTTGGAAAAGACGGCGGGATCGGAGCTTTTGGATGAATATTCGCGAATACATGAAAGACCATTTTCTTTTCCTTGACGGAGGTATGGGCACGCTCCTTCAGGAAGCCGGCCTTCAGCCTGGAGAGCTTCCGGAAAGATGGAACGTATCCCGTCCGGAGGAGATCATCCGGATCCAGAAATCCTACTACGATGCAGGTTCCAATGTTGTTTTAAGTAATACCTTCGGTGCCAACGGCTTGAAGTTCGATGACGATGAACTCGAGCAGCTGGTTACGGCCGCCGTTAAGAATGCCCGTGAAGCGGCACGTCAGAGTACGGGAACCCAGGAGAAATTCGTCGCTCTTGACATCGGCCCCTTAGGTAAACTCCTGAAGCCTTACGGTGATTATGAATTTGAAGATGCGGTCGCGATGTACAGTAAAACCGTCCGCTATGGTGTGGCGGCAGGTGTCGATCTCGTCTTCATCGAGACCATGAATGACAGCTACGATACGAAGGCTGCACTTCTTGCGGTAAAGGAGAATACGGATCTTCCGGTATTCGTTTCCAATGCGTACGGATCCGACGGAAAACTCATGACCGGTGCCTCTCCGGCGGCGATGGTCGCGATGCTTGAGGGTATGCATGCAGATGCGATCGGTGCGAACTGCTCCCTTGGTCCGGATCAGCTTGCCGGGGTTATGGAAGAGTACCTCGAGTACGCATCTGTTCCCGTGCTTCTTAAGCCGAACGCCGGTCTTCCGAGATCCGAGAACGGTAAGACTGTTTACGATGTATTCCCGCCGGAGTTTGCCGAGTCGGTCGGAAAACTCCTCGAAAAGGGTGTCCGTATCGCCGGAGGATGCTGCGGTACGACGCCGGATTATATCCGTGCCGTGGTGGAGAAATCGAAGTCCTTTACACCGGTTCCGGTTACGGAAAAAGCACTGTCCCTTGTATCTTCGTATACACAGGCCGTCAAGTTCGGCGGAAGCCCGATCCTGATCGGCGAGCGTATCAATCCTACAGGTAAGAAGCGTTTCCAGCAGGCGCTTCGTGAAAACGATATCGACTATATCCTCGGCGAAGCCTTAAAACAGCAGGACGCGGGAGTACAGCTCCTCGACGTCAACGTCGGTCTTCCGGAGATCGATGAGCCGGCTTTCCTGCTTCGTGCAGTAAGAGAACTTCAGGCTGTTACGGATCTTCCGCTGCAGCTCGATACCACGGACCCGGTGGCGATGGAAGCCGGTCTTCGTGCGTATAACGGTAAGGCGATGGTCAACTCCGTCAACGGTAAGGAAGAAGTCATGAGTGTGATCTTCCCGCTCGTTGCGAAGTATGGCGGATTCGTCGTTGCGCTGACTCTTGACGAGAATGGTATTCCGGATACAGCTGACGAGCGTGTCGCGATTGCCGAGAAGATCATTAAGAGAGCCGCGGACTACGGTATCGATAAGAAGGATCTTATCTTCGACCCGCTCGCGATGACGATCTCCGCAGACACGACCGCGGCGCTCGCCACGATGCAGTCGGTACACCGTATCCGTCATGAACTGAAAGTAAATACCTCCCTGGGTATCTCGAATGTTTCCTTCGGACTTCCGAACAGAAACATCATCACATCGACATTCTTCGCGCTGTGCCTGCAGGACGGGCTTTCGGCGGCGATCATGAATCCGTATTCGCAGGAGATGATGAATGTCTACTATGCGTTCCGTGCCCTTCACAACATGGACGAGAACTGCATGGACTATATCACATATGCCCAGAATCTTCCGGCTCCTGCGGCGGCACCGGCAGCAGGCGCGGCGCCTTCCGCAGAAAAATCTTCCCCGTCGGAAAGTTCCGGTGAAGGCCCTTCTTCGGAACTGCAGAAGGCGATCGTCCGCGGACTGAAAGAGAAGACAGGTACGCTTACGAAAGCAATGCTCGCTGAGAAGAAACCTCTCGAGATCATCCAGTCGGAAGTTATCCCGGCACTCAATATCGTGGGCGCGGATTTTGAAAAGAAGAAGGTGTATCTCCCGCAGCTCCTTATGGCTGCAGAAGCCGCGAAGAGTGCTTTTGAAGAAGTAAAAGTAGCGATGGCATCCGATGGCGGAGACGGCGGATCGTCCCGCTGCCCGTTTGTTATCGCGACCGTACACGGCGATATCCACGACATCGGAAAGAATATCGTTAAACTCATTTTGGAGAACTACGGATTTGCCGTAAGTGATCTCGGAAAAGACGTGCCGGAGCAGACAGTTGTTGATGAGGTCATCAGGCTTCACGCTCCGATCGTCGGACTTTCAGCACTTATGACCACCACCGTTCCCGCGATGGAAGCGACCATCAAGCTCTTGAGAGAGCAGGCTCCGTGGGCGAAGGTCTGCGTCGGCGGTGCGGTGCTGACACAGGAATATGCGGACGCCATCGGCGCGGACAGGTACTGCCGGGATGCGATGGAGACCGTTAGATACGCAGAAGAGATCGATGAGGCATTAAAGAAGTAAACTTGCCTTGGGGGATGAGGAAAGATGCATTACAGTGTTCTGGTCGTAGACGATGAACTCGAACTGTCCGAGTATACGGCGAAGTATTTCAATATGTCCGGAGTGACGGCGACCTATGTTACTGACAAGCAGACGGCGCTCGATTTCTTCAAAGATAATACCTGCTCCCTTGTGCTTCTTGACATCAACCTCGGCGAGGATTCCGGCTTCGAACTGTGTCAGGAGATCCGTAAAGATATGAACGTACCGATCTTTTTCATCAGCGCCCGGCAGGCGGAAGACGATATGCTACTTGCGCTTTCCATCGGCGGAGATGACTATATCTGTAAGCCTTATTCTCTTGGCGTTCTGCTTGCCAAGGTCAAGGCCGCGCTGAAACGTTATGAAGAAGCTTCCGGCACATCCTCAGATGACGGGAAGAACAACGGTGCCACTAATAAAGAGCAGGACGGCCGTCTGGTGAAACTCGGAAAAGTGACTATAGATCTTTCAAAAGCAATCGTCATCAAAGATGGGGAGAAGATCCCCCTGAAAGCTATGGAATTCCGGCTTTTAGTCTATATGCTCAACAACAGGAACCGTATCATCAAAAAGGAAGAATTCTTCGAGAAGATCTGGGAAACTGAGTTTGTCGGCGACGTGACGCTCAATGTCCATATCCGGCATCTGCGTGAAAAGATCGAAGAAGATCCGGGCAATCCGGCCTTCATTAAGACTGTATGGGGGACCGGTTTTATTCTGGAGGATACACCGTGAAGAAACGTTCCTTCCTGATCTATGCTGTTTTCTTTCTTCTGCTGATTGTCCTGGCAAGCCTATATCTCGGCAATCTCGGGTCGCGTGAAGTTACTTCCTATCCGACACAGATCAACCGTCTCACGATTGCACTCGGAAATAACTGGGATGAGGTATCGGGAAGAAAAAAAGCCCTGGTCGAGTCTGACCAGCCTTTCGATTATGCGATCATCGACAATGAAGGAAATCTTCTTCAGTACACCCGCGAAGGCATTTCCACCTCTGTCTCTTCCGCAACGACTCACTATGACGTGATCCGCGACGTGGTCACTGAAGACGGAACAATCCTCGGCAAGATCATCGTTCACAACACTTATCACGAACATCAGGTCAGAAGAAACCGCATCATGGCGGGGATCGTCGGCGGTGTGCTCCTTCTGATGCTCGGCGTGACCGCACTGTATTTCTTCTATCTGAAGAAGCGTGTTGTTGATCCGTTCAATGAGATGAAGGGCTTTGCTTCGAAGGTAGCATCCGGCAATCTCGATGTTCCGATGAAGATGGATAAAGGAAATGTTTTCGGTGCTTTTACCGAGGCATTCGACATCATGCGCGATGAACTCCGCGCCAGTAAGATGAGAGAGGCTGAAGCCGTGAAGGCTCGAAAAGAACTCGTCGCGCAGCTTTCACATGACATCAAGACACCGGTCACCTCCATCAAGGCGATGACGGATGTTATGCAACTGACCGCGAAGTCCGAAGAAGAGAAGACGACGCTTCGGAGCATCAATGCTAAAGCTGACCAGATCGACAGCCTGGTGTCGAATCTCTTCCACGCCACGCTCGAAGAACTCGAGCATCTTGAGGTCAACGAAGAAGAAGCGACATCCCGGGAGATCGCCGGTTTTATCTCCGATGCGGACTATCTGAAAAAAGTGAAAGAAGTGAATATCGTGGATGCAGTCGTCCGCGCCGACCGCCTGCGCTTAAATCAGGTCATCGGCAATATCTTTGCTAATTCCTATAAATATGCGAACACGGAAATGACCGTCGAAAGCAGGATCGAGAAGAGTGTCGACGGCAAGAACTTCCTCGTTATCGGGATCGGAGATCAGGGCGGCGGTGTCGCGGAAGAAGAGATCGAGACGATCTTCGGTAAATTCCGCCGCGGCAAAAATGCCGAGGGAAAAGACGGCGCCGGTTTAGGCCTTTACATCTCCCGCTACCTTATGGAGAAGATGGGCGGCGAGATCACCGCTGCCAATAAGAACGGCGGCCTCTGCGTCATACTGCGCCTCCTGCTTCTGTGATCGGGGACGAATCCCCGGAACATTGACAGGGAATAGGACATTTCGTACACTTGATTTAGCTGTTCCTGCAGATAATAGTGGATCGGATTTGTGGACCAAAGGCACATACAGCGTGGGAGAGAAGCGGAATGGATTCGGAACATTTTGATAAGATTATTCTCGGGGCGGGTCTTTACGGTTTATACTCCGCTCTTTTCTGTTGTGAACGGGGCCAAAATGTTCTGGTGCTGGAGCATGATCCGGAGCCTTTCCGACGTGCAACATATGTGAATCAGGCCAGAGTTCATCAGGGCTACCATTATCCGAGATCCATTTCCACAGCGATGAAGACCGCCGGCTATTTTGAACGTTTCAACCGGGATTATGATTTCTGCATCAACCGTGAATTTGATCAGATCTATGCGACTTCAAGCAAGTATTCCTGGTCGGACGGAAAGCAGTTTAAAGATTTCTGCAAAGCCGCGGGTATTCCATGCGAAGAACTTCATGCGGAGAATTATTTCAAAGAAGGTATGTGTGACGGAGTATTCCGTACCCGTGAATATACATATGATGCGATGAAGCTCCGGGAATATTTCCTGGAGAAACTGAAAGAGCATGAGAAGTCCGTGCGGATCGTTTATGATGCGCGGATCTCGAAGATAGAGAGAACAGATGATTCCTATCTGATCAGAACAGAGAATAACGACTGTTACCGGAGCGGGTATGTGTTAAATGCGACCTACGCAGGCACGAATCAGATCCTGGAGATGGCAGGGCTGGAGAAGTTCGGAATCAAATACGAATTGTGCGAGATCATCCTTTGCGATGTGAATGACCGGCTGAAGAACATCGGATTTACAGTGATGGACGGTCCGTTCTTTTCCATCATGCCGTTTGGCAAAACCGGATGTCATTCACTCACTTCCGTGACGTTTACTCCGCATACGACCTGCTATGAGGCGCTTCCCGAATTCGCATGTCAGGAAAGAAGTGGCGGCTTCTGCTCGAAAGAACGGCTCGGAAACTGCAATGAGTGCCCGGCCAGACCGGAGACGGCTTTCCCATATATGTGTAATCTGGCGAGAAAGTATATGCTTGATGAGTACGAGTTTACATACAAGCAGTCGCTCTTCTCGATGAAGCCGATACTGATGAGTTCGGAGATAGATGATTCGCGTCCTACGGTAATAAGAAAGTACACGGATTCGCCGACTTTTGTCGGTGTGCTGTCAGGCAAGATTAATACGGTCTATGATCTTGATGAGGTGTTGATAGATGGATAATAAAGAAAAGAGTTTTGTTTCCGCAGTAATCTACGTTCATAATGCGCAGCAGAGACTGGAGACATTCCTTCGCGCGGTGATCGGAGTAATGGAGGATAATTTCGAGCATTCGGAGATCATATGCGTGAATGACTTCTCGGATGACGACAGCCTCTCCGTCATAAAAACAGTCAGTAATGATGCGAAGACGACCAGTATCACCGTGATCAACATGAGTTACTATCACGGACTCGAGCTCGCCATGAACGCCGGTGTCGATATGGCGATCGGAGATTATGTATTTGAATTCGATAATACAGTCATCGATTTTGAACCGGACACGATCATGAAGGTATATAAGCGGGCGCTCGAAGGATATGATATCGTAAACGCATCTCCGGATAGAAAAGAGAAGCTTTCATCCAGACTCTTCTACAAGACCTTCGACAGGTTTGCGGATTTTCCGTATGAGATGTCGACGGAGAGTTTCCGTGTGATCAGCCGGCGTGTGATCAACCGGACCAGCTCGATGAATAAGAGTATTTTCTATCGAAAAGCACTGTACGCGAACTGCGGCCTGAAAACAGATACCATCCGGTATTCCGTTTCGGCTAAGACGAAAGTCCCGACGGACAAGAAGGAAAAGAGTTACCGGTCCGGTCTTGCACTTGACTCGCTGCTTCTGTTCACCAAAGTCGGATACCGTTTTTCCATGGTCATGACATTCCTCATGATGTTTATGTCACTGGCAGTAGTTGCCTACGCGGTGATCACATATATCATGGCCAACCCGGTCGCAGGCTGGACGACGACGATCCTTTTCCTGTCGGTATGTTTCTTCGGCCTGTTCGGGATCCTGACGATTATCATCAAGTATTTACAGCTGATACTCCAGCTGGTATTCAGAAGAAAACAATACAATTTCGAGAGCATCGAGAAGCTGACGAAATGACCGGAGGAGAGATCATCGGATGAACGCAATAGTGGGATATACAGGATTTGTAGGCAGCAATCTGACTGCATCAGGCAGCTTTGATGCGAAGTATAATTCCAAAAATGTTCAGGATGCGTACGGAACGAAGCCGGATCTTCTTGTGTATTCCGGTCTCCGTGCAGAGAAGTACCTGGCCAATAATGAGCCGGAGAAAGATCTGGAGGCAATCAGAGAAGCGGAGAAAAACATAATCCGGATCGCTCCGAAGAAACTGGTCCTGATTTCGACAATTGATGTTTTTAAAACGCCGTCCGGTGTTGACGAGAATTCCGGGATCGATGTTTCCGGCCTTGCTGCATACGGTTATCACAGATATCTTCTGGAGTGCATGGTCCGCGAGAAGTATCCGGATGCACTGATCATCAGGCTGCCGGGCCTTTTCGGAAAGAACATAAAGAAGAACTTCATATATGACTTTATCAACGTCATCCCTTTCATGCTTTCCGGGAAGAAGTTTGCCGAACTTTCCGAAAGAGAGCCTGAGCTGATGAAATACTATGATAAGCAGGCAAATGGATTCTATAAAGTGAATGTTTCCGATCCGGAAAAGAAAAAACTGAAGGAAATGTTTATTTCACTTGGTTTTTCTGCTTTGAATTTTACGGACAGCCGTAGCCGGTTCCAGTTTTATAATCTGGCGAACCTGTGGGACGATATGAATACTGCACTCGGTGCGGATCTGAAGCTATGGCATCCTGCCACCGAGCCGGTTTCCGCAGGAGAACTGTACACATATCTTACCGGCGGAAAGTTTGAAAATGAAGTCGCTTCGGTTCCTGCAGATTATGATTACCGGACGATACATGATACGCTGTTCGGAGGAAAGAACGGGTATATCCTGGATAAGGATTCCGTATTAAGCGAGATCCGGCGATTCGTGGAAGAGTCTTCCGGAAATGATACGGAATCGGAAGGAGTAAAAAAATGATCCTTTCTATTTCCAATATAGCTTGGCCGGCAGAAAAGGATGAAGCCGTGTTTAAACTCATGAAAAAGCACTGCTTTTCAGGACTGGAGATCGCGCCGACCAGAGTGTTCCCGGACGATCCGTATGAAGACCTTTCCGCAGCCGGAAACTGGAAAGAGGGCTTGCAGGAACGGTATGGTTTTGTGATCCCTTCGATGCAGTCTATCTGGTACGGGCGGAAGGAAAAACTTTTCGGAACAGAAACCGAAAGAGAGATATTGCTTTCGTACACAAAGAAAGCCGTTGATTTTGCCCAGACGATCGGATGCGGCAATCTTGTTTTCGGATGCCCTGTGAACCGCGCCATACCGGAAGATGGGAATGCGGAAACAGCTGTCCGTTTTTTCAGGGAGATCGGTGAGTATGCATATGAGCATCAGACCGTGCTTGCGATCGAAGCCAACCCGCCGATCTATAATACGAATTTCATCAATACTACAGATGAAGCATTTGATCTGGTGAAGGCTGTTGATTCGAAAGGCTGTCTTCTGAATCTTGATCTGGGAACCATGATCGAGAATGAAGAATCTGTAGAGATGCTCAGAGGAAAGACCGGCCTGATCAACCATGTTCATATTAGTGAGCCCGGGCTGAAGCCGGTCCGAAAGAGATCTCTCCATAAGCAGCTTGCCGGCCTGCTCAGAGACGAGGGATACAATAAAGCAGTATCCATTGAGATGGGAAGACAGGAAGATATGGAACAGGTTGATGCTGTGATGGGATATGTCCGGAGCCTTTTTGAAGGTGAGTGTTGAGGTGCTTCATGGAGTATGAACGGAGACCGGGTGTTCCGAGATTTATTTGCGATGAATACGCCGGAAAAACCAGAGATTACGTGGTGCTGATCCCCATCATTAATGAGGGGGACCGGATCCGTGATGAACTGCGCAGAGCACAGGAGAATAACGTTTCCGATCATGCGGATATCGTGATCTGTGATGGCGGTTCTTCTGATGGCTGCACGGAAGAAGCAAAGCTTCGCGCCTTAGGTGTAAATACACTTCTGACTAAAAAGGATGAGGGCAAACAGGGAGCCCAGCTCAGAATGGGGATCTTCTGGGCACTGGAAAGAGGATATAAAGGAATCATTACGATCGACGGAAACAATAAGGACAGTATCGAAGATGTTCCGCGGTTTATAGAAAAACTAGAGGAAGGGTATGATTTTGTTCAGGGATCGAGATTCGTAAAAGGCGGCAAAGCCATCAATACGCCGGTCATCCGCTGGCTCTCCGTACGGCTGATCCATGCGCCGATCATCTCTCTTACCGCACATAAGAAGTTTACGGATACCACAAATGCGTTCAGAGGATACTCCCGGAATTACCTGAGTGATGAGCGCGTAAAGCCTCTAAGAGACGTGTTCCAGACATATGAACTGCTTGCATATCTATCTGTAAGAGCAAGCCGTCTGGGGATGAAGGCATGTGAGATCCCGGTCACGAGAGCGTATCCGAAAAAGGGAAAAACACCGACTAAGATCAGTTTCTTTAAGGGAAACGGCAATCTGATGAAGATCCTCTTAAGAAATGCACGAGGCAAATATAACCCCTGATCAAAGACCGGCTTTGTTTATTTGACGGCCTTGAAAAGAATATAGCCGTTTCCGTTTACGACTGCCTCATAATCGTCATTTGTCACCATGTAAGGGAAGAGTCTGTTCTGCGTCTCGACGATCAGATAGTCAAAATCATATTTGGAAAGGAACTCGGCAAATGTTTCATTGCAGGATGTACTTGTATTACGGAAAATAGACAGGTATTCACCGATCAGGTCATATCCGCCGTTCACACCTTTGCAGTATCCTTCCGTTCTGGAACAGAAGTAGATCTTGTAATCATTCCACGAGACAAAAGCCCCGTTGCTGAACTCTGTATAGATACGGACATCCTTGTCTGCATTTTCATCCAGATATTCTACGGCCTTGACCGGTGTGCGCATATTGTCCGAGGGATGGTCTTCCAGCTGCCGGGCAAACGGAATATTGATGGCCGAGGTTGCGATATATACAACATCAAGAAGCACACATAACAGGACGAGGACTTTGCTGGTCTTACGAAGCAGCGTATCCACTTTCGCCAGAGGAATGCAGGCAAGAAGATCGCATAAGATGACGATCAGGCCGATCGAGTACATCTGAATATTCCGCAGATTGGATACCAGCATGACCGAGGTCCCCAGGAATAAGAAGGCGGTACTCGAATGAATGGTGATCTTCCCGTAGGCAAAAGCGAATATCATGAGGAAGATGACCATCACGATCGCGAACTTTGACGAAAGGGCAGGAGATGCCAGTTCCTGGATGCCCAGCGTAGAGATCTCTTTCTGCTTGAAAAGAATGGTGATGCCGTCCATTCCGTAAGGATTTATAAACAGTCCCGCGATCATGCCTGCGATCGGAAGTGCGATCTTCCGGAGGCTGATATGATTATCTTCCAGCTTCACATATTTCCTGATCTTCGCCGGAATGGGAACCAGATAAGGAAGCAGGAAGATAAAGTGTGCGATCCACAGGGACGCATGAAAATTGATCTCAAGGATAACGAGTAGAGGGAGAAGATACAGATACCTGCTCTTTTCCGTCTTCAAGTGCTTTTCACAAAGACAGATCTGGATCAGCAGGAGAATAAGAGTGAGCAGGCCCGGGCGGATAGTAAATATCGCGTTAGAGAAAACGCAGACTCCCAGTACGCCTGTCACTGCCAGTCTGGAATTGATGTTGTAATACCGCATTACCCGGACAGCCAGGAACATGAAGATCAGTGAGAGTACAAGCGTCGCAAGGAGGATGCCGGCTTTCCCCAGCCTGCTGTAAATTCCATAGACACAAAGATCATACAGCCACTGCTGAATAACGATCTTGTGACCACTGTCCAGGAAGAAAACATCTTCTTTGATAACGCCTTGTTTGGCAATCGCTTTTCCGGCGGACAGCATGTGATAAATGTCGCCGTCGAAAAAGTGCGCAAGCACATATGTAACGAAAAGATAAATCAGAAAAATCCATACCAGCACAAAAAACCAGTTGTCCTTTATGCCGGTCAAGAAGCTGCGTGATTTTGTATCGTCATTTCTACGCACTTTAAGAAGATACTTCCTTTGGAGATATTATCGATATTATAAAATATGGCAATTTCAGTGTCAAAACGGCGGGGCAGAACATCCCGGCCCGTGAACCGATTCCCGAGTTAAAGAATGATTAAAACTTCCGCAAAGATTTAAAGATTCCACTTGGACTATACTGATGCCGTACAGAAGAAAGACGTGCGGCATCTTCCGGTGCTTTTCCATCGGCAAAAGCACCTGTGCCGCCAACTCGAAGGGAGTCATGGCAGTGGACAGAAAAACCATCATCAAGACAGACAAATTAAGCAAGAGCTTCTCGGTTTCAGGAAAGCAGTATCACATCATCAAGAACCTTGACCTGGAGATCTACGAAGGCGACTTTACCGTCATCATGGGATCCAGCGGAGCCGGTAAGTCGACGCTTCTGTACGCGCTCTCCGGCATGGATAAACCGTCACTCGGGTCCATCGAATACGCGGGCAAAGAGATCACCGGAATGAACGATGACCAGCTCGCGGTATTCAGAAGAAAGCACTGCGGCTTTGTTTTCCAGCAGGTGCACCTGGTAGACAGTATGAGCATCATGGACAACGCAATCTCAACGGGTATGCTGATCGGTCAGAAGCAGAAAGACCTGAAGAAAAAAGCAACTGAACTTTTTGAGCGTGTCGGCATCAGCGAAGAAATGACCGACAAGTTCCCGGCGCAGGTCAGTGGCGGTGAAGCCCAGCGTGCGGCGATGGTCAGAGCTGTCATCAACGATCCGGATGTCGTCTTCGCCGATGAGCCGACAGGAGCTCTTAACTCCGCAGGTGTTGAAGCAGTCCTCAATGTTCTCACAGATATCAATAACGAAGGCCAGTCGGTCGTCATGGTCACCCATGACATTAAGTCTGCGCGCCGCGCGAACCGTATCCTCTACCTCGAGGACGGCGGCATCAAGGGCGAATGCAATCCCGGGAAATACGTAAGCGGCGACAAGAAGAGACATGAGATGATCAGAGGTTTTCTGGAGGAGATGGGATGGTAAAGCTGATTCGTGCAAATATGAGGAAGGACAGAAATGTCCTGACGGCTTTTCTTTTCGTACTGATCCTGACCTCGCTCCTTCTGCATACCGGCCTTTTTGTCGGACAGTACAGCTCGATCTATGACGAGAAAGTCGAAAAGACCAATGAAGCCGATGTTATGTCTTATGTCATCGGATCTGAAGAAGATATTGCAAAAGCACTTTCCGGCCTTCCTGAGCTCTCCGATTATTCGATCCAGGACATGATCATGCCGGGAACCGCGAAACTCCGTATCGAAGGTGAAGAGGAGGATTTTGATCTTGATGGCTCCACGATCACGAGGATCGGTGAATACGGTTCTGCAAAAGAATATTCTTTCCTGGACAGGGATGATTCGGCAGAAGGACCGAAGATCTATTTCAATTCGTATTATGCGAAGATAAACGGAATCAAAGTTGGCGATAAGATCCACATGCATTCACCGGCGACAGGAGATTTGAACTTCACGGTGGCAGGCATTTTTGAAGCCCTGATCGGAGGAAATTCCTATGGCTGGATGGCAGTCATGGTCGATGCGGATTCCTTTACAACGATGTGGGATGCCGCAGAGAAATCTTATCTGTCGACGAACTATATCTCGGACAAAAAACTGGTCAGGATGTACTGTGCCGAAGGCGTTTCCCAGGATGAGGTCCTTCAGGCAAGCAGAGACAGCATGGCAAGTGCGGGACTGGATTTCTATTCCTATGCCCGTGACCTTGCAAAGGAAGGCTATACGGCTGTCTCGGAAATCCTTTCCGGTCTGGTAACGGCTTTCTCGGTAGTTGTTCTGGTGGTCTGCCTGATCATGATCGTCTTCACGATCAACAATAATATCGACAGAGACATCAAGAATATCGGTGCACTTCGCGCCGTCGGACATACGATCGGACAGCTCCGTGCGGCCATGACGCTCGAGTTTGTGATCGTCGGCATGATCGGCGGTGTGATCGGATGTGTCCTTTCTTACATCACCATGCCGATCCTCGACAAACAGGTGTTCCAGACGATCACGGGTGTCCTGTGGGTGCTGCGTTTCTGCCCGGGAACCACGGCTCTTATCCTCGGAGGTATTGCCGTTTGCATGATCGTAGTGGTATTCCTTTCCACGATCAAACTGAAGAAGCTCCACCCGGCAACGGCGCTCCGGTTCGGCCTGAAATCTAACAGCTTTAAGAAAAACCATCTTCCGCTTAAGGATACAAAAGGCGGACTGAATATCCTTCTTTCGCTGAAGAGTATGCTGCAGAGCCGGGGACAGAACATTATCCTCCTTTCTGTCATGAGTGTGGTTGCGTTTATGATCATGTTCTCGGGGATCCTCTTTTACAACAGCAAGGTCAACCCGACTGAGTTTGTTCATCTCATCAACGGAGATGTTCCGGACGGATTCATCAACGTTAACACGGATACCGATGAGACCCACCGCGTCCTCGAACAGCTGACACAGGTCGACGGAGTAAAGCAGGTATACGGTTACAACTTCGCGAACATCAGCATCGAAGGAAACGAGACGTTTGCCTTCTTTACGGACAAACCGGAATACATCGACTGCGGTGTCTACGAGGGAGATTCTTTTAAAGAAGCGAACGAGTGCGTCATCGGTCGAGTCATCGCTGACCGCCTCGGTGTAACGATCGGAGATGAGATCGAAGTGCAGTACGGCAATCACTTTGCGCGCTTCATCATCACCGGTTTCCAGCAATCCGTCATGAACCTTGGCGAGCGGATCTTCATCAGCGAAGAGGGTGCGAAGAGACTCGGAATCGATCCGAACTATGAGATCATCCGCTTCCGTATGGAAGATCCGAGCGTGGAAAACGTTGACCGAGCTCTTTCCGATATAAAAGCACTGCTCGGCGAAGAGTGCACCACCACCGGCAATGTGTATGATGAGGTCCATAGTGGAAAAGGAACAGAGATCTCGGCGGTATCTCTGATCGTCATGATCATGGTCGGCTTGAATGTCGCGATCATCCTCCTGGTCGTCAAGATCCTTCTCAAAACACTCTTCATCAAGAAAGAGAAAGAGTTCGGCATCAAGAAAGCCGTCGGCTTTACCAGCCGCCAGCTGAAACTCCAGCTTTCGCTCTCTCTACTTCCGGTCACGCTCATTGCTTCCGTTCTCGGTGCTCTCCTCGGATTTGTTCTGGTCAATCCGCTGATGACAGCGATCCTTTCGGGATTCGGAATGCATAAGATCGACTTCATCGTGTTCCCGGTACTTATCCTTCTTACGATCGTACTGATCGGTGTTCTGGTATTTGCCATGACCTATGTTATGTCCGGTTCCATCAAGAAAGTATCAGCCTACGAACTGATTTCCGAATAATCCATTCATAAGCGCGGCGCCGTCTTCCCCGAGAGGCGCCGCGCTGCCCCCTCGTGACTGAAGATATCCGAAAAGTGCTTTTTCATATGTGAACCAGTCTGATATAATAAGCCTATCATGTTTATGCGAGGAGAAGCGTCATGAAGACTTGGAAGGGTTATCAGAAGGGTATCAATCTGGGCGGCTGGCTGTCCCAGTGTGACGATACCGAGGAAACATACAGCACATTCATAAAAGAAGAAGACATCAGGATCATCAAGGACTGGGGCATGGATCATGTCCGCCTTCCGTTTGACTACGAGCTGGTCGAAGATAAAGAAGGAAATCCTACTGAGAGCGGTTACGGCCACATCCAGGATGCGATTGACTGGTGCGGTAAGTACGGACTGAATATGATCCTGGATCTTCATAAGACCTTGGGTTATTCTTTTGACGATGCGCACGGCGAATCCGGATTCTTCGACAGCGAGAAGCTACAGAATAGATTCTATACCCTTTGGGAACGTATCGCAGAAAGATTCGGGAAATACTCCGACCGCGTGGCTTTCGAGATGCTGAACGAGGTAACGGATAAGTCCTATTGTGATCTTTGGAATAAGATCTCCTATGAGTGTATCCGCCGTATCAGAAAGTATGCTCCGACGATCAAGATCCTCGTGGGCGGCTACTGGAACAACAGTGTTGATTCCGTTAAGGATCTGGCGATGCCTTACGATGAGAATATCATTTACAATTTCCACTGCTATGAGCCCCTGATCTTTACCCATCAGGGTGCGCCGTGGATCCCGACCATGGACACATCTTTCCGCATCAGTATCGACGAGCCGTATGAGAAAATGGGCGAAGCGAGTGGTAAATATCTCCAGCAGGTAACTACCGGATTTGCGGGTTTCCCGAAGGACGATACTCTTTCGGCGAAGTACTTTGAGAAGATCTTTGCGGAAGCCCTTCAGGTGGCGCAGGAAAGAGATGTCGCACTCTACTGCGGTGAATACGGTGTCATCGACCGTGTCGCTCCGGAGGATGCGGTGAAGTGGTATAAGATGATCAACGAAGTCTTTACCAGATATGGCATCGGCCGCTCGGCATGGAATTATAAGGTGATGGACTTCGGAATCTCCGATGCCCGTATGGATCAGGTGCGCGAAGAACTTCTGAAATACCTGTGATCCCGTAAGAAGAGAAGGACAGTTTGACAAAACTATCCTTCGTGTTACACTATCACTGTTTAATTGTTCGATCGAGGAGGAATGGACATGGCAGGCAGAAAAAGCGGTTCCCGTTATAACGCAGGTGCAAGGATCCTTGCCATCATATTAGCAATCATGATGCTTTCTTCGATCCTGGTAATGATCGCTGTCGCTATCCGCGGCTGATGCGAAGACCTGCAGAAACAGATACGAAAACGCCCGGTACACGATGTGTCCGGGCGTTCTTTTTGTTTTGAAAGTGTTTCCTGTCAGGACGGGATGTCCTTGATGTACTTCAGCCCGTCTTCGTGGAATGTATAGGCGTAGTCGCCGATCTTACTGCTGACAAATGCCTGATAGTTATCCATTCGGATGAAGCTGTTCACGCGGTCATACCATTCCGGATTCGGAGAAGATTCAACATAGTAGAGGATCAGGTTCTGTGTGGGACCTTCGATCATGATCTTATCTCCACTCTTTCTGACTGGGTCAAAGATCCATTCATCGATCTCTTCGGGATTGTTGCCGGGATAAAGCGCTGTCTGCTGTACTGTCCTCATAGAGCCGTCCAGCAGCTGGTCAGCGTATGTAGTTTCGAGAGTGACCATACTTGCTTCGTCTGTAATGCTGTCGAAGATTGTCTGTGAAGTGGTGATCATTTCACTGGCGGGAATACCCGGGGTTCCGGTTTCCTCATCTTCGAGATTGATGTAGAAGAAGCGGACGTTTCTGAGCGGTTCTTCCTGACGGACGCGCTCGACGAAACAGAAGATGATCGGGAATCCGTATTCATCCTGGAAAATCACTGTATCGCCGGACTGGCGGGATGTGTCGAACAGCCAGGCTCTCCAGGATGCCTCATCGATCTCCGAATAACGGACTCGCTTATGCAGAGTGGAATCCGGAACGAGAAGACGCTGCTGGACTTCTCCGGAGAAGAATGTGGCCGCGATGGATTCGAACTTTGACTGGTCGCCTTCCATCTTGGAGATGATCTGCTCTGCATGAAGATTCGCGGTCTTAACATAGCTTTCTTCGCGCTGCTCGAATGTTATTCGAAGTACGCGGTAGGAGATGAGGTCATAGGAGTTTCTCGCATCCTGATATGCCTGCTCGGCCTGTTCGGGAGTGGCCTTCAGTTCCTCGAGCTTCTCATGTCCGGAATAATCCTCGGCGAAGTATACTTTCGGAAGGACCTGAAGGATCAGGCTCTTATTCACATACGGGCCGAATGTTCCCTTGATGTAAGTATCCAGATCAACATGGATCGCATCTGCTTTCGTCTTCAGCCAGTCGATGTAAGCCTGAGCACGGTCTTTGTGATCCTGTGTAATGGAATAGCCGTGTTCAAGTGCATCGTCATAGAGCATGTATGTCGCCTGGATCTCCTTGGCGGTGACATCCAGGAAATACTCGCGGGCTGTTGCGAATCCGTTCTCGCCGGGTTCCTGCAGCATTTTTTCGGTATCTGCCTTGAAGATATCGACACCGTTTTCCAGAAGCACATAGTGATACATAAAACTGAACTCGGCGTTCGAGACATCGTGATTCCCTACAGTAAGCGGGCTGGTCATGCGCTCGTTGAGATTACCCAGAGAGATGACCGACCATATCAGGATCAGGATCGCTACGACCGCCATTACGATCAGGAACATCTTCGGCTTCCAGTTCATCTTCTTACCGGTGGAAGAAGGCTTGGCATCGGAGGGACGTGTAGATATTTCCGTAAATGCAGGCGCATCCGGATCGTCGTCATTGGCGACGGTATGAATCTCGTGAGCGCCCAGCTCCATGGGAACCGGTTCGATATCGGCAGGCGGTGCTTCGTACGGAATGAGTTCCTCGGGGATCTCCTCATCGTCCATCAGGTCCGGGTCGTTCGGGTCAAACTTCACGTCGTCGGAATCGTCCACGGGAAGAAGCCCGGCAAAATCCGCACCGGTCATCTCTTCAGAAGCTTCTGCGGCTTCCCCTGACGGTGTTTCAGACATGACCGGCATATCCGGATCATCGACCGCTGCGGCCTGTTCCGGAGATACGGATCCTACTTCGTTATTTATCTCGTCCACCGCTTCGCGATGGTCATTTGAGTTCTGATTGTGTTTCTTCATACTGCCCTCCGAAAAGCACTATAAATACTCACTATCTACTCTAACATAAAAGCGGTGCGAATACTATTTCCGTAAGGTTACAGAACATTGACCCTGCAGTTCGTGCGGGTGGTTGACCTGTGTGGTACAATTATGCTTGCGAACATTTTGTTCTTATATCTTATTAAAACAATTCGGGAGATCAAAGGACGATCATGAGACCATCAAATAAACGCCTCCTGCGCAAGTTCTCGGAACGCCAGTTTCACATATATTCGTTTTTTATCCCGGTCTTTATCATGACCGCGATATTCACCATCTTACAGGTGCATCCTTTTGCATCCGGCAAGAATATGATCCTGACGGTGGACTGCTATCACCAGTACGCACCGTTCCTTTTCGAACTTCGGAATAAGATCCTTCACGGAGAAAGCCTGTTCTTCTCGTGGAATGTCGGATGCGGAACGAATTTCTGGGCGGTCCTTGCGAACTACAACGCCAGCCCGCTGAACCTTCTGGCCCTCTTTTTCCCGGCGAAATACATCGGTGACTGTGTTGCGCTTCTGGCGATCCTTCGCTGCGGACTTACCGGCCTTTTCATGTCGTATCTTCTCAAAGAACTGGATAAGGACAGAAAGGATCTTCTCCTTACATCCTTCTCCTGCTTCTATGCACTTTGCGGTTGGACGATCTCCTATTTCTGGAACATCATGTGGCATGATGCCGTCATGCTCCTTCCTCTGATCGTGCTCGGACTGATCAAGATGTTCCGTGACAAGAAACCGCTTTTGTACTGTCTTTCCCTGGCAGTCTGCCTGATCTCGAATTTCTACTCAGGTTATTTCGTCTGCCTGTTCCTGGTCTTCTATGCCCCGATCCTGTACATTTCGATCACGGAAAGGGTAACGCTGAAGAACTTCTGGTCATCAGTATGGAGATTCGGATTGTACTCGGGTCTAGCCGGAGGTATTTCTGCTTTCCTGACGGTATCCACATACTTTACGCTTCAGAAATCTTCAGCTACCGGCGGAACTTTCCCGAAGGAATTCTCCGTGCAGAATGACCTGTTCGACTTTATCAGCCGTTTCTTCATCGGCTCGAACCCGAACATCCGTGACGGCATGGCCAATGTTTATTCCGGTATTTTCGTACTGCTTCTGATCCCGCTGTTCTTCCTCTGCAGGAAGATCCGTCTCCGTGAGAAGATCGCATATGGCGTGGGTCTGGCAATTATGTATATCAGCCTGAGCAGCCGAATGATGACCTACATCTGGCACGGTTTCCATTTCCCGAACCAGATCCCGTACAGACAGGCGTTCCTGATCTCATTCCTGATCGTTATCATGGGATACAAGGTACTGCGCAACCTCGGTTCTTTTTCCAAGACGGAGCTTATGGCGCCGGCGCTGTGCATGATTGCTTACCTGATCCTCTACGAAAAGGTCGGTGAAGGACAGGAAGGATATCTCCAGATCGGAATCTCTTTTGTATTCCTGATCATCTACACCGGTGTCATGCGCATGATTGCGGAGAAGAAAAAGAGCGCTATGTTCCAGCAGATCCTTCTGTTCTGCGTTCTTACCGCGGAACTGGTTGCTTCGACATTCTCTACGGTCAGCCTGGTCGCTGATCATGAGAGCTTCACCGGATGGGACTTCTACGGTTCCCATTACGATGAGGTCCAGATGCTGGTCAATGAGGCGGAAGCGAAGAACGAATACGGATTTGAGCGTTCGGAGATCTACCCGGCGTATATCTGTAACCAGCCGGCCCTTTATAACATGAAGGGAATTTCGATCTTTACCTCGACTGCCCGCGAGAGTTTCGTCAAGTTTATCCGAAACCTCGGATTCCATAACAACGGCATCAACAGCATGAGAAACTTCGGCATGACCCAGGTCACGGGAACACTTCTCGGTGTCCGCAACATGTTCGATATCTACAAGAATTCCCCTGTACCGCAGGGTTTCCAGGAAGTTGAGAACGATACGGAACTCCGCTGGTTTGTCAATCCGGATTCTCTGGCTCTCGGATACATGGTGGATAAGAATGTTCTTATCTACAAGATGAACCAGACTTCTGTTCCGTTCCTCTCCATCAACGCTTTTGTTAAGAGCATGGGTCTGGAGAATGACGTCTATGAACCGATAACCGCGGATTTCAACTCGCTCGAAGGTGTCGAGGAGGGCGGCGGTGTTCCCAGAACCGGATACAAGTTCTCCTTCGAGGATAACAAGAAGGCTTCCTTGATACTGACACCGAGCGGTGTCAATGACGGAGACCATCTCTATCTCTATGTTGTCGCGAACAAGGCACCGAAGGTCACGATCAATGAGCAGCGCATGAATCCGCTCGATATGAAGGAGACAAAAATCACGGCAAGAACCAATCAGATCGTCGATCTCGGTTACTATAACAAAGACTATTCCAAGGTCATCACTCTGGACTTTAATGAAGAAGGCCTCAATGGCAATCTCTGGGTCCAGCTCGTCCGTCAGGTCGAACCTGCTTACCGCGAGATGGTCGATGAACTGAGCGATGAGCAGATGAAGGTCACATCCTACGATTCGACCCACGTGGAAGGTGTCATTACCGCCAAGGAAGACGGTGCACTTTTCCTGACGATCCCGTACGATGAGAGCTGGACGGCGACAGTTGACGGCGCAGCTGCCGAGATCGTTCCGATCGACGATGCATTTATGGCGATCGAACTGACAGCCGGCACGCACACGATCTTTCTGTCCTATCATCCGTCCAAGTTCTCACTTTGCGTGATGATCACAGTAGTTTCCATTCTGGCACTGATCTTCTTAACAATCATCCGGAAGGTGCTGGAGTATCTCCGTATAAAGAAGAACCTCGCTGCAGAGGAGGAGTCTGATATCGAGGATGAGTCCGGCGACGGCAAAAGCACTGAGGCTCCGGAGGATACTGTTTCTCCTGAGACACCGGCTGAGGAAGTGACAGAGGAGAAGACCGAAGTGGTACCTGAGACGAAACCGAAGGAAGAAGTTCCCGCAGAAACTGCGGAAGGTAAAGCAGAAGAAGAGAAGGCATCTGAAGATTCGAGCGTTTCTCCGGAAGGATCGGAGGAATCATGAAGAACCTTCGGAAGGATAATCGAATCACATTAAGCGAAACCAGGACGAAGGTGTACCTGCTCCTGTCTTTTTTCCTGCCGGTGCTGATCCTTCTGGTGATTGCCTGGAAGTTTAAGATCTATCCGTTCAGTTCCGACTGTCTGGTTACTGAACCGCTCCAGAAGACGTATCTTCCGGTAATTACTGAATTCCGAAGGAAGCTTCTGAACGGGGAGTCGCTCTTTTATTCCTGGAATGTCGGCGGCGGAAGTAATTTCTGGGCATGGATCTGTGCGTATGCGGCAAGTCCTTTCACCCTGATCTATCTGCTGTTTTCCGCTGATCATATCGCACAGGCAACGCAGATCGTTTTCGCGCTCAAAGCCGCGACAGCCGGGCTGTGTCTCTTTCTCCTGTTCTGGAAAAAAGAGAACGTGGTATCTCCGGTCAGTGTCGGAGTGTCAACGGCATATGCTCTTTGCGCATATGTTCTTACTTACTCTCAGGAGCCGTGGATCCTGGATACGGTTATCCTGCTTCCGCTTCTGATCCTGTCGCTTCATTATCTGATCAGAGGGAAGATGAAATGGGCTTTCTCGCTGGTATGTGCTCTGACGGGGATCAGCTGCTGCCGTTCCGGCGTGTATATGCTGATCTTTGTCGTCATCATGTTCCCGCTTCTTTACCTCGAAGTCCGTCATGATGAGACGGAAGTCCGTAAGCTCCCCGAGATCATCAAGGATTTCATTATCTATCTTCTTGTCGGCATCGGACTGTCGGCTTTCGTCTGGTATCCGTCGCTTCAGGCTCTCTGGAAGACGGCGCCCGGCAACGAAGTATTTAAGTCATCAAAAGATCTCAAGGTCGACCTGAAGGCCTGGGATTTTCTGGAGAGATTTGCGCTCGCGCCGTCTCTTGTTTTCCCGGGAGACGCTTCGCAGCTGCCATCGGTTTACTGCGGTATCTTCCCTGTGATCCTGACGATCCTTTATGCAGGATCAAGAAAGATCCGCTTTTCAGAGAAGATCTATGCATTCAGTGTGCTCTCTCTTTTCTACGTATCGATGTGTTTCAGCTTTTTCCAGTTTATCGTCAATGGATTGCATTTCCCGATCACGGGCAAGTATCCGCAGGCGATCCTGATCACATTCCTGATCATCTACATGGCGGGAAGACTTCTTTCGCGCGGTACATGGTTCGAAGATAAGCGGCAGCTGTGGTTCAGTGCGATGCTGCTGATTGCTTTTATGGCGATCCGGGCGACGATCTCTTCGTCGTATTCTTATGCGTCCTATACCGTATATATGGCAATCGCCATGATGATCCTTTACTATGCTTCGGCAGCGCAGATCCACACGGCTCCTGAAAAAGAGAAGACAGCCTGGATGATCATTCTTTCCGCGGTGATGGTCGTGGAAGCCGGACTTTCCTTCTATCGTCCGATCAAAGAAATGTACTATCATCAGACATATGCCCGTTCCGCATCAAGAAGCGTGACGGATGGAATCATCGTCGATCCGATCGGTTTCGGTGAGACGAGAAAGAAGGTTTATACTCTGGACAGCTCTGTACTTTACCAGGCTCCGGACGAGGAAAAGACCGGCCTTCTTCTTGAGAAAAAGGAAGCTTCTCCGATCGGTACCCGCATTATTGACGGGGATCCCGACTGGAACAACTACGGACTTCTCTACGATATTCCGTCTCTTTATTCGGAATCGTATCTGACACCTGTCCGCTTCTCAAAAGTTCTCAGAAATCTCGGAATTAACCGCTCTTCCGATGACGAGATCATCCTTCCCGGCGAGGGTACGACGGTCACGGATACATTCTTCCAGATGAGAAGAGCAGATGCGCTGCGCTTTTCTTCCGAAGAGGCAGAAGAACTGGCCAATATTTTCTCGAACGGTTTCTTCGTTACCACAGAGAATATCAGAGAAGATCTGTTTGTATCCGCTTCTCCGTTTGAAGCACAGAATAAACTTGCTTACCAGCTGGCTTCGGTCAAGCCGTTTGGTGATGTGAAACTGGAAGTTGTGGAGACAGAGAACATCCAGCTTCAGGATGACGGCGGGTTCCGTGCAGTATCCCAGGACAAGCGCGCGGAGATCACGCTCGCTTCCGAGGAATTTGTAACAGATCCTAATATTCCTATATATTTATATTCTACATGTCAGCAGAAAGCCACGATCGAAGTTAACCTTATGGATGTAGATGGAAACCTTCGTTTCCTGAACAGTTTTGAATACACTTCCGGCTCCTGCCTGAAACTCGACATGACGAATGCCCGTGACCGGAGACTGCAGATCCGTATTTCGGTCTACAATCCCGAAAAGACAAAATTCCAGGTTTATGCCGTGACCGAGGACCGTGAGAAGATGAAGTGGTTCCAGACTGCGGTCCACGATAGTGCCTGGACGATGTCCGAGTTCCGTGCAGGTTATGAAAAGGGAACAGTGACTGCACAGTCTTCGGGATATGTCATATGGAGTATCCTGGCGGATGACGGCTGGTCAGTGACCGTCGACGGCAAGAAAGCCGAGCCCGTCTCTGCGTACAAGTCTTTCCTGGGTGTCCGCATCGGAGCCGGTACACACGAGATCGTGATCAAGTACACACCGGAAGGTTTTGTTAAGGGTGCTTTTGCATCAGGCGCGTGTGTGTTCATGATGATGGGTCTTACGATCGGCAGCCTCGCTCCCAAGAAGAAAAAGAAAAAAGATGATGAGGCGCAGGATGCGGCAGCAGAGACTGAGAATGCGGAAAAGGAGACAGAGTCATGATGCAGAACGATCTTTCTTTTCCCATGACATTCGTCGTATTTGATATGGAATGGAATCAGCCGATTCCTTATATTCCGTCCCCGATCGATCCGAAGATCCTCCCGGGAGAGATCATCGAGATCGGCGCGGTAAAGGTGGAGATGCTTGCCGAGAATGAATACCGGCTTTCCCGTCCGTTTTCCGTGACGATCCGTCCGGTCTACTACCGGATCATGAACAAGCAGGTCTCCAAGGTCATCAACAAAAGCACTGATGACTTAAAGAGCGGTATGCCGTTCAAGGATGCATATGAACAGTTCATACAGTGGTGCGGTGAAGATTATGTTCTCTGTGCATGGGGTGATTCGGATATCTCCATTCTCCGTTCCAATCTGAAGATCCACGGGTTCTCTTCTGAAATCAATGAGAGATTCCTCGACATCCAGCCGCTCTTCGGACGTGTTGCCGAAAACACATCGCAGCAGAGAAGCGTTGCTTATGCCGTTGATTTCTACAGGATCCCGAAGACGGATGATTTCCACAGTGCGGACCGTGACGCTTGGTATGAAGCTCGGGTCCTTAAGGAAGCGCTCATAGATTACTTTGCGATCATGAAGAAAGGGGGAGAGACAGAACAGACTTTCCCGAGTCTTCGGACTTATATTTCCAATCCGAACCTCACGACACAGAAAAAGTGGAGAAGTGAAGTGACTGCGACGGAGAAGGATGCCGGCCGAAAAGCACTTGAAGAGAAAATGACGTGTCCGATCTGTGAGACTGATCTCCAGACGGAGATCGACTGGTTTGCTTCCGGTCACTCGTTCCTCTCCCTCTGGCAGTGTGCCACACATGGTGCCCTCTCAGGAAGGATCCGCATCAAGAGAACACCGAAACAGGAATTCTATGGATCCGGACAGCTTCGTTTCGTGAACGGAAATGCCGCGAGGTATGTCCGGGAAAAATGGCAGGAGAAGAACATGAAGGAGGAAAAAACGGAAGAATTGCCAGCGAATGCGAATTAAAATGTGAAGAAATGTGAAGTTGCCATTACAAACACTTTCTTTTTGCATTTATCTAAATATAATGATAATTAAGTATAACCAAAAAATGTAACCTAGAAGAATTGAATCAAAAATTGAGACAGTAAAATTGGAGGCAACCGAGATGAAGTTGTTACAATTAGGAAAGTGTCATCAGAGAAACAGCAAGCGAGGCGGCATGCTCGTCATCGTGCTGATGATCTTTGCCGTTTCACTTATCCTCATTTCATCTGCAATGACGATCACACTCTCCAGCCGTTCCCGCTACTATGTGGATACAGAGCGCAGCCAGGAGAGACTGACACTCACCTGCGCGGCTGAGGCAGTTGTTGACGCCATTGAAGCACAGGAGATCACGGACGAGCAGCTTGTTGCTATGTCCTCGACTCCGACCAAACCGTTCGAGATCACAGGTTCTACCCAGACTTCCAAGAAGGCTGGTGCAGTCGCTGACGACGGTAAGAAGATCGCTCCTGGTCTTTCCACGAAGGATGGCAACAGAACTTACATGTATGTTAAGCCTGTCAGCGGTTCTAAGGATATCGATCTTGAGTTTAGCACAGTGATCGATGTTACTGGTGAGGACAAAAAGGCTGAATGTCTGCATGTTCATCTGAAGTATTATCCGCCGACGGAACCGAAGAAGATCTGCCAGAACATGGTTACTTGCGGTGAGGAAGGTTCCTACAACGATCTTCCGAAGCTGGAAGTTAATGCTACTGAGTCCTTTACAGTATTCCACGGTGATGTATATCTTTCTTCCGGATCCGGTTCTTATATCCATAACCCGACAGTTATTACCGGTGTTGTAAAGGGTGGTTCTGGTACAAAGTATCATAACGACATCATTTTCTATGGCCCGGATGCAGGTATCCTTATTCCTGGTGATGGTAACGGTGTCTGGATCGAATATGGCGAGGGTGATTTCTATTTCCTCGGCGTAGATCCGGATAACACTAACGTTAAGCAGAAGGCTTTCGTGAATTCCGCAGGCGGACTTGCAACTGGTCATGGACTTAATGTAAGAGCTAGTGCTGCATACTTCTACAATTCTGAAATGCAGGTAGATGACTACACCATGGCTGGTAGCCCTGGAGTAGGTACTAAGTACTGGATCGTAGGTCAGCAGGCTTCTGTTAAGCGTACAAATCCTAACGATGGCGCTAATAACGTTGTTGTTAAGGCCGGTGGTTCTGCAAATATTGCTTCGCTGTCCACTACAGTTTACGATTCCTATGATGCAGCTGATAATGATGCAAAAGCTGCTTACACCAGAGTAACGACAAAGGCAGCTAAGTACATTTCCGAGGGTAAGCTTAAGGCAGCTGCAGAGGCTACAGTTCCGACATGCGCTGAGGCTCTCGCAGATTACGGCGGATTCACCAGCGGTGAAATGATTACTCAGCACAACGGCAATATCAACCTTGATGGTGGTAAAGCTTATCAGATGGCTGGTGATTATAAGAACGGTGTATGTAAGATCGACCTGTCCAAGGGAAGTGCCAGCATCTACATCTCTGATGATGTTATGTTCAGTATCTATCGTATCGAAGTTTCGAACGCTACTAAGAACAAGCTGACAATCGTTATCGCGAAGGGTAAGAAATTCACGATGAAAGACAATTACGCTTCTGACTGGCCGGCACAGGGTGCTGCTGGTATCGTTTCCTGCGATACTAGAAAGAGCTGCACATTCGCAGACTTTACCAACAACGCATACGGAGATCTGCATGCGAAGTCTGGTGAAGAACCGGCATGTATCATTGTTGGTCTTGGTAAGAATGTATTCTCTGCTGGTAGAGCAAATGTAGTTGATGCTTACATCTCTCTCGCTGGTACCGGTACTGATGCAAGTACAGTAACTCTTAAGGATAAGGTTAACTTCTACGGCCGTTTTGAGGCAGTTAATGTTGACACAGGTAATTCCGATAACCTTACTATGGACTATTGTCCTGGTGTAGGTGAGGGAAGCAACAAGCCGACTCCGTTGGTAACTTGCTACAAGGCTGAGACTTACGAGTATCACTATTAATCAGCAATTCGAATCGATGGATTCACACGAGGGGGGCTCGAAAGAGCCCCCCAAATTATTTCCTGAAAATGAGAAGGTAAAGAGAAAAGGACGTACGATTTCGTACGTCCTTTATTTGGCGCCTGTATAGCTGTTAATCGAATGAGAGAGATCCAATTGAATCAGGTTACCTGCTCTGTCAGCAAAGCTGCTATACGGTACCTCAGACGTGAAATAGAGATAGCGGATCAGATTGAATCATTGACTGAGTATTGAAACTATTTAGGCAGCAAGAATACAGGATAGTGGAATGTGTTAAATTCGCGCGAGAATAGCCCAAAATCGAAGAACCGGGCAGAAATGGTATTCGGATGTATATAAAGTATAGAAGTGCGTATATGCCAAAATAGAGGCCATGAAAGACAGACAATTAGGATATAGCGTCCTGGCAGAGATTCATTCAGAAGGATAATGCAATTCTAAGTAAGGATCATACCATTTGCTCTCAAACGGTCTATAGAAGACATGAATTACACGCAGATGCATACATAGTGATCTCAGGAAAGCACAGAGAAAACGCGGCTTCAGGATCTCAGTTACATAATAAAAGAATAAGCTGTCTCGTTCGAGACAGCCTATTCCTGAGTTTGTGTTTAATGAGTTTCTGTTTAATGAGTTTGTGTTTTGTTTATAACTTAATTAAGTTGTTACAGGTGTCAAACTGAACTTGCAGCTTTCTGCATCGGTCAACGGTGCAATGGTGTCAGCAGTACAAGCCGGGCAATAAACGACTACTTCATCAGTATAGGCAATGCCCGAAGACGGATAAGCTTTGTCCGTCATTTCAAGAACTACACGTACAGTCTTGCTGGACGGATTAGTAGTGATCTTCAGCTTTAATCCCCATTTTGCGGAACCGTTACCAGAATGATACTGGGTGAATCCCGGAAGAGCATTCGTGTTGTTGATCAATACATATTCAGAGTTATCATCAAGCTTAATCGTAGATCCTTTACTAATGCTTGTCGCGTTGCAGAGATGATTCTGAATGGCTTTCAGTGTAAGAGATGCATAATCGTGCATATCGTTTACGACTGCTACTTTCAAGTGACTGTAGTTAACTGTCTTGAATGTAGAGAAGATGTAGAAAGACATCATCATCATGATCGCAATAACAAGAACCATTTCGAGGAGAGTAAAGCCGATTCTACGATTCTTTTTGTTTTTATTTACACGAATCATCGAGATCTACCTCCTTAAGAAAAGACTTGCGAATAAGTACATCCAGGCTCAGTGCACTTGGCAACATAAACAACGTTACCGCTGGCATCAGCCTCTTTGTAATATCCTAAAATGCCGTGTCCGGACTCTTTGCATGCTCTAGCTACATAGGTAAAACCATGACGGTTTGTTGTAGAAGAGAAGTTAGCATCATCGGTATATGCAGAACCGGAAGAGAAAACGGACATGCCGCCCTTTTCGTCAAATGCATGAACCTGAATAACGCCAGTATAACCATTACCCTTGATCATCAGCGCCGTGGATGTCTTTCCACCGGTCAGTGTAGTAGTTGCCTGACCCATCGTTTTGTAGCAGTTACCGGCATTTACATTACTTACACGCTCTGCTAAAGCAGTATCACCTGCGTAGTTCAGAGTAGTCATAAAGCCTTCATATGCAATGAGAGTTACGATGAGTAAAAGTGCAACCGCCAACATGGTCTCAAGCAACGTAAAACCGCGCTTAGACGCTTTTGTATAACGAAACATCTTCTATTCCTCCTTAAAAACCAACAGACACGAATTTGCTATTCTTTGCTGCATTATCGGAACGGAATGACACGCGATTACTCGCGAGGCTCGAAGAAGCATCGTTACCCTTGGACACATACCCGTGAATGGAAATGCCAACAACCGCAGCTAAAATAACTATAATAGCAAGGACTAACACAATCTCAACGAGTGTGAAGCCACGCTTCGACTTATAGATTCTGCTCATAATTTCCTCCAAGTATAACCGAGTTAAGTATATCACATGTACAGCGATATGCAAAGACCTTAAATGTTAATAGAATGTAAAAAAAGAGGGGGCTCAAAGCCCCCCCCAATTAAGTTTTAACTCAGTGATTATTAACCGAGAATGTTGTCGATCTCAGCTGTTACTGTGTTGATAGCATCGTTGTGCTCTTTGATGGAAGATGTAGCGGACTTCGCCTTGTTGATGTAAGATGCAACGGAGAAGAATACTACTGCTGCCAGGATAACGATGATAGCGATAACGAGTACCATTTCAACGAGTGTAAAACCTTTTCTGTTCTTCTGAATCTTCTTCATAATAAGTTCCTCCTAAAATGTTTTTTTGAGTTTGTAATTACATTATAGCAGGTCATTCTGAAAATGCAATAGCAATTTTGAAATTTCTTCACATTTTTGTGAATTTTCTTTTCGAATCCGCCAAAAAAGCGTCAAAAGCATCTCAAATCAACCTGGATCCAATATAGTTTTTTACATTATAGCATACAAGGCCGATAAGCGGAACGTGCTGATATATGGGCTTTTAAGCAATCTCTTGAGTTGATATTCATCCGGAAAGCGGGTTTACAAACATAAATCGTTTTGATTGTAGTCAAATGTGAAGAAATGTGAAGAGGGGATCATCTTATCGATGATCCCCTCCGGAAAACCTTATTCAATTTCTAATGAACTTAGGCATTCAGATCAGGCAGATTAATTTCTCCGCCCTGCTGCTGGTTAGCATTTTGTGGTGTACCATTCTCAGCAACGAATGCATTATATTCTGCATTGTACTGTTCCTGAGTAATTGCACCGATTCTATACTGGATCAGGAGCTGAGCAAGCTTCGGCGGAAGCTTCTTAGCCTGTTCAAATGTCTGATCCATATAGTTCCATTCATAACCCCAGTGGCTCCATGCTGCAAACGTACGGTTTACAGAGAAGTCATAAGAGAGGAAGGAAATGTAGTGTCCGTACAGCGGGGAATCCTCAGATACCTTGTAGAGATCAGGATTTGTTACTACAAAGTAACTCGGCATACCAACCAGACCACCAACCTTGATGTTGTCTGCGCCGACCCATGTCATGTACTTCATATCTGCCAGAGGCTCAGATTGACGGTCGATGAGCTCGTAAGCGTAAACATCAACTACAGCTGTGAATTCGCAGAAGCCCTGCTTTGTATCTTCGATACCGATCTCAGAGATCTTAATATAATCCAGGTTATCAGCCTCGATCTTCTTCAGAGCGGCAACAAACTCATCATAACCAACATATGTCTTGGATTTGATATCGTTGGCGCTGTTATAACCGATCTTCTGAGCTTCCGGATTCGGTGTATACGGATCAGCGTCAACACCAAAGTTCAGCTGAGAATAGAAGACAGTGTACGGAATGTCATTCGGGTACTTGTTGTCACCTACTTCATCATGAGTCAGAAGGAATCCGTCTGTACCGGATACCTTAACGGTGTAGCGGGAAGTCACAGCGCGGTTCGGACTGACTTTACCATCTGTCATTAATACAGTCTCATAAGTGAGAGGTGTATTGCTGATTTCTACAATAAACGGAATGCCTGCATCCTCAAACTGCTTATACAGATTTCTCTGGATAGAACCTGTAACCAGTTCCGGAAGCATCTTGTTCTCGAGAGTCTTAAGCTGACCTTTCAGCTGCTTGCTCTGCTCGTTGAGAGCTTCAGCCTGAGCGATGATAGCATCTTTCTGGGCCTTTTCCTGCTCAACTTGTTTTAATTCATCTTTTACATCATTTAACTTATCGAAATTCTTCTTAATTACACACAGATAGCAAACTGCGCCAAGAGCCAGAAGAAGAACAATAAACAGTAAGAATGTATCTCTACCGCCAGAATTTTTCATCAGGACTCACCTCCGTCTACTGTATACAACAGGTCGATATTCAAGTTGCTGGAAATCTTGCCGGTGATCTCGTTTGCTGCGATGATCTCTGCAAGTCTCTCAGGTGTTACAGCCTGTCCGTTGACCTTAACGTTTGTCAGCTTGTACTCTACGCCATCCAATGTGTAAGAAGCGACAGAATCTTTGATCTCGTAATTAGAACCAACTGTCTTCGGCTGGGTAATGAGCTGAGTAAGCGGTGTCGGTGTCTGTCCGTCAATGAAGCGAGCGTATGTCAGGTTTACATAACCCTTCATAGTGCAGATGAAACGGAAAGTGTAACTCATGTTACCGAACATGATTGTTTCTTTGTTATAACCGACTTCCGTAGGATTCAGAGGCTTAATTGTATCTTCGATAGAGGAGAAGATACCCAGCTTATCAAGAAGATGCAGATAGTTGAGAGCAGAGGTACGATCAAGAGACTGACCCTGGATCTCTACAACACCTTCAGTATTGCTGTAAGCAGTCAGGAATGTGTCATCCGGAAGATTGTCTCTGACAGCTGTGAGAGTTGCTGTAGAAGCAACAGTCTTGGAAGCAATCTTAGAATCAAGAGAAGAGAGAACGTAGAAGTAACTACGCAGAGTCTCTACCTCAGCCTGTGTCTTGTCTTTATTTGCAAGACGATTCTGATAATCTTCGGAATTCATCGTTGCCTTAAGATCGTTGATCTTGTTCTGCTTATTCATGATCTGAATACCGCAGGCGATCCATACGATCAAGGTAAATACAAGGATCACAACTGTTGCCAGAAGGAAAAACGGGAATGCTGACGAAATTTGTTGAGACGCAGCAGAACTGAACTCTGAGAAGAAGTTCATATCTTTCTTTGAAAATTCATTCTTGGATTTTGCAAAACTCATAATCTCGCCTCCTTTCAGTTTTCACGAATGAGTGCGCCGCACGCATTCACATAATCACTAAGCTGGAAGTCCTTCGGACCCTGAACAGTATTCAGAGAACCAAGGATCTCAACCTGTGTACCTAACTGGCGAGCCAGTTCTTTATCCATCTTTCTGTATCTTGCACCGGAACCATAAAGGAAGCATGTGCTGATAGCATCAAGATGATACTTGGAGATCGAGAACTGAGCTGTTCTGGAGATAGCATCTGTAAGAGACTTGAAGTAAGCCGATACAGCACTATTCAGAGAAGGCTCATCCTTAACGGTCTCGTGCCATACATCGATATCGGAAACATCCACAGTAGAGATGCCTTCGCCCTTAACAACCTGAAGACGGCGGGTAAGGATGGAAGACTTGTTTGCGGAGTTACCCTGAACCTTCTTAACGGTCTCAGCGACCTGACGGACGTTGGAGTGACCGAACTGGAGACGACGGGTAAGTACCGGGAATCCCTTATCGAGAACGGTAATGTTTGTTGTCTTCGAAGAAAGTTCGATGAGAAGCAGTGTGTTCGAGTTGATGTTTGTTGTTCCGTTGATCGTACCGGTCTTAAAGAGCTTTCTGATCGCGTTCGGGTTAACATCCAGAGCAACCGGGACCAGAGCACTGGTCTTCATAAGTTCACGGAAGTCGTTCGCAACATCCTTCGGGATTGCTGTTGCACGAACCTTGTACTTCTGCTGCTTTGTCTCTTCGTCGAGTACCTTATCATAAATAATGTATTCAACGATCATGTCACGATTGTTGGTGCCCTGACCAAGGATCTCGTAGCGGACCATGTCTCGGAGCTGATCGCCCTTAACTGCCGGAAGTTCGAGGTCTCTTGTGTGAAGATAACTACCCTCAACCGTTAAAATTGCACGCTTGTCCTGAATGTTACTCTTAGCAAGCGCATTCTTCAACGCCATTACCACACCAAACTGGTCTGCGATAACGCCGTCTGCGATGGTGTCGGACTCGAGCGGGATCAGACCGAACTTGTCGACCGATACTACACCGGTCTTGCGGTTGTATCCGCCGAGTACCATTTTCATGTTTGAGCTGGAGACGTCAATAGATATCTCTCTGCTGGTTCCAGTTCCAAAAGCCATAATTTATCTCCTTTCGAGTTATCATCACATAATGTTCTTGGTCATTGTGAGTACCGGCAGACCGCAGGCACCTACGATGATAAGAACGACAAACGCCATGATTACGATCATGATCGGCTCCATAGCAGCTGTCATCTTAGCTGTTGCTGCATCAGCCTCATCTTCGAAGAAGTCAGCAGCTTTGTCCAGGATGCTGTCCAAAGTACCGGATTCTTCACCGATTGCTGTCATAGCGTAAATCATAGGAGGGAACTCCTTGATTCCACGAATAGATCTGGAAACGGAAGAACCTTTTCGGATCTCGTTTCTGGAGTCATAAAGCTGAGCTTCCAGATACTTGTTTCCAAGAGTATGGCTGGTGATCTCCATCGAATCGAGAACGCTGATACCGCTTCGGAGAAGGGTAGACATTGTTCTTGTGAATCGAGCTGCCGCGGTTGCCTTCTGAGCTTTACCGATGACAGGACAACGGAGCAGGAAACGGGCCCAAGCCATGGAACCTTTCTCGGAGTGCTTCCAGAGACGGAAAGCAACAACCAAAGCGAGAATAGCACCAATATACAGATACCAATAATCAATGATACTGTCTGAGAATGCCATAACGGCTTTCGTGAGTCCAGGGAGGTCACCGCCCAACTCATTAAGAGTTACGGCGAATCTCGGAACAACGAGGGTCATCAATCCGACGGTGATACCGAAGGTAACAACCGCGAGGATGATCGGGTAAACAAGAGCAGCACCGACTTTATTCTTCAGTTTCTGTTCTTTTTCAAAGTGTGCAGCCAGACGAGCCATTACTTCGTCCAGACGACCGGATTCCTCACCAGCGGAGATCATGGAGACCATGATGGTAGGTAAGGCTTTCGATTGTTCACGGAAAGCTTCAGATAATGTTTTACCAGCCTGAATAGATTCGTAAACAGAACCGATAACCGCCTTTGCCTTCTTACTTTCCAGCTGCTGATAAAGCATATCCAGAGAACGGATAACCGTGATACCGGCGCTCAAAAGAGAAGAAAGCTGACGTGTGATAATCATCAGGTCCTTAACCTTCAACCTCGGACTTCCGACGTTCATGTTAAGGATACTGGAGCCACTATCTTGCTCAAGTGAAGCAATGAAACGACCGTCAGCGCGGAGCATCTTTGAAGCATCTGCAATAGTTGCGGCTTCAATTACGCCTTTGCTGGAACGACCCGCTGCATCAACTACTTCATATTTGAAATTTGGCATGAAGCAAACCTCCTTCTTTCTTTTTTATCAGTATTCGAGAGAACTAAACAGACCGCTGGAAACAGAGTTTGCTGTACCGGCAGAAGCCAGGTAACGACGATACTCGTCAGGATCTTTACAGCGGGTGATCGCTGTTTCGCGGGTAATAAGACCTTTCTTTGTGAGATATGCAAGATAGTAGTCGCGCGAG
>JAEEGJ010003941.1_pt1 | contig 52875 bp, 29 predicted proteins | sample 8958761 | NCBI WGS metagenome assembly JAEEGJ01 (sample SAMN16246546, study PRJNA631951) | gut metagenome | biome: gut microbiome; feature: rumen; material: RS-attached | host: Bos | place: Iran: Karaj | collected 2018-10
GCATGGTGGCGAGCCCAGCTCTGTGAAGTTCTGCGCTAAGATCGGCATGAACTACGCATCTTGCTCTCCGTTCCGTGTGCCCATCGCACGTCTGGCCGCCGCGCAGGCTGCTGTTGAGGAGTAATCGAAAATGATTGAGAATCAGTAAAATAAGCGGGAGGTTCTGTAAATAAAGGGCTTTCCGCTTATTTGGTTTATCAGCATTATCAGCGTTATGTGCTGAGAATGACGGCAAAAGTTTAGAGTAAGTTTAGAGAATTTTGAATATTGGTTTAGAGCAAGTTTAGAGCGTATGGCAACGACATTCAAGGCAGTAGTGCAGAAACAGCGCACGGATGGGTATTGGCCCGTCTACATCAGAGTTATCCACAACAAGAGCATCCACTATATCAGGACAGATAAGATGGTGGACTCAAAGGGTTGTGACAGCAAACACGCAGTGAAGGATCCTTTCGTATTGAAGTACTGTGCGAACAAGATAACGGATTTCTATGAGAGGCTGAACAAGGTGGATACTACCAACTGGAGCGTGAAGGATGTGGTGCAGTATCTGGAGCAGGGTACGGCTGATGTGTGCTTCTCTGACTATGCCAGACAGTACCATGACGAGATGTACCGCAACGGCCAGCGACGCAATGCCAGGAACTACGAACTTGCCTACCAGCATCTGGAGCGATATGCAGGCACAACCAAGGTTATGTTCTCGCACCTTACATCGATGTTCATCAATGGCTGGATCAAGAGTATGAGCAGCACCGCAAGAGCCAAGGAGATGTATCCTGTATGCGTGAGACAGATTTTCAAGCAGGCGCTGATTGACTACAATGACTATGATACCGGTATCCTGAGGATAACGACGAATCCTTGGCCGAAAGTGAAGATACCCAAGGCAGATACACCAGAGAAGAAAGCCATCAGCATGGAGGACTGTAGGACGTTCTTTGCAGCCCCACTGCCTGAGAGTGACAGGAAGTATCCGCTGTCAGAGCTTGGCCGTGACGTAGCCATGATGATACTGTGCCTGGCAGGCATCAATACCATTGACATCTTCTATCTGAGGAAACAAGACTACAAGCATGGTATCATCAGCTATGAGCGCAGGAAAACGAGGAAGGCAAGAGCTGACAACGCATATATAGAGATGAGAGTGCCGGACATCCTGAAACCGACGATGGAGAAATATCTGGATAAGACCGACTCTGAGTATCTGCTGAACTTCCATCAGCGCATGACTACCAGCGATAGCTTCAATGCCAACGTCAACATAGGTATCAGGCAGATCTGTGAGAAATCTTTAGGAATACCGCACGACAATGCCTATTGTGCTTATACCTTCAGGCATACATGGGCAACAGTGGCTCAGAATAATTGTGGAGCGTCAGAGTCAGAGGCAGGCTTTGCGATGAACCACAGCCAGCACAAGACCACGAGAGGCTATATCAGGAAGGTTGACTTTACGCCAGCCTGGAAGCTGAATGAAAAGGTTGTGGAAAAGATTTTCTTCACAGACGAGAAATCCAACGACTACCAGGAAGAAGAGCAGAGGTTTGAGCGCTTCTCAGCCAAGTATCTTATCAGAGGCACGGCATACTTCATGGGCAAGGTAGTGGCTAAGGTAGAGGACATCGGTTTTAATAATGTAGATGAGGTGATAGACAAGCTGATGGGGGAGATAGAAGGCATCCCAGAGCGCAGCACCATCCAGATCAGGATAGAGAACATTGACAAGGAGCAGACGCAGTTGTATGAGCGTCAGGTAAGACACTAAAGTAGTGACATGTTAGTGTAAAATAGTGTGAAGATAGTGTCAGCCATTGTTGACTATCTTCACCTTGGCCACGTCGATATGAATGTCAGCCTTCTTATAGTTTGAATTGAGCTCCTTCAGATATTCCTCAGTGGTGATGTCACGCTGACCATCCTCGCCAAGAGTGATATTTGAGAGCTTTGGCAGGATATACGGAGCCCACTGAGCCAGCACGGCAGCTTTCTTGTCAGGTTCCTTGATAGAATCAATATAATTATCCAGCTTCTCAATGTGCGGACGAAGCTGTTCTTCCAGAATCTTACGGAGATTGGTGGTCATCTTATTTGGAGTGCCTTTCTGACGGCCTCCAGTTTTTTTATGTCCCTTCTCGAAAGATCCTGACGTAGCCTGTCTCTTCTTCTTTTCCTGTGGAGCAGTATTCTGTACCTGTTCCTGTACTTCCTCTTTCTTTTTTGCCATACCTGTATGATTTTGCGGCAAAGATACGATTTATTTTTGAAAGTTGTATCAAAAGGCATTGCGTAATTTATCATTAAGCCTTGATTTGGTTTATTTATCTTTGCCGTAGAAATTAAATTTTGCAAAATTTATGGGACTTTTAGGTGGAATTATCGGAGGTGCTGCATCCGCAATCGGAGGCATTTTTGCATCTGGAGCAGCAAACAAAGGCTTCAATGAGGCCATTGAGATGTATCAGAACCGTATCAAGGATGTGAAAGACCATCGTGACAAGGTGTATTACCAGGATCCTACGCAGTCGGCTGCAGCACAAGCCGCCCAGTCGCAGGCCAAGGAAGTGTTGGATAAGCAGACCGAGCAGGCCAATGCCACGAATGTAGTGGCTGGAGGCTCAGACGAGAGCGTAGCTTTGCAGAAACAGGCAGCAGCCAAGGCCGTGACCGACATGATAGGCCAGCAGGCAGCACAGGGAGAGGCACAGAAGGAGCAGGCATGGGCTAATGCTGACAATCAGATAGACCAGATGACCCAGTATATTGCATCCGCAAAGATGCAGAAAGCCCAGAATAATGCTCAAGCTATCTCTGGAGCCGCTGGAGGACTGGCAAGTATGGCCAATTTGTTACCATTCTAAAGAAAGGAGGTCACTATGTCTATATGGGATATTTTCAAGAAAAAAGGCTCTGATGGTGGAGATACAGGAAGTACTTCTGAAAGCAGCACCAGTACACAGCCAGGAGGCTCTGATACAGGTGGTGATGTTTCCGGATCTGCCAGCAACGCCCCAGTGAATGTGAAGAGCGATGACAGTCAGGATACAAGCCAGCAGCCGCTGAACACTCAGACAGGACAGGAGAATGTAGTGCAACAGCCCGTGACCTCTACGACACAACCCAACCAACAGCCTCTGACTGCCACTACACAGGAAAACAATGGAGCCGCAGACCCCAACAACTATACCTTCACGGAGCAGGAGCTTGCAGAGAAGTTTCCTGAAGCCGCTGATCAGTTACCCTCCAGTCAGACTACTGAGCAGTCTGCCACCAATCAACAGTCTCAGAATGGCCAGCAGCAACAGGCTACTGGTCCTGACTGGAGCCAAGGCTTTATGAAGGTGATAGAGGGAGGCTATGACGGCAGTATCATGCAGGGTATTCAGGAGTATAACAAATGGGCAGCAGCCAACGGTCAAGCCCCGCTGGATGCTTTCACCACCTATCCGCTGTTGCAGAAGTACGATGTCACGAAGAGCCTGGAGCAGAATAAGAAGGATGAGAAGAGAATGAAGCGTCAGGAGACCTGGCAGCAGATCGGCAGCGTCCTGAGTCATGTAGGCAACCTTGTAGGCACTATCATGGGAGCACCCGAGCAGAAACTGATGAGTGGTACGGAACTGACAGACCGTCAGCTGAAACTCAGGGACTATACCCTGCAACAGCGCAGGCAGGGACTTGGAGACCTGATGAACCTGTATTATAAGGACAGGGCAGACCAGAGGGCAGGAGACCTGAACCGCATCAATATCGAGTACAAGCAGCAGCAGGCAGCGCTTGCCAAGGAGAAAGGAGAGAGAGAGAAGGAGCTTGCTATTCTCCAGCAGGAACGAGTGAAAGCCCAGACCGCAGGAGACCAGGCACGAGCCGCCCAGCTGGAAGCCGACGTGAAGAAGAAAGAGGCCGAGATCGAGCGCATCAACAAGCTTGTTCCTTCTGAGATTGCCAAGAATGAGGCAGCAGCAGGAGCATCGAGAGCCAGCGCAGCAGCATCCTACGCAAGAGCCAATGCCACCAACAAGGCTAATGAGGACTGGATAGACGAGGCCGAGCAGTGGGGAGATCTCTACCCAGAAGAGTATGCAGAGTGGAAGAAGCAAAATCAGATAGAGACAGGCAAGAAGGGTACTAAGGGTATTGACAAGAAGAATCCTGAGGTATTCGTGAAGCGTATGCGTACCAAGCACGGTACTATCCAGAAGGCACGGCAGAGCAAGACCAACAACACACCTCCCAGCCGCAGGAAGCAGACCAATAACAGCAATGTCCCACCAAGCAGAAGAAAGTAACTATGTATAACGAAGAAGATAGGAAATGGCTCTACGAGCAGATGCAGCAGTCTGGCGTAGATACAGGCAGTTATGATGAGTTTAAGACCAGTCTGAATGACAAGGCAGACCGCGAGTGGTATTACAACAAGAGTAAGGAGTTAGGGCTGGATGTCGGCACACAGCAGGACTTTGACCAGATGATGATGGAGCCAACCAAACCTCAGATGCAGGCAGCATCAGTGGAGCAGCCCACACCCAGCGGACAGCCATCAGCTGCACCGCTGAATGGTTTTGTACAGCCTAAGTTTGATGCCAGTCAGATACAGATGCCAGATGAGCGTACAGACCTTGAAAAGACCATTGATATGGTATTCGGTCCTCAGATAGCAGCACAGAAGCAAGCTGATGAACAGCAGGCACAGAAGAACGACGAGTTCTGGAGGAATGATCCTACCATGCAGCAGAGAGCTGAGTATAACAGGCGCAATGGTATCCTTCTCGATCCTACTGTACCACGAGATCAGCGAGGCATCCAGCTTGGTCAGCAGCAGCCGTCACTCCTTGATGTTAGCAACCCAAGGTATGCAGCCATCATCAAGAACGATGAGGCTGTCAAGTCTGCTATGGATAGCTTCAATCAGGCACTCAGTGAGCAGAAGCAGCAGTACGAGAAGCATGCCCAGCAGTCGCAGGGCAATCCGTTTGCACCGATGGGAACCAATATGCTCAATGAAGCACGCATACAGAGCCAGATTATGAATCCTGAGAAAGCCATCCAGTCCACTATAGACCAGATGACCTCACAGATGCTACAGGATGACTACTTCACCAGCGACGGACAGAATCTGAATGATGCAGGCCGCTATGCCTTGCAGTCGATGCAGCAGAAGATGGTGGAGCAGCTTGTAGCAGAGAGGATGCCGCAGTCAAGTGCAGAGTATATTGTTGGCAATGCCATCCGCAACAGTGATTTTGGTAAACTGGCACGTCTGGCAAGCAGTACAGACTTCGAGAACTACCTTGATGACCTTGCAGCACAGATGTATCAGCCTGGTTTCTGGGAGAGAGTTGGTACAGGTGCATTGACATTCGGACTGAACATGCCTGAATATCTGTTGACAGGAACAGCAGGAGGCGCATTGTCGAAAGGCATGTTGAATGGTATCACGAAGATGACCACCGAAGGACTTGTCAGGAAAGGCGTAGAGCGTAACGTAGCAGAGCGAGCCGCCCAGATGCTATTGGGCAACACCATGAGAGGCAAGGCCGCTCAGGTAGGCGCACATGCCGCATCTGGAGCCACCACCTTTGGACTCCAGCCCATCATCGGAACACCTATCGATCTTGCTTACAAGACAGGACAGCCGTTAGGTGAGAACGGAGAAGCCTTTACCCCTGAGATCAGTGATTATATCGGAGAGACCTGGAAGGAGATGAAGAAAGGTGCTCTGATGGGTACGTTGATGGTAGGAGGCGCAGCAGCTGGAGCCACCGAGAAAATTGCCCAGGGAGCCATTAAGGAAGGACTTGCACGAGGTGCAGCAGGTTTTGGCTATGACGCAGGTGTGATGGCAGGTTTCTCCCTTGCAGACATGAAGGAAGCAGACCCGAACTTCGAGATAACCCCTGAGACAGCAGCTGAGGCTTATGCAGAGAGTGCTGCCAGCCTTGGACTTCTGAAACTCCCCCACATGATAGGCATGAGAGGACATGTTGAACAGGCCAAGCAAGCCCAGAAGTTCAAGTTTACACCAGAAGAGAAGCAATACCTGAGAAATATGGGTATTGAAGATCCTGTTGATATGGCACTCCAGATGGCCAACCGAGGTGCAGAGCAGCCCAGTTTCCTGAAGAGTATTATGCGAGGTGTAGAGAGCCGCAAAGGCAACAGTGAGGCAGGCACAGACATTGTAGTGGATGATGCACAGCCCATTGATGCCGAGAACATGCAGCAGCTTACAGCCGTTTACCGTTCGTTTATGGCCAGTGAAGCCCCTGAGACCATCAAGGCTAAGGCTATGTACCTTATTGAGGGTAAGATGCCAGCGAGACTATCTCCTGTCACAGGTACGAGAATCATAGATATAGACGGTAAGGTGTACTTCGAGACGCTGAATGAGAAGGGAGGCGTTATCGAGCGCAAACCCATGAAGGACGTTGAAAGCGCAAGGGCAGAGCAGCAGAAGCTTGCCTATGACGTTGACATGAACGTCACGTCCGCTATGGAGAACCGTCTGAATGAGCTGGAGACCGCCACCGACTTTGGCAATATGCTACAGGAAGGCTATGAGGCCATCCGTCAGAAAGCCGTATCAGACCCCAACAAGCTTACAGCTGAGGAGCGTGAAATACTGTCGATGGCGCAGAATATTCCGGCTATCATGCAGCGAGCCAATGCTGGTGCAGAGCTGACACCCAGCGAGCAGACTCTGCTTAAAAGAGCATGGAGCCGACTGGAGAGCTATAAGGAAGAGCACAGTGCATCCCGTCGTATCGCAGCAGAGATAGAAGCCAAGTATGGACTGAATGAGGGAGAGATAGAGAAAGCTATCTATGGTCACAGCAAGGCTGAGGCAGAAGAGGTAGCAGGAGAGTTAAGTGGAATAGTAGAAGTAGGCAATGGCACATACAGAACAGATCTTGAACAGCAAACCGTTGACGAATACCGCCAGAAGATGCTCCAGCGCATCAATGAGCACGAAGAGGCACGCAAGGCCGAGACAGAAGCACAGACCCAAGAAGGAGCAGGTGAGCAACCAGTAGTAACCGATGCCGAGAGGCTTATTGAGGGCAGTGTAGAACAGCCCATTGATACGGAAGGTGCAGCCGGACCCGACGGAAAACCATCGGGAACAGCGGCTGATGGAGGTGCATCTGATGGAGCGTCAGCAGAGGCAGGTGCTGCAGGCGAGCGTCCTGTAGTAGATATGGATGGCGCACGTCAGAGAGGCAAGGATGCCTTCTATGCACAAGACCAGCAAGGTATCAGAGATGTTGGCAGGCGCTTGAAGGTTGCCGATGCCAGGCTGAACCGCTACTTCGATCCTGAACAGGTGAAAGTCATTGAGGAAGCCATTTATTCAGGCAATATTGATGCTATTGACAGAACAGGCATGAATGTGATGCAGCAGCAGGCCATTGACAAGTTTGTTGAGGCTTGTGCTGAGGCTGATGGTTTCAAGATGGCCATGCAGGAGCAGCATGACAGCCAGACCGCGCTGGATGAAGCCGCCATTGAGCCTTACCAGAGTGAGGCAGGCGAGATTATTCCTTTGACCCTTGACAACGGCCAGCAGGCATATTACAAGTCAGGAGACCTGCATAACAAGTACGGAACCGTCATTGTGACCTATACCGACGAGAGCGGACAGCCAAAGGATATGCAGTGGCCAGTCAGCAAGATCAGGGAGCAGGGTAATGCCATACCGACTGAGCAGTTTGCAGAGCGGCTGAATTCAGACCTTCTGGATCAGAGTGAGCGACGTAATATGGACTGGCTCCTTGGCAACCGTGTAGAGACAGGCCAGACCGTAGAGCTGACAATAGCAGGCGAGACCGTACCATTCACTGTTGATGGTTTCTTCCAGAACGGAGACGTGAAGCTTTCCGACAGCGACGGCAACCCCATGAGGATGACCAAGCAGGAAGTCCTGGAAATGATGGAAGCCACTGAACAGCTCAATGTCGAGGCAGAGCTTCAGATGGAAGCTGCACAATACAGGGAGGGAGTCCGTCAGCAGCGTGAGGCAGACCGTCAGGCAGAGAACCAGCAGCGCACGGAACGCTACAACAATGGTATCGTAGGCATGAAGGAGGGAACGCCCGACTTCACAGCCGCAGACAGTAACCCGAAGGTGGTTGCTGAATACCTTATCGGCTCCAGCCGTCAGGAAGAGCAGACCCTTGCAGAAGTAAAGCCTGAGGTCATCAAGAATATCCAGACCGCCAAAGACGAATACAAACAGCAGCAGACCCTGTTACAGCAGGAGCTTGCCAAGCTGAACAGCGACATCTATACAGGTGAAGGAATCCTTGACGCTGAGGAGATGGAGCAGATGAAGAGCCGCAAGGCAGAGGTTGAGAGTCAGCTTCAAGACCTTGCCGCCCGTCAGGTGAAGTGGGCAGAGGTCAGGGATGAGCTGATGACCAGGGAAGAGAAGCAGCAGTTTGAGCAGGAGCGCAGGAAGCAAGTGTTCGATGCCTGTACAGGATACAAGCCAGCGGAACAAAAAAGGAACTTTGGCCAGAACGAAGAGCATATCACCCTCAATGAGGACGGTACGCCCAACTTTGGACTGACACCTACCGGCAATGTCAACAACTATCTGCTTAAGAACTTCGAGAGCAGCATAGATGCAGAGCGCTTCATGAACGACCAGCGCATGGCTCTGAGGAACAAACAGCGAGACCAGATACAGCCGCAGATCAACGCCATCAATGATGAGCTGAATGCCTATACATCAGGCCGTATGGAGCTGACTCCAGCTGAGATAAAGGACAGGGTGCAGCAGGTAGCAGACCTCGAAGCCTATCAGGATATGCTGTCAAAGGAAGCCGCCCACCTCAGGGAGATTGTTGACGGCATTGAAGATCTTTATGAGCGCAACGGCAGGAACGAGCCGAGTACACCTCAGGAACAACGTATGGCCGCTTTGTCTGAAGCCAAGAGTGCACAGGACAAACTCAGGATAGCCCGCGAAGTCTATAAGGATGATGAGCACGCTCTGTCAACTATCAATGATACTGAGCCGAGAGACATCCATGAGTTTATCTCACAGAACCTTGGCAGAGGCACCATCAACTGGGAGGGCTTTGACAGGGGAGGTCACCATGTCAGGGGACTCCAGGAAGAGCTTGGCTCAGGATGGGAGAGAGGTATCAGCAAGGGCAAGAGCACCAACGCATTTAACATGTACCTTGCCGCAGAAGGAGAGGGCAAAGGTGTTGAGGAAGTCATCCACGACCTGTATGAGGCACAGCCCGACGGACAGGACGGAACAAAACCTTACAGTACGGAAGATCTGAGAAATGGACTAATAGACCTTCTTTCCACCGCCCAGCGCCCCAGCGACATCAGCCACCTGTCTATCAACAACCGCATAGCAGAGGCAGAAGAGTACGTGCAGGCTATGGAAGAGTACGAGGCCATTCAGGCGCAGATAGCCGCAGAAGATGATGCCATCCGTCAGTCTACAGGCATGGAGCCTGATGAGTATGATGCCTTTATCAGCGATTTGGAGCAGCGTCTTGCAGAACAGGAAGGCTATATCAACAGTGACGAATACTTTAAATTTGTAGAAGAATATGAACGAAGAGAACAAGAAGGAAATGCTGGAGGAAGCCAAGAGGCGAGTGCTCTGGGCATGCAAAGGGAAGAAAGTCAGCAAACTCCAGTTGAGGCAGAAGCTGAACAAGGAGCTGAAAAGCCTGATGGAGCAGTAGCGGAAACCACCATCCAAGGACTTGACGGATACACCGAAAAGGACGTTACAGACCTCGTAAGCCAACACTTTGCTGATGTGGCAGGTGACAGTGGTGTGGAGATCGTTGGAATGAAAGTCATCGGTTCCAGGACCAATGGAACCGCCAAGGATGACAGTGACCTTGACGTTTTGCTGGAATATAAAGGTGATATGAGCGAGGATGGCTTGTTTAATATCCTGAACGATGCAGAGAACCGTCTGGAGATAGAAGGCATCCCTGTTGACATCAATCCTATCACTGAGGGCAAGAGTGGAACCATCGATCAGTTCATGGAGCGCAATGCCGACTATCAGAAGTCAGAGGTGCCTCAGACGTTCAAGGACAGGCTGGAGGCTGCAAAGGCAGAGACCAACACCAATCCTACTGAGGCACAGAAGCAGGCAGGTAACTACAGGAAGCCGCAGTTGAAGTTTGGAGGCTACACCTTCCGCATTGAGAACCCCAAGGGCAGTACCCGCAGTGGTGTTGATGCCAGTGGCAAGCCTTGGAGTATTGAGATGAAGGATACCTATGGCTACATTGAGGAAAAGACAGGCAAGGACGGTGACAAGATGGACTTCTTCATCAATGACGATGCCGACCTTGACAAGTTCAATGGCAGGGTATACGTCGTAGACCAAAAGAATGAGGACGGAACGTTTGACGAGCATAAGGTGATGTACGGCTACCCGACATGGGGAGCAGCCAAGCGAGCCTATGAGCGTAACTATGAGCCTGGTTGGTGGGATAAGCATGTCATGCAGATGATGGGTGTGAAGAAAGACCGCTTTGACCAGTGGCTTGCCGAGAGCGACCACAAGCTGAAACCCTATGCCGACTATTTCCGCATGAAATATGACGATCCTGTTGCCGACCCGATGCAGGACGTTATGGCCGCAGTAAGAGACCGTATGCAGGTATCACAGCCCGAAGCATCTATTGAGCAGGAGATTACTCCATCCTTCAAGGAGGGAGAGCTGGAGCGCAAGACACTCGATGAGTTGAGGCAGCTGAGGAATAAGAGGCAGCGTGACAGGAGCACTTCAAGAGTAATTCTTGGCACTACCAATATTCAGCCTGGCAGCGATAAGGAACACACCCTTAAGAATAATATTGCTCAGGCCAATGCCGATATTGAGGCCATTGATAAGGCCATTGATGTCAGAAAAGCAGAGATGGCAGACCGTATCGACCAGCAGGAGATAGGTGGAGCAATGGTAGACCAGCTGGAGAAGATGGGATTTGATGTGACTGCTGACAGACGTGAAATGCGCAGAGTCAGGAAGCAGGCAGAGAAAGACCAGAGCGAGGAAGGCAAGCTACGCCACTTCGAGACCCCCGATGGCAAGATCTATGGCTTTACCTATAAGGGCAAGATGTATCTCGATCCGACGAAGATAGATGCAGAGTTGCCTATCCACGAGTATGCCCATCCTTGGTGTGAGGCATTCCGCAGGCTGAACCCTGACGGCTGGAAGGACATCGTAGGATTGATGAAGGGTGATGCTGACACTTGGGAGTTTGTTAAGCAGATGAACCCCGACCTGACAGACGAGAATGATATTGCCGAGGAGATGATTGCCAAGTTCAGTGGCAAGAAAGGAGCCGAGCGTGCACAGGCCGAGTTTGAGCGCATGAACAGCAAGGATCCAGACTATAAAGGCAAGTGGGGTAATATCTGGAAGAATATCAGCAAGGCCATTCAGGACTTCTGGAAGCAGGTTGGTGACTTCCTGCATATCAAGTATGAGAGTGCCGAGCAGGTATATGACCAGGTAGTCAGGGATTTCGCCAACATGATCAATCCCCGTAAGAAGGTGGAACAGTTCCTGAAGGAGCGTGATGCAGCCTATCTGGAAGCCGCTGAGAAAGGAGACGATGCCAAGGTAAGAGAGCTGTTTGATGCAGCCCTCAGGGAGAATATCGGCAACGGCATCACTCCATTTGTCAGCACAGGAACATATAAGCCGCTACAGAAGTTGGCACATGGTGTAAAGACTCGAGACCCGAAGATTATCGCTGAGGTAGCCGACTTGATGGCCCCGCTTATTCCGAAGGATGCCGTACTTGTTCCTGCCCCCAGCCATACAGGAAAGGCTACTGATATGTTAGACCTGGCACAAGCTATCTCTGAGCGCACGGGAGTACCTATAGCAGATGTCCTGACAGGTGTAGAAAGAGACAGTCAGTATGCCGCCAAGAAAGCAGGTAAACCACTTTCAGCGAGTGAGCTTGGTATCTCCATGCAGGGAGAGCTACCAGAAGGCAAGATGCCTGTAGTCATTGACAATGTAGTAGATTCAGGCAATACTGCTGAGGCCTGTATTCAGGCACTTGGCAAGGGTATTGTGGCAAGTCTGGCAGACAGTACAGAGCGATACAAGCATGTAGCCTCATTGAAGAGCGCTGAGCCTATAGTGATCGGCAAGGATGGCAAGATAGTACCGCTGAGCAAGCGCTTTGAGCTTGGCAGCAAGTATCTGGAGCGAGCAGCCGAGAGGCAGGCAGAAGAGCCAATGCCCGTTGAAGAGCCGGAGACAGGCATGATGGCTATGGAAGATGCTGTAGAGCCTGTAGCTGTTACCGACTATGGAACGATGATGCAGGAGGCAAAGCGTCGCAGCAGTCTGACACCTGAAATGCAGCAGGCCAACGAAACAGTCAAGGCTTACCTTTCCGCAAAGCCCAAGGACAGTGAGGATGTGCAAGTACGAAAGAGAGCCACCAAGGCCGTTTTAAAGGCTATGGAGAATGCAGGCGTCCCCTATAAGGTAGTCAGCAAGCAGGAAGAGCGTCAGATGATGAAGCTGTTCTCGCTGATGAACCAGGAGGCCATCAAGGAGATGGCCCGCAGGCCGAGTTACCGAGCCTTCGATCCAGTGCACGGCAGCAGGGGAGAGTATATTGTGTACAACATGAACGATCCCTTTGGTATTCCAGCCTACTTTGAGAAGCTGAGTACTGCAAGATACGGCTTGCGTCAGCTGAAGAATATCGCTCCTGAAGGCGATTGGGCTATGCTGAGAATTGGTCTGCCTGGCGAAGAGGCATCTACTGATGTATTGAAGAATGCCGCTGACATGCAGGCAGAGATACAGACCTGGCATGGCAGTGGAGCAGTCTTTGTACGCTTTGACCACCGTCATATGGGCGAAGGTGCAGGCAGTCAGGCATTCGGCTATGGAACCTACCTGAGCGACAGCAAAGAGGTGGCCACTGGCTATGCCAAGACCGAGCTGGACTGGAATGTCAACAGTGAGTCGATACTTCAGAACTACGAGCAGTGGCTGGATGACAACAGCAGCTTTGAGAAATACCTTGCCAGCAACGACTTGGAGAAACGTACCAGAGAGTCTATAGCATATCTCCAGCAGAAGCTTGATGAAGCAGCCGATGAAGCTACCAAGAGATACTATCTGAATGAGATCAAGAATTTCGAGGCCAAGCTGACAGAAGATACTTATAACAAGGACTTCCGCAACATATCGAGATCCGCAGCCAGCATGAGAAAGCGCAAGCAGCAGGCCTTTGAAGATATGCGTAACCGTTCTCAGAACCTCTATAAGGTAGAGATACCGGACGAGACACAGGCTTACTACATTGACTACAACGGCAGGATGAAAGACCAGAAGGACATCTTTGAGACCGTTGACAATGAGCTTGCCGCACACGGCTGGAACCGCAAGGAGATAGACACCCGAACCCTCTTCACGAAGGACGGACAGGAGATTTATCTGACTCCTTGGCAGAGCGGAGCAGACCTCTACGCAGAGCTGGAGCACGGACTTGGTGGTGCCAGGGAAGCCAGTGCTTTCCTCCATAATGCAGGTATCACAGGTATCAAATACCCTGCTGGAACTATCATGGGAGGTGGTGAAGGAGCCACGAACTATGTCATCTTCGACGAGAACGATGCCAAGATAACCGACCATATCCAGTTCATGATGGGCTGGCACGGCAGCGGAGCCAAGTTCGATGCTTTCGACCACCGCTATATGGGCAGTGGTGAGGGCAACCAGTCTTATGGATGGGGAACCTATATCACAGAAGTAGAAGGTATCGGCAGGATGTACGCTGAGGCTATGGGAGACCGCCACAAGCCAGCGACCTACAAAGGTATGTCATATTCTGCTATCCGTCATCTGAGCAAAGACTTCTATGATACCATAGGTATCGAGAATGACAGCCAGCGTGACATACTGATGAGTATTGTTCACTCCCTGAACTTTGGTTATGGAGACCCTGTAGCCATGATTAGAGTGAAGCGAGAATCCCTACAGGAGCTTCTGGAGCGTAAGCAGGCCGTCATAGAGGATGCCAAGGAGCAGCTGGTAGAAGATAAGGACATTCTTGACGAGAAGCGAGTAACCCGCATCCAGAACCGCATCAGGATCAATGAGAAGATTGTTAAGGAAACACAGGAGGCACTTGACTTCGTGAATAGTCTTGACACCAAGGACTTTGAGGGATGGGGTAAGGCACCTGGCAGTTTCCTGTATAAGGTAGATATTCCAGAAGATACGGGAGACAACTACTTCGACTGGACTGAGAGTGTACCAGAGGAGCGAGCCGACAAGATCCTGGCAGAGTTGAGAAATCGTCTGCTTACAGACAAGAAATACGGATGGAACACCGAGGCAGGTATCAACAGGCTTGACAGGGAGCTTGAAGCCATGAAGAAATTCTTCGGAGCCACCTTCTATGGCCGTATGTCCGTACTGTTAGGCAATAGTGTTGCAGGAGCCGACTTTGGAGGCAAGCGCCTTGCCAGTCAGCTTCTGAGCGAACAAGGCTATGTCGGTATCAAGTATCCTGCTGAATACATGACAGGAGGCCGTACCGACGGTGCTAAGAACTACGTCATCTTCAATGAGGATAACGCTAAGATCACCGACACCATCCAGTTTATGATGAGTGGAGATGCTGAGGCACAGAAGGAAGGCAAGAGCCTGTTAGGTTGGAGCGATGGCAAGCAGGTATGCCTGACACAGGCAGGACTGAATCCCAATACACCACTGCATGAGACCACCCACATGTGGGATAAGTGGTGTGAGAAGGAGAATCCCGAATTGTGGAAGAAACTTGTCAATGCCTTGAAGAAAACCACCATGTGGGAGGACATCTCTAAGAATCCCAACTACAGGAACATCTGGAATGACGAGAACAGGATGGCCAGTGAGGTACATGCCCGACTGTCAGGAGCAGCTGGAGAAGATGAGTTCATGAAAGCAGCCTTTAAGAAGAATACCCCACAGAGTATCATCAATGAGGTGAAGAGTGCTCTGAGGAAGTTCTGGGAGGCTGTACTGAGGCTGTTTAATAAGCATGCCAGGACTATTGCTGATGACTTTGAGAGCCTTGGTGCCATTGTTCGCATGCCTATCCGCGATCTGGTAAACAAAGACTTCGAGAAAGTGATGGCAGTAGCGGAAGCAGAGAAAAACGGACAGGTAGAAGGGCAGAATGGTGATATTGCAGCCAGGACTATGATGGGCGTGCATAACATTAGTGAAGAGAAGCTGAGGAAGGTTATCAAACAAGGTGGCCTTGCCAATCCTTCGCTTGCCGTCATTGACACCAAGGGAGGTTATGTACATACCGATTACGGAGGTATTTCATTGATACCGAAAGCCAGTCTGATAGATGCCAGGACAGGAAGGAATGCAGGCACGTTTACTGCTGATGCCTGGACTCCCACATACCCACCTGTAGAGCTTGTTATGAAGAGCAAGGGATGGGACAAATTCTTTAAAGACATGCGTGACATCAAGAAAAACGCTGACGGTGGTGAAGAGTTGGCAGGCAGAGTCAGAGTATATCTGGAGTCCTATCTTGAAAACAGAGACCCCGATGCTATGTATTGGTGGTATCTTTACGACAGAGGACTGGAGCCGAAAACCGTCAGGCGAACCAACTCCTACGACCAAAAGCTTAGTGACCGTATTGTTGAGCTTACGGGAGGTGATGAGCGTACCGGAATAGAAGAACTGAATGATGAGGCCATCAAGGAAATCGTACAGCTGTACCATGCCTACCAGCAGAGTAAGGGAGAAGAAGTCAAGCCCGCAGAGCAGCGTATTGAGTACATCAAGAACCGTCTCGATCCCAATGACCAGAACAAGATGAGACAGTTACGCCTGCAAAGTTATATTGACGAGCTTGAAAAGTATGGAGAGAACAGGAGTAATCTCAACAACTTCATCTCTGGCATCAATCTTTCCGTTCGACGTGCAGGTGAAGTGGATGACTATTCGACCTTCAGTGAAGCCCGTAAGCGAGTCAAGGATGAAGGTCGCAAGAATGACTTCGATAAATGGATTGAAGAGCTTAACGAGCGTTATGGTATTGAAGAGAAGATCTTCGACGGCTATACTCCAAGCGGAAACAGGAAATACATCCCCAATACTCTGGAGAATGCCTCCAAGTATATGAAGAAGCAGGGACTGAACGGTGCTATGGACTGGAGCAGCATCGGCAACTGGATTGCCAAGGTTGCCAACAAGGAAAAGACACTTGAAGGAATCCGCAGCCAGCGTAAGAACCTACAAACAACCGAGGAAGAGCACGATGCTTTCCATGAGAAATGGGGTACTATCATGCAAGAGATAGCCGTTAAACTTGGTCAGGGTGACAACTGGATTGGTGAGCAGCGCATGACAGAAGCCCTTGACCACAAAGATCTGGCGAGCTATGTTAAGCGAGAGTATGGCGTGGAACTGTCAAAGGACGATCAGAGCGCCATCGACACCTTTATCAAGGAAGTGAGACACAACTTCCCGACAGGCTATTTTGAGGCCAAGTTTGAGCGTCCTGTGATGCTGAACGAGTTTGAAATTGCCGTAGTGCCAGAAGAAACATCTTCTGACATCATTGAAGCCCTGAAAGGCGCTGGACTGTCTGTATATACGTACAACAATAAAGGAACTTTGGATGAACAGACTGAGAGCCGCAGACTGGCAGTGATGGAAGCTGTTGGTATGCGTAATGACATCATGTTCCATATCGAGGACGAGCCTGAGACGCTGGAGATGCTGGATAGTGAGCCTACGATGAAAGTATACAGGAGTGTACAGATAGGTCCTGAGGGCAAACCATACCCGCCCATGAGTGGTAAGGTGGATGGCGAGTGGCGCAGTCCGATAGAGATAGGACAGTGGGAGCGCAGCGATGAGGCTCCTTGGCTTGCAGACGAGAACGGACGTTTCCTGTTGGATAAGGGCAATGGAAAGAAGCTGAAAGCCGCCTACAACCCTTACATCCATACCAGCACCTTCCCGCTAAACGACCAGTTCAGTGAGGCACAGAGCCGTCCGGAGCTTGCTGTGATGGAGGTGGAGATACCTGTGAGTGAGCTTACCAGTGGATACAAGGCAGATAAAGCCAAGGATACTGTTGGTGAGAAAGACTGGAAGGCTGGAGCCGTACAGGGACAGCTGACAGGCCAGCGCAAGGTTATCCTGAGCCGTTGGGACAAGCCCATCAGGATCCTGTCAGACGATGAGGTAGCCTCCTTGGTAGCCCCGAAGCTCCAGGAGGCAGGTGTAGTGATGCCTACAAATGTCGTAACACCAGCCCTGAGGAAAGCCCTTGAAGATTACGGAGTTCAGTTTGTCAGCACCGACAACAAGGGTAAGCTGACAGAGGGAGAGCATAAGGGCAAGACCTGGGCGCAATGGTGGAAGCTGCAGCATCCGACAGTTTCCCGTAAGAGGATAGGCCGTTTCTCAGAGAATGAAAATATGTTTGACAGGAACCAGCAGAGAGCCGTCCGCAACAGAGGCACTGTAACTCCAAGGCTGAATAGCATGGACGTGAAGATTACCGATGTACCACGCCATGACTTTGCAGGTACAGGCCAGCAAGCCCGCAGGAGTGGCATGCAATGGGCAATGGAAAACCTTGTGGGAGTCCACCCCATGAAGCAGGGAACTTCAGACGCTTACAATCTGAAGATCAATGAGGACTCTATTGACAAATTCCTGTCTGCTTCATCGACTAAGCACAGTGAGAATCTTGGTGTACACCTGGCAGTGCTTAAAAAACTGTTGGATGTTATCAATGATAGCGTAGAAGTGGAAGTTCATCCTGACTATAAAAAGGATAACGGAAATCGCACCATCGAGAATGGTATAGATGATAAGAATCTGCTTATACACCGCTTCTATGGAGCAGCGAAAATAGATGGTCAGACATATCGTGTAAAGACCACCGTAAAGGAGTGGCGAGGTCAGAACGCTGGCGATGCTTACAATTATGAGGTAACAAAAATAGAGCTACTTGAAGGTGGTCACGATGTGGACAATGCACCCAGCAACTCTATTTCGGCAGCAAAGTTACTAAATAATATCGAAAAATCCTACGATTTAGGCAAAAATTTGCTTGCTGAGTCGAAAAAAGAGGACGAAAGACTTGCAAGGATGGAGAAATCGGCTGTTCAGACCGCAGAGAAACTTGGAGGTCAGGCCGTGAAGTTTGCCCGTCAGGAGGACTATTTGGACGATGCCGATGCCTTGGAGCGTATCGCCAAGGGAGACAAGGGCTGGTACGACCCTGAGACAGGCGAAGTAGTTATCATCACCGAGAACAACGACGGTATTGATGACATCAACTTCACCGTAGCCCATGAGAAACTTGGTCACGAAGGACTCCAGCTATTGTTTGGATCAGACAAGGCTGTCATGAAGTTTGGTGACTTCCTGTATAGGAGTGCCGACAAGACGCTTCGCAGGAAGATGGTAGACAGAGCCAATAAGGAAGGCTATAAGATGAACGACAGAGACCGCTGGAGCAAGGCCGCTCAGGAAGTGTTTGCAGACATAGCCGCTGACGGTCCAACCACCAAGGAAGAGTTTTCTCTTTGGGATAAGGCCAAGCACTACCTGATACGCCTACTGAAAGCCCTGAACATCCGCATATCAGGACTGTTGACCGACCACGATATGCGCTACTACGTTTTGAGGACAGGCCAGGCATTGAAGAAGTGGAGCACTCTTAGCGATGAAGCCAAGGAGCAGCTGATGACTCCAGGCGAGAGAAAAGGAGCCGTAGGAGGCAAGCCCCGTAAGCGTAACAGCGAGAGTCAGGCACAGTACTTCCAGAGGCTGAGAGAGTGGGAGCGCAGGAAGATCGCTGAGGAGCAGGATCCTGAGCCTAAGATGCCCGACCTGAGTAATGAGGAAATCAGCAGCGAGTATGGTGAGTACCAGAAAGACTGGATGAGAAGGCACGGACTGCCTGAGGATTATGAGGATATGGGTATGCCGAGACGTGAGACAGGCGAGAGCGATGCCGACTACATGCAGCGTATCCGTCTGCACGAAGCCTACGAGCGAGAGCAGCAGAGCGGAGACCCCTTGCAGCCTGTTTTCGGTTGGGAGCCACAAGCCATCAAGGACTGGAAGCGAGCCTATGCCGAGTGGAAGCAGCGCAACGACATCAGGGAAGAAGAGAATGTAGACCTCGACTTGTATGAGGGTAACGGCATTGAGCCAGGAGACCCCGTAACAGAGAGTGAGGTTGATGCCAGAATGCTCAGAGACCTTGGTGATGCCAGCGGAGCAGACACCACCCCCGAAGGAGCCAAGAAACATGTGAAGATGGCTATCATTGAGCGCAGGAAGGACTTGGAGAGCGGTAATGCCGAAGATGCCATCTTCCTCCATCAGCTTGGTAAGATGATCGAGCGAGAGGCCAAGGCGCAAGGCGTGAGCGCTGAGGAGTTGAACCGACAGTTGCCCCATATCATCGAAGAGACCTATTTCGAAGAGGTACTGAGGGATGAGAATGGTAATGTCGTAGCCATCAATGACATCAGTGACCAGCTACCCATCAAGCGCACCCCTGGACTGGAGAATCTTCTTGACACCATCAAGGACTGGTATGACAATTTCTTCCATGTGCTGGAGGATGCCGGACTAAGAGGCAAGGCAGGATATATTGAGGACGGTTACGTCAACCACGTCTGGGATAAGGGTAAGAGCGATCCGAAGGCCTGGGAGAAGTATGTTGAGCAGTATCAGAGACTGAAATCCCCCAACATGAAACACAGGGAGGTTGAGAGCTACAGGATGGGTATTGAGCTTGGTTTGAAGCCCAAGTTTGAGAAGCTGACAGACATGATGGCGTACTATTCCAAGAGTAACAATGAGGCTATAGCTAATAAGGGACTGATGCAGCACCTGAGCTGTCTGAACATCCAAGAGGTCAATAGCGACGGAGAAGTCACCCTGAACACCCCATTACTCTACAGCAGCCAGCCAGACGGACTGGTACGAGACCGCTACAGTACTTTCTATGTGCCAGGTATCGGAGACATCTGGGTATATAAGGAGGCAGCGTCGAAGTTTGCCAACGTATTCGGTCCTGTCACCACACCAGGTGAGAAAGCCGTGAGCCAGAAGTTCTGGAACGCCTACGACCTGATAGGCAGCACCGCTAAGAAGATCCAGCTATCATGGAGTTTCTTCCATGCAGGTGCACTGACTGAGGTATATCTGGCACAGGGTATGGCAGGCGAAGGACCAGGCAGAGCCATCAAGCAGCTTATGAGAAGCTTGGTGTATGACTGCATCCGCACGGGAGAGTTGCCTGCTATGGCCAATCCCGACGATTTCAAGGCAGCAGCCAGCCACCTTGTGAAGCTGGGAGCCACCGATGACTATGCAGCAGCCGATGTGCTGAGGCTGACAGACAAGTTCCGTCAGTTTGCCAAGGATATGGATAAGCGCATGGGTACAGACAAGGTAGGTGGAGTAGGTCCGTTAGGTGTGGTAGGCTTTGCGATGGATGCCATCAACAAGGGTATGGATACCTTCCTTTGGAGTTATCTGCACGACGGCTTGAAGATTGCTATGTTCAAGATGTTCGCTGATGACCTGAAGCTTAAAGCCGAGAAGAAAGGCTGGGATGACGAGAAGCTTGACCAGATGCTTGATGAGGCAGGCCAGTATGTCAACGACTGCTTTGGAGGTCAGTTCTGGGAGCTGATAGATGTCAGTCCTAAACTCCTGAAAGGACTCCAGCGTATGTTCCTGTCACCAGACTGGCTTTTGTCTACACAGCGCCACTTCTTCGCCAACTTTGGCTTTGGTAGTCTTTATAACGATGGAGGCTTCTGGGAGTACGTCAAGTACAACACAGACAACTTGAAACGAGTATTCGGAGCTGACATCCCGAAGAACGATTTCAGGGCATTCCGTAGTAGGAACGCCAAGATGTGTTACATCATAGGCGTACTGTTTGGAGCCATGATGCTGAGCAACCTTGCCAACGCCATATTCAGGAAGTGGGACGAAGATAAGGAGCGCAGCAATGCCGAGGATGACCCAAGCTACAAGTCGAAGTACGACTTGATAGCCCCTGACGGCATGAAGTGGTATGACTATCTGATGATGGGCAATGCCAACGGACAGACCACCCACATGTTTACAGGCAGGTACGAAGATGGTACTGAGACCTACATCAGATGGGGTAAGCAGTTCCGTGAGTTCCCTGAGCTATGGACAAATGAGAAGGGTGAGCTTGAAGTACCATGGCCATTGGTGAAGAGGATGATGGGCAAGGCCAATCCGAATATCGGCATTATCCTTGATGACATCACCTACCTGGATCCGTATAAGGCCACCCATCAGGACGAAGAGCTGCAACGGAAGTACGGCAAGCCCCTTGGACTTGTAGTCAAGACCGCCTCCAAGTTCCTCCCCTTCATTGTACCCACACAGGAGGGCAAGGAATGGAAAGCCGTAGATCTGGTATTCCCGTCCAGCAAAGGTTTCTCGAAGTGGAAGGCACAGGACTACTTCAAACACTACATCCTGACTGATGACCAGCAGGGCATGGACTTGACCTACAGGAGCTGTGTGCTGAACGGTATCGATCCCCAGCAGCAGTTGGATGCAGCCCTGAGGAGCGTGAAAGCTGCAGAGCGCAAGGAACTTGCTGATGGAGTGAAAGACCTGCAAGGCGCATGGAATAAGTTCAATGATGCCAAGAGTCACGACGAGAAGCTGTACTGGCAGCGTAAGTTGAAGAAGTACTTGGCAGAGACCAACTATGACCAGCTGAACAGCTATGAGTTTGGTGAGAAAGCCAAGGAGATTCTGGGCACCGACGATGAGGACAGAAAGCCAATGAGTCGTGAGCAGCTGAAGAATGGAGAAGGTATCTACCTCTGGCTATCCAATGCTGAGGATGTCAGGGATGACTACAAGGTATCCGTCCTGTATAAGAAAGCGGGCGAAGTGACCAAGCAGCTGAGAAGCATGGAAGAAGATGGTACGGACACCAGCGACTTCGAGGACAGGAACCAGTACTGGATAGATCTCAGGGAGCGCATCAACGAGTACCGACGTGACATCAAGGAGCTGAAATCCGAGTTTGGCAATGACAATGACGAACAGGTGATGAGGCAGATACGAGATGCCAGACGGGAGTTGCTGGAAGATGCTGAGGAGCTGAGGAAATAAATGGTTGCTGTGTCACAGCAACACACACAACAAATAGGGAGCGTTTCGCAACGCCCCCTATTTTTTTGAAACCATTGTTTAACCTAAAATCCTTGTAAAGTTATTTAATATTTATATCATATGAACAAACATACTCAATAGATGACCTCAGACAGTTCGCCAGACTTCATCTTCCTGGCACGCTCCTGGGTGAGCTTCTTGATGTCCTTGACCATAGCGTCCATCTGTTGCTGTTCAGACTTAGGCTTATCGTCACGGCCATCATAGAGATGGCGCACCAGATCCTCCAGCGTCCATTTCCAGTCAGAGTGAAGCGTGATGACGTTAGAGCCACCGACCACCACAGCATCGTACTGTTCATCCTCCTTGGGCAGTTCCAGGAAGTTGACTCCCTCGATGTTGCTTTCTTTCAGGAACTTCTCCGCATCTTCCTTGGAGGTTTCACAAAGGGCGATAGTCACATCAATCTTATTCTTGATGAGTGACGTGATAGCCTCCTTGGCCTTGCCAACGAGGGAGAGTGCTCCTTTGTCGTCCTTGGTCAATACGCAGCACTCGATGATTTTTACCTTCTTAGCCATAATATTATGAATAAATCTGTGATGCAAAGATACGGATAAAAGATACTGTCAGGCTGATAAATTGCGCAATTTATCAGAGTATCAAGGATATAATAAGGTAAATTTGCGGAAAAATTCAAGTATATGGTATATCCCAACAACGGACTGATCAATCATCAGACAGGCGAGCGAGAGCTTGGCATGGACTCCCTGAAAGGCCATGAGCACAAGCCATTCAGTAACGACTACTATTACAGGAAGCTTGTAGAGCTGGCTGCAAAGTACTACGACGATATGGGACCACTTAGGAAGAAGTGGACCAAGGCCAACAACTACTATATGGGCAGGCAGTTGGAAGATGAGGTTATCTACAATGGTCGCAAGGTCAAGACCAAAGATCTGCTGAAGATAAAAGGTTTGCCAGAGTTCCAGAACGACATTATCAGTGACAAGGTACTGACTCTTAAAGGCCTGATGAGGCAGGAGAATATGAGCTGCACCTGTAAGAGCACCGATGCCGATGAGGACATGTTTGCCGCCATCTTCTCAGAGTTCCTGAGACAGAACGACACGCTTAATGAGCGCAGTCAGATGAACAGTGAGCTTTTCGAGAAGTTCCTGGTATATGCCTTTGTCTGTGTAAAGGTCAATCACGACTACAGGCAGGGCAGGGATGACATCTATCTGGAGCAGAAGGACATCTACAAGCTTGCTTTGCCTCCTTTCGAGAAGAGCGACCTGAGCGACATCAAGTTTATCGCTGAGGCTCATGATATGGAGTGGAGCGACCTGTTACGCTATTTCTGCAAGGACGCAGAGGGCAATGCCAGTCATGCAGCCGAGCAGCAGCTGGAGCAGATCTACAAAAAAGAGATAGACTATATCCACTCCCTGAGGAACACAGGCTTCAACAATACGAGAGATGCCGACGATTTCTACCACTCCACGACCCTTGGTAAGTACAGGGTGATAGAGATCTGGAAGCTGGAGAGGAACAGAGCCTTATGGTGCCACGACAGGGCAACAGCCGAGGTGGGCTACAGACCGTTGAGTGACAGGGAGGCCATAGAGGCCGAGAACGAGCGCAGGAAGCACGACAACGTCATCAGGGATGAGAATGGAGTTCCAGTCTTGGATGCTGACGGCAAGGAGATGTACTATGTCAGCCCCGCTTTCCTGCAGCTGATAGAGTATAGGGTAGACATTGAAGAGTTCTGGTACTACAGATTCCTGAGTCCTAACGGCTATCTGCTGAAAGAGGGATGCAGCCCATATAGGGTAGAGCGAGACGGCTACAGCTTCTATTTTGCCCCATACGCTTTCCTGGCATATCCCTGTTTGCAGGGAGAGACCCGCAGTTTCATAGACCGCTGTGAGGACAAGCAGAATGCCACCAATCACTACATGCTGATGCTGGACTCCCTGCTTGGCCATTCGATGAAGGGCGTAGCCATTGACACCAAGACCGTCACACCGCTACAGGGGCTTGACGAGATGATTGCCAACGCCACGAAACCCAATGGCGTAGTGCTCTATAATGGAGAGAAAGGTAATGCCCCGCAGCCGTTGGCACAGAACCATCTGCCACAAGGCCTTGACTGGATGATCAATCAGAACCAGAGTATTGTAGTAAGCCAGAGCGGAGTACAGGGAGCCTTGCAGGGCGTGCACAGGAATACCTCAGGCAAGCAGTACCAGATGGAGCGAGAGAGTGCCGCCACGACCGTAGCCGACTACTTTGGCGCTTTCTACAGCTTCATGAAACGTATCAGCAAGCTCCAGCTCTGGGAGATTCAGCAGTTCTATGACAGCCACCGCAGCGTGAAGGTGAGCGGAGAGGACTATAAGCAGTACTACAACCCAGATACGATGATGGATGTCAACTTCGACCTGACGCTGGATATGGATGCCAACAGTGCTGTAATGAGAGAGGCCAACAACGACATGCTTTGGCAGCTGATGCTGAACAAGTATATCGACCTGCCTACGATGCTTGATTGTGGTTACTGGAGCAATACCGCAAGACTAAAGAAGCGTTACGAGGAATACCAGCAGCGCATGATGGAGCAGGCCGCACAGACAGGAGTCATGCCAGCAGGCAACGGTGGAGCCACCCACTTGCAGCAAGGCAAGGAGAATACACCGCAGCCCGTAGTGGGAGGTGTGAGCTAAGAACAGTCGCTATGGCATAGCGACATACAGGACAGAGTCAGGGTTTGAAAGCCCTGACTTTTTTCATTGGCTCAGACAGTTCCGTCATGTAGTAGTTGATCCACTCCGCATACTTCCTAAGACGCAGCTTATTGTCACTGTCACATCCGACAGCACCCCACTTGGATGGCGTATAGTAGAAACACTCCCGCTTCATATCCTCCACCGTCATCTCCTTGCGTACCTTCACCTTGCGGGAACGGATGAGGTACTTCATGGCAATGGCATCCCCCTTGCGTCTGTATTCGTAGACGATAGGAATGAACTGGAACGAGTTTCTGTCAAACCAGAGGTAGAAGCGAGGCCCCTTCGTCTCCTTGTAAGCCTCAATACACTCCTTGACACCCTGCTTCCACATACGTGTAGCAATGAATTTCTCCTTTCTCACGATGTAGGGCTTGTATACTGCCAGCAGTGCAGCCCTGAGTTTCTTCTTGATGTTCATAATCATTCTGTTTTTTGTTGTTATTTTAAGTTACCGAGAATCGTATTTGTATGCTCCGCAATCCTCCGACGCTCCTGACGCTGTGCATCATCCTCAGAGACCTCTACAGGGATATAAGGCGTATCCATATCCATACGGGATACCCATAGGCCGATGGCACGAGCCATCACACGGTCATCATGATAGCCAGGAGCCGCCTCGTACGTACCTTTGTCCGTGAAGAGGTAGTAGGACATCTCCGTCAGCGCCTCATTCTCATGTTCGATATAGTCATGTGTGCGCACCAGCTTCACCAGCAGTTTGATGATGGCAGGCTTATTGTTACGGTTGGTGTTGAATCCCAGTTTTGTCTCCTTCTGACGGTGTTTGAGCAGCTTGGAATAGTTGCTGGAATAGATATTCTCATACAGCGGACGCAGGATGGGGAAGAACAGTTCAGCCACGTCACCATCCGTATTGTTCATCTTCGAGTAAGCCGTATTGTTCTCGACCACCAGCAGCGCATCATTGTAGAAGTGAGCCAGCTGTGCCGAGCGCATGGCTATCTGGTCAGGATCCGAGTGGCCATGCCATTCAGCCACGATAGCCTCCGTACCACCATACATCATGTCGTAACGGTCAATAACCACCATGTCGTAGTAGTCGGAAGTCTTGTGTGAGCCGCCAATATCGACAGAGACGATGTAGCGGTTTTCGACATGTTCCGTATCATCAGGAAACTCCCAGACACGCAGCGGACCGCCAGCCTGTTCGACGAGCCGGACGTTCTGCATACACTTGGGAGTGACAAAGCCTGCTTCCTCAGGAGGAACATCCGGCAATACGGAATCACCCTCGATGTCACCCTCGAAGATAGGAGCGAAGCAGTCCTCTGTCATTGCCTCGACCTTATACATGTCGAATACCTGGTTGCCAGAGAAACGGAATGCCTCTATGTCATCAGACGGGTATTCCTGCTGCATCTCCTCCAGTGATGCCATCGTCTTAAGCTTGTTCTTATACCACTTGATACCCTCCAGCGAAGCACCTTTCTCCCAGAGTGACCACAGGTAAGCCCCGTGATACTGTTTGTCGTTACGGTTACGCCACAGCTCTATGATAAAGTCCGCACGCTCATCTTCATCCTTGAACGGTGACATATACGTCTCGATCTCAAACCACGCCACGAATACACCGATGTAAGCCGAAAGCCTCTCTCCCGTCTTGGGATTGACCTTCTTCGTTTTCATCCATTCGTCATAGTAGTGATTCTTGCCGTTAGGCGTTGACTCACGTACGATGAAGGTATATGGCAGTTCTGTGTTGACCGACGAGAACGATGCCGACGCAATCTGTGCAGGCATGCGCTTCTCTGTCTCAGGAAAGAATGCCTCTTCCGTCAGGTGTACCATGGCAGCATCCGCAGAACGTGTTGACTCAGGATTGAGCGCAGAGCCAGTCTGTATCTTACAGTGACGAGGCACCATCTCCTTGATGTTCTGGGTAGTTCCGACACCAGCGAACTTCTTGACCTCCGCAGGATACTCTTCGCCAAGATCGTAGAAGAGCCACAAGGGAATAGCATCAATCAGCTTCTCGTACATGGCGAACACGTTAGAAGCCGACGTAGACATGTGACCCACGATGTTCGAGTTCCAGTTTGTTTTCCAGAAGATCTGTATCCATGCCATGTAGATGTCGGTGAGCGTAGAGCCGCCCCACTGACGGCATTTCAGCAGGATAACCAGTATCGCCTGATTGCTGAGACGCATCTGTTCGAAGATCTTACAGAGCTTCACCTGTGCCGGACGCAGGTAGAACGGAATGTCAGAGCCACCCTCCTTGTTCTTGATACGTCCGTAGGCATAGGCGAAGAAATAGAAGTCGTACTTACAACGCAGACGGATGAAGTACCTGATGACCGATTCACGGTACGACTGATAGTCACCACCCTCTGGCAGATAGCGAGCAATATACAGGTCGAAGGAACCGCAGTTCATGAGTGCACAGATGAACGGCTCCATCATCATCTCGACAGGCAGGTATAATGTCTGTCCCTCCAAGAAGTCGCTAATCTGTAGCTCAAAACGCAGACCAGGCGCATCCTCTCCCGTGATGGGATTGTACCTGGCATTGAGGACAGACAGTCTGTTGTCATCCTCATGGAGAATATCCTGAAGCAGTTTCTTGGGTATCTCCTTCTGGCGTTTTATAGTAGTGGTAGCGAGCACTATCTGTAGGTGTGGTATTTATAGTCAGCGATGATCCATTCAATACGGTTGAACACCATGCCTGAGACGAGCATCACCAGATGATACATGGCAGCGATATGAGGTATGAGGAATCCGATGGCTATGAGCAGCAGCAGTTGCCAGAATATCAGCCGATGCTTGCGCCACAGCCAGAAGATCATGAACCCCGAAAAGAACGACACGAACACCGAAGCCCCCAGTACAGGCAGCGACGGATAATAGACGAAGCTGAGTACCACCGCACACAGATACGCCACCGTCCACCGAGACACCGTGTAGAGGTTATGCAGTACGAAGAGCGCCCAGCTGTTGATAAGCCAGTGCAGCAGTGAGGCATGTCCGAACATATATACGAAATGCGTATAGACAGGACTGTCAGATGAGACAGCCAGCAGGCTATGCAGCGGTATGACGGGCAGCATCAGTACCAGCGGCAGGAGCGTATAGTAGAGCTGTTTCATTTGCGTTCCTCATATTGTTTGATATTCAGGCGATAGCGCACGATGTCCCTGAGTGACTGAGGAGACAGGCCGATGATAGGTGCAGGACGTTCCAGAGCCATATCTACCAGTGTTTCGAAAGACTTGTCACGATTCTCGAAGCGCTTGCTTAGTTGCATGTACTCCGAAAAGAGCGCATTATAGAGAATCTGCTTCTGACGATTCTTGAAACGCTTCACCTTCCCATTGAGACGGTTACGAATATAGCGAGCCGCCCAATAGTCGGAGACATAGAACTTCGACACAGGCAGACATGCAGCGATGGTGAATATACGGTCAAGGGTAGCCGGACTGCCTGCCAGGTCAGCCGCTTTGCGGTATATCCTAAGCAGCTCCTTATCCCTTTCGAGATTGATCTGAGAAACACTGTTTTTATGACGCATAGGGTACGATGTTGATGATTACGAGGTGATTTATTCCACGACAAAGTTACAAAGCAATTGCATAATTTATCAGCGATAAACTGCCTATTCTTTTTATCTTTGACAAAAATTTCAAACCGAAAAATGTTATGGCAAAAGAAAAGACTGAAAATCAGCAGGTTACAAGCAACCGTCAGAAGCTGAACGAAATGATGAGAGGCCGCTACCCTGAGCTGAACACTGATGACGATGAGGCTCTGAGTGGGCAGATTTCAAGCGACTACGACCTTCTCGACCAGCGCAACAAAGAGCGTGAAGAGTTCAACAATATGCTGGCTCAGAATCCCTATGGTGCAGGTATCGTGACAGGTATGGCTACAGGTAAGAATGAGGACGGCTCAGACTTTGACCTGGGTGAGTACATGCTTGACAACTATCCAGAGGTAGTGATAGACCTTATTGAGGGCAATCCTAAGAATAAGGAGAAGTACCAGCAGATCCGTGACGAGCGCAGACAGCAGGAGCAGGCAGATGCCGACTTCCAGGCCAAGGCCGACGAGCTGGTTGCCGTTGAGGATGCAGAGTTGGATGCCGCCATAGCAGAGGCAGGCCTGAAGCCCGAAGAGGTGAAGAGTCTGATAGACTGGATCTACAACGAAGAGAACGGCTTTATCAAGCGTGCCGCCCGTTTCGAGCTGAAGAAGGATGACTTCCTGCAGCTGTTCCGCATCAAGGACTGGGATGCCAAGATGGCTGAGGCCGACAACAAAGGCTATGTCAGAGGCAAGAACGAGAAGATAGACATGCAGCAGCACAAGCACAGCAACCGCACGAAGCTTCCTGTTATCGGAGGTGGAGGCGGTAAGCCAGTTGAGAAGGAAGATGATCCGAAGCTGAGGCATCTGGAGGCCATGAAGGACGCTTATACCGTATAGTATATGGCATACGAGCATCTTCCTGGAGGCGGTTACGTGATAGACGGCCCACGAGACAAGACCAGCGTGAGCGATTTTGAGCGGGAGGCAGGTATCCGGCCATCCATCTACAGGCCGAACATCAAGTGATATAGGTAAGGAAACAGTGATCAGTAACTTAGTATTAATTCATTTTTAAACTTTTCAAGCAATGAAGAAACTTCAAAAATGGTTTGGATTTGTGATTGCCATTGCAATTACAGTCTTTAGCGGAAGTGTCTATGCGATGGCTGACGAGCCCGCTCTGTCAGACCGTGTAGAAGAGATCCCTGGCGGAGGTCATGGCGCATCAGGCGCAGACAACCCAGAGGGTGGACAGTGGCATGAGGAATCACGCCACATTGCCGAGGACGTGCACCACGACTTCGACTACTATCAGAGTGAGATTAACAAGCGCATCTGTGAGATGAAGCTTGAATCCTGCCCGATTGACCAGATTTTGCGTAGTGCCAGTCGTAGCCGTCACGCAGACTCTATGATTATCAAGTACTACAGGATCGGCCAGAGACCTGTTACAACAACCCTTGGGACAGCCATAACGGCTACCAGTAATGGTGTTGGCAACGAGATTAAGCCAGTGAATCCGAAGTGCTTTGATAATATGGATACCATCCTGTTCCCCAGCGTACAGGGCTACAAGGCTGACGGAGAGACCCGTGATGCCTACCATCCCCTGATGGTACGTGTCGTAGGTCGCACCACAGCAGGCTATCCTATCGTCGTAGCTATCAATGGCAAGAAGAACAGCGACAACCGCTTTGACCTTCCCGATATTGATGCAGGCGTAGTAATGCTGAGACTTGGCCGTGCAGCTGGTGAGCGTGACGTTAAGACAGGCTCTTACTACACCATGCCTGAGCCTTCTGAGCAGTATTGCCAGAGGTTTATCATGCAGGTGGAGCAGTCTAAGATCGAGCAGATGCTTAAGACCGTCGTAGACTGGGACTTCATCAAGCAGGAGCGTATTGCCGTTGACGATATGCGAGGCGGCATCGAGCGCAGCGGACTCTTCGGTGTCAAGGGACGTATCAGCTGGAGTGACAGCGGTGAGATCTACACCACTGGCGGTATCTTCTGGGAGGCAGGCAAAGACCTGGAGCTTGGCCACTGGCAACCCAAGATGCAGCTTGACGCAGAGGGTAAGATGGTTCCCGTCACCATTCCTACTGGCTCTACGACCACTGAGACCTACACCGTCAATTCACAGGTACAGTCAACGGACGATAGTGACCATCTGCTGTTTGACTGTGAAGAGTCAGGTACTGCCAAGGTTGTATACACCACCGATAACGGTACTACTTGGATAGACTCTTCAGACGGCACTACCGAGGTTACTCCAGACGCTACTCCTACTGCCAAGATGGAGACCGTCAGCGAGACCCGTACCCGCACCGTAGCCGTAACCCAGCAGGTTTACGAGTATGTCATCTCACAGAAGGAGCTGACAGCGTTCATCAACCAGATTATCCAGGATGCAGGTAACGGTAGCCGCACGAAGCTCCTGTTTGTTGACAACCTGATTTATCAGGCACTTGCCAACATCAAGACCGACAACCGCACCATCTTCCAGAACGAGACCAACTACAGGAACTGGAACCTTGACTTCGAGAGCTTCTCGACGATGGGCACCAAGATCCTTATCTACCGTCACGACTCCTTCAACTACATGAAGATGGACGGTATGGGCTTCTGCCTGGATCCACGCTATCTGGAGAAGTGGGTATTCGGTGACTGGGACCGTCAGGAGTACGACCTGAAGAACCTGTTTGTCCGTAACTCAGATGCAGTTGTGATGACTGAGTATTCAGGCTGGACGCTGGAGTTCCCCAACGCCCACGCAAGGGTAAGCCGTCCGACCTTCGACACCACACTGGGTGTTACTGACGAGTTGCAGGCTGCATAGGAATCCTCCTTTCATTAAAAATTTAATACCCAAGGGGCAGGTTTGAGGCAACATGCCAACGGCCTGCCCCTTCCTAATACGATAAGACTATGCTTTTTAGAAGTGAACACCAGCTTATTTTCAAGGTCAAGGTAGGCAATGCGGAGCGTCTGGTACGCTTCTCAGATCCCAACGCCAACAGCAGCGACTCCAGTTTTGTTACTGAGGATAAGGCCGTTATCAATGCCATCAGGAGGCATAAGTTCTTCCAGACAGGCAAGATCAAGGCATACGGAGTATTCCCTGAGGATGACAGTCAGCAGCAGGCACAAGTCCCAGCCCCCTCAACAGAAGAGCAGGAGCCGTACCGCAAGCCGCTTATCAAGCCGTCCGTGACCCCGTCCAAGCCAGTAGCAGCACAGCCGAAGCCAGCCCCCGCCACTCAGTCAGAGGGCAAGGTGCTTGTATTCGCCAACTTCTCTCAGATGAAGAACTATCTGAAGAAAGAATACAAGACTGAGGCTAATAGTGTACGCTCTTTGAAGGACGCAGAGGAGTTTGCCCGCAAGAAGGGTATCTCCTTTAAGTACGAGAAGAAATGACCTCCAGGGCAGGAGGCTCTTTATTAACAGGTAAGGAAACAAAATACACAGACCCATGACGATAGAATATTGCGACATACTGAGGGACCTGCATGTAGCCCTCGATGAGATTATCATAGGAGACGCACAGGACGATGACTTTGCCACCGATATGGATACCGAGCTGAGGCAAGCCGTGAATACGGCCGTCGAACAGCTTCTGGGAGAGTTGGATGAGAGTCATATAGACCTGACGAACGACACCACCGTTACCGCCACTGCTGGAACGGGAACCCATGTGATCACAGTACCCACGAACCTGCTGAGGTTTGTTGCCATGCGTTTCAACTCATGGGGAAGTGAGCTGAGGGAACTGACAGCCCCAGACAGTGACAAGGCCAAGATGCAGGGTTGTGAGTTTACGAGAGGCACTAAATGGAAGCCAGTGGCCATCATGACCACAGGCGCATCAGGCAAGATCATCGACGTGTACGGAACCGTGACAGGAGACACCGTGACACGTTTTGCCTACGTCCCAAGACCCACCGTGACCAATACCACCGTAACCTGTGCCTTGAAGGACGAGACGCTGAAATGCGTCATGTACCGGGCAGCAGGCATCTATCTGGAAACCCATCGTGAGAGTGAAGCCGCCAACAAGTATTACGACCTAAGCCGACTGATATGAACACGCCACAGATACTGAATGGAGGAGACATCACCATCGGAGTACCCTTGCGACGAGTCTATGTCAGCGACGGACAGATGGTAAGCACAGGTTTCTCGCTTTCACAGCTCAGTGATGTTGAGGTGAAAGTGATAGGCGAGAACCAGAACGAGATACCCGTAAGCTTTGCAGGCAGCGCACAGTCGGTTGATGTCACCATATCCGCTGGAAGTTCCACCCCAGGCTATTACGGTTTGAAGATAGCAGGCAAGCTTGGAGGCCGTCATGTCAGGAGCTACCAGGACAGATACTTCAAGCTGGTACAGACCGATGAAGAGGTGACAGCGACGGCCAACGAGCAAAGCATCTATGTAATGACAGAACCCATGATTATCAGGTAGGCACAGCAGCCTACCTATCAATATATATACGACAATGGCAGAGGCAAGGAGAATACCCAGGATAGTGAAGGGCAACGACTTTGAAGGACTCGTACCCTTGAAGCAGTTTGTTACCAGCGGAGGCGAGACCGTATCAGGACCGTTTCCGCTTAATAACGCCACCAATGTACAGGTCAGTCTGATCAACGAGAGCCAGCGCAGGTATGCCGTGACCTGGGAGATAGCCCCCAGCAGGAATGACATGCTGTTGCTGCATGTTGACGGAGAGCTGACTTGCGGTTTCTGGAGTCTGGAGCTGACAGGCCGCTATGAGGGAGACAGGATACGCACCTTCATAGAACGGCTCTTCGAGATCGTACACAGCAACGAACAGGCCGACGAGTACGTCAGTGAGGACGGTGACATTGAGTTTGATCCCATCACCATCTACAACAACCTGACAGTAAGCCTTGGCAACGTGCTGGAAGAGCGAGGTGTAGCCGACACGATGGAACAGTTGTATGCCGCCATCATCCTTGCCTTGAACAATAAGCTTTCGAGAACCGAGAACGACACCGCAAACGGTCATATCCGTTTCCTGCAAGGCCTTACTTCCGAGACGATGGTGAAGCTGATGGGAGGAGCCGACTTCGGCAACTTCCTCAGTGGCTATATCGGAGGCTATGGAGGCAGGATCGACGGAGACGGCAACGGAGAGCTGGAGAGCCTGATGGTACGCAGCTTCCTTGAAGTGCCAGAGCTGAGGTTTAACCGAGTCACTGTCAAGGTAGGCGATGAATGGCGCACCAACGGTGGAGGCATTGTAGAACGAGTGGAGCCAGACCTGACAGGCACAGGAGGCTATGCCAACACGGGAACACTATGGCTCCATCTGGAGGACGGAGAGGCAGGCACGCTACAGGTCAATGACAAGTGTAAGGGCATCTTCCATAACCTCAATGGTGAGAACGACACCGCCACCACCGATGATGGCGCAGGAGGCAGGACGTTCAAAGGTTTCTGTACCACCTATTTCGTCGTGACAGGCGTGTATAATGACGGAGGTCTGAATAATCGCATCACCTACGAGCTGAGGCCATGCACCTCAGACGGCTGTTGGGCACACGACCCCGACGAGCAGACCTCAGAGGTACGTTCTACAGGTATCAGGGGAGGTTTCCACCCGCAGGCACAGATGACCGTAGCACAGTACTCCAATGCCACCGACACCACCCGTCAGAGCAGCACCTACTATACCACCAAGTACATCCGTATGCTGAGACAGATGACAGGCTGGGACGAGCACCTGTATAATGTCGGTTTGCAGATGGGAGGTATGAGCCTGATAGAGAGTGCCTACGGCACAGAGAACGAGCGTGCAGCACATGCCACCGACTACTTCCTTTGGATCGACGGCAGCATCTGCTTCTCAGGCACTCTTGACAAGGTGGACTCCTGGGGACGGCCGGTGGAGGAATATCCCGACCAGGGAGAGTTCTCGCTGACAGCCGACTACTACTATAACGACCTGGTACACTACAACGGCATCGTATGGCGCTGTGTGTATGGAGAGAGAGACAGTAGCGGACTCTATAAGAAGCTGAGGCTTGCCCATGCCACCAACGAGAATCCCAACGGAGAGAACTGTGTGCCAGGCACCGATGGCCACTGGGTGAAATATATCTACGCACAGAGTCTGACACCCCTTGGCCACTGGCAGAGTACCAGCTGTCCTTATCCCGTCAACAGCATCGTCAACCTTGGAGGCAGCATCTATTCCAGCAAGATAGAGACCAGCAACCCGCCTATGGGACTGTTGCTGAACGGTGCAGGCACCGAGTATGTGCTGAATGGAGAAGGAGGCTATATCATTGTCGATGAAACCACAAATGACGATTGGGAACTGCTTCTGAATGTCGGAGACATCACCAATGGTGCAGCAGGACAGGATGCCATCACCATCAATCTGACGAACGACACCGACAGCGTGTTTACCGACGAGCACGGCAACATCCCGACAGGAACCGTGTTTCCCACGACCATTGCCCAGCTCTATGAGGGCATGGAGCTGATTGGTGCAGGTGTGACATGGAGCATCGACTGGAGCAAGACCACAGGCGCAGGCACGCAGGCCAGTCCGCTTGCCAGCATTAACACCACGACAGGCGTAGTGACTACATGGGGTATGTCTGCAGACAAGACCATCATCTGCATCAAGGCCACCTACAGACAGAGGGAATACCGCAAGGAGTTTACCTTCCACAAGACCTTTGGCAAGGATAAACTTTGGATAGAATGCGACCATAATGTCATCAAATACAACCCTAACACCCAAGTCTACAGTCCGATGAGCCTACAGGTGAGAGCCTACATCAAGCGAGGCTCCACAGGCAGTGTTCAGGAGGTGACACAGGCAAGTGGTTTTGGCTATATCCGCTACAGTACAAACGGGCAGGCCAGCAATACCGTTTATCATGGCGGAACCATCACCATCAATGATAATTCATTCATTGGAGACCACCTGATACTGACGCTCTACAATGCTGACGGGCAGGTTGAGGATGTCGAGGACATCCCACGAGTGCTGGATGGACTCAATGCCAAAACCCTGCTTGCTGAGTACAGTGCTGACAGGACTAACTGGCACAGCACTTTCACAGACGGTGACCTCTGGATGAGAACCAAGCAGGAGGGAGATGACCAGTGGGGAGACCCCATCAAGATTGTCGGAGAGGACGGTGAGGAGATGAGGTACGACTTTGCCATCTCCAAGAGTAAGGTCAGTGCCAGCAGTACTACGCCACCGACGAATATCAGTCCCGCAGGCTGGACGGACGGTCCTCAGGAGGTTACGTCAGAGTTTCCTTATCTCTGGATGAAGATGACCCCCGTAGACAAAGAGGGTAATGCCACAGGAGCCTCGAAGTATGTCAGGCTGACAGGCGAGAAAGGCCAGAGCAGTTTCAAGAGTACCGTGTTCATCCGTACCAACGACCAGCCATCCGTGCCAGAGGGAGGCAGCTATGAGAATCCTGTGCCTACGACGGCAGGCTGGAGCGACGGCATCCCTGCAGGAGACGCTATCCTTTGGGCATCGACACGTATCTTCACTTCTGACGGTTTATCGCCACAGCAGGCAGTATGGAGTACACCGAGACAGCAGACCGACACCGCCACCTACGATGTAGAGTTCTCGATGAGTGAGACACAGCCAGCCGCCCCGAATAACGACAACAGGGCAGACGGCAGCGGTAATGCCGCCACCTGGTACGATCCTGACAAGGACAAGAATAACAGTCATGCCGACTGGACGCTGATGAACTGGCGAGCCGAGCGAGACTGTAAGAACGGAGTCTGGGGAGACTGGGTGATTACGAGAGTCAGAGGTGAGAAAGGTGACAACGGCCAGAGCTGTTTCAAGAGCATTGTCTTTATGCGCAGCAACGAGACTCCAGCCAGACCGACAGGAGGCAGCTATGCCAGTCCGATACCCAGCACGGCAGGCTGGACTGACGGCATCCCCGCCACCCCCGCAGGACAGATTATCTGGGCATCCAGCCGTATCTTCACGAGCGATGGACTTGCACCACAGCAGAGTCAGTGGAGTGAGCCGAGGCAGCAGAGTGACACCGCCACCTACGATGTTGAGTTCTCGATGAGCGAGACAGAGCCTGTAGCCCCGAATGACGAGAACCGAGCCGACGGCAACGGACTTGCCGCCACCTGGTATGACACCATCAAGGACAAGAACAATATCCATGCCGACTGGACCAAGATGAAGTGGCGAGCCGAGCGTGACTGTGTGAATGGCGTCTGGGGAGACTGGGTAATCAGCCGTATCTGGGGAGAGAAAGGAGACAAGGGTGACAAAGGAGATCCAGGAGCCGACGGCAACGGCTTTGCCAGCCGAGGCCATTGGGTGACAGGTACTGAAGCTGCAGAGGGAGACGTGTTCATCTTTGGAGATGCACTCTACCTTACCACTCAGGCCAATACCGATGTACCCCCCGTGATGTCGCTGTTGCAGGACGGAGCAGGCAACAGGGTGCTGAACGGCAGTGGAGGCTACATAGTGCTGAACGAAGCCACCAATACCGAATACTACACCCTCTGGATGAGAGCCGCAGTAACCATTGTAGACAAATACGTGGAGTATGCCATTGGCGAGAACGGCCAGACACCCCCTGAGACAGGCTGGAGTACCGACTATCCGACAGTGGACGATGGAGTCTATGTATGGAGCCGGGCAGTGACCGTATACAGCGACGGAGACACCCAGACCGTGTATGGCGTAAGACGTACAGGAGTGGACGGAGACGGCATCTATGACACCAAAGTATATTATGGTACTACGCAATCAGGGCTGACGATGCCAGCCGATGACTGGCGAGTGACCTGGTACGATGACTATGCCGACCTTCCTGAGCTGGAGCCAGGCAGTTTCCTCTGGACTAAGACCGTACTGATCTATGACAAGGGAGACCGTGAGCAGGTGACCTACCAGTGTGGCAAGATAGGACAGGACGGTGTAGGCTATCTGGGAACGGAAGAGTACTACGCCCTGAGTGACAGCAACGAGACCGCCCCCGCAGGCTGGAACAATATAGACAGCAGTACAGGCAAGTACCGTCCGCTGTCACCTTGGAGCGAGGCACGGCCTACGAGCAGTCCCAACAAGGCCACCCCATACCTTTGGAACTTCGAGATCAGCACCGACACCGAAGGCCATCAGCAGATAACCCAGCCCATCTGTATCGGTAACTTCGCAAGAGGCATAGCCGCTATCATAGAACTGTATGCCATCAGTGCAGAGAGCGTGCTGAGCAACACCGTAAAGGCGCTGACATGGACGGATGAGGCTTACGATGCCGCCCCGACAGACCAGAAGCCCTACCAGTGGAACAAGACCATCACAGCCTATAATGACTCCACCAAGACCAACGGCCAGTGGAACGAAGCCACCTGTGACGTGTTCTTCCATATATCAGCCGTAAAGGGTACGAAAGGCACCAAGGGAGACTTCAAGAGCCGAGTGTTCAAGCGCACGAATACCAGACCTGACCCCCCGACAGGAGGTAGCTATGAGAGTCCTGTACCCTCAGGCTGGAGCGACGGCATACCCGATGGAACCTCTATCCTTTGGAGCAGTGTTTGTACCTTCTATGGAGGTGGAGGCAGCACAGGCTGGAGTACCCCCGCCCAGGAGACCGATACCGACACGCTGGATATAGAGTTCAGTCCCAGCGAGACCGAACCATCAGCCCCGCAGGGCAACACCCCGTTCAGCAACCATGAGAGCGAGGGCTGGTACGACCCATCATCACAGAACTTCGCCACCGCAGGCACGATGATCTGGCGAGCCGAGAGGAAGGTAAGCAACGGACAGTATGACGGTGCATGGGTGATTACCAGGATATACGGTGAGAAGGGAGACGATGGCGAGAGCTTTGCCTATAAAGGTCACTGGCATACAGGTGTTGAGGCCAAGGAAAACGATGTCTTTGAGTTGGCAGGAAGCCTGTATATATGTACTCAGGAGAATACCGACGTACCCCCTGTTATGTCGCTGTTGCAGGACGGAGCAGGCAACAGGGTGCTGAACGGAGAGGGAGGCTATGTCATCATCAACAAGGCCATCAACAGCAGCTATTACAGCTTCTTCCTTGAAGGCTATGAGCAGCCTGTTATACCTGAGACCGTGAGTGTGGTAGACATAGAGGAATACTACGCCAGGAGCAAGACCAACGACCCGAACACCCCGCCATCAGTCCCTGTCAGACAGGATAACGGCAAGGTGTACTATGACGCAACGGTATGGAATCCAGGCAGGCCGCTGTTGGCAACGGATGCAGAATACCCATTCCTTTGGAACTTTGAGCTTACCACCTTCTCAGACGGTACGCAGACCTTCAGCTATCCGCACTGCATCGGCAACTTTGCCGACGGAGTGACCGACATAGAGAACTACTATCAGATCTCTGCCAAGTCACAGCCTGAGACAGGCAGGGAATATCCCAGTGACATCGTATCATGGAGTCAGCAGAACATCGTGCCTACCGACTTGAAGCCCTTCCAGTGGAACAAGGAAGTGATCAGGATGAAGGGAGGCAGCGAGGTTGTCAGCTATCATGTAAGCAGTGTAAAGGGAGACACCGACACACTGGATATAGAGTTCAGTCCGAGCACTACCCAGCCCAATGCACCTACTGGCAACACACCTTTTGCCAACCACGAGAGCGAGGGCTGGTACGACCCGAAATCTGCCAACTTCAACAATGTTGGCACGATGATCTGGCGAGCCGAGCGAAAGGTAAGAAACGGCCAGTATGAGGCAGACAGCAGTTGGGTAATAACAAGGATATACGGTCAGAGCAGCTTCAAGAGTACTGTCTTTTGCCGTAGCAATAGTAAGCCGAATACCCCATCAGGAGGTAGCTATGCCAATCCTATACCCGACGGATGGTACGACGGAATACCCGATGGAACCGCCATTGTGTGGGCATCCAGCCGTATCTTCACCAATGACGGCCAGAGTCCGCAGCAGAGCCAGTGGAGTGAGCCGAGACAACAGACCGACACCGTAGACTACGATGTGGAGTTCAGCCCCAATACCAATCAGCCCGCCAACCCATCGGACACTGTAGCCAACCGCAACAGTCAGGGCTGGTATGACCCCGACAGGAATCCAAGCTTTGACTTCACGACCTCCATCTGGAGGGCAGAACGCCATTGTAAGAATGGAGTCTGGGGGAACTGGGCAATCGAAAAAATCAAGGGAGAGAAGGGAAACACAGGTCAGAGCAGCTTCAAGAGTACTGTCTTTTGCCGTAGTAATTCTGCTTCTGGACCTGGAACACCAACAGGAGGCAGCTATAACAGTCCTGTACCAACCACCTCAGGCTGGAGCGACGGCATACCAGAGGGAACCGCCATCCTTTGGGCATCGACACGCATCTTCACTTCTGACGGCTTATCACCACAGCAATCTGTATGGACTACACCGAGACAGCAGACGGATACTGCTGACTACGATGTAGAGTTCAGTCCGAATACTACAAAGCCAGCCAATCCGTCAGATACCGTCTCACAGAGGAATGCCCAGGGCTGGTATGACCCCGACAGGAATCCAAGCTTTGACTTCACGACCTCCATTTGGAGAGCAGAGAGACATTGTAAGAACGGAGTTTGGGGGAACTGGGCTGTTGAGAAGATCAAGGGAGAGAAAGGTGATGACGGTGTTCACTACTATATGGATGTCAGTCCGAAGAGTGCTGTTAAGAATGTCGATGGCCAATTTGTCAGTGGCAGCTCCATCAGCATCCGCATGTATAAGCAGGTGGGTAGAAATAGTCCTGTCCTTCTTACAGATTTCACTGAGTGTGCGCTGCAATTCACCAATAACGGCACAAGGACAGATATAGGATGGGTAGCCAGTGGTGTATATGCCATCACTATAGGAACCAATGTATCCAGTCTGACGATCAAGATGGTGCTCCAGAGTGACACCAGCATTATTCTTGACACACTGAACTACAACTTCATCACCAATGGCGCACAAGGCCTGCAAGGCTGTGTGACCAGGGTAACGGAATGGAAGGCCAATACCGAGTACAGGAATGATGACGGAGTGGATTTCTCAGGCAGCAGTCAGGCCATCGGCTATATCGACGTAGTGGCACGTCCTGACGATGTGAATGCCACAGGCTGGAAATTCTACAGATGTCTGAGGACGCACACCAGCGGCAGCAGCTTTGCTCTGACACAGAGCGGTTACACCGTATGGCAGGAGCTGAGCGATGTAGGACCACTGTATACCAGTCTGCTTGTAGCCAAGAATGCCTACATCAAGTTTGGTACAGGCAACCAGTTTGTGATTACGACAGCAGGAGCAGACAAGAGCAGCGGTACTGTCAGCAAGCCGTCAGGATATACCTGGCAGTACTCGACCGACGGCAGCACCTGGTACACCTATTCGGGAGGTTCAGTCAGCAAGCCGTCATCAGGCAGCGTATGGTTCCGCTTGCTTGACAGCAGCAACGCAGTGATCAGCAGGGTAGAGATACCCGTACTGCCTACGTCTGGTTATTCCCTGGTAGTGGACAAGAACTATGACACCGTACTTAAGACCGACGATGGCGTAATCAGGGATACCCTGACAGAGATTAAGGCATACATCTACAACGGCCAGAACCAGGTGTACCATACCGCAGGCACTTGGAGTATCACAGGCTCAGGATGTACGGTAGACTATTCAGGTGCCAGTGGCAATGCCAAGCTCATCAAGGTAACGAACGTGACCAGCGACAGTGCCAGCGTGACCATCAAGTGTACCTACTCAGGTACGCAGAAAACGTATACCGTTTCGCTTGTCAGGAGAAAGGAGAACGTGAAGTATGCCATATCGCCAAGCGTCGTGGCCGCACTGAGCAGCACCAGCAGCATCTATGCCTACCTGTATAGTTGGACTAAGACTGACAAGGTAGTGGCTGGTATGCGAGGCACAGGTATCTTTGATGACAGTATCCGCTTCTGGGCAGGATCCACCAGCGAGAGCAATATTGCTTCTGCACCGTTCAGAGTTACCCATGCAGGCAAGTTGTATGCCACCAATGCCGAGATAACAGGTGTAATCACTGCTACTGGTGGAACCATAGATAATGTTATCGCCACGAACATTAACATCAAGGGTAGTCAGCGAAGCCCATTCAGTTTCGTAAATAGTAATGGCACGTTCAATGAGAGCTTCACGGATAATATGTCTGTGAGATCAACTTCATACGGTGCCACGAGCTACAATCTGCCTTGGAACACTTCTCAGTCAGGAAGGAAGGTAACGATTGTCAACTGGAAAGACTGGAACGGAAATGAATCCATTTCATCCGGCTATGCACAACTTTCGGCACCGAGCGGTAAGTATTTCTTTGAGGACGGAATCCAGAAGTCCACTCTGAAACTGAGCCGTGAGGCTGTTGAGCTGATAGGTTATGGTAACGACGATGTGTTCTTTGGTTGGGTTGTATTGAAACGCATAGACCTTGGAACGGAGAGCAAGTACGGACATCCCATGAAGATGCTTGCAGTGGCAACGGTAGAAGTGACAAAGATTGATGATGACCATTTCACGCCAAGCATCAGCTACCACACTTTCGACGGTTCAACAATGTCTGTTTCGAGAACAGAAAAAGGTATTTATGTTGTTACATGGAGTAATAACAGCTGGTTCAAGGATAGTACATCTGTGTTCGCTATGGTGTGTGGTTATGGAACCATTAAAGACTATAACGCCACCACACCGCTTTACGCTTCAGTGAAGGAAAAGACCAGGACATCGATAACCATCCAAGTGGCTGACGATGACTCACGAAACGATGGAGGATTTTCATTCTTCCTGATGAACTTCGACGATTGGGTTTATATAGTATAATTTTACAGATGAAAAAGATTGATTTAGTAAATTTGGAGGTATTCACGGATATGGCACACACGATGTGCACCCGTGTAAATGTGAAGGACCAGGTAGCCAATGAGCTGTATACACACGGCTCTGGCCTTGCCTGTCATGCACTGGCATTGAAGATCTACAACTCTTCCGGCCAGGTGGAACTCTCTGACGAGGAGTATGCACTGCTGATGCAGTTTGCTGAGGCTATGTTTACTCCTAATATGATTGATGCACTGAGGAACTTAAAGACGCAGGACGATGGAAATAGTATGGGTAAATGATGCCATCCCCTTCAAGGGATATAAGGCGATGGCTTTGTGGCCAGTGGTTTTTGTCAGGACGGAGTGTTATAGCCGTTTCGACAACGAGGACATGAACCATGAGCGGATACACCTGAGGCAACAGGTGGAGATGCTGGTAGTGGGGATAGTGATAGCAGTGATCCTGGCACTCGTAGGATGTGGATGGTGGTCGATGTTGGCAGTACCGCTGTTTCTGGAGTGGTATGGGCTGGAATATCTGCTGAGGCTGTTGCTGTGCTGGAACACAAAGAAAGCCTACAGAGGCATCAGCTTTGAACAGGAGGCATACGGCAACGAGCAGGATATGGACTACCTGAAGAAGCGTAGGCTTTTCTGTTGGGTGAAGTACCTTTTCAGGGGATGAGGCTGTTATGGCATAACAGCATACTGAACGAGAGATAGCGTAATTTATCATTTCTTTTTAATATTAACATTTTACTTTTGCAGTATGGCAGACAAAAGAATTACCGAGTACAATGACGGTAGCGGGCAGAGCCTTGACTACTTCGTCGGTTTGCTGAACGGTGAGTTCAAGAACATCACCCGTGCAAACGCAAAGAAAATTATCTATTCCGCACTGACGGAAGCAATTAGTGATCTTGGCACGAGTTTCAATCGTGTTATTGGAGTTAACAGCAGTAATAATGCTGGACTTGTGAGCAATGCTGACCTGATAGCCACCCTGAGAGCAGCAGCACCCACAGCTGGAGGTGTGCTGATAGCAACCAGAGAGAGCGACGGTTATCCGAGATTCCGACAGATCGATCAGGCAGCATCTTATAGGAGTCAGGCCGTAGGCGTAGCCGTGTTCCATGCCGGACACCTTATTATTATTGCCAAGGATGAGGACTCAAAACAGTGGGCAACCTCAAATGTAACAGGAGGTAACACCGCACTTGGTCGAATGGCCGCAATGGCTGATTTTAATGGTAAGGCGAACACCGACACCATTATTACAACCTTGGGGACCAACGCCCCAGCTGCAACCTACTGCAGGAACTACTACCCCAGCAACGTAGAAGCCAATGACGGCAACTTTGGAGCAGGTAGATGGTGGCTACCATCGGCTGGCGAGAAATGGGTAATATGGAGCCATCTGTTTGAAATCAACAGAGCATTAGAAGCCATAGGAGGTACACCGCTTAACAGAGGTGTATGGTATTGGACTTCCACCGAGAGCAGTGCCACTGGCGCTTGGTTTCTGAACTTCAGCAATGGCTACTTCAACAACTACTACGGCAAGACGACTGAGCTCAGGGTTCGCCCTGTCTCCGCATTCTATTGATCTCTTCATCTCTTCAAATCTTCATCCCTTTAAAATCCAGCCCGTCAAGGGCTGGTCGGGATGGGGAGGAGGAAGAATACGTAAACAGAAATTATTAACAAGTGAAATCATTCGGAGCGACAAGAAACTGAAGAACGATGATAGCCAGGGACTCGCAAATATATAAGGACACCTTCATTCTTGCGAACTACATCTTTGATGTGACCGCCAAGATGAATAATATCTTCAAGCCGACGATAGCCAGAAGGATGGAAAACTCTGTGCTGGAGTTGGCGAAGATTATCATCCGTGCCAACAGCAACCTTGCTGAGCGTGTGGAGATACTTGGTGGTGTATTCACGGAAGAGTACGAGAACTTGCAGTTCCTGATCAATCTCGCCTTTGAAAGGAAACAGGTATCATACAGGCAGCAGGCGCACCTTGCGAGACTGATGACAGGTATCGGTAAGCAGGCAACCGCCTGGAAACGATCCGCAGAAAACAAGCGGAAGATGATTAAGGGGCCTCTGGAGTCCACGGACAAGGGGATTGACTCTTCTTATTAAATGGTCTGCGCACTCTCATTCAGAGTTAAGAACAAGACAGTCGCAGAAACACACCGAGAACAGTGCCACTAACGCTTGGAATCTGAACTTCAACAATGGCAACTTCAACAACAACAACAAGACGAATGAGAACAGGGTTCGCCCTGTCTCCGAATTTGGTAAGAAGCGCATTTAATATCAATGGTACGGGATGAGTATCTGTTTGAAGCGTTCAGACTGTGCCTCCGTCACAAGATGTCCAGCCCCAGTGCTGTTAAGTATCTGACGGGTTTCGAAGAGGACCTGATACGACTCTGTGACGAAATCAATGGCCGAACATACTACCCGTCCACCAGCACCGCCTTTATCGTTACCAAGCCAAAATATCGTGAGGTGTTCGCTGCCTGTTTCAGAGATCGAATCGTACATCACTATATAGCAATGAGAATAGAGCCGCTGTTTGAGCAGATGTTTTCGCCCAGGACTTTCAACTGTAGGAAGGAAAAGGGAGTACTGTATGGCGTAGAGCAGTTGAAGAAGGATGTCTTTGACTGTTCTGAGGGCTATACCAGGGACTGCTGGATAGCGAGGCTCGACCTGCAAGGCTTTTTCATGAGCATTGACAAGCAGCTGTTGGATGACATGTTGCAGAAGTTTATAGAGGACAATTACTTTGGTGATGACAAAGAAGATATTATGTGGCTGAGCCATATTATTATGCTGCACGAGCCAGAGAAGGACTGTATTCTGAGAAGTCCTGTTGAGCAGTGGAACCACCTGCCAAGGAACAAGAGCCTGTTTACCAATGGAGAAGGCCTTGGGCTACCCATCGGCAACCTTCCCAGCCAGCATAATGCCAACTTCCTGTTGCACGGACTTGATATGGCGCTGGAGCGACTTGGCTTCAAATATCATGGACGCTATGTGGATGACTTCTACTACCTTGACACCGACAAACAGAAGATGTTGGAGGCAGTACCCGTTATCAGACGCTACCTTAAGATCTGCCTGAGAATCACCCTGCATCCTGACAAGTTCTATTTCCAGCACTATACGAAGGGTGTGAAATTTATCGGAGCCGTCATAATGCCTGGCAGATCATATTCAGGTAGCAGGACAGTTGGCAACCTGCACAGTGCCATCTGGAAGCTGAACAAGTGCCACACGAGGATCCAGATAGAACATGCCGTTCAGAGCGTCAACAGCTACCTTGGCCAACTGAGACACTTCAATGCCTACCATATCAGGAGGCGTGAGCTGAGTCAGATACGTCCCGACCTCTGGGACTGGATATACATCAAAGGCCGTTTCGAGAGTATCCGCATGAGAGTAATGCCCAAGGCAAGGCCAGTACCCAAGGAGGAGTGGCCTAAAGTGTACTATGCAAAAGACCCAATCGACCTATCTGTACTCCAGGAAGCGGCTGACCATCCGAACTGAGCAGGGCAGGCTGATAGCAGAGTGGGAGGATACGGACACAGAATATTCAGAAAACGATATAAAGTATTAACAAATTAAACATTTTTGAATTATGGCAAAGAAAACAGAAGAGCAGATGCTTCAGGAGATGGAAGAGCAGATGCAGCAGCAAGAGGCAGCACGCCTTGCAGAGATCAACAAGCCCCTGTATGGAGAGCATGTAGAGAAGATGGGCGGTTCAGCCGTCATCAAGCTTGACGGAGTGATAGTCAGTCTGCTGTTACCCGTAACCTATCCTCAGATTGTGGACGCACTGGTAACGAAGAAGTATCCTCAGGACCAGATGCAGGCCATCATCAACAACCATCTTGCAGATCCTGAGGACGAAGGCCATCTGGCAGAGTTCCAGCAGATGCAGGCATGGCGCACGCTTGCCAAGGCAACCGCCAAGGAGATATTGGGAATAGAATAAAGGACTGAAAAAACGGAATGCTATGGAGAGGTTAACGACACTGATGTTTTGTGGCGGTATCATACTGCTGATATACATCGCCATCCTGATTCTCATTTTCTGTGACCTAAGAGCGGGAGTCAGGAAAGCCAAGAAGCGCAACGAGTACCGCACGAGCGACGGCTACAAGCGTACCATCGAGAAGATCAGCAAATACTTCAACATGACCTTCGCCCTGACGGTGATAGACCTGTTGCAGCTTTCGCTTATCATGTTTCTGTTCCATTTCTATCAGCGGGATATTATCATGATACCCTGGTTTACGCTAATAGCTTTCGGATATATCTGTTTTGTGGAGATTAAGAGTATCTGGGAGCCAGCCGACATCAAGGAGAAGAAGCAGATGAACGACTACAGACGCATGCTGTTGTCGCTTGTCAGGGAGTACGGAGGCGTAGACAAACTGATGGAAGCCCTGAACAACAGCAGCAGGGAGCAGCAGGAGCCGAAGGAAGAAGCAGACTTTAACAACGTAGAATTTTAGCTTATGGCAGACATCACACTACAGCAGCTGAGGGCAGCTATGCCCAATGCCACACTTGCCGACTGTACCCGTTATCTCCAGCCGCTGAACAGGGCTATGGAGATATATGAAATCAACACCCCCTTGCGCAAGGCACACTTCCTCTGTCAGATAGCCTGGGAGAGCGGGAGCCTGAAGAATGTGGTGGAGAATCTGAACTATTCGGCACAGGGACTACGTAAGACCTTCCCCAAGTATTTCACCGTCACAGATGCAGCCAGGTATGCCCGCAAGCCGGAGGCTATAGCCAGTCGTGTATATGCCAACCGCATGGGTAACGGCAGCGAAGCGACTGGAGACGGATGGCAGTTCCGAGGACGTGGGCTGATACAGGTGACAGGCCGTCTGAACTACCGCAAGTACGGCTATATCGTAAGCCCTCAGATAGACCCAGAGAAGAATCCCGACGCTCTGATCAATCCGACATGGGCAGCAGACTCCGCAGGATGGTTCTGGAAGGCCAATCATCTGAACGAGAAAGCAGACAAGGATGAGCATACGAACATCACCAAGGCCATCAACGGCAGCACCGCAACGGCATCGAAGCGTCTGCCTTATCTGAGGAATGCCAAGATAGCGATGGGACTGATAAAGACGAAGTGATATGACAAGAGACCAGATAGAACAGATACACAACATGAGGTATGGAGGCCTTGGCAATGGCTGTGGCCCCACACTCATGTATGGTATGTTGATATTGTGGATAGCCATGAGTCTTGTAGGCTGTAAGACTACAGGAGTAGTGGAGCGTACTGAGATACGAGACAGTATCCGTATAACGGACAGTATCCGTATCATTGACCAGATAAGGGACAGCGTGAATATCATCAACCAGAGGCAGGTGAGAGACAGCATCCGCATCAAGGACAGCATCGTGGTAGTGGTGGACTCCGCAGGCAACGAGAAGCAGCGCAAGGAGTTCCATACAGAACAGCAGTTCCATAGCGAGAAGGACTCCACCTCCTACTACAAGGCACTCTGGAACGAGACCATGCAAGAGCTGATCAAGGAACGAGATGCCACCTACGAGCGAGACCATCAGAAGGAGACCACCATTGAGAAGAAACCTACGCTATGGCAGCGCATCCAGTCGCAGGCCTCAGGTTTCCTGGCAGGAGTTGTCATCGTGCTGACGGTACTCTTCATTCTCTATATTAAGAAACGGCTGAAAAAATAGGATTGCGTAATTTATCATTGACGGAAACAACCGAATATTTATCTTTGCAACATGAAAGTTACGATTTCCATAGTACGTGATAAGGTCATGAAGGCCGTCGAGCTGTTGAGTGCCACCCTTGCGCAGCATGGGAGCAACATCAGCTTTGAACAGCTATGGGCATCCGAGGGAGACCGCAAGAAGCTGGACGTATGGTACAGAGCCGCCATCGGAGACCTGGAGCAGAACATGATGAAGTGGGTGATGCAGAGCACTACCCAGTTTGACATGCAGGCCGACGGAACGGACTACAGTATCACCCTGAAGCTTGACCGACGCTGGAGCACGAAACTCACAGGACTGACGGGCAACAAGGTTCAGGACTATATCGTACACAGCATCATCGCAGGCTGGCTGAGTGACTTTGGAGACTTACAGGCCCCTGACTATATCGGCATGGCCGCTAACGACCTGAAAGACCTGTCGAATATCATCCTGTACAGGGAACTGTCGTTCTCAGAGAGCAGCAGGCAGACCGCAGCCGACGGCAGCAAGCCGACGGACGAAGCAGCCCCCAGCGCAGGAAGCCGAGGATCAGACGCAGCGAAGCCTACCGACGCAGGAGTATCACCAACGGCAGGAAGCCGTAGCAGTGATAGCGCCAAGGCAGGAGATGACGGAGCCGCCCCGACGGAAGGTCAGCGCAAGAGCGATACAGGAAAGTCAGCTGATGAGGCTACCACGCCATCGGCAGGACAAAGAGGCTCAGACGCATCGAAGCCTACTGATGAGGCAGCAGCACCTTCTGCTACAGGACGTACCTCAGATGCCGCCAAGACATCAGATGATGGAGCCGCCCCAGCTGAACAGCAGCGAGTCAGTGACAGTCAGAAGCAGAGTGACCAGGCTGCACCGACGGCAGGTCAGCGCAGCAGTGAGACCGCCAAGGACGCTGACAATAGCGCACCAAGCGCAGGCAGCAGAGGCACGGATACTGGTAAGGCTGATGATCAGACAGGTCCTGTAGCTGGAGAAAGAGGTGGTGACGGTCAGAAGCAGAGCGACCAAGCAGCCCCCGCAGCAGGTCAGCGCAGGACTGAACAGCAGAAGCAGAGTGACCAGGCCGCACCGTCGGCAGGAAGTCGTAGCAGCGAGACCGCCAAGGACGCTGACACCAGCGCACCGAGCGCAGGCAGCAGAGGTACAGACTCTGACAAGGCTGATGACCAAGCAGCCCCCGCAGCCGGATCCAGAGGGACGGATACTGGCAAGACTGACGATCATGCCGCACCTACTGCTGGAAGCCGTACTGCTGATGCCGATAAGAAATCCGAAAATGCTGCACCGACAGCAGGTCAGCGTAGCTCAGAGGATCAGAAATCCACTGAGAATGTAGCCGCCCCAGCTGAGCAGGAGCGCAGCAGTGACCAGCAGAAAGCTGCAGACAACGAGGCCGTACATGAAGAGGCGCGCACCCAGGAGTCTGGCAAGACACAGGATAACCATCTTGTTATTGACAGCAGGAACAGCGAACATGACTCTGGCAAAGGCCAAGGAGGAACATCTGCAGCAGGCCAGCGCAGTACTGACAATCAGAAATCCACTGAGAATGTAGCCGCCCCAGCTGAGCAGGAGCGCAGCAGTGACCAGCAGAAAGCTGATGAAGGCAGCGGAATGGTTGAGGCTGGAGCCAGGAACGAGGACGAACCACGATGCCCCCGCAGACATGAGGATATAGACTGGAGTGGCAGCGGATACGCTTTAGACCGCCACGGCCATTGGTGGGATGAACATTAACAATTCAATAAATTTAAAGTATTATGAGTACAAGGACCCCAATTACATTGACGTTCAGCCTGGAGCAGGTTTGTAACGACATTCTGGCGAAGTGTAATCTTATCAGCAAGGGCATGAAGGACGAGGCTATGGCCGACATCCGCGCAGACATCGCCAGCCCTGACAGTGATGAGACCCGTAGTATTATCTGTCGTGCCGTGACTGAGGCATTCGGCAACCTGAAGATTGCCGCCCAGCGCTGGTTGACCACAGGCCGTACGACTGACAACAACAACCTGGAGCGTCTGGTAGCCAGTGTTACCTACGTACAGGAAGGAGGTCAGGACACCGACGAGGTGGACACCATCACTTACGAGAATGTTGTGTTGTCGATGGCTATCCCCAACTTCAACACCGCAGTCACAGACGGCATGAAGAGCCACATGCACAAGTACGTAGTAAACTACGTGATGGGCAGGTTCCTGCAGGATCAGTATGCAGACAAGGCCGCAGAGTACACCAAGGAGGCCGCTGAGACCGACTATCCTCAGATTGTGAGCGACCTGAACGCCCGTGAGGAGTTTGGCAAGCGCAAGCCCACCTTCTATTAAACCCGACGGAAAACCATCGGGAGTGGTGGCATATTAAAATGAGTACAGGTTAGTAGTGTTTTCATAGTGATTAGTTTTTAGGTTAGTAAAAAGATTGAGTTGTTAAGAGCCGCACCATCAGTGGATGAATGCGGCTCTTTTCTGTTGTGCCATGAAAGATTAGAACTTGCGATACTTATCCTTCATGCTCAGCGTTACCGACATGTAGCGCTCACTTGTAGTCATACGTGAGAATACCGCCAGACGGAAGTAGCGGAAGCTGTGCGCAGGCAGGTAGTCGGAATGGATGGACGATGACTTGCCTATGTATCTCCAGTTGATGTTGTCGTGAGACCCGTAGAAGAAGATGACGCACTTCTGCTGGCTGTTATGAGTCTGGGAGAATCCAGACAGGGCAGCGACCACCTCAGAGAGCTTCAGGGTACGAGTCACGATGATGCCAGGATAGCGCACAGCATCGTTGTAGTCGTAGGACAGATCAAGTCTACGCACACTGCCATCCAACCGCTGAATGTACGGATACGGATTGGAGTTGATGACCGTGAGCGGTTTCGGCAGCAGCATGGTTGACCATGAGCCAGAGCGGATGCTGTAGATGAAAGCCACTATCTCAGAGTCCTCAGAGTCCTTAGGAACGAGCAGCAGCCGTGAGTTGGCATAGTCGTACAGGATACGGCATGACTGGAAGAAGGAGATAGGATCCTCAGAGAATGCCATGAGTTGCTGTATGATGGACTTGTAGCTGTGCTCCACCTCCGTATCACCAGTGGCGAAGTCGAAGTAGCTGGAGAGGTTAGGCAGCTTTGCGCCACAGTTGAACCAGGGACCGTCCAGTACCTCAGAGAGCGAAGCCACCGATGACTCCACAACCTTGCTGACAGAACGAGCCGTAGCGAACACCACAGACTGATCGAGCTGAGTGATGGACTCAGGATTGGATACCACTTCACGGCTGATGTTATGGATGGCCGAGTAAGTACCTGTAGAGGATACTGCCAAAGCCCAGATGCCATCCGTAGAGAATGCCATGAGCGGGAACTGTCCGAACTGTCCCTGGGAGAGAGCACGAGTAGCTGCAGCAATGCCCATGATAGAGCCGATGCCCACCGTATTGATACCCTCGACAGGGAAGTAGAACGGATTGTTTGTCTGAGAGGTGTAAATCTTATTAGGCAGATTGACCTTATCATCCAGCGTAGGCGAATATGAAGCCACCGTCGTATTGTCGTAGGATGAAGAGAAATTACCCACATACATAGCACCATTCAGCTCAGGACACTGCTTAAGTGGCAGTACGATGTTGTAATTAGCCGTCTTGATGACCATCTTGACAGCACGTGAATCAGGATAGAACACAGGGAAGTTACGGAGGCACCAGATGTCACCACTTCTTGATGCAGGCTCGCTGACTACCTTCAAGCCCTCTTCCGTATTCAATTCCACGTAGACAGCAATGATCATAACATTGAAATCCCTGTAAGAGGTACAGTTAGCCTGCATTACTTCTGGGGTAAAACCTTCGAAGAGTTGTTCACGCAGTCCGTAGAGGTTTAGTCGCTGGTTATAGGCATAAGCACCTGTATTGGTAGCCATGATGGAACCAGACGGAATAGGCATGAGCAGATTGTGCGTCTTGTAATCATCCGTCATTTTCTCCTGAGTGGCCACATGTTCTACAGCCGTCTTGTCAATAGGCATCTCCGTGAAAGACACAGCGAAGGAGTCAGACTCCAGGTTGAATGAGTGGATACGGTAGAATGATGCCTGGCTACGGATCTTGTCACGCAGTGCATCGATGGAGAGCATGGGAATATCCATCATGACATTAAACTTACCCTCATCCGTATTATAAACACGATTAGAAGTGCGGTATACAAGGGCACCGTTCTGATAGTACCAGTCGTCTGTAGACTCCACCCTGGCAGAACTAACCATCTGGGACGAATCTTCACGTACGATAGGAGGTGTGATGAAGATGTCAACCGACTTTACGATATCAGACCAGTAGTTCTTAAGTTCTGTGAGTGCGGAAGAGTCAGCCAGCATGTATGTCAGGGCCACGTTGGCAGGCTGATAGCGCATGCAGAACCTTTCAACACTGAAACGAGACTCGCCACCTATATCATATACCGTGAAGTCGTTATCCAGGAATATCTTGCCATTGGAATTACTCTGAATACCGTTCTCGAAATAGATCTTATAGTTCCTTGGTCCTGTAATAGGCATATAGACAGGAGTCCTGGGTGATCTTCTCCTTCCGGCCGTCGTCATAGTTCAGGAAGATACAACTGCTCTTGTTTCCGAGCAACAGCACTTTCCGGTCCTTGTCGTAATA
>JAEEGJ010003944.1_pt1 | contig 52819 bp, 51 predicted proteins | sample 8958761 | NCBI WGS metagenome assembly JAEEGJ01 (sample SAMN16246546, study PRJNA631951) | gut metagenome | biome: gut microbiome; feature: rumen; material: RS-attached | host: Bos | place: Iran: Karaj | collected 2018-10
CCCAGAGCAGAGAAGGTCTGTAAAAAATATATGGATGAACTTCTGATGACAGAGGGTGAACTTCGTGTTGTCATCGGAGTATCCGGCGGGGCAGATTCTATCTGCCTTTTATTTTTGATGAAAGATATCCTTCCCGCAGATAATATACGTGTCATACACATCAATCACATGATCCGCGGTAACGAGGCCGATGAGGACTCGGGATTCGTGGAGGAGATCTGCCGCAGGGAGGGATTGTTCTTTAAGGAGATCAGGAAGGACATTCCGGCACTTTCCAGGGAAATGGGCTATACGGAGGAAGAGGCCGGAAGACGCATAAGGTACGAGTGCTTCGGGAAAGAGGCGGAGGACTGGGAAGCGGAGTGCGGATGTGAAAAGGGAAAAGTACGCATTGCCGTCGCTCATCATGTGGAAGACAATGCGGAGACCGTACTTTTCAACCTGTTCAGGGGAACGGGTATACGCGGCTTGTCCGGAATAGCTCCCGAAAGAGGAAGGATCATACGTCCGCTCCTTGGTCTTACAAGAAAAGATATAGAAGATTATCTGAAGTACAGGGGCGAGACCTTCCGTACCGACAGGACCAACGAGGATAATGACTATTCGAGGAACAGGATAAGGAATCTGATACTTCCCCAGGCCAGGGCGGTAAGCCCCATGGCTGCCGAACATATAACTGCGGCTTCGGAAAGGCTCAGGAAGATCCTGGGATATCTTGATACCAGGGTTGATGAGAGTATCGAAAGGATAGTTACACCTGAGGACGGAGCATACAGGATAGACAGGGAGGGGCTGCGCAGTCTTGATGATGTTATAGCCTCGATGCTGATCCTTAAGCTTCTTACAGAGCTTACTCCCATGAAGAAGGATATAGGAGAGGTCCATGCATCCTCGGTACTGGAGCTGGCCCGCGGTGAAGCCGGAAAGCATGCTGATCTGCCCTACGGTATCAAGGCGGATGTATCCCATTCACAGCTGCTTTTAAGGCGTCAGTCAAGGGAAGATGAACGGAACGGGCAGTCAGATGATGTTGAGGCTCTGGAGCTTTATTACAGGGCATCGGATCTTACCGAAGAGGAAGTCCGTGCCCTTACTGACAAAACCGCTGAGGGAAACAGGTACACTAAATATTTTGATTATGATAAAATATGCTACATCGCAACTAAGCAGGGGATAAGAAAGGATCCTCCCTATGAGTTCAGGGAAAGACGTGACGGGGACTTTCTGAGGATCAGGAAAAGTGACGGAACTCCGGCCACGAAGGCTCTCGGGGATTATCTTACGGATCTCAAGCTCCCTGTGGATGAGAAAGAAAAAATAAGGGTCTGCGCGGTGGGAAGCGAAGTGCTGTGGGTCGTTGGATACCGCATGGGCGATTCTGCCAAGTTATCACCGGATACCGGATATATTTTGAGATTAGAGGTAAAAGGGCATGAAGGAACATCACATTGAAGTAATGTATACCGAAGAGGAAGTAGATCGCAGGATCCAGGAGATCGGAGACCGGATCACCAGGGACTACGAAGGAAAGCAGATCCACATGGTATGTGTGCTCAAGGGCGGAGCCTTCTTTATGTGTGAGCTCGCCAAGCGTATCAAACTGGATGTGTCACTTGACTTTATGAGTGTTTCCAGCTACGGCTCCGGTACCGAGTCCAGCGGACTTGTTAAGATAGTAAAGGATCTTGATGAGTCTCTTAAGGATAAGGATGTAATAGTTGTGGAGGATATAGTTGACAGCGGAAGAACTCTCAGCTATCTTCTCAAGATGCTTTCGGAGAGAGGTCCCAGGTCACTGAAGCTCTGCACTCTTCTGGATAAGCCTTCCAGACGTGTGACGGATGTTGATGTGACATACACGGGATTTCAGATCCCCGATGAATTCGTGGTGGGTTATGGACTTGATTACGACCAGCTGTACAGGAACCTGCCCTATATCGGTGTTGTAAAGTTTGACTGATCTTTGATTTTCGGAGGAAAGAAAGAAATTGGAAAAGAGTTCAAGAAGCCCTTTCAGATCGTATCTGTGGCTGATATTCATCGTGCTGATAATCGTATGGGTGGCACAGACCCTCAAGAACAATTCGTCAGGATACTCATACGGTCAGATGACTGCAGATCTTGCTGAAGGGAGGATCGTTTCGGCTAACATCACACCGGATGCTGCAGGCAGCAACGGTTATGTGGAGGTAAGGCTGAAAAACGATCTGATCCAGAGATTCTATGTAACTGATGTTAACGAAGCAGGCAATCTGTTGAGAGCTTCCGGAGTCGATCCGGTCATAAGGGACAGATCCCTTCTCAACTGGTTTACCAATATACTGCTGCCGATAATACTGCTGGCTTTTGTGATAGTGTTCCTGCTGTCGGCAATCCTTGGTCCCGGATCCGGTCAGAGCCAGAGCAACCGGATGATGAATTTCGGCAAGATACGTCTGAACCTGACCAACGGTGACGGCAAGATCACATTCGCCGATGTTGCGGGTCTTAAGGAAGAGAAGGAAGAGCTTGCAGAGATAGTTGATTTCCTTAAGGATCCCGGAAAATACTCCGCTCTCGGAGCCCGTATTCCCAAGGGAGTACTGCTTGAGGGCTCACCCGGAACCGGTAAGACCCTTCTTGCAAAGGCGGTAGCTGGAGAGGCCAAGGTACCCTTCCTTTCCATATCCGGATCCGATTTTGTGGAAATGTTCGTAGGTGTAGGTGCATCAAGAGTCAGGGATCTGTTTGAAGAGGCCAAAAAGCGCTGTCCCTGCATCGTATTTATCGATGAGATAGATGCGGTTGCCAGAAGGCGCGGAACCGGACTCGGCGGCGGACATGATGAGAGAGAGCAGACTCTCAACCAGCTTCTTGTTGAGATGGACGGATTTACGGAAAATTCCGGAATAATCGTCATGGCAGCAACCAACAGAGTGGATATCCTGGATCCCGCAATATTAAGACCCGGAAGATTCGACAGAAAGGTCACTGTCCAGAGACCCGATGTGGCCGGACGAGAGGAGATCCTTAAGGTTCATGCAAGGAACAAGAAATTCTCCGAGGATGTGGATCTTGAGAATATCGCAAGGACCACCGCGGGATTTACCGGTGCGGATCTTGAAAACCTTCTCAACGAAGCGGCGATAGGCGCTGCAAGGAATGGCGAGCCCTATATTTCAATGAACCGTATCAATGCCGCATTTATCAAGGTCGGCATGGGCACCGAGAAAAAGAGCCGTGTCATCTCCGAGAAGGAAAAGAGGATCACTGCATACCACGAGACCGGACATGCGATCCTGTTCCACGTTCTTCCCGATGTGGGCCCCGTTTATACGGTATCCATCATCCCCACAGGTGTGGGAGCCGCAGGATATACAATGCCCCTTCCCGAGAGGGATGAGATGTTCATGTCAAAGGGCAGGATGCTTCAGGATATCATGGTGACCCTTGGAGGAAGGATCGCAGAAGAGATCATATTCGGCGATATAACCACCGGTGCATCATCTGATATAAAGCGTGCCACCAAGGAAGCGCGGAGCATGGTCACCCGCTACGGAATGAGCGACAACATCGGCGTCGTATGCTACGACAATGATGATGACGAGGTGTTCATAGGACGCGATCTTGCACATGCCAAGAATCACTCCGAGGAAGTGGCAGGCGAGATAGATAAGGAAGTCAGGGCGATAATCGATGACTGCTACCGCAAGGCCAAAGAGATAATACTTGAGCATCAGGAAGTGCTTCATAAGTGCGCAGAGCTTCTTATGGAGAAGGAAAAGATCGGCAGAGAGGAATTTGAGGCCCTTTTCCAGTGATTTTTGTGAATGCTGCACAAAAAGATTACACATCATCTGTGAAGTTTGTGAATCTTTGGCATAGTAAGACACGGGGACCGGTGTTAATATAATGACCGTACCCCCAATACATTTTGTTTTGGAAATACCCCAAGAGATAGATTCTCTAGATAAAAGACAGCTTCCCCGGCTGTCTTTTTTCTTGTGTACATAATCAAAATAGGCTACAATATTTTGTGGTTTTTGGCGGCAAACATGTCGGAAACGGCCGGAGGTTTTAAATGTTCGTGGGTCTTGAACATCGGAAAAAGGTTCTTGGGGATCAGAAATATATCCTCACAATGCGTCCTGTATTTAATATCAGGGCACTCTATTCCGATACTACTTCAAATTACCTCAGTCCCGAAGAACCCATGCCCGGTGATAAGGTTACGGTAAGATTCCGTACTGCCAAGAATAATGTGGATGTCGTTATCCTGGTATCCGGCGGAAGACGCCATGTGCTGAGGAAGGCAGAGACAGAGAGACATTTTGATTATTACGAAACGGAGCTGGAGCTTTCCGGCGGAAAGTTTTCTTATCATTTCGAGATCTGGTCGGGATCTCTTAAGGTGTTCTTCGATGCGAGGGGAGTTGTTACCGATCCCAATGAATATTACGATTTCGTTGTATTTCCGGGCTTCAGTACCCCCGACTGGAGCAAGGGCGCCGTCATGTACCAGATATATGTGGACAGATTCTGTGACGGAGACCCGTCCAATAACGTCTTAGAAGGTGAATACGCATATATAGGTCAGCCTGTTCACAGAGTGGAGGACTGGAATGCTCCTCCCGCCCAGATGGACGTCAGGAATTTCTATGGCGGAGATCTGCAGGGCGTGCTGGATAAGATGGATTATATTCAGAGCCTCGGAGTTGAGGTCATCTATTTTAATCCTCTTTTCGTATCCCCCTCCAATCACAAGTATGATATCCAGGATTATGACCATATAGATCCCCACTTCGGCAGGATAATCGACGACGGCGGGGAGGTTCTTCCTCCGGACCGGAGGGAGAACAGATTCGCCACCAGATATATACGCAGGGTTGCGGGAAGAGCCAATCTGACCGCAAGTGATGAACTGTTCATCAAGGTTGTCAGGGAAGCCCATAAGAGAGGGATGAAAGTCATCCTTGACGGTGTGTTCAATCACTGCGGCTCCTTCAACAAGTGGATGGACAGGGAACGGATCTACGAAAATGAAGACGGCTACGAGAAGGGCGCATATATAAGTCCTGCGAGCCCTTACAGGAACTATTTTTCATTCAACAATGAAAACGGATGGCCGTACAACGGCTCCTATGACGGATGGTGGGGACATGATACCCTTCCAAAGCTCAATTACGAAGGGTCGGAACAGCTCCTTGAGTATGTGCTGAGCATAGGTGCAAAGTGGGTATCGGAGCCTTTCTGCGCAGACGGATGGAGACTGGATGTTGCCGCAGACCTCGGACACTCACAGGATTTTAACCACTACTTCTGGAAGAGATTCCGCAAGGCGGTAAAGGAAGCTAATCCCGATGCCCTGATACTTGCGGAGCATTACGGCGATAAGAAGGCATGGCTTCAGGGTGACGAATGGGATTCGGTCATGAACTATGATGCGTTCATGGAGCCTGTCACCTGGTTCCTTACAGGCATGGAGAAGCATTCGGATGATTTCCGCGAGGATCTTCTGGGAAATGCAGACAGCTTCTGGGGCGCAATGAGACATCACAGTGCAACCTTCTCCGCTCCCAGCATGCAGTCCGCCATGAACGAGCTGTCCAACCATGACCATTCGAGATTCCTTACAAGGACCAACCATATGGTGGGAAGGACCGGAACTCTGGGTCCCGAGGCTGCTTCGAGGAACATCAACAAGGCAGTTTTCAGGGAAGCTGTTGTGATACAGATGACCTGGGTGGGAGCGCCCACAATATATTACGGCGATGAAGCGGGTGTCTGCGGATTTACGGATCCGGACAACAGACGTACCTATCCCTGGGGACACGAGGATCAGGAAATGATCTCTTTTCACAGGGACCTGATAGCACTGAGGCACGAACATCCCGTGTTCAGGACCGGCTCCATCAAGATGGTGGACAGCGATTATAATTTCATCGCATACGGAAGATTCGACCGGTCGGAACAGTTTTTGATCCTTATCAACAATAACGACCATGAGATATACAGAAATCTTACGGTCTGGGAGATAGGCACAACCAGATCCGGAATGATGAGAACCGTGTTCAGAAGTGACAGAAACGGATATACACTCACGGGAGAGGAATACAAACTAAACGGCGGATTGCTGGATATAGCCATACCTCCCGAGTCTGCTACCATTCTTGCTTTTTATAAACCCCTGTGATAAAATTCACACTTGCAGATTGCAAACGCGGGTATGGCGAAATAGGTAGACGCAAGGGACTTAAAATCCCTCGGGGGCGACTCCGTGCCGGTTCGAGTCCGGCTACCCGCATTTTGTTGTGTCTGTTAATGGAAAGTAAACGGTATGAAATATCGATCATTGAGAAAAAAGTGCATAATGCTGGGACTTGCGGTAGCTCTTGCACTGACCGCATGCGGTCCGGATGCTGACGCATACAAGCCTGCCGGTTATGAAGTGCAGGATATTCCTACCGGTCAGAACGGATCGGTAAGCGATAACAGCACTACCGCGCCTCCCCAGGGCCTTATGGCGATAGGTGAGAGATACGAGCTTAACGGCAAGATGGAGAGCTATCTTACAGGTGAATGGATAGATACCGAGATAGCAACAAGACGTCCGATGGCCGTTATGATCCCCAATAACAGGAACTGCCTTCCCCAGTACGGCGTGTCATATGCCGACGTCATCTACGAGGCTCCCATGGAGAAGTGCAGCTGTACCAGACTGATGGGAATATTCCAGAACTACGGTGATCTGGAATTCATCGAGCCCATACGAAGCTCCAGACACTATTTCCTGCTTGAAGCCCTGAGCTATGATGCCATCTACTGTAACTGGGGTCTTGCCGCAGCATATGTAGGACCGCTCATCAACAGTGATCTTGTTGACAATGTAAGCGCATCCGTTGCAGGCATCAATGTGGGTGCGGATGAAGCTTTCTCCAGAGACAAGGAGAGACAGGCCCTCGGATATTCCCTTGAGTACACGGGCATCATGACTCTGTCCGGATATAATGCGGCAGTGAGCAGACTCGGATACAGTACCGAATATCCCACCAGGAATTACACCTTCCCGCTTCAGTTCGCCACAGATGCATACCTTGCAGAGTATGAGGATTATCAAGACATAACCACCATCTATCCCGGAGGAAACGGCAACCAGACATCTCCCAACGGATACAGTGAGCTTAATCCATACTTCGTATATAACCCTGAGGATCATCTGTACTACAGATACCAGAACGGCGGTCCCCATATAGATGAGACAAACGGTGAGCAGCTTGCCGTTACCAATGTCATTATCAAGTATGTATCGGGTAATGCGCTTGATGATTCCGGATACATGAACTTTGACACATTCGGATACGGTGAGGGCGTACTTTTCACAAACGGCAAGGCTGTCGAGCTTACATGGAAAAGAAACCTTCCCTTCAATGAAGACATGGACTACGATGCCGGTGTATATTCACAGACAAGGTTCTATGATGCCCAGACAGGTGATGAAGTGATACTCAACAAAGGCAAGACATGGGTATGCCTGGTATGGGATCAGTACAAATCATTTACCACATACAATTGATCTGCATAAGGCCAGATTCCGTGTTTTCCATGACATGAGATCAAAGAGGATCCGGAAGGGTCCTCTTTTATTTTGACAGGATAATGCTCCCATTATTCCCTTGCATACAAGAAACGTGGGGGCTACAATAAGAAAAGGTTTTACGGTTAAGGAGGAATTATGAGACAGGAAACAAAATGCATCCAGGCGGGATATGAACCGAAGAACGGCGAGTCCCGTATGATCCCCATTATTCAGAGCACTACATTCAAATATGATACCAGTGAGGATATGGGCAAGCTCTTCGATCTTGAAGCAAGCGGTTACTTCTATACCAGACTGCAGAATCCTACCAACGATTATGTTGCAGCCAAGATCGCAGCACTTGAAGGCGGAACCGCGGCAATGCTCACAAGCTCGGGACAGGCAGCCAATATGTTCGCCGTGTTTAATCTTGCAAACTGCGGAGATCATGTCATCGCATCATCTTCGATCTATGGCGGAACCTTCAACCTTTTCAATGTCACCATGAGAAAGATGGGCATTGACTTTACATTTATCTCTCCCGACTGCACCGAAGAGGAACTGAATGCGGCATTTAAGCCTAACACCAAGGCGGTATTCGGAGAGACTATCGCAAATCCTGCTCTTACAGTTTTTGATTTTGAGAAGTTCTCAAAGGCAGCACATGAGCACGGTGTACCTCTCATTGTAGACAACACCTTCGCAACTCCCATCAACTGCAGACCCTTCGAGTGGGGAGTCGACATAGTAACTCATTCCACCACCAAGTACATGGACGGACACGATGTGGCTGTAGGCGGATGTATCGTTGATTCCGGCAAGTTCGACTGGATGGCACATGCCGACAAGTTCCCCGGACTCTGCACTCCCGATGAAAGCTATCACGGTATCACTTATGCCGAGAGATTCGGAAAAGAGGGTGCCTTCATCACAAAGTGTACAGCACAGCTCATGAGAGACCTGGGTTCCATCCAGTCACCTCAGAACGCATTCTATCTGAACCTCGGACTTGAGTCACTTGCTGTAAGGATGCCCAGACATTGCGAGAATGCACTTAAGGTAGCACAGTTCCTCAAGGATAACGATAAGGTTGCATGGGTAACCTATCCGGGACTTGAGGGTGATAAGTACTATGAGCTTGCAAAGAAGTACATGCCTAACGGTACCTGCGGAGTCATCTCCTTTGGCGTCAAGGGCGGAAGAGCAGCAGCTGAGAGCTTCATGAAGAAGCTTAAGGTCGCAATGATCGCCACACATGTTGCGGATGCTCATACATGCGTACTTCATCCCGCATCTTCAACACACAGACAGCTGACGGATGAGGAGCTGATAGCAGCAGGCGTAGGTCCCGATCTTATCAGACTCAGCGTGGGTCTTGAGAATGTGGATGACATCATCGCAGATCTTGAGCAGGCACTTTGATCTGAAAAGGATCTTTTTTCTTCCGGGTACATCGGTACGGGCATGCGGCAGACCGCATTCAAATGGGGTATTTTATGGATAAATCACATGAGATCAAAGAGAAGGTGCTTGAAGTATTTGCTGAAAAGTACGGATCAGGCGAGGGCGCAAGGGTTTTCTTTGCACCCGGAAGAGTCAATCTGATCGGTGAGCATACGGATTATAACGGGGGACATGTTTTTCCGTGTGCGCTTACGATCGGAACATACGGTGCCGTGAGAAAGCGCGATGACAGGAAGCTCAGGTTCTATTCCATGAATTTCGAGGAAGAGGGTGTCATCGAGTCTTCTCTTGACGATCTGAAGCCGCTTAAGGATGAGGGATGGACAGCATATCCCAAGGGCATGATATGGGCTTTCGGACAAAAAGGGCATCCCATAGACAGCGGATTCGATCTGGTGCTCTTCGGTAACATACCCAATGGATCAGGACTCAGTTCATCCGCTTCCGTTGAAGTTCTCACCGGATACTTTATGAGATCGCTGTACAGACTTGAGGGTGTCACCAATATCGATATCGCTCTCATCGGACAGTATTCCGAGAACAATTACAACGGTGTAAACTGCGGTATCATGGATCAGTTCGCCATAGCGATGGGCAAGAAGGACCAGGCTATCTTCCTGGATACTTCAACTCTCCAGTATACCTATGCTCCCGTAAAGCTTGATAAAGCAAAGCTTGTTATCGCATGCTCCAACAAAAAGCGCGGACTCGGAGATTCCAAGTACAATGAAAGACGTGCGGAGTGTGAGAAGGCTCTTTCCGAGATACAGACACTTGTTGATGTGAAGAGCCTCGGAGAGCTTGACGAGCCCACCTTCGGAAAGGTCGAGTCCCTTATCAGGGATGATGACCGCGCCAGGAGAGCGCGTCATGCCGTATATGAAAACAGAAGGACCATCTCAGCTGCCAAGGCATTAAAGGCAGGCAATATCACTCTTTTCGGACAGCTGATGAATGCTTCCCATGAATCCCTCAGGGATGATTATGAAGTTACCGGTAAGGAACTCGATACACTGGTTGATGCGGCAAGAAAGATACCCGGTGTCATCGGTTCGAGGATGACCGGTGCGGGCTTTGGAGGATGTACGGTCAGTATAGTCAAGGACGAGAGCATCGATGAGTTCATAGAAAAGGTCGGTAAGGAATATCTGGAGAAGATAGGATACGCGGCTGATTTCTATGTTGTTGAGATCGGAGACGGGCCTCAGGAAATCGTATAATATCAAGAATGCACCCCTTCCGGGGTGCATTTTTTGTATGGTGCGCAAAAGTAGCGTATCTTACGCCTGATCAAGGGATCTGAGTATTGAGGCTTTGCTGGCGGAGTTAAGGCTTTCCGCACTTTTTCTGAGCTCATCTATCTTCTCCGGCATTCCGTTATCCCTGTAGTACGCTGCAAGCTTCCGGTACACCGAGGATATATCGGCATGTATCCGTATCTGTTCTTCGAGGATCGGGATGGAATCTTCCACATATCCGTTGTCCCACAGACGGTCGGCCCATTTCTGGAGATTCTGGACAAGCAGGGTAAATCTTTCGTCGTATTCCATGAGGGTGGGAAGGTTGGCCGCTCCGTAACGGAACTTAAGGTCCGTGTTGGTCTGACCAGTCAGATTGACGATCTTCTGGGCTGACAGCTCCTCCACCATTCTCCGGCAGTCCCTTATGATCTCGTCATCCTCCATTACGGAAAGAGGAAACCGGCTCATGTCGGGGACCACGAATATAAGATCGTCCAGAGGTTTTCTGCGGACTTCGTTGGCAGCACGCTCTATGTCCCAAAAGGAATGCCTGGAGTTTTCATCCAGACGTCTGTTCCTCCTGATGGCGTGTCTGATGACGAGCGTGAGTATTATGAAACTTGCAAATATTGGGTATTTCATACTATAATACTTCCCGATATCTCACAAATGAGGAATATTCGGATATGATGAATTTTCATAGTCGTAAAACAAAAAAGACTCTCGCCGCGGTAATAGTGATATTACTTGCTATTGCAATGATAGTACCGATTATAGCATCTGCATTTGGCTGATTCAATCGGCACACTTTACAGCGGACGTTTATCATTGGGGCGGAGGCCTGCAGGATGAATAATGATAAAGGCGCAGCTGCAGACTGCGCCTCTTTTGCTATCATGGTCAGAGGTTATGCCGGATCCTACGGAGCTGCGGCGAAGTGTCTGGAGCTGCCGGGAGCACCTGAGGGTATCAGGGATGATCTGTGGAAGAGACTGAGGGCATGGTCTGAGAAGAAGATGGATGAGTATGCCTCATCGGAGCAGGTTCCCTGCATTCACAGAATGCTCTGGGATATCGGAAGCGGAGGCTGCGGATTCAGGGTCCGGGTCAGGGATATTCCCCTGGAGCAGGAAGCGGTGGAGATATGCGAAGCCCTGGGGCTTAACATATACGAGACCCTGTCGGCGGATCTTAAGATAAGTCTTGAAAAATATCCCTATCCGGAAGATGCTGTGCTCATAGGCTATGCATCGGAGGGAAAGGATAAATTGCTGATCAACGGGGATGATGTATCATTTTTGAACAGACCTGCTGAACAGTGTATGTAAAACCGGAGGTAATAAGATATGGAATTCAGAGAAGAACTGCTTCGCATCATTGAAAAGAACAGCCGCATGAACACCAAGGAACTGGCGGTGATCCTTGGAGTGGCGGAAGATGTAGTGGCGGAAGAGCTTAAGACTCTTGAAGATGAAGGTACTATCTGCGGTTACCATACAATGGTCAATTGGGAGAATGTATCTACGGAAACCGTTACCGCTCTTATCGAGGTCAAGGTCACTCCCCAGAGAGGACAGGGATTCGATAATATAGCGGAGCGCATATACAATTATCCTGAGGTTGAGAGCGTATACCTTATGGCGGGCGGATACGATCTGATGGTCATACTTGAGGGAAAGACGATCAGGGAGGTATCCGGATTTGTATCGGAGAAGCTTTCCGGACTTGAGACGGTAACCGGAACGGCGACACATTTCATCCTCAAGAAATATAAGGATCACGGTACAGTACTTGGTAAAAAGAAAGAAGATACGAGGGAGATAGTAACGCCATGAGAGAACCGCTAGCAAAAAAGGTAGTAGATATAAAGCCGTCAGGCATAAGAAAATTTTTCGATATTGTAAGTGAGATGAAGGATGCCATATCTCTTGGTGTGGGAGAACCGGATTTCGATACTCCCTGGCACATAAGAGATGAGGGTATATACGCCCTTGAAAAGGGAAGAACATTCTATACATCAAACGCAGGACTTAAGGAACTCAGGGTAGAGATCGCAAACTACATGAAGCGCTCACAGGACCTTGAGTACCATCCTCTTGACCAGATACTCGTAACGGTAGGCGGATCTGAGGGTATCGATATGGCTCTCAGGGCCATGTGCGATCCCGGAGATGAAGTTCTCATTCCCCAGCCCAGTTATGTATCCTATGAGCCCTGTGCCATTTTAGCCGGAGCCGTTCCCGTGATAATAGACTTAAAGCCCGAGAATGAATTCCGTCTCACAGCACAGGAAATAGAGGATGCGGTGACCGATAAGACCAAGGTGATCGTTCTTCCGTTCCCCAACAATCCCACCGGCGCCATAATGGAAAAGAGCGACCTCGAGGCTGTTGCGGAGGTTATCGTAAAGCATGATCTTTATGTTATTTCCGATGAGATATACGGGGAGCTGACCTATAAGGGAAAGCACATTTCCATCGCAACCATGCCGGGAATGCAGGAAAGGACAATACTCATCAACGGCTTTTCCAAGGCATATGCAATGACGGGATGGAGACTGGGATATGCATGCGGTCCCGCTAATATCATCGCCCAGATGACCAAGATACATCAGTTCGCCATCATGTGTGCTCCCACAACAAGCCAGTATGCTGCGATCGAAGCCATTAAAAACGGCGATGCGGATATTGCGAGAATGCGCGAGAGCTACAACATGAGAAGAAGATTCCTTCTGAACTCCTTCAGAGAGATGGGGATCGAATGCTTTGAGCCCTACGGTGCATTCTATGTATTCCCCTGCATCAAGGAATTCGGCATGACCAGTGATGAGTTCGCCACCAGATTCCTCAAGGAAGAGAAGGTAGCAGCCGTTCCCGGTACAGCCTTCGGAAACAGCGGTGAAGGATATCTGAGAATATCCTATGCATATTCACTGGAAAGACTTGAGGAAGCAATGAAGAGATTCGCACACTTTGTCGAAACTCTCCGCAGTGAAAAGAAAGAAGATTGATGTCTGCAAATTCCAAGAGCGCCACGATGAACATCGTGCGCCGGCACAATATAAAAGCGCAGAAGAAGTTCGGGCAGAACTTCCTGACGGATGATAATGTTCTTGACGAGATAGTTGAGGCAGCAGGCGTGGGCAGCAGTGACCATGTTATCGAGATAGGCCCGGGACTTGGTACTCTCACAAAGAGACTGGCTGAAAAAGCAGGTCATGTAACGGCTATCGAGATAGACAGACAGATGATCCCTGTCCTGGATGAAGTTCTCTCGGAATATGAGAACACCAGGGTGATATGTGCGGATGTACTTAAGACCGATATGCAGGAGATCGCAGGGATGTACCCTGATGAGAATGTCAAGGTCGTGGCAAACCTCCCGTACTACATCACAACTCCCATCGTGACGGGGCTCCTTGAAAGCGGAGTACGCTATAAGAGCATTACCGTGATGGTTCAGACAGAGGTTGCCGAAAGGATGCAGACAGGCCCCGGTTCAAAGGAATACGGTGCACTGTCCCTTGCGGTCCAGTACTATTCAAAGCCCCGGATCATAGTGGATGTTCCTCCGGAGTCGTTCTATCCCATGCCCGGTGTGGACAGCAGCGTGATCAGGCTCGATCTCTATGAAGAGCCCCCTGTCAGGGTAAAGGATCCGGACAGGATGTTCCGCATAATAAAGGCTTCCTTCATGCAGAGACGCAAAACCCTGTCCAATGCGCTCCAGAATAACCCGGATACTCACATTCCCAGGGAAAAGACGGAGGAGATCCTGGGATCCCTCGGACTGGACCTGAAGATCAGGGGCGAGGCTCTTACGCTGGAGCAGTTCGCGGCTTTCTCGGATCTTGTTTCGGTTAAACCGTGAAATTCAGATATTATTACGCTAAAAATGTTCATGAAAGGCTGTCACTCCAATATATTGGGGTGACAGTTTTTTTATCCACAAGGCATCGGACAATATTTGGGGATTATCCACAAAATAAGCACAAAATGTGGATAGTATTATAGACAAGACAACACTAGTTATGGTACAATTTCGAAGATTGGATTAATAGATATTGTGGTCATTTTCTGTTTATCAGGGGTGGAACTGTGGATAGGTACGAATATAAGGTCAAATTTCAGGAAATCAACAATCTGATCGACGAGAAGGAATACTTCGAGGCCGCTGCGATAGCAGATACCATAGACTGGGAGAAGAAGCCGGTTGAGACTCTGGTACGTATAGGTGATCTCTACAGAAAGGTCATGAGATATGATGACGCTATCGAGCTTCTCAGACTTGCATATCGCAAGAGCCCCGAGAACAGGAATATCTGTTACTATCTCTGTAAGCTTTACATCAAGAAGGAATACATAGTTCAGGCTGTATATGCCTACAATGAATTCGAGAGGATAGCAAGACCCAACGATCCCAGAGTCTACAAGCTCAAGTACATGCGCGATCAGATGCTGCATGTTGAGATGGCCCAGAAGATCGCCACTCTCGAAACTCTCAAGAACATAGAATATACGGAGAAATGGGCATACACTCTGGCATACCAGTATTATCTGGATGGCAGGGAGAGTGACTGCGTGCGTGAATGTGATGAGCTCATCGCCGCATTCGGTGACGGTAAGTACGTCTATGCCGCAATGCGCCTTAAGAAAAAGTATACCGAGCTTACCCCCGAACAGCAGAAGATATTCGATAACTGGAAGGAAGAGACAGAAGAGACCGATAGTACCGCCGGGACAGAAAATGCCGAAAGCAATGAAAGTACTGAAACCGGTCAGTCTTATGAGTATGCGACCAGAGAGATCCCCGGTGATAATACACGCAGGATCTCCCAGGAGGAAGCAGGTTCCACAAGAAATATCACCGCTGAGGAGATCGATCAGATAAGAGGAGCCACTGCTCCCGAAGAGACCATTGTCTACGATCCCGCACAGGTTATGATGGCTCTCGAGAAGACCAATCTTTCCGATGAGACCAGGATATTTAAGGGGATCAATATTCCGGAAGAGCCCGAGATCAAGGTCAAGACTGTTGATGTTGGCCAGTTTAATACCATCGATCTTCAGAAGGCTCTGTCAGCTTCAGTGCGTGAGGTGGTCGGAGTGACCGCTGATGCTGCTGGCACCGATGTTACCAAGGCCATTATGGCACCGATGCTGGATCCCGATACCGGAAGTCTTGATGATCCTGAGTATGCAGAGGCCAGCGAGAAGGAATACGAATATAACACTGATGAGATAACCGCGGACGAGGCTCCCGATACATTCGCCGAGACCTCTGAGATGAGTGCGGAGCAGATAGCTTCCGACAGGGACGATTCCATTGAGACCGCACCCGACGCCACTACCTTCATCAGCTTTAATACAGGGGAATATCCCGCTTTTGATGCCGTTTCCGGGGATACTGCAAATGACCTTGATGAGAAGGACCGCCTTGTAACAGAGGAGGGAAGTATTAAGTCCTATTATCCCAAGGATATGTCGGTATATGAGCAGCTGTCCGAGACCCAGATGATCAGGGTACAGGAAGCTATCCAGGCTCAGCCCCCCGAGTCCATCGCAACCGAGCTGTCCCAGGGTAACGACGGACAGATCAGTCTTGTTCTTCCCGATGATGCGGAGATCACAAGACAGATCACCGGACAGATGGACAGCGCCCAGGTCATGGCGGAGTGGGAGAGAAGAAAAGAGGAGTTCGGAGACAAGCTCCAGAAGGAATTACACGATCAGGTCAAGGTTCAGACCGGAGAGCTTTTCGATCACTTTGAAACAGAGATACTCAATTCCCTCCTCGAGGTTCTCGAGAGAGAATCAGAGGAAGAAGCTGCCGCAAGTCAGGCGGTATATGAAGGAAGTGTCAGGGAATTCGACGATCTTCCGGATGAAGCAAGGCTTGAGACCGGACTTATCCCCGTACAGACCATTGCGGAGATCACCGAGAAGAACGCGGACGAGGAAGCAGCAAAACAGCACATCCGCGAGAATCAGGAAAGGATTCGTCTCGTCGGAGAGGATGAGAGCGTAAGAGACCTTACCAAGGAAGAGAAGGAGCTGTTCGGACCCTATATACAGAGCAGGGCTGCAAAGCGTCAGCTGGCTGTTCTTCTGGATTCTCTCAGTATGGCTTCCTATACCGGAAATGCAATACTTGCAGGTGACGACGGAATAGATGTGGAGAACCTTGCGGTTAGGATCCTCAAGGAAGTAAGGAACAGCGATCATAATCTTTCAGGTAAGGTGGCCAAGATCAAGGGTGAGAACCTGAACGGCAAGAACATGGATGCCACCATGAAGCTTCTTGCGGGCGGCGGACTTATCATAAGCGATGTTGCAGCCATTACCGAAGAGACCGTTGAGAATCTCAAGACATCCCTGATGAAGGAAGATCAGGGCATGATAGTGATACTTGCCGACAGAAAGAGGAACATAGAGAAGTTCATGGACAGCTTCCCTACCCTTTGCGAGATGTTCACCGCATACATGGAGGTAAGGGCTCTCAGTGAGAAGAAGCTGGTCGCTTTTGCCAAGAAGTATGCACGAGAGAGAGAATATGTGATCAATGAGATGGGCGAACTTGCACTTCATACCCAGATCAGTCTCAGACAGTCCAACGATCATGCAGTCACCGTAATGGAGGTAAAGCAGATCGTGGATGATGCCATCAAGAATGTCGAGAAGAAGACTCCTTCACATTTTTTTGATATCCTTCTCGGGAAGCGTTATGATATAGAGGATATGATAATTCTCGGTGAGCGTGATTTCGCTTAATAGTCCAAGGAGGGTACCGGAATATGGCATCCGAAACCAAAAAAGTAAAAACAGCAGCGGGAACTTCAGCTAAAGCTCCGTCCAAGAGCTCTTCAAGGGCAAAGAAGGCTCCCGCGAACCTTAATAAGACTCCTGCGGCTCCTGTAGCTGCAGAAGTTTTTATTTCTGAAGATGATATGTATCTCTTCGGACAGGGAACCCATTATGACATATATAAAAAGCTGGGTGCCCATCCGTCGGTTGCAGGCGGGAAGAAGGGATATTATTTTGCGGTATGGGCTCCCAATGCTCTTTCCGTCCATGTCATCGGTTCCTGGAACGGATGGAACGAGAACGAGGGCGAGATGAAAAAGCTCGGACCCGTCGGAATATGGGGACTTTTCATCGAAGGGATAACTCCCGGACAGATGTATAAATTCCTTATCTATGCCCAGGATGGCTCTAAGCTTTATAAGGCCGATCCCTATGCTAACCAGGCTGAGTTCAGACCCGGTACCGCATCCATCACCGCAGATCTGTCATCCTTTGACTGGAGTGACGATAAATGGATGGGTGAAAGGGATAAGAAGGACTGGTATAAAGAGCCCATGGCAGTCTACGAGTGCCATATCGGTTCCTTTATGAAGCATCCCAACGGTACGGAGGACGGTTTCTACAATTACCGCGAATTCGCCGCAAGGATAGTGGAATACCTCAGGGAGATGAAGTATACCCACATAGAACTCATGGGTATTGCGGAACACCCCTTTGACGGATCCTGGGGATATCAGGTTACGGGATATTATGCTCCGACTTCCAGATACGGAACTCCCGGAGACTTCATGTATCTTATCAATGAACTTCACAAAGCGGGCATCGGAGTCATCCTTGACTGGGTTCCCGCGCATTTTGCAACAGATGCGCACGGACTCGGGAAATTCGACGGAGAGTGCATATACGAAGATCCGGATCCCAGACGCGGAGAGCATCCTGACTGGGGAACCAAGATCTTCAACCTGGCAAAGCCCGAGGTCAAGAATTTTCTCATAGCCAATGTCCTCTACTGGCTCAGGGAATATCATGTCGACGGTATCCGTGTCGATGCAGTAGCTTCCATGCTTTATCTTGATTACGGCAAGAAGGAAGGACAGTGGCTTCCCAACAAGTACGGCGACAACAAGAATCTGGATGCCATAGTATTTTTCCAGCATATGAATTCCGTCGTAAGGGGAACCTATCCCGGATTTATAACTGTTGCTGAGGAATCCACCGCATGGCCTAATGTCACCGGTCCCATCGGAACGGAAAGCCTTGGCTTTACCTTCAAGTGGAACATGGGCTGGATGCATGATTTCTGCGAGTATATGAAGCTGGATCCCGTCATGAAAAAGGGTGCTCATCATATGATGACCTTTGCCATGACATATAACGAAAGCGAGCACTACATTCTTCCTCTCTCCCATGACGAGGTGGTTCATCTCAAGTGTTCCATGGTGGAGAAGATGCCCGGCTACAAGATCGATAAATATGCGAATCTTCGTGTGGGATATACGTATATGTTCGGCCATTCCGGCAAAAAACTTCTCTTCATGGGCCAGGATTTCGGACAGGAGAGAGAATGGAGCGAAGCAAGAGAGCTTGACTGGTTCCTTCTCGGTGAAAAGAACAACGCCGGCATGAAGGAGTACATGAGAGAGCTCCTCGAGATGTACAGAAAGTATCCCTGCCTGTACCGCATTGACGACAGTTGGAAGGGATTCGAATGGATGAACGCGGATGACGCAGACAGAAGCATATTCTCTTTTGTCAGACGTGACGGCACCGGTAAGAAGAGCCTGCTCTTTATCCTCAACATGACACCCATGAAGTGGGAGAACTATGTGGTGCCCGTACCAAAGTCCGGAGAGTATAAGCTTGTCCTCAATTCCGACGAGGCAAGGTTCGGAGGCTGGGGAAGCAGTGCTCCGGAGAAGCTCAGATCCGTAAAGGAACACTGTGTATTCCAGGAAAATACCATAAAACTGGATATGAATCCCTACAGCGCGCTGGTATATACCTTCTGAGGAACTTAAATGGGGTTAAGAAAACGTATAAAATGACCGAAATTATAGGTGAGTGCACGGATGCACTCACCTTTTGCTTTCTTTTTTCCGGGACGGATCCCGCATTACACAGTTAAATGGATACGGGAGAAATGCCGTGAAGATCACATTCGAAGGACAGGAAAATCTTACCCCATTCAGATACATCACAGGTAATCAGCAGACGGGAAAGCAGGCCGCGGAAGAGGCATCTTTTAACGTAGGCGATGCCCTTACGCTGGTTGATATAGGAAATAACATACAGGGAGCTTCCGATAATGCTCCCAAGCATACCCTGCTTGCAGGAGCCCAGAGAGACTCCCTCATGCAGGAGAGCGGAGTATTGTCGGATTACCGTGTTGTCATGGCGCATACCCTCTCCGGCGAAGACCTTCGCAGGGCAAATGAAGAGGGATTTGACCTTAAGAACATGTCACCCGAAGAGAGTGTCACCATCCTTGATAAGGTCAAGGCTGAGATGGCAAAGGGCGGAACCGTCATAAGAGGATATAATGACGATCTTGACGGCGGTATTCTCGAGGATGCAGGGAATGCAGGTCTTAAGCAGATGATCACAAAGGCACTGGAGTCCCAGGACCTTCCCGTCACAGATGAGAACATATCCGCAGTACAAAATGCCGTGACTCTTGCAGGAGAACTTGATAAGCCCACAGAGAGCCGTATTGCATATATGATCGAAAATGACCTCGGGACTACCGTGAGGGATTTTTATGTTGCCAAAAGTGCCGCTCCGGACAAGTTCTTTACCGGAGGGAGCGTACAGGATCTCGATTCTCCCGGAATGAAGTATGTGAGAGAGAGCATGATAGAGGCCGGCAGGGTCCTTGCAGATCCTGAAGAAGGGTACAGGAAGGCGGAATGGCTCTTTGACAGGAATCTGCCCGTCACTCCGGAGAATATCCTGAAGGAAAAGGAAATATCAGGGATCGCATTTCCCGTTTCTGCCGTAGAATCTGCCTTTGCCGCAGCGCGCGCCATCGCAGGCGGTAAGGAAGCTGCAGACGGAGATCTTGGAAGCAGCGGAAGCGTATATGAAAGAGCAGCGGAGCTTTATGAGGAGTATTTTTCCGATGATAAGATGACCGCAGGCGACATTGCGCTGCAGAGGAAGGTCCAGGAGATAAGACTTTCCATGACCGCAGAGGTTAATGTGGAGCTTATAAGGAGCGGATTTGCAATAGATACCGCCCCCATCGAGGAGCTCTTAAACGAACTCAAGATAGCCGAACAGGCCGTTGCTCTCAAGTATTTTCCGGAGACAGCCGGTGTTACGGCCCACGGCGATAATGCACCGGGAATGAGCATAGGTTCACCTGAGGATGCGGTAAAGGCGTACAGACTTTATAACGAGGTAACATCCTCTGTCAGAGAGATATCTGCAAGTCCCGCATCTTCACTTGGTGTTTTCATACAGAGAACCCCTGCTGAAGTGGCATTCAGGGAATTCGAGGAGATCGCTCTGGGCGAGAAGGACAGGCTGCGCAGGGCGGGCGAGAGCTATGAAGCACTGATGACTGAGGTCAGGACAGACCTTGGGGACAGCATCAGGAAGGCTTTCGGCAGTGTTGACGGCATCGTCACCGGGCTGGGACTTGAGCTTAATGATGAAAACAGAAGACATGTCAGGATCCTTGCCTATAATCATACTGAGATGACCGCAGAAAACATGGAAAAGATCGCCGAAGCAGACAGGCTGGTCACCGGAGTTATAGGTAAAATGAAGCCTGCAGCGGTACTGGATATGATCCGTAACGGTGTCAATCCTCTTGAGAGAACCTTTGAGGAGATCGAAGCTTTCCTTGACCGCAGGAACGGGGAAGAAAGCGGATATGGGAAGGCATCCGAGGATTATGCACAGTTCCTTTATTCCCTTGACCGGAGGAAAGAGATAACCGCTGAGGAAAGGGAATCATTTATCGGCATATACAGGATGATAGACAAGATCGAAAGGCGGGACGGGGCAGCCATCGGAGCCGTTCTTGAAACAGGAGCGGCACTGCAGTTTTCGAATCTGCTCACCGCCGTAAGAAGTTCCGGCTTTAAGGGAATGGATGTAAAGGTTGATGAAAATACCGGACTTGCAGAGATCACAAGGTACGGAAGATCGATAACGGACCAGATAATGTCATCCTTCACAAAGGAGAGCAGGGAATATTACGAAGAGCAGGCCGCGCAGATAAGACAGGCCGCTCAGTCCGGGAAGGATGCAGCTGCTTTTGCGGCAAAGGCCGGCGTTCCGGACAGTTATGAGAACATCATCGCTTCAGAAAACCTTCTCAGTTCGAAGGATGACCTCTACAGGACACTTTTCGGTGGAAAAGAAAAAAAGCAGCTTCTTAGGGGAGAGTCAGACAGACTTAAGGAGCTTGCATCCGGAATGATGGATGATATTGCAGAGGCTGAGGACGGAGCGGAAGTCTACAGTGATATCCTTGATGGATTCAGGGCTGTTACGGAGGAGATGACCATAGGTGCGGACTCTGTGATAGATGTAAGGGCAATGCAGCAGATAAACAGGCAGCTTTCTGTCGCGGTAAAGGCCGCAGAGGAAGGCAATGAGGAATACTTTGTTCCGGTAGAGATAGAAGGAGAACTGACCAAGGTCAGACTTTCATTCAGAAAGTCGGAAGACGGGACTGCAGGAACCGATATCACATTCAGGACTCCGGATGAGGGCACCTGCTTGGCCCATTTTGAGACGGACGGAAAGGCTGTCAGAGGGTTTATCAGCACCGGCCCTGACTTTGAGGTAAAGAAAATCGTATCAGCTGTCGATATATTTACTGCAGAGTTAAAAAACCGTGACCTGGATGTCACGGACATCAGGATCCTTACCGCGGAAGTGAGCGCGGGAACATATAGTATCTCCGGCAAGGAAGCCGGTGAAGATAGACAGGAGGGAGCCGGTCGAAGAGAACTGTTCGGGATTTCAAGGGATTTCCTGAAGGCAGTCAAGGAGAGCTTCTATGAGGATTAATTACAACGTATCGGCAATGATAGCCAATAACTCCCTTAAGAACAATGACGATCTTCTCAGCGCATCGCTGCAAAAATTATCATCGGGATTCAAAATAAATAATGCCAAGGATAACCCGGCAGGTCTTGCAATGGCCAAGAGGATGAATGCCCAGATCAAGGGCACCTCCACTGCCGACGATAATACCATGGACGGTATCTCTGTCATCGAAACCGCTGACGGAGCTCTTGCTGAGGTTACGGCAATGCTTCAGAGGATGAACGAGCTTGCCGTGCAGGCATCCAACGGAACCCTGAACGATGACGACAGGGAGCTTATCCAGAAGGAGGTCTCTGAGCTTAAGGATGAGATAAACAGAGTGTCAAAGAGCACGGAGTTCAATTCCCAGCCGCTCCTTGACGGTTTTTATGACCTTAAGGCATACACCGATAATATAGATTACAAGTGCCTTACCTACTCAAGGGAAGTTCCCGCTGACAAGTACAATTTCTCATCCATCAGCTGGACAACGGATGCGGACGGCAATTATGAAGTGAGCGTGGCAGGCGGAAATGCCAGTGCAAATAAGTACAGCCCCTTCAATGCCACCCTTGTGGATGATGTCATAACCATAACCGGAGCTCAGGATTTTTCAATGAAGATCAAGGTTAATGATGCCGCAATGAAGGATGCGGAAGGCCGTATGAACGATTCCGGAACGATCTCGAACCTTACGGTTGAGTGCACCGGTATCGGAGCCATGAGACTTCAGGTCGGCTCCAATGAGGGACAGGTCATCGAGATGGCAATACCTGCGGTAAATCTTGATAATATGGGACTTACCGGTCTTGACCTCAGTACCGAGGACAGTGCAAGGGAAGGTATCGACAGGATCAAGGAAGCTCTCACCTTCGTCAATACCGTAAGAGGCCAGCTTGGAGCATATCAGAACAGACTCGAAAATACCGACAGAAGGCTCGATATCACTGAAGAGAACATGACCGCGGCATATTCCAGGATAATGGATGTGGATATGGCTGAGGAGATGACGAAATATTCAACATATACGGTAATGACCCAGGCCGGAACCTCGGTTCTTGCACAGGCCAACGACAGACCTTCAACAGTTCTTCAGCTGCTCCAGTAATGCCGGGTGATACAGGGAGGAATGACAGATGACGGATAATCTCAAGCAGGAATTTACCAGAAGAATAAGCGTTGCCAATTCTACCGATCTGATCGTGATCCTTTATGATATGGTGCTCAGCTATGCAGATGATGCCGAAGAGGCTCTGAAGACCGATGAGGATCATGAGTTCTATGCGGCAGTCTCGCGTATGAGAAACTGCATCAATGAGCTTATGTGTTCGCTCCACATGGAATACGAACCCGCTCATGCACTTCTTGCTCTTTACAGATACTGCATCAGAAAGCTTTCAACAGCAGGGATCAGAAGAAATATAGAACCTCTCGATGAGATCAGAAAGATCATCCGCCCCTTACGTGACTCTTACGCGGATCTGGCACAGACCAATACATCAGGTCCCGTGATGGGCAATTCGGAATCCGTTGTTGCAGGCCTTACCTATGGTAAGAACGATATTAACGAGAGCCTTGTCAACAGCACAAACAGAGGAATGCTGGTATGATCCGGTAACCGGACAAAGCCGATTGGTAAATATGCACATGACTAAAGAACCCTTAACATTAAGGGTTCTTTTTTATTTGTGACACGTATGTCGTAAATTATTTGTTCAGTACTTACGAAAATCATTTTATTCGCAAAAAGGTATTGCAATTGTATTTTGCAGGTCATATAATCGCCATTACACGAAAGCACATTACGGGATCTGTCTTGATCCCGGGTGCGGGCGGAGGGTTCGAAAGAGCCCGTTTGCTGAAGGGATGTTCATCCCGCTTTATTCCATGATATGGATCTGTTGCAGATGTATCTGTCTGAGAACAGCTCCTGAAAATTTAATGTTACTTACGGAGAAAGAGATGCTGATAATGACTGCTTTTCTGGCAGCCGCAGGCCTCTTTGATCATCTGACACACCGTATTCCCAATATCCTTACGGGACTGATGCTTATCAGCTGTATCGCATGCTGTATATGGGATAAGGGTCCTGCGGGGCTCCCGGCTACAATTATCAGGATGGTCCTCACCGGAGTGATCTTCTATCCGGTATTTTCCATCGGGGCACTTGGCGCCGGAGACATAAAGCTCATGGCTGTATGCGCGGGATTTTTTGAAGGAGGAAGAGCCCTCTGTTTCATATTCTTTTCGCTGCTTATGGCAGCGGTATCGGGAACAGCGGTGATGATCATGAAGGGACAGATGAAGAAGAGGATATACAGGCTGCTCATATACATAAAAAGATTATTGGAAACAGGCAGACCGGAGCGCTATCACGCGGATAAAAAAGCTGAGAGAGAATCCGGGGTTGTCCTGGCAGGCGCAATGTTTGTGAGTGCCGTTCTGGGTATGGGAGGTTTGTATTAGGGATGAAGAATGAGAAGATACTTGTTCTTTATGACAAGGATGAGGAATATGCACGTCTTATGTGCGAGTATCTCATGGGCTGCAGAAACCTTCCATGGAAGATAACCGCATGTACTGCCGAGACGGATCTTATGAATATATGTGGCCGCGTATCACCCGCCGTACTGGTCACAACTGACAGCTGTTACAGCGCGGTTGTAGAACGGATGGGTGCGGAGAAGCTGGTGATCTTAAGTGACGGCAGCGGAAAAAGGAATCCCACGGATATCAGCAGGGATGTGTGCACTGAGCACAGCATGGCGGTAATCGGGAAGTATCAGCCTGCCGATGAAACCCTCCGCGCGATCCTGGAGATATATGCGGGAGACCTTGCCGGTGATGAGGATCTGTCTCTTATCCCCTCCGGGGAAAGAACCAGGGTCATAGGAGTCTTTTCACCCATAAGAAGATGCTATCAGACAACTTTCTCGGTACTTATGGGAAGGCTGCTCGGTCCAAAGGGGAAGGTACTGTATCTGAGCTTTGAATTCTGTGAAGGCTGTGATGAACTGATACCTCCCGAGGGAGCAGGGAATCTGTCAGATCTTATGTACTTCATAAAAAGCCCGCCCGGAGTATTTTCACTTCGGTTCAGATCCATGGTGAGAAAGCTGGGGGACCTGGATTATATCCCGGGTGCCGTTTCCGGAACGGAATTGCAGGAGATACCGGAGGAAGAGTGGAAGACATTTATCAAAAGGATATGTGCGGTGGAAGACTACTCCTATGTGATACTCGATCTTTCGGAAAGTATCAGGGGAATATTCGGGATACTCAGGATGTGCGACAGGGTATACACCCTGACACGTAACGACAGAGTGGCAGTAAGAAAGCTGGAGAGCTATGAGAATATCCTTGCCATGTATGAATATTCGGATGTGATGGAAAAAAGTATAAGATGCAGTCCGCCTTCCGTAAACAGGGTGCCTCCCTTCTCAGGAGATATCCCGGGAGGGGAACTGATCGATTACATCCGGGAACAGATAGGGGGAATCTGATGAATACGGATGAAGCCTTGGCTAAATTGAAGGATACCGTAAGGGAAAGACTGGGATACGGAAATGAATATTCGGACGAAGAAGTGGAATCAGTGATCGCTGACTGCATAATGGCATCACCTGAAATGAGGATATTTCCTGTGGCTGACAGAAGGCGGATAGGCAAGGAGGTATTTGATTCCCTGCGAAGGCTCGACATACTGCAGAGCTTTATCGAAAACAGGGATGTTACGGAGATAATGATCAACGGTCACAGGAACGTGTTCGTTGAAAGGGCCGGTGCCCTCACGAGGCTGGACAGGGGCTTTGATTCCGAAGAGAAGCTGATGGATGTGATACAGCAGATCGTAGCCGGATGCAACAGAACCGTGAACGAGGCATCTCCAATAGTTGATGCAAGACTTAAGGACGGTTCCAGAGTGAATATAGTACTTCCTCCCGTTGCATTGTCCGGGCCAACTGTAACGATCAGAAGATTTCCCGAAAAGCCGGTGACCATGGAAGGACTGCTCAGGTTCGGTTCCATAACGGAAGAGGCAGCTGTTTTTCTGAAGACACTGGTGAGGGCAGGATACAACATTTTCATAAGCGGCGGTACCGGAAGCGGAAAGACAACATTCCTTAATGTTCTGTCAGGCTTCATCCCTTCGGATGAAAGGGTGATAACCATCGAAGACAGTGCCGAGCTTCAGCTTCAGGGAATAGAGAACCTGGTAAGTCTTGAAACCAGGAATGGAGGTAACGGAACAAATGAGATAAGCATCAGAGACCTCATACGTTCATCACTGAGAATGAGACCTGACCGTATCGTTGTAGGCGAGGTCAGGGGAGGCGAGGCTCTTGATATGCTGCAGTGTCTCAATACGGGACACGACGGTTCAATGTCTACGGGACATGCCAACTCTTCAAAGGATATGCTCTCGAGACTTGAAAATATGGTGCTTATGGCGGCTGAACTCCCCCTTGCCGCCATAAGACAGCAGATCGCATCGGGGCTTGATATCATCGTTCATCTCGGGAGACTGAGGGACAGATCGAGAAAGGTTTTGGATATATCGGAGGTGTGCGGATATGAAAACGGAGAGATATCCATCAGAAATCTCTACAGCTTTGTCGAAGAGGGTTTTGAAGACGGCAGGGTCTGCGGCAGGCTCAGAAAAACAGGTGAGCTTGAAAACAGGGAAAAGCTCATGCGTGCGGGACTATCACTCGATACGGTGGGATAGACAGAATCTGCTTAAACCGTTTCTGCAGTCTTTGCTCAGTGTGGTCATACTTGCGTACTTTTTCTACAGGTCTGCACTGGCGATCATCCCTTTATCATTTATAGGTATCCTTATGTTCCGGAAAAAGACAGAAGAACTAGCAGCCCGTGACAGGATGGAACTGGAGTCACAGTTCGGTGAAGCGATAAGGGGTGTGGAGACTGCACTGAAATCCGGATATTCGGTGGAGAATGCTTTTTTACAGAGCGGCAGGGATATGGGAAGACAGTTCGGTGAAAGGTCAATGATCTACGAGGAAATGGAAGTGATCCGCAAAGGGATCGTAATGAACATAACTCTGGAGGAAAGTCTGTCGGATCTTGGAAGGAGGAGCGGAAGTGAGGCAATAGAAGATTTTGCAAGGGTATTTGCCATTGCAAAGAGATGTGGCGGAAGCATGCCGGAAGTCATCTCCTCTTCGGTGTCCACCATATCGCTTCAGATAGAGACGAGGGAGGAGATAGCAGCGTCTCTTTCAGGCAGAAGGATGGAACAGAACATAATGAAGATTATGCCCTTCGGGATACTGGCTTATGTGGGGATGAGCAGTCCGGGGTATTTTGATCCCCTGTATGGAAATGCGACCGGGATCATGATCATGACAGTTCTGCTCATAGTGTACCTGGCGGCTTTTTACCTTGGTGACAGGATCCTAGGAAAGCTTGAGGAGGGAACCTGATGTTTGAAAGGTCTTCGGAATTCATATTTGAAAGAGTGTATGGAAGGACAGGGAAAAAGCCGGATCCGAATGTGATCAGAAAGCTCAGATTCCTCAATCCATCCGGTGATATAGGTGCCCTGTACAGGGAATTCTGTATCCGCAGGATAAGGTTATCCATGGTCACTTTGATCGCAGGGATCATCCTTGCTCTATTGATGAAGATATCCGCCGTGACGGAAAGCAGGGTTCCTTCCGAGGGGTTCGAAAGAGAAGAATGGAACGGCAGGAAGCAGGGAATAGAGCTGTATGCCGTTACGGACAGTGAGAGATTTGAGATGGATCTCAGCATCTGGCCGTTAACTCTTACCGATCGGGAACTTGATGTTTACAGGGACAGATTTCTGGAGGAGATCACGGATATCATCGGCGGTGAGAACAGTGATCTTATGAATGTGAACCATGATCTTGTCCTCAGGGAGAGGTATGAAGGATATCCCTTTAAGTTCACATGGAGGTCGTCGGATTACGGACTGGTGAGCGCATATGAGGGAAAGATAAGAGAAAAAAAATCTGAGGGAGATGTGGTTCTGACAGTGACTTATTCATACGGTGAATACAGCGGGGAAGCCGGAATCTCCGTTCATGTGGCAAAACCCGTCATGACCGATGAAGAGATGCTGGCCTCAGATATAAGAACCTATCTTGAAGAGAGTGAAAAAACCGGAAGGTATGAGCGGATATGGGATCTGCCTGATGAGATAAACGGACACCGGATCAGATGGGAATTCAGATCGGAGGATAACAGCGGGTTGATCCTGGGACTGTTTGTACTGGTAACCGTCATCATATATGCGGCTGCGGGAAGGGATCTGACATCCCGGACAGACAAAAGGGCCGATGAAATGAGAAGAGCCTACCCGAAGATACTCAGACAGATATCTCTGTACGTGGGTGCCGGAATGACAACAAAGGCAGCTTTTATGAGGATCGTGTCCGATGCTTCTTCATCCGGAAGCACGGATGCTGTGTACGAGGAAATGAGATCGGCCTGCCACGAGATGGAGCAGGGAATAGGCGAGGCGGAATGCTATGAGCGGTTCGGCAACCGCACCGGTCTCGGAGAATATATAAAGCTTGCCGGAATGCTGTCACAAAACCTTAAGAGAGGAGATATGAAATTCCGGTCAAGGCTTAAGACTGAAGCGGACATGGCAATGAAGGAGAAGATACTCAGGGCCAGAAAGACCGGTGAAGAGGCACAGACGAAGCTTCTTGTGCCGATGATCATGATGCTGGCTGTGGTGATGGTGATGATAATGATCCCGGCATTTACTGGAATGAACATATGAAAGGAGTAAAAATCATGAAAAAATTGAAAGGATTTAAAGAATTCTTACGTGAGGAAGATGGTATGGGAACGGTGGAGATCATACTTATAATCGTTGAAAAGCCTAACGCAAAACACAGGTATGTTTTATGTGGAAATTAAAGGATTCATTATGAGGGAGTAAAGATAAGTGTTTGTAATATTAGGTCTGGTTTTATGAAAGGAAGGTAAGGATGGATGTTTACAGCTAAGGATAAGGAGATGCTAGGGAATCCGTACTTTAATATAATAACGGAGAACCCCGTGATGTATGAGGTACAGTCAAAGAACACCGGTCATTATTGGGTGATAATGCCTCTTATAGACCATAAGTTTAAATATGTCAGATTGATGCATAAGTACAAGAAGGAGCATGAATACCATGAGCAGACAACAACGGCATCAGTTTTGGATGCAGTATTAGAGATTATTTGTCATGATGACTACAAGCTTCACACCAAAAATCCAATCTTTGAACAGTTCGTTCAGCAATATTCTTAAATAGGTGGTTCCACCAAGATTCAATGGTATAATAAGGGCAGGTGGTGTAAACAGGCCCAGATTCTATGGAGAAGTATTATGATTGAATACACGCTCGAATATATAAAGCAGTTTGAAAGAGAAAAGAAATTTTTAGCAGATGAAGTGCCTACTTGGTATGATTGGGCAATTGAGCGATGGAGATATCGTGTACCAATAGATTCTAATGAAAGTTGGTACATGCAGGTGTTCTTTAAAGTGGATGGAGTTCTTGATTATTATAGTCTTGATGAAGAGGTAGCTTATGACTCCCATTATTCATTTAGAATATCAAAAGACGATGCAGAAAAACTATTTGGGAATAAGGAAACTTACTTACATAATCTTATGAAAGATTTCTTAAAAAGCAATACAGGAGAAAACCTTAAAGAATTGTTAGAACCATACATTTTTGAAAGAATATCATATTATTAAGACAGTAGATGCGCCAAGAGACTTTGTTCTCCTGGCGCATATTTTTTTAGAAATCATCATCATTGTAATCGTTGTTTTTCCAGCCAGAATTAAAGTGCAGTTCTCCAGTTTCCATGTCCATAGACATATTATCGCCCATGCGCATATGGAGATCACCATCTGAGTCGATGCCCATATTGTCAGAAGTCTGATAGATATAATCTCCGTCATCATAGTCAAAGATAGGATTACACATAGATTTACGCCTCCTTCTTTTCAAATTGTTTTATAAAGGTGTTATAGGTTTCTTTAAGCTCATCGATAAGGAACTGGACTTCTGGATTATTTGATGAAGCGGTTACGTTTATAACATTTGTGATAAAGCCTGTTGTATTCTTGGAATAGAAAGGCATGTAGTAGGCAATAAAGCCGGTATCAGGGTAAAAGTAATATTCACGCCATGCTTCGCGTTCAAAATACGCTGCATCGTAGTAATCTGATTTAGCATCCTTGTAGAGCTCTTTGCAGTTTTCTCTGCTCTTATCGACAAGTTCCAGTAAGTGATTTTGTACTTTTTTGTTGAGGCTGATTGCTTTTTCGAGAAACCTTTTGCTTTCTGAAATGCGGTGGCTCCTTATGAGCAGATCCAGAACCTGTCCTGCATAAGGGAAAACATAGGTGCTTTTTAAGGCGTCTTTTTCAGCCTCAGTTTCAAATTCATCGAAGAAATAAGAAAGAGTAGTATTCTCACTTGATGCAATGCTTTCAATCATGCCTGTTACATTAGGGGAAGATGGGAGAGTAGTATCCCGTAATGTCCAGTGCTGAACAGGGTTTATGGTATATAGCAGAGGAAGCTCTCTTGCTTTTAGTTCAGTAAGCATATCGAAGTCTTTATTCTCTATTGCAAGTGAAATCATACGGAATCTAAGATCATCTTGCTCTTTTAGCATCACATCAAGGATGTCTGTGTAGCCGATATCACGCCTCTTTACGCTTGTTCCTGCCCCGAATCCCAGATAGTAATCTTTCTTATCCTTTCCGACAAACCAGATATATCCTTGATCCATCAGATGCTTAAGAAGTTTGAAATTGCCAGCTTCTAAAGCATAGTCAATGACTGTCTTACCAAATTCATCAGGGTTAAGGAAAGGTTTATCTTCAAGATTTATATAGTCTTCCCACTCTTTGGGGTCTTTGGAGAAGGCAATGGAGTAGTTTGTTTTTCTGTTTAGGGAAGGGGCAAGAGCTTTACCGCCACTAATTATATCCTCGCAGGATACGCCGAGAAGCTTTGAAAAGATAGGAAGATCCTCTATTTGGATGCCTTTATTTCCCTTCTTGATCTGACAGATGCGGTTTTGCATCTTTTGAATGTCATCCGGATTATAATTTGATCCATCACGCTCTTTAAGGTAGGCGATACCAAACTGACGATCATTTCCGTATGGGCTTCTTTTTATAAGATCGGAAAGGTGTCTTCCGATAAGAGTGTTGTCTGTATTGTACATAGGCTATCTCCTTTGAGACCATCATAAGTAGGTGTATGCAAAAAAGATATAACAGATTTGCATATGCAAAAAGCATATGTTAATCATAACAGATAGATATATATGCGAAAAGCATATATTGAAGGAAAAATATAGAGCCGGTGGGATTTACCGGCTCTAGTGTTAGAAACTATCAAGGAATGAGAGAGCTGCATCAAAGGCGGCCTCTTCTGTTTTTGTATCCTCTTTTGGAGAGGTATCGGCATTTGAGGAAGATAGCGTAAGCTTTCCAGAAAGCCTTTCTGCTATAAGGTCTGCCAACTTCTCAGCATCATTTGATGCCGGGTCTTCATTTATAAGGCGGCGAACCGCTTCAATTACCATGTGGCTTTCGGAGCGGTAGCCGTATTTCTTATAGTCTGTAATGGCATCGTATACAGCAAGATCTGAAAGATTGTCCTGAAAACGAACGGTCTTCCTTTTGACGTTCATTACCTGCCTCCCATCTTGTGACGGATAAGCTCCTCATATCCTTTGGCGTTGATAGATACATCATCAAGGATGAGGGCATTTTTCTTATCAGCCTCGGTAAGGAAGTGCTTCATAATAGTTGCCCCGCCTCCGATAAAGATAAACTGGGTAAGGTCAGAGTTAAAGTTTAAGGCTCTGATCTGATCCATGAGGTTTGTAGCATAGGATGTAAGACCTGTCTTTATGATATCAAGGTAGTCTTTAGGGATATCGCTTGTTCCGTAGATCATGACTTCCTTGATGGTGGTTTCATCAGCTTCCTGCCCGAGATTCTGGCGGAGAGCTTCGTTGATGTCATTCATGCAGGTGATAGTTCCAAGAGGAAGGGACTTACATCTAGTCTGATCAGGGATAAATTCTGTTAAAGGCAGGATATCCACTGTCCAGGAGCCGATATCAATGACAAGGGCTGATTTGTGGAAGTCTTTCATAAAAGAGACAATCCCTGCATATCCCTGAGGGAATACATCAACGGAAAGAAGAGTCACCGAGTACTGCACATCCTCATATTTGAAGATAAGGCGGCGGTTTTTGGTGTAGTATTCCACAAAGTCTTTTTTCTCTGCACCCATACGGGTAAGGGGAACGCCTACACCAAGATGTACATCTGCAACAGTGGTGCCGGTCTTTTTAAGTTCCTCAGCGATAGCTGCCATTGTAAGGACTCTCATGTTTTCATCCTCTGTCTTTGATTTCTGGACGGATACTTTTCCGTTCCCGATAGCATAAAAGCCCTCTGTTGTTTCGATTACCCTTGTAGCAAGGGGTGGTTTTCCGGGGAGCTTCTTTACTCCTGAAGAAAAACAGTTGTGTGATGTCTTGGTATTTCCGTATCCTACATCTACTCCGATTACATATGCTGCCATAGTTTAAAATCCTCCTTGTAAATTAAAGTTTTTCAATAAGTGCAAAATCAACATCGTTTTGTTTCTCGTCCTGAAGCCTTTTAAGAGCAAAGGCAAGCTGGCTTTTTTCCATGCGCAGGCGGTCAATCTCTTCTTTTTGGAGCCTTACGGTTTCTTTAAGGGCTTCATTTAAGGTTTTATCCCTTCTGGAAGTAAGGACCTTTCCCTCCTGAGACTTTAAAGCTTTCATAAGTTCTGCGTTTACCTGCTCGTTTTTATAAAAGAATGAGCGGGAGAGCCCTGTTAATTTAGTTAGTTCCACGATAGAGATATGTTCGTTTGCTTTTACCATGCGACGGATTGTATCAATCGCAAGGATCTTTTTTTCTTCGCTGACTTTCCTGTTGGAAAGAAGCATGTTGTCGTAGTTGTTCATTATTCCATCCATCCTTTCTTAAATTTCTTTATCTTTTCGTTACGTGCATCAATTACCGGTTTTGTGCTTTCTGCAAGTACTTTAGGGCTCATCTGCCTGTAATATGCCACGCTGCTTATGGACTTATGCCCAAGAAGTGCTGCTATTGTGGCATCATCATTTAAGAGGTCACAGAGCTTTTTGCCATAGGTGTGCCTGAATAGGTGTGTGCTTGGAGTTAGGGGATTTCCGTTTGAATCCCGAAGATCAAGCGTGTTTATCATGGAAGAGAGCCTATAGCGAAGCGTTGTATACTTCATGGGCTTTGTAGGATCCTTATCTGATACAAAGATGTATTCGCAGGATCCATATTTTTCAGTTGTCTCTTCAATACAGGCACGAAAGAGAGCGGATAGTTCAGCATTTAATTTCTTGTTGTAGCCATTTCCGGTCTTTGACTGAGAGATCCTTACATAGGGGTCATCACCAAGAAAGACATCCTCTATCTTGATGGTCATGGTATCTGAGATGCGAAGCCCTAAAAGCTCATGTATCAAAAGAAGCCTTGCAGTCTGCTTATCAAGGAGCTTGTATCCAAGGTGAAGAGCCTTTATGTCTTCATCTGAGTAACTTTTATAGATTGTGCGCTTATGCTTTTGAAAGTCACTCTTTAAAAAGATTCCCCGAAGATTGTCGTATCCAAGGAGCTTTCCGATGATGTTAAGGAGGCTCTTTAGGTTACTAAGCTCGCCTCGATAGTCTTTTCTTCTGTCACATTCGAGATAGAGGTAGGATAGGTATTCTTCCAGAAGAGCTCTGTTAAAGTCCTTAAGCGATTTTATATCCGGGTAGTTTTTATCCAAAAATTCCGATAGGTTATTTATGGCTGTAACTTCTTGAATTACTGTCCTTACGGCAAGGCGCTTTAAATGGTAGAGAGCCCCTTCCTTAACTTCATGCTTAATCTCATCCTGCCTTATCTTTGTAAAATTAACCCTTGTGTCACAGCCGATTGGAGAAGCTCTAAGCATAAAGGGCATTGATTCTAACCTCCAGATATCCCTATCCTTATCAAAGTCTTTTGGGTCATCCGGTAAAAAGTAGTCATAAACTGTGCGAAGGTATAAAAGATCAGGGTGCCTTTGCGAGCCTTGAAGTTTTCGGTCACGCTTTTTCTTATTTGTAACAAGCGGCTTTCCCTGCTTTATCAGGTATTTTTTCAGCTCCTTTTCCATGTCTTTAAAAGGTATGTCTGTGATGCTTTGAAGGTCGGGATAGGCATCGCTTATAAAACGAGCAAAATTGTGGAAGTGAGTTGCTTCACTTCGAAGGGATGAATAGGAAAGAGAGCTTGCCCTGTCAAAGATGAATGCAGCAAAGGCCTGTCTTAGGGATTCATTTGGCATCCTGGATAAGTCAAATGATGCGTCCGGTTCATAGGTTGGTCTTAGCATTACCTCAAGAGTTAAATTCTGATAGCAGGGAAAATCCCTAAAGTATAGCTTCATGAAAGATTGTTCTCCTTAAAATATTCATCCTGCAGAAGGTCTATGTGACCGGGCAGGTGGTCAATATACTGCTTTGTCATGTCATCCCTTGTATGACCAAGGAAAGCTCTTGTTGTTCCTATTGCAGCTCCCGACATGTGAAGGTCTGTTGCTATGGTGTGGCGATAGTCATGGGATTTAAAGTTTATATCCCGTGTTTCCTCATACAGAAGGAGCTGTTTTTGCATCTGCTTTACAAAGGTAGCTGCCTGGTAGGGCTTATTCATATCCTTGCAGGATGGAAAAATATAGATGGATCCGGTTTCATCAGAAGCTATGTGCCTTTTTAAAAGCCTTGATACTTCTGAAGGGATCGGGATCTGTTTTTCCGAGCGTAACTTGTACTGGTAAATAGAAAGCCAGTTGGTGTTTCCGTCAGAAAAGAGTGCATCCTTTCGTAGTGAACAGACTTCATTGATGCGAAGCCCTGTGGAATAAAGAGTTAAATACATAAGTCCAAGGGTTTCGGGGAAGTCTGAGAGCACTGTAAAGATCCTGTCTATGGTATCTTCCGGAACCGACCTGTCATGATGCAGATAAGCAGCCTTTTTGTAGAAGTAGTCAAAAGGAAAGGACGGCACAAGCAGGTTTTCTCTGACAGATAAAGCTGTAAGGAAAAAGGAGAGCATGGTAAGCGTCCTGTTATATGTTTCCGGTCTTACTTCCTTTTGATCCTTGTATTCAATAAAGCTTTCGATGTCTGAATAGGACAGCTCTGAAAGCGTAGTATGGCGACTTTCTATAAATCTTATGAACTCCTTTGCTCCGTAGTATTTTTCGTGTAAGGATTGCAGGGAGTATTTTGGGGATAACACAAGCAGGTACTTCATATAGTGCTGAAAATAGGTGCGGTTATCTTCTGCTATATCCCCGAAGGTAAAGCACTCGATCCCTCTTGTAGGATTCTTTCTGTCAGATAAGGTGAATCTTTCTAAAAACCAGCAGGTTGCAGTAAAGTCAGGCTTTTTGTCTGATAAAAACAGAAATCTCCTTGCCCGATAAAGAACCTGCGGAGCATTTTTAGAGATAGCATCCATGTTTGTATCAAGGTATTCATAGAAAGCCTTCTCCTCAGCTAAAGTTATCTGCTTTAAGTCCGGGATCTGATTCTTTACGCAAAAGTCATACAGATAGTAGAGCGGAGTTATAAAATGCTGAACCATGTAGTGATTTTTGCGGTTTTCTATTTCAGACAGGTCTGATAAAAGAATCCGAAAGATCTGCTTTTTCATAAGGATGGGTGCAGGCAGGGAAAAGTCAAAGAATAAAAATTCCTTGCGTGCTGTGTAGTAGAACCTTTTTGCAACCTTTATGTCCGGATAGTAAACAAGGTAAAACAGCTTGTTTTCATAGGCTGGCACTCTTACAAAAGTAATCTTTTCGATTTCAGATAAGACCATTCGGTCAAGGTATTTGATGTATTCGATTACCTTTGAAGGAACAGATAATTCAAGGTATTTTTCATATGCCTTTCTTGTATCAGCAGTAATCTCAGAAAGAGAAGTGATCCCAAGGGCATAAAGAAAAGTAAGTGCCTTTCTTCCGATAGCGTTTTCAGCATAGGAAAGAGAAGTAAAAGGATGTCCTGAGCTTTTAAGGTAAGCAAAGCAGATGGTTTCAAGGTCTCCTTTGTAGGCTGAAAACTGCTTTGGCGAGAAAGCAAATTCTTGGCGTGCGTGGGATATAAAAGCCTTTAGGGTATCGACAGTTACTTCTGATAGAGAAGATATTCCGCGTGATGATAAAAAGTCGTATAGGAAATCAACCCGCTTTCCAAGAATAGAAGGCGAGAGTATGAGCTCTTCATATAGACTATTTTCACTTCTTAAGACTTTTAAAGCAGCCATACTGCCTCCTTTCCCGTAAATACGTATTTTTATCCATTTTCCTCTTAGGTGCCAAAACCCCTTTTTAGGAGCCTTGTCAAGAAGTAAAGACAGCGTGCGTAAGGCTTTACAAGGCAAATAAAAAGGTTAAGATCGGCTTAGAGGAAATCTGATACATTAACGCCTGATGTGTTATTTTTCAGGTAGATGTCCTGAGCATCCTCAATTTCACGCGGTGTTACATGCAGGTAATTTTCAGTCGTTGCGATATTTTTGTGTCCTAAAGCCTTTGAGATTTCGACGATTGGCCAGTTGGCTTTGCGTCTTTCATCTGCAAAGTAGTGACGGAGCATGTGGTTTGTGACTTTAACACCGCATTTCTTTCCGATATTTTCTAGGGTCGAATAAAAGGTGTTTGCAGTAAGGGGCTTACCCCTTGTAGCTCCATGAAGGACGATAAAGAGATAGTCCGTCTTTTCAAAAAGCTTAGCATTCTCAGATAAATAGACATTTATCAGGGAAAACGTGGCATCTGATATCTTCATGAACCTTTCTTCTGCATTCTTGGCAAAGGCTCTGTTGGCGTTTGCATCACGGTATCTTACAAAGATCCTTTTCTTTTCAAAATCAATGTCTTCCGTATATTTGATTCCAAGAGCCTCACCGATTCGAAGCCCGGTTTCTTCCATAATCATGATCAGGAGCTTGTCTCTGTTGCAGGTGCAGGCAGAGAGGATTTTCTGAATGTCTTCTTTTGAAGCAATCCGGGCGGTATGCTCGTTTTTCTTTAAGTACCCGTCATAGGTAAGAAAGGATGAGCTTACCGCAGTTCCGACCGGTGTAACGTATGAGAAGTTTCTGTCATCAAGGACGGATAGGTATGGAAGCTCTCCATTTCTGTGAAGGAATGAATATAGCCCGAATACTGCCTGCAGGTATGAGTTTGCGGTATTATTCTTAACTTCCTTGTAGGAGCCGGTGTGGGCTCCGGATTTTACATACATAAGAAACTCGTAAAAATGCTCCGACTGGTCTGCAAACTTCATGGAAGCTACAGAAGAAAGAGTTAAATCCCTATCTGCTAAGAAATCCATATAAAAGGGAAGGATCCCTGCAATCCTGATCACAGTGTTTGCAGCTCTGCTTTGCATGACCTTGTGTTTTAGGTATTTGGTGCACTGGGGCTCGATCTGTCCTGTTTCGGTATTTTTTATGTAATAGTATGTTCGTCTGCCCTTTTTGACAGAGCCGGAAGTATATCTCATTGCAACTCTTCCTCCTTTCATAAGGTATGTGGGACATAAAACACGTAATCCGAAACAGGAAATACAAATTTTATGTAAAAATGTATAAGTCGCAATAAAACTTAATTGCAAACACATAAAATATGTTCTATGCAATAATAAAACACATAGAACACAGTATGTCAAGAGAAAAATATGTTTTATAACAAAATAAAACTCAAATAGAACTTAGGTAAATGTGTAAACTGATACTTATAGAACATAAAAAGCTGGAAAAATAGTGTGTTTTATGTTAGAATAAACGCTGTACTATTGTACTTATTTTTAAGAGGAATATTTGATGCGTAGAAAAGAACTGACAGATTTTCCGTTTGATAAAGAAGTTTTTAAAGAAGTGATCATAAAGGCAAGGGGCGATAGGAGCCAGGCTGAGTTTTGTCAGGATACCGGGCTTTCATATGCCTACCTTAATAAGTATGCTAACGGAAAGCTTTCTGATGCTCCGACTATCGGAACCATAAAGAAGATTGCGGTTGCCACAAAGACGGTAAGCTATGAAGAGCTTCTTACTGCCGCAGGGTATGATGCAGAAAAGTATAAGGATGATAGACCTGTTGGTGCAGCAAGGAAAGACTTCTTCCATCCGGTATTTCTTGGCATGGCAAATAGCAGCTATGATTGGAAAATCGAGTCCAAGGGATATAAGGATAACGAGCCTTTTGAGATCATCATAGAAAGAAATGAAGTAAATAAGTGGTTCTTTGTGCCTGTAACAAAAGCGGATATCACAAAGGATGAGATCCAGAGCATCATCATGAACCAGCCGAAGTTCACCCCCGGCAGCAAGGTCAGCTTTGTGACAGATGATGCAGGAATATTTGAAACATTAAAGGCTATAGAACTGCCTCTAATCTCCCTGTATATATCTGTAGTAAAGGTACTTGGTCAGGAAATTATAGATGAAGTCAGCATAAAGACCAGTATCAGTACGGATATTACGATAAAAAATGAGGACAATATACGTCCATTTGCCATAGGAGAGAACCAATGAGTGAGATAGATGCAATCAAAGAAAGACATTCCGTAAGAAATTATGAAGCAAAAAAAATCGAAGCTGAAAAGGTCGAAAAGATCAGAGCTAAGATTGAAGAGCTTAACAAGGAAGGGAATCTTCATTTGCAATTTATGGAGGATGCCGGAAAGACCTATAATAAGCTCTTTAACAAAGTTGCAGGGCTTGGATCTGCACCGAGTGTTATTGCCTGTGTAGGAATCGATGATGAAACTTTGGAGCAGAGAGTCGGGTACTATGGAGAAAAGCTTGTGCTTTTCATACAGGAACTTGGGCTTAATACCTGTTGGGCTGGAACCTTTAATGAGAAAAATATCGGTGCTGAGGTTGGAGATGGCGAAAAGCTTGTAATAAGCATTGCCGTAGGATATGGGAAAGATAAAGGTAAGCCCCATAAGTCAAAGAGTCCTGAGCAGGTAATTGAAGCAAAGGGTGATAGGCCCTATTGGTTTAATAAAGGCGTTGATATGGCACTTTTAGCACCTACCGCTATCAACCAGCAGAAGTTTATAATCCGACTAAATGAGGATGAAAGTGTGGAATTTGTGGATAAGGGCGGCATCTTTAGCCAGGTAGATCTCGGCATTGTAAGATGTCATTTTGAAATAGGAGCAGAGAAAAGCTTTCCGATCTAAGGATGTGATGGTATGAATGTGGAAATAACATGGAATGGTGGCTTTAATCATAAAGAGGAACTATTAGCATTGGCTGAAAAGTCAGATACATTTTATCTGGTATCACCTTTCTTGGCTCCTGATATAGAGAAGATCATTGAGGAAATGCCAACCATAAAGAATCTTTATGTGTACACAAACATTGATGGCTTTGACATGGGCGTAGAAATCATAGAGGCTTTATCGAAGCTTCAGAAGTACTGCGAGAAGGAAAGTATTTCTCTTAGTATGTTCTATGACGACGGGTTACACGGGAAAGTTTATCTTTTTTATAAAGGAGAAAAGGCAACAGGATTTGTCACCGCCTCAGCGAATTTTACAACAAAGGGACTTACTAAGAATATTGAGTACGGCATTTTAATAGAGGATGAAACTCTCCAAAATGAAATGCTTAAAAATGTGAGAAACAATGTTGCACATACACTTTCAGCGGCATATCTGTCTTACCTTTATGGGAAGGCACAGGAGTTTAAGAAGAAGCATCCAAAGCAAGAAAAACCGTCATTTAAATCTGCAAAGTTTGTGCGGTCTGAAAAGACAAAGGAAACAAGGTACTTTCTCAAGACAATCGGGAGAGATGGAAAGCCTCATCCTAAGAAGCCATTTGTGGATGATGTGAAGCTTGGATTCAAAAAAGCCACATATCATAAAGGTGATGTTATGGTGATCCATGCCAAAGAGCATGGCTTAGTAGTGGGAATTTATATGGTACTCGAAGATATACCTGAGGAATATATAGAAGATACATGGGATAAATGGCCATATAAATATATGCTTCGTTGTCTGACACCGGATTTTAGTAAGAAATGGTGGCAGGAAGAAATAAAAACATTAGAATTGCCGGAGGATTTTATAATACACCGTCTGCATGAAGAAGATCATGTGACCATGCGAGGGAAGGATAATTTGAATGCCATCAGCTATGGAAGTCCGTTCCAACTCACAAAGGAATTTGCAGATTATGTGCTTAAAAGACTAAATGAGACGTTATGAGTCCGTTTTTTAGGACACCCTATCTGCTACCATTACAGTAGACACATAGAATACACGCAAAATGATGGGGCAGTGTATCTAACAGGAGGTGGCAAAATGAAGAGAGACATGGATCTTATTCGTAAGATAATGCTTCGAATAGAAGAGGAGTATGTATCAACAGCTATATTTAATTTGCAAGTTGAGGGATATTCTGCTGAACAAGTAGCAACGCATTGTAAGATGCTTTATGAAGCTGGGCTTCTTTCAGATTACAAAGCTCAATATGCGAGTGATGAGTTATATATGTTTGGCGTAGGAAATCTTACTTGGGATGGATATGACTATTTAGAGAAGGTTCGAGATGATTCGATGTGGAAAAAAATAAAGGATACAGCCAAGGAGCATGGTGTTCCATTATTAATTGATACAGTAAAACAGATATCTTCCGCAATAATTTCGGCAATGACGGAAGGAGCCATAAAGGCAATAACAGGACCGTAACAGGAGAAAAAATGCGAGGAAAGCCATTACAGACACCTACATATGGAATAGCAGTGTTTAATCTGTTTGCGGCTTTTATCTACAGCATCGCCTTAGTTGATAAGCTCCACATTGAAGGGAAGATAAGAGTACCGGTGCAGATTGCATTTATCGTTGTTTTTGCTGTTTTAGAGTTTATCCCTAAGGTGGTTTTACTACCGGCGGGGGCGGCAGGATTTATGAACGGCTTTACAGCATGGAGCCTGCTTGCTGGCATTGGAAACCCTGTGATTAGAATGATACTTAGGATTGTAGCAATTATTGTTTTTGCATTAATAGAACTATCACTTTTTACTGATGTGACACTTGGGAATAAGGAAAATACGAGGATTCCAAGCATTCAGCAGGTAAGAGCACAAGGATATAGGAAGAAAACAGTGGATGGAGTTACGAGATATACAAAGGAATGAAACCACTATGCTAAAGGAGAATAGTTATGTTTAACGAAACGAAGTCACTAATTGTGGTCTATAAGGATGAGATGCTTTTAAATGAGCTTCGAAAACTTGTAGAGACCAAAGATGATACTGCTGAAGGTGTTGTCGGTGTAAAAGATGGTTCTGTGAAGATTGTTTCATGGAATGAGAAAATGTGGCTTGGCCAGAAAAAGAATGGAACTATTAACAATAAGGTTCTGTTTATTGGTGATATTAAAAATACAGATCAGTTAATTCCTATACTTGATGTGAAGTTTGATAAGTATGGCGTGATGTACGGATGGGCTGGTAATCAGGCAGTCCTTACCTGTGATCCGAAAAAGCTTGGCTCAGCTGAATATCAGGAATTTTTAAAAGATATAGAAAATCTTGATATACCGGAAGCCATCAAGAAGGCAAATCGAATTGAAGAGGCTGATGAGACCGAAGAAATAAAAGAGGAAGAGGAAACTGAAGAGGAATCATCAGTTGAAGCTGCAGAGAAGCAGGCGGAAGAAGGAAAGAAAGTTCCAGCATTCCTTAAAAATATGAAAAAGGTAGCAGAGGTAGGAGCTGGAAAGATTGGGGAAGCTTTTGAAGTGGCTTCAAAGAATACAGAAGAGTTTAAGAGAAGTATTACCAAGGACAGGGCGGCTATGAAGAGACAGCTTCTGTTTTACGGTATTATCAATCTTTATAACAATGATTTGGAGAAATTCTTGAACTCATAAGGGGTAAATGCTTATGGATGAAAAGGAATATCTTTATAGAGGGTGGGATTTTGCAGCCAAACTAGCCGGAGCCGAATTTGCTACAGATCAGGCAGCAAGCTATGTGGCAGAAGTCGAAGCCGCTATTAAAGAACTTGAAAACGGAATAGTAAGTCTTAAGAGTAATCAGACTGATGCTTCACTCGGAGGTTTTCTTGCCGAGGAATGGCATGCCAGAACATTCAACATAGATGCTATTGCAGATGGTTCAGCACATAGAGCAGAGAGACTTGGCGTAACCGGATATGGATCTGTAGATATCCAGACCAATTTTGGTGAGAACTATAGTGGCAAGTATATGGCGACTGCTGAAAAGAGTGCTACCGTGCAGGCAACGCTTAATAGGGATACGGGAGCAGCTTTGTATGAAGGTCAGAAGAGACTTATCCCGACAGACCATCTTGATGGCGCAAAGGCACATGCTCATCAGCAAGCACTACGAAATTCTGAGATAAGACCTGATGTAGCAAATGCTTACTCGGATACTGAGAATCAGTTGGTAGATAGAATTAAAGATGCTGATGGTCATGAGTCAATAGCCTTAAGTAAGTCTGATGACCTTAAGATGGCAAGAGATGTAAAAAACGATAGATTTACTGCTGAGAAGTACGGCGTTGATTTGGAAAGCGTAATCAAGGCTGACTACATTATTGACCATGCACTAAAAGCAGGATGTACTGCGGCAGCTATTTCTATGGCAATGCAGATAACTCCAGAGATCATAAAGGCGATTGATTACCTTGTAAAGAATGGCGAACTTGATCTTAAGCAAGTACAGAAGGTAGGAACAAAGGCCATATCTTCAGGAGCAGAGGGATTCCTTAGAGGCTCTATCGCATGTACATTGCAGATTCTGTGTGAGCAGGGAGTTCTTGGCGAAGCATTTGTTAATGCCAGTCCTACGATTGTGGGCGCTGTAGTTGCGATTGTTCTGCAAACAGCAAAGAACAGCATTCTTGTTGCTGCAGGCAAGATGAGCGCAAGGCAGATGGGAAGCTCTTTTGTTGAGAGTGTCATCGTAAGTGCAGGCTTTATTGTCGGTCTTAAAGTCGGTCAGCAGATTGGTGGAGCTATCGGACAAGCGATTGGTGTTGCAATTCCTGGACTTGGCTATGCGATTGGAAGCCTCATAGGATGCACATGTGCAGTTGTTTATCAGGTTGGCAAGAAGCAGCTTATATCATTCTGTGTTGATACCGGATTCACCTGCTTTGGTCTTGTAGAGCAGGATTATCAGTTACCGGAGGAAGTTCTTAATGACATGGGACTTGATCTTGCAGAGATTGACTATACACCAATAGACACTGCACAAATTGAAAGAACTGAGCTTCCAGGTATGAGCAGTATCGATAGAGCTGACCTTGAAACTGTTGATATAAAAATGGTAAGAAGAGGAATTATTGGAGTAAACAAAATTGGCTATGTAACATAGTAAAGTGAATAATACTTGGCCTGGATTTTTTATAAATAATATGATATTTTTTAGGAAGAATAGATAGAAAACGGAGGAGAAATCTAATGCCTTACGCTATAGATTTATTTTGTGGAGCAGGCGGATGTTCGGAGGGGTTAATTCAAGCGGGATTTCATATCCTTTTTAGTTCTGATATATCTGATATGGTTGAACTTACGTATACACATAGGCATGAGCAATTGGGACTAATTCAGGGAAAGAATACGTGGTTTGAAAGAGCGGATATTAGGAATTTAACTGGAGATATAATAAGAGAGCGTATAGGTTCTCTTGAAATATTTAAAGGGAAAAAGATACCAGAAATTGATGTGATATTTGGCGGGCCAAGCTGTCAGGGATTCAGTCGTGCTGGACGTAGAGATAAGTCTGATCCCAGAAATATGTTATTCGGAGAATATGTTAGAGTAATAAATGAAATTAGGCCAAGATACATAGTATTAGAGAATGTTGAAGGCTTTATGGACATGCAGTTTTTGGGGTATGTAGGTATTACTGGAAAGAAGTATCCAGATGGAAGTGTTACACCTGATTTATTAAGAAGTGAATTAGAATTAATAGGATATCATACTTTGGAGCCACAAATACTTAATGCTGCAGATTATGGTGTTCCTCAGAGACGAAATAGGGCAATTTTTATTGGATATAGAGATGGTGAGAAAAACCCTTCATATCCGGAGCCATTATTGAAGCCAGAGGAGCATCTCAGTCTAAAAGATGCGATTGGCGATTTAATTTCTGATGAAAATATTAGAAAGCGTGTAAACAAGAGAAGAAGTCAATTCCAGATAGATAGTAAAAACGGAAGAACCCCAGATATTACAGGAAAACCTATTCCGTGTAAGGGAGAAATAACCTGTACAGAACATTCTAATATAACCCCAGTTGTCGCGGATAGATTTAGTTTATTTGAGGAAGGCGAATCAGGATCGAACTTACGTAAGCGGGTGATGGCCTATGGCATTGCGCTTGCAGGTAAAAATTCTTTGATTGAAATGTGCAGCAAAGAATTGGATATGAAACCAGAAGAGATAGTTGAATTGTTTAAAAGTTCCGGTGCTTCATCAGAGCAGATTGACGTATTGCTTACGAAGAAGAATATTCGCCAAAGACTAAGTTCAAAACAACCAGCTGCAACTGTTGTTAGTATTCCTGATGACTATATAAGTCCGTGGGAGTCGAGAACATTCAGTGTTAGAGAAATGGCGAGATGTCAGTCTTTTGATGATTCATTTGAGTTTCTTGGAAAGAGAACTACAGGAGGATTATTACGTAGGAAAGAGGTTCCTCAGTATACACAAGTAGGTAATGCGGTACCTCCTTTACTTGCAAAGGCAATAGCACTTGAGATAAAAAAAGTATTATAAATCAGCTATAATTATTTGTCTGAAAGAAGTTAGCAGAGATGCTAGCTTCTTTTTTTGTGCATAAAGCCCTGATTGGGAGGTCTAAATATCACGACGCCCATATGGATGATGTCTATATATCACAAGCCCTTGCGTGTGATGTCTAAATATCACATACAAAACACACGAAACACATTATACTTCATGTATAAGATCGGAGGTTGTGTATGAGATATTCAAATAAAAAAATACCATCGGTTGAATTGCTTGGAAATAACTTAAAAGCTATCAGAAAAAAACAGAACAAATCCATTCGAGATTTTGCGAAATACATACAATACGACAGAAATTGTTTGGGATATGTTGAGGATGGTCTGCATGATATGAAGCTAGAGACAGTACTACATATAGCGGAAATTCTAAATAAAGATGTATCAGCTCTGTTTGATAGAAGCTTTAAGGATGATGAGAGCTTATGGGAAAAGGACTTTAAGCAAGATGATTATATAAAGATTTTTTCCGAAAATGCGTCCCGGATTTTTTCTAGACAGCATAAAGGAAGGAAACAGTTTAATTATGCTGAGTCAGGTGCTGAGAGGGAGACTATAAGTCGTCTCATAAACGGGCAAGTTCAGACAGCTAATGTAAAAACACTTGATGCAGTGGCTACTATTTTGGATGTTCCAGTAAGCAAATTATTAACAAAAGATTATAAGGAGGAGTAGATATGATTTTTACAGCAAGACCAGATGAGCAGATTGTGATAAACAGAATTCACGAGATTAGAGGTGGAGATTATATTTTAGTTCGCATGACTCCTACAATGATTGAAAAAAATAATATTGATGCAAACGGAGTATTTAGAGAGATGCTTGAGAATGCAAGCATAGTAGACTATGAAGTTCTCTTACATGGCGGACAAAATGGGCTGTCGGAAGAGGCAGTTTTTATCCAGAAAAATACCATTACACCGGTTAAGCTCAAGTTTTATCGAGTCAATAATAAGAGAGGTGACCGTCGTTTCTCAGTAGAGACGATAAAACGAAAAATGAAGAACAAGGAGATTAATGAAGGGGATTTGCTTTATATCTCCATATATAAAGATGCCACAGATAAGCAAAGAATTTTTATCATTAATCTAACAAGCAATACACCGGATAATCAGCATATTATTGAAGCAATAGGTAAGGATTCTATTAGTAGTAAATTGGATGAAATTCGTCCTAAATTGATAGAAATTGTAAATGGTGGATGGGTAAATAATTCAAAAGGAAAAGGTGAAAAAGCGCCAAAGGATGTTGGCGATACCTTTGAATCATTACTCTCTATTGAGACAAACAACAGTGCTAAAGCAGATATAGATGGACTGATTGAAATAAAGACTAAAGGTGAAGCAAGAACTTTGGATACATTGTTTACGTTAAGGCCATGTTTTGATGGCACTAAAATAGCAAACATAGAACCTAACGATAGAAGTCGTGTATCGGCATTTGCGAGATATTACGGCTATGAATCTGATAAGCACCCTAATTGTAACAGCTTATATATAACAATAGGTTCAAAAGACGCTCCGCAGAATACCCAAGGTTTTTATTTGGATGTAGATGATTCTGAGGGAATTGTCAAACTGATGGGGGTAGATCCAGAATCCCAAAAAGAGGAGATGACAGCGTTCTGGTATTTTGACGATTTGAAAACGCAGCTGGATGAAAAACACCCTTCTACACTGTGGATTTCTGCAGAAGAGCGCATTGAGGATGGCTTTGTACAGTTTAAATATACGGAAATTGAATTTTCGCGCTCTCCACAGTTTATGACCTTTTTGTCCATGATAAAGTCTGGTGAGATAACATATGATTGGCGTGGATATACAACAAAATCAGGGGCTTATGTTGGTAAGAACCACGGAAATGCATGGAGAATAAGGCCAAGGGCTAAAGCTGATTTATTTGGTGAAATTGTAAAGATCATTTAAGGAGGAGTGGCCTATGGATGTACCTATGATATGCTGTCCTTACCATCCACAAAAAAAGTTTTTCAGATGCAAGGAATGCACAAATATAGAAGTTGAGTGTGAGTATTGTAAAAGTAAGTGGTTGGTTACTATTTGGGCAGATGAATCTGGCTTTAAGTCAGATTTTAAGAAAGTGAAAAAAACAGCATGAATGACGTCAAAATGACGTCGGAAGAGATTAAGGGTGACGCCGAAATGACGTCGCTCTTTTATTTTGTCTGATTTTAGGGTAGCTGGGGTCGTAGGGCTCTCCCTATTCCGGATGCCATAGGCAGACGGTTTGCGTAAAGTGAGCCTGCAACTTTAGGCGTATCCTGTTATTCTTTTTTTCTTGTTTTTCATAATTTCTGTCCGGGGTCGTACATGCCCTATTTTTCAGGGTTTCAAGGTGGTACGGCACCGTAATTTCACAAAATTCATTTTTACAATTTTATAAGGCCTGTTTTTAAAGGCTGTACGGACGCGTACAACCCAGTATTTGTACGGTTTTGAGCCTGTTAAGGGTGCGTATTTTATGCCGCTTTAAAGCAGGGAGATTATACGGGGGCGTAGTACGGGAGCGTACAGATTTTTGTAAGGATTGTTTCGGATTTGCTTTCAGTATGTCCCACATATAGGTAGAAAGCACGAAAGGAGGTTTTTGGATGGATTACGCAGTGCTTAAAAAAATAGCAGAGTACTCAGATGTTTATGAAGTGGCGGCTCTTGGAATTAGCTCTGTAGAAGAAATGAAAGCAGCCTTAAAAAAGAAAGGGGCTACTGGTGGAACCTTTCAGAGAAGAACGGAGTACCTGGCAGGGCAGCCTGCATATATCTCAATAAACGGAGATGAGCTGTCATATGACTACCAGACTTTGGCAGAGGATCTTCAAACATTGACAGAAAATCTTATTCCAAAGGGCTATGGGCAGGATTCTGAACAGGAACTGGAAGAAGAGATTGAGATGCTAAAAAGGCAGATTGCTGATCTGACATCTGAGCTGCAGGAGTACTCACAAAAGATTACACAGCAGGAAGATTATATTAGCAAGCTTAAGGCAGAGCTCTCAAAGAGGGCTGGGGGATCCTTAAAGACAGAACTGGAAAGAAAAGTACTTGTGGCAAGCAGCATATCTGTGGGTCCAAAGGTGCATCCATCAGACGAATGTTTCCTTGTGGATCCTGACGAGTTATTGGATGTAGATGCTTGTGTTGCAAGGTATGGCGGAGAGCTCGATTCTTTCTATGAAGAGATACCGACAGATACAGAAGATGCAGGATTTGAGCCGGGGCATGAGCTGACAGAGAAAAATCATGCACTTAGAACAATGAAGACTGTGGGAACAAAGAGGTTCTTTTCAAAGAGAGTCAGGGATAATGCTGAGGTCAAGAAGGTGGAATCAAGAGTAGGGCAGTTATTCCCGGCGCATGGGGATGGTAAGAGTGAGCGTCAGAAAGAGAGGGATAAGATTCTTCGCAACAGATTCATTTCCTTAAATAATATTATCAAGTCTGACAGGCTTACCAATCAGGAAAAGCTCATGATGTATGCCATGAACTCTGAGTATCATAACACGCATATTGAGAGGCTTTTGACATATGCCGGGGCTCATTGTATCAATGCAGATTTCCTTATTTATATATTGGAAGATCCGGATACCTGCTCAACATATGAAAATACAGTGGCGTTCTTAAGCCAGTTCGCAGATGCAAGCGAGTATAGGATGAAGCTCAACCTGGCTCGTGAACTTATCGAGGGAAAGTGGTATATCACAGCAGACTATAACGGACGAAAGACAAAGTTTCAGCTTGTACCCATTGATGAGATCAATGAACTTCGTAAAGCAGTAGGTCTTCCAATAAGTAAGTATTCTTATAAGGAAGAAGAGGAAGATGATCCTTTCCCTGATGATGTAGAAGAGGAAGTACCTAAGAAGCCGGATTTTGTTGAAGACATTGCTCCCGGTTCTTATGGCGATATTGATATTCCTGATGATGGATTTGAGATGCCGCCAATGGACAATGAGGAATTACCTTTTTAAGGGAGGGATATTATGAGGCTTTTTATGAGTTTGACGGAAGCGGAAGTAAAACAGTTTGATAAAGCATGTGACAAAGCAGGCATGACAAGATCCCAGTATCTTAAGTGCCTGCTTAATGGCAGGCGTGATATCAGACCGCCAGTATTACAGTACAGAGAAATGATACATGCACTTGAAAGCATAGAAAGAGATCTAAAGGTTATTGCAATGAAAGATGATCTTTCCGATACAGACAGGCTTCTTATCATGCAAAAACTTTCGGATTTAAAAGAGTTGTTTTCAGGGAGATTTCATAAGGAGGTTTCGGATGGAAATAAAGGATAAAGAATATACGATGGATGAGGTCGTTGAGCTTGTAAATGCTCAGGAAGGAGACTTCATTATTAATATCAAGCTGGAGGTGGATGATGGCGACAGTGAAGGAAGTGTATAAGAACCAGCTTGATATGGCATCAGTAAGGCTGGTTAAAGATAAACCTCTTATGAGTAAAACACCGATTCGTTCCCCGGAGGATGCGGTTAAAGCATTGGGAGAGTATCTGTGTCAGATGGATAGAGAGGTTATCTGCGTAATTAACCTTAGAACGGACGGGATTCCTATTAACTGTAGTGTTTGTAGCATGGGTGCAATAGATCAGGCAATAGCTCACCCAAGGGAGATCATGAAAACAGCGATTCTCTCAAACGCGGTAAATATTGTAATGATGCATAACCATCCAAGTTCTAATCTTAATCCAAGTAAGGAAGATACAATGCTCACAGACAGGATGGTCACAGTTTGTGAGATCTTAGGGATTCCACTTGTAGATCATATTATTGTTGGAGGCGATAACAGTGAATATTTCAGCTTTAGAGAGAAGGGAATCCTTCCCATGAAAGCGATAAAACTTGAAAGTGATTATAACAAACTGGATATGAACACACCGAGTGTTGCAGAAGAGCATGTGACCATGAGGCCAAGACGGCATAGGTGATATTTTCCCTGGCAGAGATGTCAGGGATTTTTTTATTTATGTTTCGGATTAGGGCTATGCATGTCCCACTAACCTTATGAGAACAATCAAAGGCGCTTAAGAAGGGAGGTATTTAATGTACAAGTTTGAAAAGAAGATCAAAGCGGCAGAAGAAAATGGTATCAGGTTCTCAGAAGGGCAAAAGACATACATAAGATGTGCTCGCATCAACGGGATAGATTTGCTTGACCATCTTTATGACAGGTATTCAAGAGATTACTTAAGTCACCCACATGATGAGAAGAGCAGCGAGTATCTTGCGGTTATAAGCGTGATCCTATCTGTCTCTGAGTACTTTGATGAAAACCTATGCGAGCTTGTTGACCAAATGATTGAGCAAAACAAGGTTTATCCGGTAAGGAAGTGATCATATGGCAGAAAGACAAACCCGTGAAGAGAAGATGAGTGCTATCCAAAAGAAGTTAGAGGATGGTGTCAGGGCAATCTTTACTTCTGAAAAGTATCAGGAATATATCTCGGCAATGTCAAAGTTTCCGAGGTATTCCATCAACAACTGCATACTTATTGCAAGTCAGCTACCGGAGGCAAGTCTCGTTTGCGGTTTCAGAAAATGGCAGACCGAATTTAACAGGACAGTCAATAAAGGGGAGCACGGGATTATGATCTTGGCTCCCATCAAAGGTAAGACTGAGGTTGTAGAAGAGGTCTTCGATGAGAATAACAAGGCTGTTGTCGATGAGAACGGGAACCAAAAGACAGAGAAGGTAACAAGAGAGTATCAGACCTTCAGGCCGGTGTATGTTTTCGACGTTTCACAGACAAGCGGAGATCCGCTGCCTACTCTTGCATCGGAACTAAATGAAACAGTTGATTCTTTTGAGGAAATGAAAAGTGTTCTTATAAGTATCAGCCCGGTTCCGGTGTCATTTGAAACAATAAACGGCGGTGCCAACGGATATTATTCTCCGACTGCAGGAAAGATTGTAATTGATGAACGTCTGCCTCAGCTACAGATGCTAAAGACGATGGTTCATGAGATCGCTCATGCAACCCTTGGACACGGCAGTAAAGAGGATAAGTGGGACAGGCAGACCAAAGAGGTTCAGGCGGAATCGGTAGCGTATTGGGTAACGCAGATGATAGGACTCGATACATCTGACTATTCCTTTGGGTATATATCCGGTTGGAGTAAGGATAAGGAAGTTTCTGAGCTTAAGGAAAGCCTGGATGTAATCAAACAGACATCGGATAAGCTCTCTTCTTCTATAGAAGAAAAGATAAGGGAACTTAAGAAAGAAAGGGAATCTCTTCCTATGGTATCAGAGGAAAAAGAGCCGTATATACCGACACCACACAAAAAAAGATAAAAATATTTGTTTTGCATTTCGGATTAGGAAGATACATGTCCCACAAATAGGATGAAAGGAAAAAATCCAGCACACAAAGATAAGGAGGTAGCGATATGGATTATTCTTTTGGAAATGCTCATGTGGAGGTAGAAAAGAACTTCACAAAAAACGAGCAGGTAAAGGCGACTGTAAAGGCAGTTGCAGAAAAAATCAAGGAGAAGGAGGAAAAGGACAATGCTTGATTTCGAGTCATTTCAGCAGTATGTGAAGGACAATATCAAAGATTTCCTGCCTTCCGAGTTTGCGGATGCTGAAGTAACGCTTCAGACCGTAAGCAAGAATAACGGAAAGCAGCTCCACGGAATCACGATCCGTACCGGAGAAAACCCTGTTTGTCCGAACATCTATCTGGATCAGTTTTATGAGAGCTATTCGGAGCAGGGTATGGACATCGATGTTGTCATGGAAAGGGTTGCTCAGCTTGAGCTTGAGCACATGAACCCTTCGGAGGACTTCTCCAATATCGCTGAGAAGTTCAGGGATGCCCAGTTTATCAAGGACCATGTAGTAATGGCAATCGTAAATGCCGAGAAGAATGCTCAGATGCTTCAGGATACTCCTCACAAGATGACCGAGGATCTTGCCATCATCTATAAGGTATATCTTGGTGGTGGAGCAGACGGTATCGGTACAATCACCATTAAGAATGAACATATGAAGCAGTGGGATATCTCGCTTGATGAGCTTCATGCATGTGCAATGGAAAACAGCAAAACTATCATGCCTGCTAAGGTCCAGGATATGGGAAGCGTTCTTGCCGAGATGATGGGCGGCATGCCGGAAGACATGATGCCTATGGTAGCAGAGGATAAGATGATGTATGTCATCAGCAATGAGCAGAAGGTAAATGGTGCTGCAAGCATTATCTACTCGGATGCACTTGAAAAGCTTTCTGAAAAGCTTGGCACTGACCTGTATATCTTACCTTCATCTATCCATGAGACCATCGCTATTTCTGCAAACTTTGGAACTCCCGAAGAGCTTGCACAGATGGTAAGAGAGGTAAACGCGACTCAGGTTTCTCAGGAAGAGCAGCTTTCAGATCACGTCTATAAGTACGATGCGAAGACAAAGACTTTGTCTCTTGCAGACGTAGAGGGCTTGAATCAGGATATCACAAAGGTATCTGAGGATAAGCAGGCCTATGATGCAGTAAACACAGAGGTATCCAGACCTCGCCACCACAGATAAGGAGTAAAGCTATGGAGATTACAGATATCAGAATGAACCTGCTTGATAATGCAGGTGGTGTGAAAGCCATCGGAAGCTTTTCGCTCGATAACGCATTTGCTGTCCGGGGTATGAGAGGTATGGAGGACAAGAAGGGACGAAACTTCGTTGCCTTCCCCTCTAGAGAGCGTGCAAACGGTGAATATGAAGACATTGCTTTCCCTCTTAGCAAGGA